>OMBP01000435.1_pt1 | contig 29370 bp, 28 predicted proteins | sample 1644911 | NCBI WGS metagenome assembly OMBP01 (sample SAMEA103958122, study PRJEB25191) | human gut metagenome | biome: human-associated habitat [ENVO:00009003]; feature: intestine environment [ENVO:2100002]; material: feces | place: Germany | collected 2013/2015 | reverse complement strand
CCCGCCCGCCACGTAATACTGCCCGCAGTTGTACGGGATGGACGCCCGGCTTTTGCCGCTGCGGTCATAGGGGTGGAAAATCGGATTTTTGCCATAGTAGGGCAGGTGGCAGACCGCGGTCAGGCTCTGCCCGGCGGCGGGGTCGGGCAGCAGCTCGTCGGCGCGGATGACGCGGGTGCAGTGCAGGTTGGCGTTGGCAAAGAACAGGTAGTCATAGCCTTGCAGCGCGTCGGCCTGGCCGAGGAAGGCGTCAAAGCGCAGCATCGTGCTCTGCGGCCAGGGCAGGGCCTTCTGATAAATGCGGCGCACGTCGGGGGCGTCCTCATAGTCAATATGCGCTGCATCGGTAAAAACGTAGAAGGTGCGGTCACAGTCAGGCAGGAAATTTGCCTTGAAGTTGGGGTAAAAATCATGCCAGAACACCGCGTAGGGGCCGGTGCAGATATACAGGATGGCGAGAGTTTTCATAAGATCACCACGTTATTTGCCTCCCTCGCGTGCGAGGAAGGTGGCCCGGAGGGCCGGATGAGGGGAGAGCCTGCCGCTATGGCCCGGCAAAAGGGCGGCAGGGCAGACTTGGCCCTCATCAGTCACCTTCGGTGACAGCTTCCCCCGATGGGGAAGCCTGCACAAAAAAGCCGTGCCCCGAACAGGGCACGGCAAAAATCAGATAACCAGATTATTTGACGGGAGTAGCGCCCCAGATGTCACGCGCATAGTCCATGATGGAACGGTCTGCGCTGAAGATGCCTGCGTTGGAGATGTTCTTCAGGCTCATGTGGTTCCACTTCTGCTTGTCGCGATACAGCTCCTGCAGGTCGTGCTGGGCACGGCGGTAGTCCTTGAAGTCCGCCATGACCATGTACGGGTCGGAGTTGCGCAGGTTGCTGGTGACCTCGCTGAAGTTCTCGCCGTTCCAGCCCTTCTCCAGGAAGTCCAGAACTGCCATCGCGGTGTTGTCGCCGCTGATAAAGGCGTTCGGGTGGTAGCCCATACCCTTCAGCGCGTTGACCTCGGGGGTCAGCATACCGAAGATGATCTCGTTCTCATGGCCGGCAGCGTCGGCGATCTCAACGTTTGCGCCGTCCAGCGTGCCCAGCGTGATCGCGCCGTTCAGCATGAACTTCATGTTGCCGGTGCCGGAGGCCTCCTTGGAGGCAAGGCTGATCTGCTCGGACAGGTCGCAGGCCGGGATCAGCTTTTCGGCGGCGGTGACGTTGTAGTTTTCCACGAACACCACCTGCAGCCACTTGGACACCTCCGGGTCTGCGGCAATGACCTTGGAGAGGGCCAGCAGCGCATGGATGATGTCTTTGGCAATGGTGTAGGCGGGAGCGGCTTTCGCGCCGAAGATACTCACCAGCGGAGCAGCGGGCAGGTGCCCTGCCTTGATCTCGTAGTACTGGTGGATGAGGTACAACAGGTTGAGCTGCTGGCGCTTGTACTCATGCAGGCGCTTGGACTGGATATCGAACACTGCATCGGTGTTCACGCGCACCTTCTGGGTGTGCAGCAGCCAATCGGCAAGCGCTTCCTTGTTGGCCTTTTTCACGGCGGTCAGCTCGCTGAGCACCGTCTCGTCATCGACAAAGGCCAGCAGTTTTTCCAGTTCGGCGGCATCCTTGCGGAAGCCGGAGCCGATGTGCTTTTCCAGCGTGGCGGTCAGGCGCGGGTCGCATTCCAGCAGCCAGCGGCGGAAGGTGATGCCGTTGGTCTTGTTGTTGAACTTTTCCGGATACAGCTCGTAGAAGCCGTGCAGCTCGGAGTTTTTCAAAATCTCGGTGTGCAGCGCCGCCACGCCGTTGGTGGAGTGGGTAAAGTGGATGTCCATGTGTGCCATGTGCACCCGGTCGTCCTTGTCGATGATGGCAAGGCTCTCGTCCTCGGTGCGGGTGCGTGCCAGCGCATCCAGCTTTTCGATGATGGGCATCAGCTGCGGCACCACGGCATCCAGATAGGAGCGGGGCCACTTTTCCAGCGCCTCGGCCAGAATGGTGTGGTTGGTGTAGGCGCAGGTCTTGGTGACGATCTCCACGGCCTCTTCAAATTCAATGCCGCGCTCGCCCAGCAGACGGATCAGCTCCGGGATGACCATGCTGGGGTGGGTGTCGTTGATCTGGATAGCGGCGTAGTCCGCCAGATCATGGAAGTTGCAGCCCCGGGCGGCGCACTCGGCCAGAATGAGCTGTGCACCGGCAGAAACCATCAGGTACTGCTGGTACACCCGCAGACGGCGGCCAGCCTCGTCGGAATCGTCCGGGTAGAGGAAGAGGGTCAGGTTCTTGTCGATAGCGGTCTTGTCGAAGGCAATGCCGTCATGGACGATGCTCTCGTCGATGGTGTCCAGATCGAACAGGTTCAGGGTGTTGGTGCGGCCCTCGTAGCCGGTGACGGCCAGCTTGTACAGCCGGGCGGTGTACTCCTTGCCCGCCAGCTCCACCGGGTAGGTGGTGTCGGTCTTTTCCGCCCAGCTGTGGGCAGTCAGCCACGGGTCGGGCTTTTCGTTCTGCACGCCGTCCTCAAAGGACTGACGGAACAGACCAAAATGGTACCGCAGACCTACGCCGTCGCCGGGCAGGTTCAGCGTTGCGAGAGAGTCGAGGAAGCAGGCAGCCAGGCGCCCCAAGCCGCCGTTGCCCAGAGAGGGCTCCGGCTCTACCTCTTCAATATCGGAAAGGCGCTTTCCGGCAGCAGCCAGCGCAGACCGGGCTTCATCGTACAGCCCCAGATTGATGAGGTTGTTGGACAGCAGCTTGCCAATAAGGAATTCGGCGCTGATATAGTACAGCTTGCGCCCGGTGACTGGCTGCACGCGGTCGGCGCTCTTCTGCCGCACAAGTTCCAGCAGTGCAAGATACAGTTCCTGATCGGTGCAGTCTGCCAGCAGCTTGCCGGTGATACTCTGTAACGTCTCGGTAAAGCTCATAAAAGCATCCTCCTTTGTTAGGGTGTATCTGAAAAGTCGAAAATTCCGTCTATTTCTTTGTTTTCAGATACACCTTACGGAAAACAGGTTTGACATCTGTACTTCAAGATATACCACATAGAACGATCAAAATCTTGCCTAAAAAGTGCAAACTATGGTACAATCCTATCATCAGGGGGTGGAACAATGCAAAATCAGGCTTCTTTGCAGGAGACAAAACAGCACGGAGCCGTGCGCTTTCCGTTCAACCTGTACCCCTGCACCATTCCGGGAGATTTCCAGCAGGTGGCATTGCACTGGCACGAGAGCATGGAACTGGTCTTTGTTAAGCAGGGCATGGGGCTGGTACAGGTGGGCGTGGTGACCTACCCGGCCTACCGGGGGGATATCTTTCTTTTTGCCCCGGGCACGCTCCACGCGCTGCGGCAGGCAGAGGGACAGCGCATGGAATACGAAAATATCATCTTTGAGCCGGAGCTTCTGGGCGGCGCGGAGGACCTTTGCGCCGAGAAATATCTGCTGCCGCTGCAAAGCGGGCGGCTGTCGCTGCCGGTGCGTCTGACCCCGAACGATTTGTGCTATCTGCAAGCCGCCGCCTGCCTGCGGGAGCTGGAGGATGCCAACCGCGCCAAGCGCCCCGGCTACGAGCTGCTGGTAAAAGGGGCGCTGCTGCGCTTTCTCGCCCTGCTCATTGCACAGGGCAGGCAGTGTCTCTCCACCGAAACCGCCGACACCCAGCGGCTGAAAACCGTGCTGCAATGGCTTTCGGCGCATTATGCCGAGCCGCTCCGGGTAGCCGATGCCGCCGGGGTCTGCTCCTTCAGTGCCAGCCACTTCATGCGCTGGTTCCGGCAGATGACCGGGCAGAGCTTTATTGCCTTTCTGAACGAGTATCGGCTGAACACCGCCGCCGAGGCGCTGCAAACCACCGATGAAACCGTGCTGACCATCGCCTCCCGGTGCGGGTTTGAAAACCTTTCCTATTTTAACCGGGCGTTCAAGGCGCATTTCGGCATGACCCCCCGGGACTACCGGAAAAAATAAGCAAAGCGCTTGACAGCTGTGGCTGTATGGCGTATTATTTGGGCAGAAGAGCCGCTTTCGGGCGGCTTTTCCCGGAGCGAAAAGTTAGTCAATTCAAACTATTATTTTATAAGATATTCCTGAAAGAAGGTATAATTATGATCCAGACGACCGTAGAAGTAGGCGGCATGGCGTGTTCCATGTGCGAAGCCCATATCAACGACGCCGTGCGCAGTGCGTTTCCTGTGGAGAAGGTCTCGTCCTCCCACGCCAAGGGCAAGACCGTGATCCTTTCCAAGGAGCCGCTGGACGAAAACGCGCTCCGCGCCGCCATCGAAGCCACCGGATACCATGTGGGCACCATCCACAGCGCACCGTATGAAAAGAAGGGGCTGTTCTCCTTTTTCAAAAAGTGATATGTCCCCCCGTCGTGTTCAGCCGTATCGACAAAAATAAGGCGCAATACTGATCTCTACCAACCATTCTTCTTTTCACCTCTTTTTTGTTTTCCACCCACAGAGAAACACCCTCGGCAGCCGTTGCGGTTGCCGGGGGTGTTTCTGTATCTTTAGATTTGCACTCGGCTCAGTGGACAAAGCCCACGAACACCGGGCAGAGCACGGCGGTCAGCACACCGGCTACGGCGATGGAAAGGCCGCTCATGGCACCTTCCACATCACCCATCTGCAGCGCCTTGCTGGTGCCCACGGCATGGGCTGCCGTGCCGATGCCCACGCCCTTGGCGATGGGGTCGGTGATGTGGAACAGCTTGCACACGGTCTCGGCCAGCAGTGCACCCACGATGCCGGTGACGATGACGATGGCACCGGTCAGGGCAGCAATGCCGCCCAGCTCTGCGGCCACGTCCATGCTGATAGCGGTGGTCACGGACTTCGGCAGCAGAGTAGCGTACTGCTCCTGGGTCAGATCCATTGCCAGAGCCAGTGCAAAGGCACTGCCCAGACTGACCAGCGTACCCACCGAGATGCCCGCGATGATGGCGGGCGCGTTCTCCTTGAGCAGATCCAGCTTTTCATACAGCGGGATGGCCAGCGCCACCGTAGCGGGCAGCAGCAGGTAGCTTACCGGCGCGGCGCTGGTCTTGTAGTCCCCGTAGGGGATCTTGCACACCGACAGAAAAATGATGACGAAAATACTGCCCAGCAGCAGCGGGTTAAAGATGGCCTTTCCGGTCACCCGGTTGATGAGCACACCCAGCCCAAAGGCTGCCAGCGTAAGCAGCACGCCCCATGCCACAGAGCCGGTCAGAAAATCGTTCAGCAGCTCAGTCATGGTCGGCCTCCTCCTTTTTGTTGCGGGCGGTCAGCGCCTGCGTGGTGCGGCCTGCGGCCGCCATCACCAGCACCGTCACCGGCAGAATGGCGATCAGGATGGGCAGCAGCAGCTGTCCCATCTCTGCCCACAGCTCCATGATGCCCGCAGCGGCGGGCACGAACAGCAGCGGAAAAATACCGGTCAGGTAGGTGCCGGTCTCCTTGACCTGCTCCAGCTTTACGACCCCGGCGGTCAGGGCTGCCAGCAGCAGCACCAGACCGTACACACTGGCAGGCACCGGCAGCGGCAGCACCGCGTGCAGCACCTCACCCAGAAAACAAAACGCAAGAATGCGCCCGAACTGAAAAATATACTTCGTGTCAGAACTCCCCTTTCTGGTCTTATGGTCTTATAACAAACAGACAACGGGCTTTTTGCCCGGAATTTTCTGTCTCACACAAAGTAAAAGTATACCGCGGACTGCCCGTCCCATCAACCGTAAATCTTGCCAAGAAGTTCTGCACCTTTTGCGCAGAACTGTACAAAAAAACGCACCGGTGCAATTCCGGTGCGCAAGGTTCAGATCACATAATCGTTGCCGGCCTGATCCGGCAGGGCAAGGTCTGCCAGCGTGATCTTGCCGAAGTAGTCCGAGATCAGATCGTTGAGCCCCTTCCACATCTCGTAGGTGCGGCAGTTGGCCATCCGGGCGCAGGCAGAAGCCCCGGGGGTCAGGCAGCTTACCGGGGCAAGGCTGCCCTCGGTGAGCATCAGGATCTCGCTTACCGTGTACTGATCCGGGCTGCGGGTCAGCCGGTAGCCGCCGCCCTTGCCGCGCAGCCCCTCCAGAAAGCCGTTCTGCACCAGTACCTTGAGGATGTTCTCCAGATACTTTTCCGAGATCTCCTGCCGGGCGGCTACTTCCTTTAAGGGAACATATTTTTCAGACTGATGCTCCGCGAGGTCGATCATCACCCGCAGCGCATAGCGTCCTTTGGTCGAAACGATCATGATCCGTACTTCCTTCCGGTCAAAATTTATTATAACCCATTATACAACAGGGTAAGTCACTTTTCAATCCCACTTTTTTCAAAAAACCCCTTGACAAGCATGGAAAACAGGGCTATAATGCCATCAAACCCACAAACAATGTTGGTTAAAAGGTTTAGAGGGAATCACAGCCGGACACACCGGCGCAAGACAGGGCTACACACCCCGTAACGATATCAGAAAGAGGGACAAGTATTATGAGCAAGATCTATACCGCCGCAGATCAGTTGATCGGTCACACCCCGCTGCTGGAGCTCAGCCATATTGAGAAGGAAGAGCAGCTGCCCGCCCACGTTATCGCCAAGCTGGAGTACTTCAACCCCGCCGGTTCTGTGAAGGACCGCATTGCCAAGAAGATGATCGATGACGCCGAGGCCAAGGGTCTGCTGAAGGAAGGCTCCGTCATCATCGAGCCCACCTCCGGCAACACCGGCATCGGTCTGGCTGCCGTGGCAGCTGCCAAGGGCTACCGCATCATCATTGTGATGCCCGAGACCATGAGCGTAGAGCGCCGCCAGCTGATGAAGGCTTACGGTGCTGAGCTGGTGCTGAGCGAGGGTGCCAAGGGCATGAAGGGTGCCATTGCCAAGGCCGATGAGCTGGCAAAGGAGATCCCCAATTCCTTCATCCCCGGTCAGTTCGTGAACCCTGCCAACCCGCAGGCACACATCGAGACCACCGGCCCCGAGATCTGGGAGGATACTGATGGTAAGGTCGATATCTTTGTGGCAGGCGTTGGCACCGGCGGCACCGTGACCGGCGTAGGCAAGTACCTCAAGAGCAAGAATCCCGATGTCAAGGTGGTGGCTGTTGAGCCTGCTTCCTCTCCCGTGCTGAGCAAGGGCACTGCCGGTGCACATAAGATTCAGGGCATTGGCGCCGGCTTTGTGCCGGACGTACTGGACACCACCGTCTATGACGAGATCATCGCCGTGGAGAACGACGACGCCTTTGCCACCGGTCGTCTGATCGGTCACAAGGAAGGCGTGCTGGTGGGTATTTCCTCCGGTGCTGCCGTCTGGGCTGCTATCCAGTTGGCAAAGCGCCCGGAGAACGCCGGCAAGAACATCGTTGTTCTTCTGCCCGATACCGGCGACCGCTACCTGTCCACCCCGCTGTTTGCGGAATAATCCCCAAAAAACTCTCCTCTCCCGCTCTGCACCCCGCAGGGCGGGAGTTTTTGTTTGGAAGCTGGACGATTTGAATGCGCTCCGCGTTGCTCTGCGCATAGTCAGCGGAATAATTATTTTTATTTGTAGTTTCGAAACGCCTGCGGGCGTTTCGAAACTACTTTTTCACAGGAGGGGTCGTAAAGGGAAACGGCAGGTGCAGCGCTCGCTTCCCAGGGGAGCTGTCGCGCAGCGACTGAGGGGCTTCAAATCGGCGGAGCCGGAAAAAACGGTTAAAAGATCTTCACGCCGAACAGGCGTGAATCTTCAGTTTTTTCCGGTGTAGCCCTCCCCTTTGGGGTTAAAAGGGGCGAGCAGCCCCTTTTTCGTGGCTCCAGCGCGTCGAAATCGCTGGCACTTTTCTGGTTCTCTTCTGGTGTCAAAAGAGAACATCCCCCGTCCCCTCCCCTTTTCCCTCACGCAATTTTATGCTACAATACCGGTAACAAAAACGTTTGGAGAAACGCCCATGCTTTATTATGCTGCCCCCATGGAGGGCTTCACAGACCGGGTCTGGCGGCAGACCCATCAGAAATGGTTCGGCGCACAAGGCGCTGCCGACCGCTATTACGCGCCGTTTATCTCCCCGCCGGAGAACCGGGTGCTCATTAAAAAGAAGATGGCAGAGCTTGCCCCGGAGGCAAACCCGGGTGCGCCGGTCATCCCGCAATTGCTGGCGAAGGACGGCGAACTGGCTGCATGGATGATCGGTCAGCTGCGGGCGCTGGGCTATACCGAGGTGAACCTGAATCTGGGCTGTCCCGCCGGGACGGTGACTGCCAAGGGCAAGGGCTTCGGGATGCTGCGGGACCTTGCCAAGGTGGATGCCTTTCTGGAGGGGGTATTCTCCCGCACCGAGGGGCCTGTCTCAGTCAAGACCCGGCTAGGCGTGGAAAAGCCGGAGGAGTTTGCCGCCATTCTGGAAATTTATAGCCGCTACCCCATCTCGGAGCTGACCATCCATCCCCGGGTGATGCGGCAGCAGTATCGCGGACAAGCCGACCGCGCCGCCTTTGCCGCTGCGCTGCCCCGGTGCACCATGCCGGTGTGCTACAACGGCGATGTGACCACCGCTGCCCAGCTTCACGCGCTGGAAGAGGAGTTTCCCGCCCTGTCCGGCATCATGGTGGGGCGCGGGCTCATCGCAGACCCTGCGCTCTTCCGCAAAGCGCGGGGCGGTGCACCCGCCGCCAAGGAGGAGCTGCGGGGCTACCTGACCGACCTGTACCACGGCTACACCGAACTGTTCGGCAGCGCAGGCTGCGCCATCAGCCGGATGAAGGGGCACTGGTTCTACCTCATCCACTGCTTTGCCGGGGCGGAAAAGCTGGAAAAACAGCTCAAAAAGCTGCGGGAGCCGTGGGAGTACGAGGTGGTAGTGAACCAGATCTTCACCCTGCCGCTGGTGGAAAACGATTAAAATCGTCCCACGCGCAAAAAAGCCCGCCGTCTTGCAAGACAGCGGGGCTGAAAAGGACCGTATTACACGTTGAGGTAGCTGCGCAGCATAGCCTGCAGCAGATCGTCACGATCCACCTTGCGGATCATGGCACGGGCATTCTTATAGGTCGTAATGTAGGTAGGGTCTTCGGACAAAATGTAGCCCACCAGCTGATTGACCGGGTTATAGCCTTTTTCCTTCAAAGCATCGTACACCTGTTGTACGATCTCGTGGATCTCATAGTCCTTTTTATCGTGGATGGAGAAAATCGCAGTTGCGTCTCCCACGCAATACACCCCCTTCGGTTGAAACTAGTCCCATTGTACACGAAATGCGCCGAAACTTCAAGATAATTACGCCGGATTTGCACATCCTGTACAAAATTTCCAGCAATGTTCCGGCAAGATGAACGATATCCGGGCGGCATTCTGCCCGCGAAAGGAGCCTTTGTATGCTTTACGGCATCGGCTGCGACCTGTGCAGCCTTTCCCATCTGGAAAAAAGCCTTTCCTCTGCCCACGCAGCGGCCTTTGTACGCCGGGTGTACGGCCCGGCCGAGCAGGCGGCGCTGGGGCTTTTGGAGGCCTCCCCTGTGCCGCTGAATGCCCACCGCCTTGCCAGCGCCGCCGCAGATTTTGCCGCCAAGGAGGCCTTTCTCAAGGCGGCGGGCACCGGCCTGCGGGAACCCTTTTCTCTATGTGAGATCGAGGCCGTCCGGCAGGAAAACGGTGCCCCGGCCTACCGCTTCAGCGGGCAGACCGCCGCATGGGTGGCGCAGCACCGGCTGCGGGCCCGGCTCTCCCTGAGCCACGAGGGCGGTATGGCGCTGGCCTTCTGCACGCTGGAAGAGGAAAACTGACCACCCCTTGTGCATACAATGGAATATCGCCCCCGCACTGCATAAGCCGCACCCTGCCTGCGCATACTGAGAGCAGACAGGATGCGCCGGACGCATCACATAGCGGGGCACATCCTCCAGACAAACAGGAGGGAGATTCCATGGAGGTACACAGAGGAGAAGTTTTCTACGCCGATCTTTCGCCGGTGGTGGGCTCGGAGCAGGGCGGTGTGCGCCCAGTGCTGATCGTACAGAACGAGATCGGCAACCGGCACAGCCCCACTGTGATCGCGGCGGCCATTACATCCCGGCTGGACAAAGCCCGCCTGCCCACCCATATCAACATCCGGGCGGCAGATACCGGCCTTGCCAAAGACAGCGTGGTGCTGCTGGAGCAGATCCGCACGCTGGATAAGCACCGCCTGCGGGAGCGCGCCGGGCAGATCACCGCCGCCGACCAGAAGCGGGTGGATCAGGCACTGGACGTAAGCCTTGGGCTGAGCTCGTACTGAAAAACGATCTGGAATGCGCTCCGCTTCGCTTTGCGCATCATCAGCGGAAAAATGATTTTTAATTTGGGGTTCTGAAAAGCCTGCGGGCTTTTCAGAACCCCTTTTTCACGGGAGGGTCGTAGAGGGAAACGGCAATTGCAACTTCTCCTCTATACCACATGAAAAAGGGATAGCAGAACCCACGCGGGTGTTCTGCTATCCCAAAATACATATTATTACTCGATCAGGCCGTTGAGCAGGGTCAGGCACTTGCGGCTGTGCAGCTTGCGGATGGCCTTGGCTTCGATCTGGCGCACACGCTCACGGGTGACGCCGAAGTCGCGGCCGACCTCTTCCAGCGTGCGGGGACGGCCATCATCCAGACCAAAGCGCAGGCGGATGACCTTTTCCTCGCGGGGGGTCAGGCTCTTGAGTGCCAGATTGATCTGCTGTGCCACCATGGCGCGGTCAGCTGCCTTGCCGGGAGCTTCGGCGTTTTCGTCCGCGACGAAATCGCCCAGAGAGGAATCCTCTTCCTCACCCACGGGGCTTTCCAGACTGGCGGGCTCCTGTGCCATGCGCTGGATCTCGCGCACGCGCTCCACGCTCATGTCCATGGCCTTTGCCAGCTCTTCCGGGGTGGGCTCGTGGCCGTTCTGGTACACCAGCTGGTTGGTGGCCTGACGCATCCGGTTGATGGTCTCCACCATGTGCACCGGGATGCGGATGGTGCGGGCCTGATCCGCAATGGCGCGGGTGATGGCCTGACGGATCCACCAGGTAGCGTAGGTAGAGAAGCGGAAGCCGCGGTCGCAGTCGAACTTCTCGGCGGCCTTGATCAGGCCGATGTTGCCCTCCTGAATGAGGTCAAGGAAGGCCAGATTATGGCCGACATGCTTCTTGGCGATGGACACCACCAGACGCAGGTTCGCCTCGCTCAGGCTGCGGCGGGCGTTCAGGCCGTCGCGGCGGGTCTTGAGCAGCTCCTGACGGCGTTCCTCGCTCAGGGGGCCGTTCTCCACGGCCTCCATGGCCTTTTCCTCGTCTGCCTTTTCCTCGGCATCCTCGGCGGACTTTTCGCCGTCCTCGTCCAGATCCTCGGTGTAGCTGCGGCTGTTCTCGTCCTCCTCAAAGGAGAAGCGGGCGCTGTTCTTCTTGATGTACTCCGGTGCGCCGTACTTCTGGCGGTCTGCCTGCAAAATGTGTGCAGCCTCGGCACCGGCATGGATGCGGCGGCTCAGTTCCACCTCCTGCTCGGCGCTCAGCAGCGGGATCTGACCGATCTGCTTGAGGTAGTTCTTCACCGGGTCGTCCAGCAGCTCGTCCATGGCAGCCTTCAGGTCTGCCGGGTTCTCCTCGGCATCCTCTTCGTTCTCATCGGCAAGGCCCATGTCATCGTTGTTGTTCTCGGCGTTCTCCACCTCAGCAATGATGCTGTCCACGTCCAGACTCGGCTCGTTCTCTTCCTCCAGGACCTTAATGCCGCGCTCCTCCAGCAGGGTGTAGAGGGTGTCTACATCCATGCGGCATTGTGCCGCCAACGCCTTAGCCTCCTGTGCAGAGAGGGTGCCCTCGCCCTTAGTCAACAGTTCCTTCAAAGTCATGCCCATTTTTTCTCTCCTTCCCACTCCGGGGAAAATCGTGTAATATTGCCCTGTGCATCAGATCACAAGGCCGCCGTTCACCCCGAACACCTGTCCGGTGATGTATCCGGCATCCTCGCCGGCCAGAAAGACCAGCAGCTTTGCAACTTCTTCCGGGGTGCCAAGCCGCCCCACAGGGGTCTCCTCGGCCAGCGCCGCCTTGTCCTCGGCGGTAAAAGCCGCCATCATGTCGGTCTCGATGACCCCCGGCGCTACGCAGTTCACCGTGATGCCGCTGGGGCCCTCTTCCTTCGCCAGTGCCTTGGTCAGGCCGATGAGCCCAGCCTTCGCGGCGGAATAGTGCACCTCGCAGCTGCCGCCGGTCTGACCCCACATACTGCTCACGGTCAGAATGCGGCCCTGCTTGCGGCGGATCATGCCGGGCAGTGCCAGCTGGCACAGGTGGAACGCGCCGCTCAGGTTCACGTCCAGCATCCGCTGCCACTCCTCCGGAGTGATGTCGGTAAACAACTTCTGCTGCGCGATGCCGGCGTTGCACACCAGCACATCCACCCTGCCCATGGCCTGCTCCACTGCATGGAACGCCAGCTCACAGCTGGCGCGGCTGGCTACATCGCACTGGATGGCGATGCACCCGGGCAGCTGCTGTTCCAGCGCAGCGGCAGCGGCGGCGTTCTGATGGTAGAGCACCGCCACCTGATACCCAGCTGCCGCAAAGGCGCGGGCAGCGGCAGCACCGATGCCCCGGTCGCCACCGGAGATCAGCACCCGGCGCGCCGCAGCGGGTGCGGCAGGGGCAGGCCGCTCTTTTACAGGCTGCGGCGCAGGCTCTGCGGGCAGCTCCACCGCAGGCGGCTCTGCAGGCTTTTCCAGCGTAATCACCCGGGTGGGCTCGTCCACCGCAGGCGCTGCCGTTTTTCCCAGCGTCATGATGCGGGTAGGCTCGTCCGCCACCGGCTCCACCGGCGCTGCCGGCTTTGCGGCCGGTGCGGCAAGGGGCTCCGGTGCGCTCTCTTCCTCCGGCACCTGAAAGGTCAGTTCAAACTCGTCCTCGTACAAGAGTGTATCCCTCCTGTTCGGTATTCTCGGCCGGGCGCAGTGCCCAAACCGGAAAAACCCTGTGCCCATCCCCAGACAGTGCAGCGTTCCGTTTATGTGTCCGGCAAAGGTCCGGTGCTTTGGCGTGCCTGCCTGCAGTTGCGATGGGTTTCGACAAGATTCCATTGAATAATATACCACAATCCAGCCCAAAAAGAAAGTGGGAACTGCAATTTTTTACGCAGTTCCCACTATTTTTCCTTATTTTCCCCTGTTTTCGGGCACCGGGGGCTTCCAGCGGGGTCTGCCCGCCCGCTTTTCCCGCAGGGAAACAAAAAATGCCTGCAAAAGCTGCTGCGCCTCGGCCTCCCGCAGCCCCTTTTCCACCACCGGATGGTGGTTGAAGGGCAGCGCGAACAGGTCGGTCACCGAGCCGCAGCACCCGGCTTTGGTGTCGGCAGCACCGTACACCACCCGGCGCAGACGGCTGTTGATGATGCCGCCCGCGCACATAGGGCAGGGCTCCAAGGTGACGAACAGCTCGCACTCCCACAGCCGCCAGCCGCCCAGCGCCTTGCAGGCGGCATCAATGGCCAGCAGCTCCGCGTGGTGCAGGGCGTTTTTCTCGGTCTCCCGGGTGTTGTGCGCCGTGGCGATCACCTCGCCGTGCCGCGCCACCACCGCACCCACCGGCACCTCGCCTAAGGCAGCGGCTTTGGCGGCCTCTTCCAGCGCAAGACCCATCAGTTCAAAATCGGTCATGTATCCCATCCTCTCATCCCATCGCCAGCACCAGCAGGTTGTTTGCGCTGTGCAGCAGCACCCCCGGCCAGAGATGCCCGGTGCGGTCGGCCAGCCACCCCAGACCCAGCCCGCACACCAGCGCATAGACCATGGCAGCGATGCTGCCGTGCTGCAAGGCGAACAGCACCGCCTGCAAAAGAATGGCCTGTCCCCTGCCCAGCGGCTGTGCCCGGCGCTGCACCGCGCCCCGGAACACCCCTTCCTCCGCCAGCGGAGCCAGCAGGCAGACCCGGCAGAAACGCGCCGCGCCGCCGGGCGGCATGGGCAGCAGCACCGCCAGCGCCTTGCCCGCCAGCAGATACCCCACCGCCCAGCCAAAGGCCGAAAGCAGTGCGGCGGTGCGGGGGTTCAGCTTGTGCATGGTCGGTCTCCTCCTGCTATGGTTCGTTCCCGGTTATAGTACCATATCTGCCGCCGGGTGCGCAAGGTTTGGGCGTTCTGTCGCGGCAAATTTATGCAAATCATTGACACATCGCCCTAAATGGTGGTATAATAATTTCCAACCTTTTTGATAAAAACGTTGCGTATACTGTATTTTACCGGTAGACCGGAGGTATTATTATGATCCGTATCCTCACCGATTCCGCGTGCGACATCCTGCCCGCCGAGGCGCAGCAGCTGGGCGTGACTGTGATCCCCCTGAACGTGACGCTGGAGGACGGCACCGTCCTGCGGGACGGCATCGACATGACCCCCAGCGAATACTATACCCATCTGGCAGCCTGCCGCAAGCTGCCCACCACCAGCCAGCCCAGCCCGGAGCAGTTCGAGCGGCTGTATCTGGACGCCGCTGCCGCCGGAGACGAAGTGCTGGGCATCTTTTTGTCCGATGCGTTGTCCGGCACCGGTCAGTGCGCAAGACTTGCTGCCGACCTTGCCAACGTGGATAATGTGGTGTTCGTGAACACCGAGAACGTCTGTCTGGGGCAGTCCTTGCTGGTGCGGCTGGCTGTGCAGCTGCGGGACGCCGGCAAGACGATCACCCAGATCGCCGCCGATCTGGAAAAGGCCAAGCAGCACCTGCATTTGGTAGCTGCCGTGGACGATCTGAAGTACCTGCGCAAGGGCGGCAGACTGTCCGCCGCCGCCGCTGTGGCGGGCGGTATGCTGGGCATCAAGCCCATCCTCGCCGTCATAGAGGGTAAGGTGGCGCTGGCCGGTAAGGCGCGCGGTCTGCCCGGCGTGTATGTGGCGCTGTTCAAAAAGATCGACGAGATGGGCGGCATCCACCCGGGCTACACCCCGCTGCTGGGCTACACCGTCAACCACCGGGAGCTGCAGCCGCTGCTGACCTACCTGCAGGACAACCTGCATCTGGACGCACCGCTGGTGCGCCAGATCGGCTGCGTCATCGGCACCCACACCGGCCCCGGCGCATTCGGCATCGCGTTCTTTGATAAAGAGCTGGTGCTGGAATAAAACCTATTGAAAGCTAAAACAAGTCGGACAGCCCGCGGGCTGCCCGACTTGTTTTTTGTAGGGGAATGGGAAGTAATAGCGCTGTTTTGGGATGTGCACCCTTGTTGGCAACACCCTCGCCCTCTCAGGCGCTAACGCGCCAGCTCTCCCAAAGGGAGAGCCCTTGGCATAGCGGCAAAGTTTCCAGTCGAACCGCAAGGCTTGCGGTTTCGCCAGAGCCTCTCCCTTTGGGAGAGGTGGATGCGAACGTAGTGAGCAGACGGAGAGGGCGAGGTTGCTTCCCGCAGCACCGCGCTTTCGCAGAAAGCGGCGCTGCAACTGCCGCTTTTCTCTACGACCCCTCTCTGTGAAAAAGTAGTTCCGAAACGCCCGCAGGCGTTTCGGAACTACAAATAAAAATATTCTTTCCGCTACTGATGCGCAAAGCGAACGCGGAGCGCATTCTGAATCGTCCCGCCCTGCCCTTGCAGCACCGCGTCCGAAATGAGCTTGCCCAGCAGCAGAACCAGCACCACCAGCATCATGGGGCGGATGAAGCGGGCACCCTTTTTCAGCGCGAAGTGCGAGCCCAGCAGGTTGCCCAGAATATTGCTGACTGCACAGGGGATGCCGATGTGGAACACCACCAGACCGTTCATCAGGTAGGTGAACAGGCTGGCGTAGTTGCTGGCCAGATTGAGCACCTTGCCGTTGCCGTTGGCAGTGCGCAGGTCAAAGCCCATCAGGGTGGTAAAGGCAATGATGGCAAAGGTACCGGTGCCCGGGCCCATAACGCCGTCGTACAGGCCGATGCCAAAGCCGATGGCCAGTGCCAGCAAAATCTTTTTCAGGTCCAGCGTGCCGTCGTCCCGGTTCTCGTCCGGCAGGTTGCGCTGCCACAGAATGATGACCGCCGCCACCGGCAGGATGATGAACATCATGGTGCGCAGCATCTCATCGCTGAGCAGCAGCACGATGTGCGCGCCCAGCGCACTGCCCGCAAAGCTGCCGATGGCTGCAAGAACACCCACCTTCACGTTCATGGCACCACTTTTGAAAAAGCTTGCCGTGGCAAAGGTAGTGCCGCAGGCGGCGCTGAACTTGTTGGTGGCATAGGTGTAGTGGGGCGGCAGCCCGGCAAACAGATAGGCCGGCAGGCTGATCAGCCCGCCGCCGCCGGCTGCCGAATCCACAAAGCCTGCAAAGCCGGTCATCAGCATGAGAAACGCCATCATCCACGGCGAGATCGTGATACCCATTGTTATAATTCCTCTTATCTTTCCAAGTCGTTTGTTCTTTTTCAGGGGACGCGCGCCTCAGACCATATAAAACCTCCCCTCGCAGGGCAATACACAGCCCGGGATACCTGCACGCAGCAGGGCATCTCCGGGCATTTTTGCAATTTTTCGACTTGATATTACAGATTGTTTTTAAAGAAGCGGTAAGCGTTGCGCCAGTAGATGGCCTCCACCTCGTCCTCGGTAAAGCCCTCGCGGCGCAGTGCCTCGGCCAGCAGCGGCATATCTGCCGCCGTTTCCAGCTCGTGCTGACCGCCGATGCCGTCAAAATCGCTGCCAAGGCTGATGACCTCAATGCCGCCCACCTGCTTGAAGTGTGCCGCGTGCTTTGCCAGCCGCTCCACCGTACTGCGGCAGTTCTTCGGGTGTGCCGAGTCTGCGTCCACAAAGGAAGCGCAGTAATTCAGCCCTGCAATGCCGCCCTTTTCTGCCAGTGCACGGATCATCTCATCGGTCAGGTTGCGGTTGTGGGGCGACAGGGCACGGCAGTTGGAATGACTTGCCGCAAAGGGACGGGTGCTGTGGTTTGCGATGTCCCAGAAGCCCTTATCGGAAAGGTGGCTCACGTCTGCGGTGATGTGCAGCTTTTCCATCTCTTCCAAAAAGGCAAAGCCCCGCTCGGTCAGACCGGTCTCGGTGTTGGCCACCAGCGGCCCGCCGGGGTTTGCGTTGGGGGCTGCCAGTTCGTTGGGGTAGTTCCATGTCAGGGTCATCATGCGCACGCCCAGCTCCTGCAGCCGCCGCAGCACGCCCAGACTGCCCTTGCAGCAGCCGCCCTCTTCCACCGTCAGCATGGCGCTGAGCTTGCCCTCGGCGCGGTTGCGCTCAAGGTCGGCGGCGGTGTACACCGGGGCGATCTTTTCCGGGTAAGCCGCCATGAGCCGCTTGAAGATGTCGATCTCCTCCAGCACGCTTACCAGCGGGTCGGCCCCGGGAGCGGGGTCGGCCAGATCCACATAGGCCGCAAAGCATTGCAGCAGATAATCCCCCTGCTGCAATTTTTCAAGGTCGATATGCAGATCGTTGTGCAAAAAGCTTTTGGGTGCGCCCGCCTTTTCGGCGCGGCGCAGTTCGTACAGGGTATCGCAATGCAGATCCCAAACCTTCATGATGGATACACTCCTTTATGCTTCTTCTCCCAGCAGCTGCAGCAGCTGTTCGGGGTTCATAGACAAAATCGCGCCGTCTGCCCCGCCGGTAACGGTGTCGGCCAGTGACTGCTTGGCCTGCTGCAGCTCCACGATCTTTTCCTCAATAGTGTCCTGCGCGATCAGCCGGTACACCTGTACCGGGTTGCGCTGACCGATGCGGTAGGCGCGGTCGGTGGCCTGATTTTGCGCGGCAAGGTTCCACCACGGGTCGTAGTGGATGACGATATCAGCGGCGGTCAGGTTCAGACCCGTACCGCCCGCCCGCAGCGAAATCAGAAAGACGTCCGCCTCGCCCTGATTGAACCGGCGCACCTGCTCGGCACGCACCGGCTTCGGGGTAGAGCCTTGCAGGGTGAAGTGGCTCACCCCGGCCTCGTCCAGCCGCTTTGCCAGCAGTTCCAGCATGGAGGTGAACTGGCTGAACAGCAGAATGCGGTGCCCGCCCGCCACTGCCTCGGTGACAAGTTCCAGACAGGCTTCCAGCTTGGCGCTGCTGCCGGTCCAGTTGTCTGCCACAAGACGCGGGTCGCAGCAAATCTCCCGCAGCCGCATCAGCACGGCAAACACGGTCATCTTGTCCTCCGGCTTTGCCGCCCGCAGCTTTTCCCGGGCGTCCACCACCGCTGCCAGATACAGCTTGCGCTGCTCGGTCTCCAGCTCAACGCGGCGCACGTTCTCGGTCTTGGGCGGCAGCTCCCGCAGCACCTCGGACTTCATGCGCCGCAGGATGAAGGGGCCGGTGAACTGGTTCAGCCGCCGCACGGCGTTGGCATCCTCGTCCTGCACGATGGGCTTTTCAAACCGGGCGTAGAAGGTCTTGTAGGGGGGCAGATACCCCGGCATCAAAAAGGAGAAGATGCTCCACAATTCGCCCAAGCGGTTCTCCACCGGGGTGCCGGTCAGGGCAAAGCGCACCCGGCTGTTCACCCGGCACACCGCCTTGTATTTCTGGGTGGTGTGGTTTTTGATGGCCTGCGCTTCGTCCAGAATGCAGGCGTAAAAGCTTTGCCCGGCATACAGTTTTTCGTCCCGGCGCAGCAGGTCGTAGCTGGTGATGACGATGTCCGCCTGCGCCCACCCATCGACCAGCGCGGCGCGGTGGGCGGCATCGCCGTCATGGTCGAGACCCTGACCGACAACCGCAACCGTACCGCTGCCGACCTGCGCCACTACTTCGATAAGAACGGCGGCAATCTGGGCGCTATGGGCTGCGTGGCCTTCCTGTTCAACCAGAAGGGCGTCATCGACATCTCTCTGGAGGATAAGGACGCCGACGAGGCCATGATGGACGCTTTGGATGCCGGTGCCGAGGACTTTGATGCCAGCGAGGACGCAGCCGAGGTCACCACCGACCCCGAGAACTACTCCGCTGTGGTCAAGGCTCTGGAGGAGAAGGGCTACGAGATCCTGTCCGACGATCTGGCCATGGTGCCCATGACCACCACCCGCCTGACCAATCCCGATCAGCTGAAGCAGATGGGCAAGCTGCTGGATTCTCTGGAAGATAACGATGACGTCCAGAACGTCTGGCACTCTCTCGAGAACGAAGAGGACCTGCCGGAATAAGCTTCCGCAAGGCTCTTTGCTCCTGAAATAAAACGATAAAAAGCCGCTTTTTGTGCTGTTTGGCACGAAAGGCGGCTTTTGCTTGTTATTTTTGTATGTCGTGCGGATAAGGGTTCCTTCTGGCATCAGAAAAATCGTACTCTGCACGCATATCCTCATCGTATGATGGATTTTCCGAAGAAGTGCTATTAGATTTATCGTTCATAGTGCGTCCACAGACTGAGGATCTTAACGGTCTGCTCTTTTTCATAGACCTGATAAACAAGGCGGTGCTGGATGTTGATGCGGCGGCTGTATGCACCGTTCAGATCACCCACCAGCTTTTCGTACGGGGGCGGGTTTTGGAAAGGATCAACACGGATGATTTCAATGAGTGCCTTTGCCTTTTCGTCCAGATGGGCAGACTTCAGTTTTAGTACGTCCTTTGCAGCGGTTTTGGTGTAAACGACCTTGTACATTTACCACTCCACCGCCGTTTCGTCCACACAGTCCTCAAGCGACGTGGCGATTCCGTCCATGATCTTTTCGCGCATACCCGGTGCAGAGACCAGATACAGCGTTTCCATGATGCCGCTGTAATCTTCTTCAGACAGCAGCACGGCATTGCCGTCCTTGGTGGTGATGTTGATGGGCTGGTTGTATTTAATGGTCTGCTCTACATAGTCGAAGGCATTCTTACGGAAATTCGTGATATTTGTAGTGGTCATCGTAGAATCACTCCTTTCGTGTACAGTATAGCGTACGCTTGTAAAAATGTCAATATGCGACCGGCAATCGAAACATGACACACGGTCACCCCTGTGCCAGCGCCCTGCCTTTTGCGTAGTAGCGCTGCATTTCTTCCCGGGGGACCATATTCCCGCCGGTAGCCCAGACCAGATGGGTGGCGTTTGCCAGCGCACCGGCGGGCAGAGCGGCTTCGGTGTAAGCGCCAAGCAGCTGCCCGGGCTGGGTGAGCACCGGGCCGTACATTCCCGCCAGAGCGCTGGGTTCAAGGTAAAGATCTTCGGCGTCTGCCAGCTGCGCCAGAAGGGTGTACATCCGCTCGTCCTGCAGGGTGTAGCAGCCGCTCATAAAGGGACGCATCAGCCCGCCCACAAAGCCGGAGGCGCGCCCCACGGCAAGACCATCGGCGGCGGTGCGGTTATCGATGCCAAAGTCCTGCACGCAAATGCTGTTGTTTTCGCCGGTGGCCATGCCCAGCATCATGCAGGGGGAGTGGGTTGGCTCGGCGAAGAAGCAGTGTGCGGCATCGCCGAACAGCATCTTCAGGCCAAAGGCCACGCCGCCGGGGCCGCCGCCCACGCCGCAGGGCAGATAGGCGAAGAGAGGATGCTCCGCATCCACGGTGACGCCCTGCGCGTCCAGCTGCTTTTTCAGCCGCAGTGCAGCCACAGCATAGCCCAGAAAGAGGGTCTTGGAGTTTTCGTCATCCACAAAATGGCAGTAGGGGTCGCCTGCCGCCAGCTTACGACCCTCGGTCACGGCGATGCTGTAATCAGAGGCGTACTCCACCACCTTGACGCCCCGGCTGCGGAGCAGGTCTTTTTTCCATTGCCGCGCGTCAGCGGACATATGCACAGTGACCTGAAAGCCCAGCTTCGCGCTCATGATGCCGATGGAAAGCCCCAGATTGCCGGTGGAGCCCACCGCGATGGAATACTGCGAGAACAGCTTGCGGAAGCGCTCTTCTGCCAGAACGGCGTAGTTGTCGGTAAGGTGCAGCATTCCGCTGTGCAGGGCAATGTCCTCGGCGGTTTTCAGCACCTCGTAAATGCCACCCCGCGCCTTGATGGAGCCGGAAATGGGCAGATGACTGTCCAACTTGACCCATACCTGCCCGGCGATATGAGTGCCGCTGCGCTCCTTCAGCACCTTCTGCATCCGGGGGATGGGCTGAACAGGGGACTCGATGATGCCGCCCGCCGCAGCGGTCTCGGGAAAGACGGCGGCAAGATAGGGCGCAAACCGCTCCAGCCGTGCGGCGGCGTCCTCAATGTCGGCCAAAGTCAGCGGGCAGGCAGCCGCAGCCTGTGCAAAGGGCAGCTTGTCCGGGTTTACCCATGCAGTCTCCTTCAGGGCGCAGAGGTCAGAGACCACGGGATATGCCGCGATCCAATCGGCAACAGAACGCCCGGAGATGCACTTGGCAGGTGAAACCATAGTGGATCCTCCTTTATATATAAAAGTAAAAGCAGATGGCGCGCCCGGCGGTTTTTGCGGAGCGCTGCGTGTCTTGAATATAAAGGTTTTTACAGGAATTGTCAACCGGCTGCTCGCCGGGCGGATCAGAGCGCCACGATCTCGGTGGTCACCAGCTGCTGCTCTGCGCCGTAGTTCAGCTTCATGGCGTAGTCGGTCAGGGCACAGAATTCTTCAGCCTCCTTCCGGGTGGCAAAATAGTTTTCGGTAAGTACCTCGGAGCTGCCGCGGGCGTGGAAGATGGTCTTTACCACAAAGTTGTTTTCGTCCATAGTATGCCTCTCTTTTCCAGTTGATGCGGGAGACGCCGCCGTCCCTCGGTGTAATTGCAGTATAACAGGACAAATGTCCCACAGAACGGACTTTTAACGGAAGCAGGACATATTTTTGCGCAAACCGGTCAAAAAGCCGCACCAGCCGGAGGAACAGGAGAAGATTGGAAGGAGAGCAGCACACTGCCCAAAAACCTTGTTAAAAAACTGGCATTTTGCCATTTTTGTGTAAAGTATACAAGAATAAACACAAAAAAATGGCATTGTGCGTATTGCTATTTTATAACTGATATATTAGAATATAAGCAAGAAGAGCGTGCAGGCGTACTGCGCGTGCCATAAGATAAATAACGACAGGAGGAACTTCTCTATGCCTATGAAAATGGGTTGGCGCTGGTATGGCGAGGGCAACGACCCCGTCACCCTGAGCGACATCAAGCAGATCCCCGGCGTGACCAGCATCGTCTGGGCACTGCACAACAAAATGCCCGGCGAGATCTGGGAAATCGACGAGATCCAGAAGGTTGCAGACCAGATCCACGCCTACGGCTTTGACATGGATGTTGTCGAGTCCGTCAATGTGCACGACGATATCAAGATCGGTCTGCCCACCCGCGACCAGTATATCGAGAACTACAAGCAGTGCATCCGCAACCTGTCCAAGTTCGGCGTCAAGGTCATCTGCTACAACTTCATGCCCATCTTTGACTGGACCCGCACCGACCTGTTCCACCCCGTCGGCGACGGCTCCACTGCACTGTTCTACGAGAAGGACAAGATCAAGGGCGATTACAAGGCGATGGCCGAGTATATCATGTCCTTCACCGAGAAGTACAACATGACCTTCCCCGGCTGGGAGCCGGAGCGCATGGCAAAGCTGGACGAGCTGTTCAAGGCCTACGCCCCTGTCACCAAGGAGAAGCTGTGGGAGAACCTGAAGTACTTCCTGGAAGCTCTGATGCCCACCTGCCACGAGTGCGACATCAAGATGGCCATCCACATGGACGATCCCCCTTGGGATATCTTCGGCCTGCCCCGCCTGCTGGTGGACGAGCCCAGCATCGACCGCTTCCTGAAGATGGTGGACGATCCGTACAACTGCCTGACCCTGTGCACCGGCAGCCTGAACGCAAACCCCAACAATAACTGTGCCGAGATCATCCGCAAGCACTGCGACCGCATTGCCTTCGGCCACGTCCGCAATATCCACCACTTCCCCAACGGCGACTTCTCTGAGGCTGCGCACCGCGACTGCTGCGGCGAGACCGGCATCATTGAGGTGATGCGCGCTTACCATGACTGCGGCTTTGAGGGCTACATCCGTCCTGACCACGGCCGTCAGCTGTGGGAGGAAGGCCCCGGTGTCTGCCGCCCCGGCTATGGCAAGTATGACCGCGCTCTGGGCATCCAGTATATGCTGGGTATCTGGGATCTGCTGGATCGTCTGGATGAAGAAAAGAAGGGCTGATGATTATGAAGCTGTCTGATATCAAAAACGGCAATCTGTCCGCCGAGTGGGCAGAAAAGGGCTACGAGCTGCCCAAATTCGACATCGAGGCTGTCAAGGCCAAGACCCACGCCGAGCCCACTTGGGTGCACTTTGGCGCAGGCAACATCTTCCGCGCTTTCCCCGCTGCCGTGCTGAACGACGCACTGAACAGCGGCAAGTACGACCGCGGCGTCATCGTGGCCGAGAGCTTCGACTACGAGATCATCGACAAGGCTTACCAGCCCTATGATAACCTGAGCCTGCTGGTCTGCCTGAAGTCCACCGGCGAGATCGAGAAGAAGGTCATCGCTTCCGTTACCGAGAGCCTGAAGGCTGACTACTCCTTCGGTGCCGACTGGGCACGTCTGGTGGAGATCTTCCAGAACCCCAGCCTGCAGATGATCTCCTTTACCATCACCGAGAAGGGCTACGGCGTTGCTCCCGCTGACTTGGAGCGCGGCCTGACCCCCGTGCTGGCCATGGGCAAGGTCACCGCTCTGCTGTACGAGCGCTTCAAGGCCGGCAAGCTGCCCCTGACCGTGCAGAGCATGGATAACTGCTCTCACAACGGCGATAAGGTCAAGACTGCCGTCCACGCCTACGCTGCAAAGTGGGTGGAGCAGGGTCTGGTGCCCGCTGAGTTCCTGGCCTATGTGCAGGACGAGACCAAGATCACCTTCCCCTGGAGCATGATCGATAAGATCACCCCGCGCCCGGACGCAAAGGTGCAGGAAATGCTGGCAAAGGACGGCTTTGAGGACAACTACACCATCGTGACCGAGAAGCACACCTTCACCGCTCCCTTCGTCAACGCCGAGGAGACCCAGTACCTGTGCATCGAGGATCACTACACCAACGGCCGTCCTCCGCTGGAGCTGGGCGGTGTGCTGTACTGCGACCGCGAGACCGTGGATAAGATCGAGAAGATGAAGGTCTGCACCTGCCTGAACCCCCTGCACACTGCCATGTCCATCTATGGTTGCATGCTGGGCTACAACCTCATCTCTGCTGAGATGGCAGACGAGGATCTGCGCTCCTTTATCCAGAAGATCGGCTATATCGAGGCTATGCCTGTTGTGGTCGATCCCGGCGTGCTGAACCCCTACGAGTTCATCGGCGCTGTCATCAACCGCCGTCTGCCCAACCCCTTTATGCCCGATGCTCCGCAGCGTATCGCTACCGATACCTCCCAGAAGCTGGCTATCCGCTTCGGCGAGACCATCAAGGCTTACGAGGAGCGCGGTCTGGACAAGTCCAACCTTGTGCTGATCCCGCTGGTGCTGGCAGGCTATGCCCGCTACCTGAAGGGCATCGACGACAACGGCCAGCCCTTCGAGATCTCTCCCGATCCGCTGCTGGCTGAGCTGCAGGCCATCGTCAACCCCTTGGAGGTCAAGGAAGGCGAGCAGGACTTCAGCTGCCTGAAGGCTCTGTACAGCCGTGCCGACGTGTTCGGCGTGGACCTGTACGCTGTCGGTCTTGGCGAAAAGATCGAGGGCATGGTCAAGGAGCTGTACGCTGGTAACGGCGCAGTGCGCAAGACCCTGCACAAGTACACTCTGGCCCGCTAAAACTTTATAACGCTATTTCCGTGACCCACGCTGCGCTTTTGCTTTGCCGCAGCGTGGGTTTTTTATTTTGTCCTTTTCCGGGCAAAACGAAAGACCGCCGGGTTTTGATGCCCGGCGGTCTTTCTTATGATAGGAGGATCAAAAATGATCTTTGCTAAGTCTTAGTTCAGGATGGTCTGCTCGGTCTCGATGTCGAACAGGTGCACCTTATGGGGATCGAATGCAACGCGGACGGTGTCTCCGTTGCGAGCCTTGGAGGTGGGAGCAACACGAGCGGTCATCTTGTTGCCCTTGTACTCCAGGTACAGGTAAATCTCAGCGCCCATCATTTCGGAAACATCGACCTGAGTATCCAGCTGGCAGTCGGTGTGCTTTGCCATAAACTCGGGCTCGTCATCGATATCCTCGGGACGGATGCCCATCTTGATCTTCTTGCCAACGTAGGAATCCAGCTTGCCGTCGGCGGTCTTTTCCTTGGGCAGGGGGATCACGTCACCGCCCAGGTCAATACCGTACAGGTCGCCCTTCTTGATCAGGGTGCCGTCCAGGAAGTTCATCTGGGGGCTGCCGATGAAGCCTGCAACGAACATATTGCAGGGCATATCGTACAGGTTCTGCGGGGTATCGACCTGCTGGATGATGCCGTCCTTCATAACCACGATACGGTCGCCCATGGTCATAGCCTCGGTCTGGTCGTGGGTAACGTAGATGAAGGTAGTAGCCAGCTTCTTGTGCAGCTTGATGATCTCGGTGCGCATGGAGGTACGCAGCTTAGCATCCAGGTTGGACAGGGGCTCGTCCAGCAGGAATACTGCCGGGTTACGAACCATTGCACGGCCCAGAGCAACACGCTGACGCTGACCACCGGACAGAGCCTTGGGCTTGCGATCCAGCAGGTGCTCGATCTCCAGGATCTTAGCAGCCTCGTGCACACGCTTGTCGATCTCGTCCTTCGGGGTCTTGCGCAGCTCCAGACCGAAAGCGATGTTCTTGTAAACGGTCATGTGGGGGTACAGAGCGTAGCTCTGGAACACCATGGCGATATCACGATCCTTCGGGGGAACGTCGTTGATCAGACGGCCGCCGATGTACATCTCGCCCTTGGAGATCTCCTCCAGACCGGCGATCATACGCAGGGTGGTGGACTTGCCGCAGCCAGAGGGGCCGACGAAGATGATGAACTCCTTATCCTGGATCTCCAGGTTGAAGTCGGTAACAGACGGGGCAGTTGCGCCCGGATAGATCTTGTAGATGTGCTGGCAGCTAATGGAAGCCATAATCGTTATCCTCCGTAAAATATTTGTTGTTTCACGCCCTTGACGGCGTGTTGTTTCGTTGGTACTATAATAGCAGATAATTTTGTGATATAAAATAGCATTTTATTGATTAGAGGTGTCAGATATTGCTGTTTGACTGGAACACCATCGCCGCACCGGCTGCACTGCTGGACGTGCAGCTTTCCGCGCCCCGCACCCTGACCGGCGAAGGGCTATGGGTCTGCCTTGTTTCCAGCGGCAGATGCGCGGCTTCCCTACCCGGGGCGTCGGCTGCGCCCGCCGGCTCTGTGCTGGTGCTGCCGCCGCAGTCCGCAGCGGCGGGGCACCTAATCTTAAGCCGTGCCCCGCTCACCCTGACCCCGGAGGACAACTGCCACCTGTTGTGCGTCCAGCTGACCGGGCAGGCCAGCGTGCAGTTTTTGAACGGCCTGCGGGAGCTGCCCTACCTTGCCAAAGGCGAGACCTGCCCTGCCGCCGCCGAGCTGATGGGACGGCTTGCCGAGGAAAAGCCCACCCACAGCCGTGCCCGCAGCCAGCTGGTCTTTGCCCTGCTGTGCGAACTGGCGGATGCCGACAGCGCCGCGCCCGCCCTGCCGCCGCTGGTGCAGGCCGCCATTGAGGATATCCGCGCCAACTACGCGGGGCTGTACGGCGTGGAGGAACTCAGCGAGCGGCTGGGGGTCTCCAAAAGTCATCTGGTGCGCACCTTTACCGCTGCCGTGGGCGTGCCGCCGGGCAAGTACCTGACCACCGTGCGCATCGAAGCCGCACAGCGGCTGCTGCTGCACCGGGAGTACACGCTGGACGTGGTGGCCAGCCTGTGCGGTTTTTCCGGGGCCAACTACCTGTGCCGGGTCTTCAAAAAAGAAACCGGCCAGTCCCCTGCACAATGGCGGGCACTGACCGGTCGCGCCGCACAGTCCGGGCTTACACCCGAAGAGACCATGCGGGAGCAGGAGATGTATATTTAAGCCGTCTCGGCCTTTTTTCTGCGCAGCAAAAACAGGGTCAGCAGCGCGGTGAGCAGTTCCGAGGCTGGGAAGGCTGCCCACACGCCCGGCATCCCGAACACCGCGCTGAGCAGCAGCGAGCAGGCCACAATGGCCACCATGCCCCGGCAGATGGAGGTGATGGAGGCCTCTGCCGGGCGGTTCACTGCGCTCAGATAGCCCGCCGCCATAATGTTGAAGCCTGCAAAGAAGTAGCCCACAAAGTACATCCGCATCCCGGTGTGGGCGTACTGCGCCATCTGCACCGAGTTTTCGCTGTTGAACCAGCTTACAAGGGTATCGGTCAGGCCGAACACCGCAGCGTACAGCACCGCCGCCAGCACCAGCACCGTGCCGCTGCCCAGCAGCAGCAGTTTCCGCGCCCCGGCGTGGTCGTTCTGGCCGTAGCAGCGGCTCACCAGCGGCTGTGCGCCCTGTGCCACGCCGTTGAAGATGGCGGTAGCCACCAGCGCAAAGTTTGCCACCACGCCGTAGGCTGCTACGCCCACGTTGCCTGCCAGACCCAGCAGCAGAAAGTTGAACACCGTGGTGGTCACGCCGGAGGAAAGCTCGCCCACAAAGCCGGAGATGCCCAGCTGACAACTCTGCCCCAGCAGCCTTACCGAGGGCATCTGCCGCACAAATTGCAGGGTGTTCTCCTTTTTAAGGAAATGGCGGCTGCAAATGGCGATGCTGATAATGGGCGAAACCGCCGTTGCCAGCGCCGCACCGGCCAAGCCCAGCCCCAAGGGGAACATGAAGATATAGTCGAACACCACGTTGAACAGACTGCCGCTCAAGGTCGCCACCATGGCAAGGGAGGGGTCGCCATCGTTGCGGACAAAGGCCGACACGATGTAGTTGCACATAAAAAACGGGGTGAACAGCAGAAAAATGCGGGCGTAGGGGATGCCCAGCGCCACGATGCCCGCATCGCCGCCCATGAGCCGCAGCAGCGCCCCGGGCGCAAAGACACCCGCCAGCATCCACGGGATGGACGCCAGCACGGCGCACAGGATAGCGTTGGAAAAATACCGCTGCCCCCGGGCATCGTTCTGCGCTTTGGCAATGGCGTAGCGGGTGGCCGAGCCCAGCGCGATCATGGAGCCAATGGCAAAAATAAAGTTATAAATGGGCAGGCAGAGGTTGAGCAGGGTAACACCGTCTGTACCGGCGGCCTGTGCAATAAAATAGGTATCGGCCAGAATATAGCACGAAGTGCCCAGCAGACCAAAAATATTCTGCGAGACATATTTAAAGAACTGTTTTGTCAGATCCATACACTTTTTCCTTTTTTCCTGTTTTTGCATACGTCTGGAAATTGTAGCATATCTGCCGCCGCAAGTCAACCGCAAAACCCGCCCATTACCGTATAAAAGAAGCAGTTGCGCACAGCGCCCTGCGGGTGTATACTGAACACTGCCGCATCTTGCGGTACACCTGTATGCAGAAAGGAAGAAGCCCTATGTCCGACAGGATCTTATTTTCCATCGGCGAAGCGCTGATCGATATGATCCCCTCCCGGGTGGGGTGCAGCTTTGACGAAGTGCCCGCCTTCAGCCCCCGGGTGGGTGGTGCCCCGGCCAATGTCTGCGCCACCGTTGCCCGGCTGGGCGGGCGCAGTGCGCTGCTGAGCCAGCTGGGCGACGACCCCTTCGGTCATAAGATTGCCCGGGTGCTGGCCGGATGCGGCGTGGAGCTTTCCCATCTGGAATTTACCAGTAAAGCCAGCACCGCGCTGGCCTTCGTCAGCTTAGCGGAAAACGGCCAGCGTACCTTCAGCTTCTGCCGCAAGCCCTCCGCAGACCTGCTGTACGCCCCGGAGCAGATCGACCCGGGCTGGTTCTCGCAGGCCTTTGCCCTGCATTTTTGCAGCGTCTCGCTGGTGGACAGCCCCATGCGCTACGCCCATCTGGCTGCCATCACTGCCGCGCGGGAGGCGGGTGCCATCCTCAGCTTTGACCCCAATCTCCGCTTTCCCCTCTGGCCGGACCGGGAGCAGCTGCGTCAGACCGTGTGGCAGTTTCTCCCCCTGACCCATATCCTGAAGCTTTCGGACGAGGAGTTACCCTTTCTTACCGGCACCGAGGATATTGAAGCCGCACTGCCCGCGCTCTTTACCGGAGATGTGCAGCTGGTGCTGTACACCTGCGGCAGCAAGGGTGCCCGCGCCTACACCCGCACCGCCAGTGCCCGCGCCCGCAGCCCCAAAGTGACGGCGGTAGACACCACTGGCGCGGGGGACGGCTTTATCGGCTCGTTTTTGTGGCAGCTGCAGCGGGACGGGGTGACCACCGCCGAACTGCCAAAGCTTTCCCGCAAGCGCCTGACTGAGTATCTGGCCTTTTCCAACCGCTTCTGTGCTATCAGCGTGCAGCGCCACGGTGCGCTCGACAGCTACCCCACCTTGGCACAGATGGAGCAGCCGGAGGCCGATTTCCCCTTGCTATAAAGGCAAATTCACAGCACATTTTGTATTTTTTAATATTTATATGCTA
>OMBP01000376.1_pt1 | contig 32852 bp, 28 predicted proteins | sample 1644911 | NCBI WGS metagenome assembly OMBP01 (sample SAMEA103958122, study PRJEB25191) | human gut metagenome | biome: human-associated habitat [ENVO:00009003]; feature: intestine environment [ENVO:2100002]; material: feces | place: Germany | collected 2013/2015 | reverse complement strand
GAGATGAGCGTATGGTATTTAATACAGGAGCCGCTCTCTTAGACGCGATCGTGTTAGCTGTTGTGTCGAAAGAGGAGGAAGGCACCTATGGCTATAAAATCACACAGGATGTACGAAAAGCCATTGATGTATCAGAGTCCACTTTGTATCCGGTGCTCAGGAGACTGCAGAAAGACGGATGCCTTGAGGTATATGACAGAGAGTGCGGAGGCAGGAACAGGCGTTATTATAAGATCACGGAACCGGGGCAGGATAAGTTAGTTGAATACCGGAGAGAATGGGAAGATTATTCCATGAAAATATCAGCATTATTTTCAGGAGAGGAGCTTTAGAGGTTATGAAAAGAGAAGAATTTTTAAAACAGTTAGAACAGCTTCTGGATGGAATATCAGAAGAAGAAAAAGCGGATGCGCTTGCGTTTTACCGCAGTTATTTTGAAGATGCGGGCGAGGAAAATGAGGAATCCGTCATAGCGGAGCTTGAATCACCGGAGAAGGTTGCCCAGAGCATCAAAAAAAATCTTGGCATGGAAAAAGAGAATGGATCTTATGGCATGCCGGCAGATCAAAATCCGGAGTGGAATAAGAACGATGATGATATGTTTGTGAAAAGCGAAGAGGCTCCAAAAGAAAAGAAAGGTGGATGGAGTGCAGCGGCAATCGTATTGGTGGTTCTTACATCACCACTCTGGCTGACATTGCTTTTAGTCGTGGCATCACTTCTTCTTGCGGTTGTTGCGATATTGTTTGGCATTGCGGTTGCAGTGGTTGCAGTGATGGCATCACTTGTGTTTGCAGGTTTCCTTTTGATTGGTTTTGGATTCAGCACTTTATTTACCGGTGGAGTGGCTGTCGGGCTTGGACTGACCGGAGCAGGACTTTTGGTATTGGGACTTGGAATCCTTGCAGTACTTCTGGTCGTGTGGGTGTCTGGCGTATTCCTTCCATGGGCAGTCAGGGGAATCATCGGTTTGTGTAAAAAACCGTTTGAAAAGAAGAAAGAAAGTGGGGTGGCAGCATGAAAAAATTTACAAAAATTATGTTAATCATTGCAGTGTCATTGCTTGGTGCAGGACTGATCTTCTGCGGTGTCAGTACTGCGATGGGGGCTTCTGTATGGCGTATGGCAAAGAATGGAGAACTCCGGTATGGAAACTGGCATATTGGTCCGGTGGGACTTTATTATAGCAGTGCTGATGGAGATGACGAAGAAGATGATGATATGGATGATTTTGATGAAGATGACGATGATAGTGATGACGATGATAGTGATGACGATGATAGTGATGACGATGATATGATAACAGATATCAGTGATATGGAGTTTTCTACTGAGGTACCTGCAGGTGGAGCAGACAGCAGCTTTGATGTCTCTTCCATTCGAAATATCAAGCTGGATATTGATGCAGCGGAAATTACAGTCAAAGAACCGGATGACAGTACGAAGATCCGCGCCGTATTAAAACACGGTAAGGAGAAATATTATTCCTGCAGGTTGGATGGTGATACACTAAAAATTAAATATGATGCAAAAAAACATTATTATAAAAAATCACCGCAGATCATCTTGTATCTGCCCAAGGGAAGTTCTTTTGATGAGCTGAATTTTGATATCGGTGCTGCAGACATGAGCTGGAAAGATTTTGATGTCAGCTGCAACAATCTGATTCTAAAAGTCGGGGCCGGTAATTTTGAAGCAGAGCAGTTTCAGGTATACGGAAAGATGGATGTATCCGTAGGCGTTGGAAATGTGGAGATTACAGACGGTGTAGTTTATGGTGATGTTGCGTTAGACTGTGGGGTTGGCAATTTTTCCATGGAGGGAAGTGTTGAGGGGAACCTGAAAGCAGACTGCGGCATGGGAAGCATGACACTCGATTTAAACGGCGAGGAAAAAGAGTATAACTACAAACTTTCCTGCGGACTTGGTTCGATTGATGTGGATGGTGAAACTTACTCAAACATCAGCGGAGATAAAGAAGTCAAAAATGAAGGGGCAGAGAAAAATATGGAACTTGACTGTGGCATGGGAAGTATTGAAGTGGATTTTGAGTAGACTAAGATCCTGTGTCAGTTGACAATTAAGGTGCAAATCATTATGATAAAAATGACGTCGGCGTACAATCGTTGTACATCGGCGTCATTTTTGTAGTGTTTCTCAGACCAAAGAAAAACAAAACAATGCAAAAATGGGGGATCTATGAATAAAACAATCAGAATCGTACTTTATGTACTTTCCATACTGACTGTGGCGGGCGTGATCGCAGCGGCAATTTTAACCGGCGGCCAGGCAAAACCGGCGTCTGCGCCGGGGGCGACGGCAGAAGAGGAGCAGGCGGAGATGTCTGACGCAGAAGCCACTCTAGATGGGGAAGCCACAGCGGATGGAAGTGGAATATCGACGGATGGTGCAGAAACGGCAGGTGAAGACGGAAGCATATCAGAGAATGCAGCCACAGCAGGTGAAAATGGAAGCATATCAGATGATGCAGCCACAGCAGCTGGAACTGGGAGTGCATCAGATGAAACAGCAAACAAGGATAATCAAAAAGACTCCGGCGATACAACCATCATCCTGACCGGTGATGTTCTTTTTGCAAATGCTTTCAAGGCAGCCTACGATGCCGGCGGGATCGAGCGTGTCGTCTCACCGGAACTGTTAGAACAGTTAAAGGCAGCCGATATCCTGATGGTAAACAACGAGTTTCCATTTAGTGACCGCGGGGAACCGATGGCAGACAAGCAGTTCACATTCCGGTGCAGTCCTTCCTATGTAAGGGCGTTAAATGAAATGGGTGTGGATATTGTATCACTTGCAAACAATCACACCTTAGATTATGGAAGAGCGGCGCTGTCAGACACTTTCAGTGCATTAGACGGAGCAGGAATCCTGTACGGTGGTGCCGGAGATTCGGTGGAGCGTGCAAAAGAGGTGCAGATTATGGAAGTAAATGGAAAAAAATATGGATTTATCGCTGTATCGCGCATGGTACCGTCTGCTGATTGGAAGATCGAGAGTGCTGCGCCGGGAATGTTTACCTGTTATGATGCCACAGCACTGATCGAAGTGATCAAAGAAGCAAAACAGACCTGTGATTTTGTGACGGTATTTCCACACTGGGGGACAGAGTACAGCGAACAGCCGAATGCCGTGCAGCGTGAACTGGCAAAACAGTGCATGGATGCAGGTGCAGATCTGGTTGTCGGAGCGCACACACATTGTCTGGAAGGAATCGAATATATTGACGGAAAACCCGTGTTTTACAGTCTGGGTAATTTTATTTTCGGACAGAATATTGACAGATCCGCAGCTGTGAAAGTTACAGTGATAGAAGATGGAACAGTTTCTTATGCGCTGATTCCGGTCTATGCATCGGACGGGCAGACAAAACAGATGGATGCGAATGCGGCACCGGGGTTGTTTTCTTATATGGAGAGTATCTCGGACAATGCTTCGGTAGATGCAGCGGGAAATATCAGTGAAAAATAGTATAGGAGGAATAGTATGAAAAACAAAATTTTGGGATTGCCAAAGGCGGCTGTGATTGTCATTGGCATTGTAATTACGGCGCTTTTTCTGGTGCTGATGAACCTGGTTGGAGGAGTAGTGGCACATCTGACATCCATTACAGACAGTTACACGTTACAGCTGATCGCCGAGATCGGTGTAGCAATCTATGCAATCGGTATGCTGTTTCTTATGGGATATCAGCAGTCGCTTAAGAAAACCGGTGTGGGATTTTTAAGAGGATTTTATATCGGTGGTTTTATGGTTGGCTACTGCGTGTATGTGGCAGTTGCACAGTTATTTTTGCAGAGTGTTTCCGGTTCAGACGGAGTGCGTTCTGCCGGTGGGATCATGATTTACATACTGACCATGTTTTTGGTCGGCATGAACGAGGAAGTGATCATGCGTGGAATCGTGTTAAACCTTTTTGCGGACCGTTTTTCAAACACAAGACGGGGAGTGCTTGCAGCCATTATTTTATCCAGCGTGATCTTTGGTGCGGCACATATCCCGAATGTACTTTCCGGTGTGCCATTATCCAGCGCATTGATCCAGGCACTGCAGGCAACATTGCTCGGTGTGCTGTTTGCAGCAATCTATCTGCGCAGCGGAAATTTATGGATTTGTATCATTATTCATGCACTTGTTGATTTTGGCGGATTAATGGCGAGTGGTATCTTTGGAAATGGTGATATGACGGACATGATCGGTAGCCTTTCTGTGTTAAATCTTGTAGTGACAGTTCCGCTGTTTTTGGTTCCATGTATCGTATTACTGCGGAGAAGCAAGTTAGACGAGATTGTGGAAATGAGAGAAGGTGAGATTATCATCCCGTCAGAGCGTGAGGGAGAAAATATTGCGACGGTATCATTAGTTCTTGGAATCCTTGGCATTGTGACAGGGTTTGTGGGATATGGAGCAGGATTTGGTCTGGTCGGTCTGCTTGGTGCAATCTGTTCGAAAAAGATAAAACCACAGCAGAACGGTACAGCAACCGCTGCATTGATCACTTCAATTATCGGACTGGTGATCGCTGCACTGATGATTACTGCAATCATGTTTCTCATGCCGGTTTTAAGTGATACCAGTACACTTGAATCCATTATGAATCAGTGATTCTGTCTGGGTGAGGAATGCTGCCTGCGGTACTGATGCGGGGAAACACCATATTTTTCTTTAAATGACCGGATCAGGTGACTGCAGTCGGCGTATCCCGTCTCCTGACTGATATAATTTAAGTCAAAATTTGTAAAAAGAAGCATATCTTCTACTTTGCATAGCCGGATAAATTCAATATATTTTTTACAGGACTGCCCGTAGATTTCACGGAAATTTTTGGCGAAATGTGAATAACTCATATGACAGAGTGCGGCAATATCTTCTACGCGGATATTTTCACAGGCATGGCGGTCAATATATTCCGTGATGGTATAGATCGTGTTTTCTTTTGTGAGTGAAGAAAAATAACAGTCAGTATCGAACCCGTCATCGCGCCAGATGCGAAGCAGCCAGGTCAGAAGTTCTTTGACCTTTGACTGCAGGATCATCTGATACCCATACTGCATATTTTGCATTTCGCGGACACAGTCGTCAAATAAAGACTGTACCGGAAGAGAGTGGAGTATCTCCTCCGGGAAATAAATATCAGCCTGCTCGTTATTTATGGCATTGTTAAACAGTGCACTGTAATTCCAGCTTCCACCGGTAAGTGAAGCGGAAGAATCCAGCTGGCTTAGGTCAAATTTTAAAACATAATACTGCAGAGGGGCATCGGACACTGCATGGACAGAATGAACGACGGAGGGGAGAAAGACGATCAGGTCACCTTCGTTTACAATATAACTTTGTTCATTCTGATACATCAGGGCGGTGCCCCTTGTCACATACAGGATTTCCATAAAATAATGCCAGTGTGGCTGCACGGGCAGCCATTCTTTCTTCATATCTAAAAAGAAACATTCGTAAGGTTTGTTCAGTTTGTCGGTATATTCAAATAAAGATTTCATATGCGGCTCCATAAAAATAGATTTATGCAATTTTTAACTTGAAAAATTATAGCAGATATATATGACGAATGCTATATTAATGGCAGAATCAGTAAAATAAATGTTATATTTTTAAGAGTGCATTGAGAAAAGGGAGGAAAAAATATGGAATATATCTGTGGGGTGACTTTTGCACCGTTTGCGTGTGCCGGGGCTTTTTTTAAACCGGGGGCAAAGGAGAGCCTTGCCATGATGAAAGAGAGAACCGGCGCAAATTTCGTGATATTTGTGCCTGGAGGGTTACAGGAGACACCGCAGTCGGAGGAGATCTGCTTCACATCAAAGGCGACGATGGAAGATGACGAGCTGATCGCTATGATTGAATATGCAAAGGAAATAGGACTTCGTGTGGCATTAAAACCGACCGTAAACTGTAAAAACGGGACCTGGCGGGCGCATATTAATTTTTTTGATGAGGATGTTCCGTGTGAACCGAAATGGGGAAACTGGTTTGCATCCTATACGGCATTTCAGCTTCACTATGCGAAAATTGCAGAACAGCATGACTGTGAAATGTTTATTGCCGGCTGTGAGATGGTGATGAGCGAGCGCAGGGAACAGGAGTGGCGCAAACTGCTCTCGGATATCAGACAGGTCTATCATGGACTGCTTTCCTATAATACAGATAAGTATCAGGAACACCGGGTAAACTGGTGGGATGCTGTGGATGTGATTTCTTCGAGTGGTTACTATCCATATGGGGACTGGGAAAATCAGCTGGATCGTATTGAAACCGTGGTAAACAGATTTCAAAAACCGTTTTTCTTTGCGGAAACAGGATGTATGTCGGTAAAAGGTTCCAAAGAGGTGCCAAATGACTGGTGTGTAAGAGGTGATGCGGATCCAAAGGGTCAGGCAGAATGGTACGAAGATATGTTTACGGCGTGCAGTAAAAGAGACTGGGTAGGAGGTATGGCGCTCTGGTCCTGGGATGCAAAGCTTTATCAGGAGCGGAGCGCAAAGACCCGTATGGACTATGAAATTTATGCAAAGCCCGCAGAAAAAGTCGTAAAAAAATATTATGATATTTTTAATAAATGATGTTGAGGTCAAAAGCTGATTTTTAAATAAAAATAGTCAAAAGGTTAAAATTAGTTTACAATAACTTAAAAAAAGGTTATAATCCAAAATATAATAAAAAATGAATCGCAGAAAAGTAAAGGAGAAGAAGAATGAGCAATTACATGGAAACATACAAACAGTGGTGCACAGATCCATATTTTGATGCAGATACAAAGGCTGAGTTAAAGAAGATCGAGGGGGATCAGGCAGAGATCGAGGATCGTTTTTACAGACAGTTAGAATTTGGTACCGGTGGTTTAAGAGGCGTGATCGGAGCCGGAACCAACCGTATGAATATTTATACCGTACGTCAGGCAACACAGGGACTTGCAAATTACATTATTTCCCAGAATGGACAGGAAAAGGGTGTTGCGATCGCACATGACTCCAGAATTATGTCTCCGGAATTTACCGAGGAGGCAGCACTCTGCTTAAATGCAAACGGCATTAAGGCATATGTATTTGACAGCCTTCGCCCGACACCGGAGTTATCTTTTGCAGTGCGTGAGTTAGGATGCATTTCCGGTATCGTCATCACAGCAAGCCATAATCCGAGAGAATACAACGGATACAAAGTATACTGGGAGGACGGCGCACAGATCACACCGCCTCACGACAAAAATATTTTAGCGGAAGTTGCAAAAGTAACTTCCTTCGATCAGGTAAAGACCATGGCAAAAGAAGAGGCAGTTGCAGCAGGCCTTTACAATGTGATTGGTAAAGAGATTGATGACCGTTACATGGAAGAACTGAAAAAACAGTCCATTCATCCTGAGATCATCAAAGAGATGGCAAAAGATATCAAGATCGTATACACACCGCTTCACGGAACTGGAAATCTTCCGGTGCGCCGCGTGTTAAAAGAGCTTGGTTTTGAGCATGTATATGTAGTGCCGGAGCAGGAAAAACCGGATGGTAATTTCCCGACCGTTGCATACCCGAACCCGGAGTCACCAAAAGCATTTGAACTTGCATTAAAACTTGCAAAAGAAGTGGATGCGGACATCGTTCTTGCAACTGACCCGGATGCAGACCGTCTTGGCGTATACTGCAAAGATACGAAGAGTGGCGAGTATGTGACATTTACCGGAAATATGTCAGGTATGCTGATCGCGGAATACATTTTAAGAGAAAAAACAGCAATGGGAACTATGCCGAAGAATCCTGCACTGGTTGAGACAATCGTTACAACCGATATGGCAAAAGCGATCGCAAAAGCTTACGGTGTAAAACTGATCGAAGTTTTAACTGGATTTAAATATATCGGAGAGCAGATCAAATTTTTCGAGCAGCAGAATACTTACGATTATGTGTTTGGTTTAGAGGAAAGCTACGGATGCCTTGCAGGTACTTACGCAAGGGATAAGGATGCCTGTGTTGCAGTCATGATGTTATGTGAGGTTGCTTCCTGGTGCAAGAAGAACAATATGACCTTATGGGATGAGATGCTTGCCATGTATGAGAAATACGGCTATTACAGAGAGGGACTTGAGACAAAGACATTAAAGGGAATCGACGGAGCTGCACAGATCCAGGAGTTGATGAGCAATTCCAGAAAAAATCCTCCGAAAACACTTGGCGGATTTGATGTGCTTGCAGTGCGCGACTATAAAGAAGATACCAGAAAAGATACTGTGACCGGAGAAGTGACAAAGACAGGTCTGCCGGAATCCAACGTACTTTACTATGAACTTTCTGATAACGCATGGTGCTGTATGCGTCCGTCCGGAACAGAGCCGAAGATCAAATATTACTTTGGCGTAAAAGGCAGTTCATTAGAGGATGCAGAAAAGAAACTTGCCGTGTTAAAAGAAGACTTGCTGAAATAACAGGAGGAAATACAGCATGGCAATCACATACTTTGAAAAAGAACGCATTTTCAAGCTGGATACACCAGCCTCCAGTTATGTGATCGGTATCGTGGATAAAGAAAACTTTGTCGGTCATGTTTATTATGGTAAGAAATTAAGAGATGCAAACATCGCGTACCTGCTCCGTACAGGAGAAGGACCGTTTGTGCCTTCAGAAAATAACAGGGAGCGTGTTTCTTTTTACGATACATTTCCGATGGAGTATGCCGGAAACGGACTGGGAGATTACAGAAGAAGCAGTATCTCGGTAAGAACGGCAGGCGGACACACCGCAGTGTCACTGTTTTATGTTTCACATAAAATCTATGCAGGAAAACCGGGACTTGCCGGTCTCCCTGCAACATTTGGGGACGAGAATGCCTGCGAGACATTAGAGCTTCTCTGTGAGGATCCGGTACTCGGATTGAAAGTAACACTGCTTTATACGGCATTTTCGGATGTGGACGTCATTACAAGAAGCGTGCGGATCGAAAATGACGGAGAGATGTTGTATCTGACGAAAGCACTGTCTTTCTCCATGGATATGGATAACCGTGATTTTACACTTCTTACGATGCACGGTTCCTGGGCGAGAGAGCGTATGTTAGAACACCGCAAAGTAAAAAAAGGATTTATGGGTGTGGAATCCGTAAGAGGTGAGTCTTCCCATCAGGAACACCCATTCATGGCACTTGCGGCAGGAAATGCCGACCAGTCACAGGGCGAAGTATATGGTATGCATTTTGTATACTCCGGCAACTTTATCGGACAGGTGGAACTGGGACAGTTTGATACCGTCCGTGTCGGCATGGGAATCCATCCGGAGAACTTCTGCTGGAAGTTAGAAAAAGGTGAGAGTTTCCAGACACCGGAAGTTGTGCTGGTTTACAGTGACACCGGATATGACGGCATGACACACCAGTTCCATGAACTTTACCGGAACCACCTGATTCGCAGCGAATATAAGGATAAGAAACGTCCGATTCTGATCAACAACTGGGAAGCAACTTATTTTGATTTCAATACAGAAAAATTACTTTCCATTGCAAAAAAAGCATCGGAACTTGGCATTGAAATGCTGGTTATGGATGATGGCTGGTTTGGACACCGCAATGATGATTCATCAAGTCTGGGTGACTGGTATGTCAACGAAGAAAAATTAAACGGTGGTTTAAAACATCTGGTAGATGAGGTAAATAAGCTTGGATTAAAATTCGGTATCTGGTTTGAGCCGGAGATGATCTCACCGGATTCAAAACTTTACGAGGCACATCCGGACTGGGCAATTCAGATTCCGGGAAGAGAGGGATCTCTCTGCAGAAATCAGTATGTACTTGATCTTACCAGAAAAGAAGTGCGCGATTATGCATATGAGAGCGTGGCGTCGATCTTACGCAGTGCAAATATTGAGTATGTCAAATGGGATATGAACCGTCAGCTTTCTGACATCGGAAGCTATGGACTTCCTGCAGACCGACAGGGTGAACTTTATCACCGTTATGTGCTGGCAGTGTATGAGATGCAGGAGCGTCTGGTAACAGAGTTCCCACATCTTTTACTGGAAAACTGTTCCGGCGGTGGGGCACGTTTTGATCCGGGTATGCTTTATTACAGTCCACAGATCTGGTGCTCGGATGATACGGATGCGGTGGAGCGGTTAAAGATTCAGGAAAGTACGGCGATGATCTATCCGTTATCGACGATGGGAGCGCACGTTTCAGACTGTCCGAATCATACGGTGGGACGTGTTACACCGTTTGAGACAAGAGGTCATGTAGCGCTTGCAGGAACTTTCGGTTATGAGCTGGATATCACAAAGATTCCGGAAGAAGACAGACAGATGATCCCGAAACAGGTTGCCATGTATCATAAATACAATGATCTGGTAAGAAGCGGCGATTATTACAGGATCGCCTCCTATCAGGAAAATCATTATTTTGACTGTTACGAGGTGGTTTCAAAAGATAAATCAGAAGCACTGGTTACATTTGTGCAGGTGATCAACCGTCCGAATTATAAGAGCAGAAGAATCACATTAAAAGGACTCGATCCGCAGAAGAATTACTGTCTGGAAGGCGAAGATACTGTATATGCGGGAGATACGTTAATGTATGCAGGTATTTTGATCCAGAATCCGTGGGGAGACTTCCAGTCAAAACTTTTACATTTTGTGGAAAAAAATATGAAATAAGAAGGGGACGGTTATGGCAAAAGCAGTAAAGCTGGCAGATATTGCAGAGCAGCTCGGAGTCAGTACGGTCACAGTCTCAAAAGCACTTTCCGGTCAAAAAGGTGTCAGCGAGGCTATGCGGGAAAAAATCAAACAGCTGGCAGATGAACTGGGATACAAACAGCCATCTGCCGTAAAAAAAGAAAAGTCAGCAAAAAGTTATAATATCGGAGTTTTAGTATCAGAAAAATATCTGGGAGAGTATGCATCTTTTTACTGGAGAATGTATCAGAGCGTTGCAACGAGAGCGGTGCAGAAAGAGTGCTTTACGATGCTTGAAGTGGTATCGTTAGAAGATGAAGCAGAGGCTAATCTGCCGAAGATCGTGCTGGAGCGGAAGGTAGATGGTCTGATTCTGATCGGACGGCTGAAGACAGAATATTTAGGTGCATTAAGACAGAATACGCAGATCCCGATCGTATATCTTGATTTTTACGATGAACATCAGATGAGTGATGCGGTGATCTCTAACAGTTACTATGGCACTTACATGCTGACGAATTATCTGATCGAGCATGGTCATGAAAAAATTGCGTATATCGGAACACTGTTGTTTACAGCAAGTATCACAGACCGTTATTTCGGTTACCGGAAATCCATGTTAGAACATGGTATTGAAGTGCCACAGGAGTGGATCATATCGGATCGTGATATGGAATGTGGTGTGATAGAGGTTGATATTCATCCGGATCAGATGAAAGATATGCCGACGGCATTTGTGTGCAACTCCGATCTCACGGCAAGCATGGTCATCAATCAGTTAGAAGAGCAGGGGTATCGCGTTCCGGAAGATTTTTCAGTGGTTGGATTTGATAACTATCTTTTTCCGGGACTGTGTGATGTCGAGATCACAACTTATGAGGTGGATATCCGTGAAATGGCAAATAAAGCAATACATGTGCTGTTAAAGAAAGTCAGCGGGGAACGTTATAAACAGGGAATTACCATTGTTGAGGGAAGGCTGGTGGAAAAAGCCAGCGTGCAGCAGGTTGTAAAATAAGAGAAAGCGGTAAGTTGTGAAAGGCTTGCCGCTTTCTCTTTTTTTCGTTTCATGGACTACACACCAAATTTTGGTTTGTTGGGGAAATGAGTCGCCCGTCCAAATGGTGTGTTGTGGGTCTGTGATCGGCATCTTGCACAAAGCCAGATTAATTTTGTTCCGTTGTACGAAAATAAGAAAAGCTAGGTCTGCCTGATTCAGTTTGTGGTGGAGTGACGTGACCGGCAACAACGAGTCATCCATGACTCGATGCTGCCTTGTTCTGCCATCCGTGGCAGAACATCACTGTGTGTAGACAGGCAGACCAAGATTTTCTAATTTTCTCCCAAAGTCACAAAATTAGCTTCGGCTTTGCGCAAGATGCCAGCCTCCAGGTTATGAACACCATTTGGGTGGGCGGTTCATCTCAAAACTGGGGGCGCGGGTGTGAATTTTTGATATTCGCACGAATGGAAATATGCTTAAAATCCTAATGTGCAATATCACTGATATTCAGCCTGATGACTTGTCTGAAGTTTCATCTGCTATGTTGCATTACATTAATCATTTCGTAAATTACCAGACTAATAATGCAGATTATTAGTCCAAGTATGTATGGTTAAAAGCATAGATATAACAGATTGCGTCGAGGTTTTTCGACATTTTTAAAATGAACGTCACAAAAATTTACGCACCCCCAAGGTTGTAAAATGAGTTCCCCGGCGAAGGGTGGTTCACAACCTTGCGGCTGGCAAATTGCATCAAGCCGAGACCTGTTTTGTGACTTTGGGAGAAAATTAGGCAATCTTAGTCTGCCTGTCCGTAACACAGTGTTGTGCTGCCATGGACGGCAGCACAAGTCTTAATGTGCCCGGATGGCACATTTAAGACACACACGTCACTCTGCCACAATCTGAACCAGGCAGCCTTAGATTGTCTTATTTTCGGACAACGGAAACAAAACATTCCCGGCTTGATGCAATTTGCCAATCGTAAACCCCCCGGAACCACCCTACACAGGGAAACTCATGTCACCCACAAACCAATATTTGCCGGGCAGCGCATTCATATATACTTGTCAGAAAACACATCAATTTTTCTTAAATGGAGGATAAAAATGAACAGTATCATAAGACCTATGACACCTAAAGACAAAAACAGTGTTCTTGAAATGATGCGTGTATTTTACGCATCCCCGGCGGTTTTTACCAACGGATCCGATGATATTTTCCGCACCGATATTGAAAACTGCATCAATGACAATCCATATCTGGAAGGCTATATTTTTGAGGTTTCCGGCGAGATCCAGGGCTATGGCATGATCGCAAAAAGCTTTTCCACAGAATTTGGCAGGCCATGCATGTGGATCGAGGACATTTATATCAAGGAATCCTGCCGTGGGGCCGGCATCGGAAGCAAATTTATCGACTATATCGGGGAAAAATACCCGGACGCCATCCTGCGGCTGGAGGTGGAAGAAGAAAATGAACGGGCCGTCAATGTATATAAGAAAAATGGATTTTCATTTCTGCCTTATCTGGAAATGAAAAAATAGGCTCTGTTCCCAGGTTTCTCTGAAATAATTAAATTATTACAAGACATTAATAACAAACTTAAATAATACAATTTATATACATATGATTGTGGAATGCTCCGCGAACATCCCAAAAATATGTATAAGAGGGTGAAAACACAGAATTTCCGTGTTTTCACCCTCTTATTTATTACTCTAACATCCCATCTTTCAATACATTATGATCACGCAGCACTTTCTCAACCACAGTTCCCTTTACAAGGCGGATCAGAGGTTTCTTCAATGCGTTAAGCGGACCAGGCAGCTGGATTTCTAACGGAGATTTGCCATCCATGAGTTTGACTGTGCTGTCTAAAAGTTCACGGATATCGTAAACACTTCCCCATACCTCAGGCACGCCACGGTCTACACCAAGCAGTCCGTATACAGCCTCCATTGCGGTTCTGACGGAGTACTCTGTGGTAAATACGGTATCTCTCGGTGTCTCTGCAAACTGACCTAAGAATGCAAAGTTTACACAGCCATCCGGGATGACATCCGGGCGGTCACCTTTGGTTCTTGGCATAAAGAATGCTGTGATGTACGGCATCATCGTCGGTACGCAGACTGCACTGTGTTCTGCAAGCTCCTCGATCTGGTCGGTCGGTACACCAAGATGATACAGCCACTCTTCCGTGATCTCCTTACCGGTACATTCTTTCATTGGTTTCTTTATAAAATCACCCGGTACATCGGTAAACAGTCCATATACCCATACACAGACCTTATCTTTATCCTGCTCCTTGAACTGTCCCTGTCTGTTGATCGTCCAGCTTAACAGCCAGCTGGAATCCTTGCAGCTTACGATACCGCCGGTTACAACTTTTCCGCTCTTTGGATCTCTCTTACAAATATTTGTGATGTATGGAATGATCTTATCGTCCAGTGTGGTTACCGTTGCAGACTCCCAGTTTGTCTTTGCAACATCAGAGCAGAACTTCTCCGGATGTCCAAAGGACGGATCCTGTTTTGCAATGTTTTTCCATAAATTCCAGCAGCCGCTGTTGCGCACTTCTGCATCTCCGTTTGGAGCATGGTTCTGGTCACCGTAAATTGTGCCTTCGGTACAGCTTCCGTTTGTCACAAATACAAGGTCATTCTCTGTCAGGACGATACCGCTCTCAACACCTTTTACCTTGCACTCGATCGCGGTTGCCACTTTTTTGCCATCTTTGATATCAAAGATCACATTGGTGACTTCTGTATTAAACTGGAAATCAACCCCTGCTGCCTCCAGATATCTCTGCATTGGCAGGATCAGTGATTCATACTGATTGTATTTGGTAAATTTCAGTGCACTGAAATCCGGCAGGCCTGCGATATGATGGATGAATCTCTGGAAATAAAGTTTCATCTCCAATGCGCTGTGCCAGTTTTCAAATGCAAACATGGTTCTCCAGTACAGCCAGAAGGTAGAATCAAATACTTCGTCGTCAAAGACATCCTCGATCGTCTTGTCATACAGATCCTCGTCTTTGGTCATGAAAAGTTTCATGATCTCCATGCAGCCTTTCTGGCTTAAGTTGAATCTGCCGTCCGTATGTGCATCTTCGCCGCGGTTTTCGGTTGCACGGCATAAAGAGTAGTTCGGATCTTCTTTGTTCAGCCAGTAGTATTCGTCGAGTACGGAAACGCCCGGTGTCTCAATGGAAGGGATACTGCGGAAGAGATCCCACAGACATTCAAAATGGTTCTCCATCTCACGGCCGCCGCGCATCACATAGCCTCTGGATGGATCAAAGATACCATCACATGCACCGCCTGCGATATCCATTGCCTCTAAAATATGGATATGATCGCCCGGCATCTGTCCGTCACGAACCAGAAAACATGCTGCTGCTAAAGATGCAAGACCACTTCCTACGATGTATGCGCTTTTCTCATCGACACCTTCCGGTTTTTTCGGATGTGCAAATGCCTCGTAGTTACCGTTGGTATAATAAATACCTTTGCTGTTTTTCTCGTATTTTCCACGCTCTGTATTGCGGTATGGTGTTCCACTCTCTGCCTGCTGTTTTTCGGCGATTTTCTTTGCCTTTGCCTGTTTGTGGCTGTTGCTTGCCGCAACTGCTGCCACACCGGCTCCTGCTGCAATCAAAGATGCTAACGCGATGGTTTTATTTTTATTTGACATAATAAGAATCTCCTTTCTAACTGCTTTTATTATCTTCGTTCTGTGGTCATCTTATTACTTCCCGGATAAAAATCCAATATACAAAACAGGCGGAATGACAATATTTTTATCATTCCGCCTGTTTTGATAAATAATCGGCCCTGCATTTACAAATCCGGTACAGCGTACCTAAATTAACCGGACGACGTTGCTGACTGTCATCCGAAACATAAATCATCCTTCATCCAAAAAATTTCCAATCGAATTACTGATATTTCCGTGCAGTGTCAGACTCATTTTTTTGACGATCGTGCTGTAGTCTTCCTGCATACCGTCTTTGATCCAGTCTAACATCACACCGACAAAACCATACTTGTAAAAATCTGCAATAAAACGTTTATCTTCCTCCGGGAGACCGGTTCCTTCCGCCTTCTCATTTACCACACCCTCGATCAGTTCAAACGTCAGCTTATAAAGATAACTTTCAATCTGTTCCTTGCTGACCGAACGGTATACATTCATGATAAACGGTTTATTTTCCAGCACTGCCTTAAAAATCTGCTCTAACCCTTCCTGCCAGGAATTGTAGGTTCGTTTTCCCTGCAGCGCCCGCTTTCCGTCCTCCACGCATGCCCATTCAACCAGATCATAGATATCTTTAAAATGGTAATAAAATGCCATACGGCTGATTCCACAGTCCGTGGTCAGATCCTGGATCGTAATTTTATCTAATGGTTTCTGTAAAAGTAATTTTTTTAAGGATGCCTCTAATGCTCTTTTGGTTGTATTACTCATACGGACACTCCTTTTCCTTCGTATTTATAATAAATCAAAAACTGCTCAACTATTTTCTCATGTCTCATACATCTGAAAATACTTGTCTGAATTTTAGCATACCGCTGCTATTCTGTCATTAAAAAGCCTCTATTTTAATGGTATTTGTAATTATTGCACAAAAAATCCACCATTTTGGGGAAATGGTGGATTTAAAAAGGGGGAGAATTTATGAAAAAAAGTTTTATCACTCGTTCGTGATACTAATAATATATCCGCAATTTGTGAAATCCCGTTGTACATTTTTTGAATTCTATTTGAAGAATCTGTAACAATTTGTTCACACAACTGCTCTCACATTCTATTTTCCAAGACGGATCACATTCCAGGATGCTTTCTTTAACACGCTTGTGACAACACCGTCATCAAGTTTACTTCTGTCATCTGCGTTAACCGGATATACATTCTGTTCGGTCAGCGTGTTGGCTGCTTTTAAGTCATCGTTTTCCATCACGATATGCTCTTTGATCCGGTATCCCGCAAAGCTGCGCACATCGGTGGTAAGCTCTACATCCTCTTCCAGGTTACGGTTTACTGCAAAGATCGTGACTTCGTCTTTTTCTTCGTTATAGACAGCCACAGATTCCACGTCCGTGATCTCATCATGTTTTGCCGTTGCATGTCTGGAGCTTGAGATTACCGGCTGCAATGCGATGCCCCTGCCGTATTTGGATGCATGCATGAACGGATAAAAGATCGTCTGTTTCCATGCTCCGCCTGCCGCATCTGTCATGATCGGTGCAATTACATTGACAAGCTGTGCCAGACATGCCATCTTGACACGGTCTGCATGTTTCATCAGTGTGATCAGCATCAGTCCGACTAACAGGGAATCCTCAAAGTTATAGATATCCTCTAACATCGGAGGTGCCACCTGCCATGGATGGTTCTCGGTAATATCATCATCCGCAGCGTTTGAGTGAAACCATACATTCCATTCATCAAAACTTAAATTCATGACTTTTTTGCTGCGTTTTTTCGCTTTGACATAATCACAGGTCGCAATGACTGTGCGGATAAACGTATCCATATCATCGGACTGTGCAAGGAAATCATTGCTGTCATTGTCGCGGTTGCCATAATACTGATGCATGGAGATATAGTCGACATAATCATAAGTATGGCTCAATGTGACAGCCTCCCAGTCCGGGAACGTAGGCATATCCAGGTTGGAGCTTCCGCAGGATACCAGCTCAATGTCCGGATCGATCAGGCGCATTGCCTTTGCAGTCTCCTCCGCAAGTCTTCCGTACTCCTCCATCGTCTTGTGACCGATCTGCCACGGTCCGTCCATCTCGTTTCCAAGGCACCACACCTTGATGTTGTGCGGATCTTTCACACCATGTCTGATACGAAGATCACTGTATTTCGTTCCTGACGGATGATTGCAGTACTCCAGCAGATTGCAGGCATCTGCAATACCGCGCGTTCCAAGGTTCACTGCCATCATGACATCAGAATTGACTTTCTTTGCCCATTTGGAAAATTCATTTAAACCGATCTCATTTTTCTCTAAACTTCTCCATGCAAGTTCCAGACGGTGCGGACGCTCCTCAACCGGTCCCACAGAGTCCTCCCAGAAAAAGTTTGATACAAAGTTGCCGCCCGGATAACGGATGATCGGCACATCCAGCTCCTTTACCAGCTCCATCACATCTTTGCGGAATCCATCCTCATCTGCCGACGGATGTCCCGGCTGATAAATTCCTTTATATACTGCTCTTCCAAGATGTTCGATAAAAGAACCGTAAATCCTTTTGTCGATCGGAGCGATCTGAAATTCTTTATCCAGTACCATTTTTGCTTTTCTACTCATGTATATTTCCTCCTGTCACTTAAAATCTTACTCTTTTACCGCACCTGCTGTCATACCTTCAATAAAGTATTTCTGGAAGCAGATAAATAATACAAAGATCGGTATGATAGAAAATACAGAACCGACAACCAACAGACTGTAGTTATCACCATACGGGTTGATCAGTGTATTAAGACCAATGGTCAGTGTGTATTTGTCTGCAGAACGGATGACTAATAACGGCCACAGATAATTGTTCCATGCATTCATACCATTTAAGATCGCCATCGCTGAGAATGCCGGTTTCATGATCGGCACGATCAGTTTAAAGAAGATACCATACTCTGTTGCGCCGTCGATACGTCCTGCCTCGATCAGCGACTTTGGCAGTCCCAATAGATACTGCCGGAAGAAGAAGATCGTGGATGCATGTGCCAAAAACGGAAGTACTACTGATACATAGCTGTCCATCATGCCCCAGCTTGAAATCTGCTTGTACAGAGGGAGCATAATAACCTCAAACGGTACAGAGAGGATCAAAAGCACTATAATAAACAAGAAATTCTTTCCCTTAAAATCATATGCTGCAAATCCATATGCAACAAATGCACTGATCGCCAACGTCAGGATCACAGTGATCACGGTTAAGATAAGGCTGTTGCCAAACCATGTCCAGTAATCATGTTTGCCTGTAAAAAGTAATTTGTAATTGTCCAGTGTCAGATGCGGGATATCCAGATTCAGATTTAATCCATACTGAAGCAGGAAGTTTCCCGGTTTAAAGCTTGCCAGTACCAACAGGTAGATCGGCAGAACGGTAAGGATCGCAAGGATGGAAAAAAATATGATCATACCGATGGTTGCTGCCCTGTCTTTCTTTTTCTGGCTCATTCCAACAGATTCTGCTGCCATATTATCTCTCCTCCTTCTTAAATGTTCCAGTCAATGCAAGCTGGATGATATTAATGATCATAACAATGATAAGAAGTACTAAACCAACTGCACATGCATATCCCATTGCACGCTTCTCAATACCCTGACGATACAGATAACCAACGATCGTAAGTCCGATATTCTGTGGGGAGTTATTACCTTTCCACAGCATGTAAGACTCAAGGAACATGGAAAGTCCTGCATAAATACTAATTGTTAATACATAGATCGTGGTCGGTTTTACAAGCGGTACTGAAATGCTCTTAAACTGCTGCCACTTTGTCGCTCCGTCGATGGAAGCCGCCTCGTAGAGATCCGTGGAGATATTCTGTAACCCTGCAAGGAAATAGAGGATATTGACACCGGTCCAGCGCCAGCACGCTACTAGGAGAAGTGCAAAGTATCCGGTCCATTCACCTTTCAGCCATTTGATGGAAGAATGTCCAAAGAAATTTAAAATCTGGTTTGCAAGTGCCGTATCCATCTCACCGAACATCAGACGGAAGATTGTACCTACAACGACAACAGATGTCAGTGCCGGGATAAAATAAACAGACTTGAAAAATCCCTTCGCCTTCATCAGTTTACTGTTTAACATACTTGCAAATAACATTGGAAACGGAATTAAAAGTACCAGTGTTCCCACCATGTATTTAAAACTGTTCCAGACTGCTTTTCTGAAATATGTATCAGAGAGTAATCTCTTATAGTTGTTCATTCCAACCCATTTATCTTTCAGGACGTCCTGAAAACTTAACAGTACACCATTTGCGATCGGGAATACCCAAAACAAAATGACTGTCAGAACAAATGGAAGAATAAACACATAAGGTGCTGCTTTTTGCGAATACAAAAACTTCTTCACTTTATTCATGCTGTAATGCCCCCTTTTCCCTCATAACAGGAAACGGGATGCAGGACATCTGCCCCACATCCCTGCCTGTTTAAACCTGTCTCTTATTCTCCAAATTCATTCTGAAGTGCAGACTGTGCCTCGTCTAACGCTTCTTTTACATCCATACCGGACTCGAAGATATTATTCAAAGTCTCTGTACAGAAGATATTGTTGATGGATGGCATCTTCTCATCTGTATAGCAGGTCAGTAATCCAATGCCGTCCTGAACATCTAATAATGCATCAAATGGTTTTGTGTTGAAGTACTGTACATACTGATTATCCGGGTTCTCTGTTACGGATTTGTCTGTCCATACTGCTGTGTTAACCGGGTCAAATCCTAATACGTTCCAAACTTCTACGTTTGCTGTGTCAGAAAGTTTGATGTAAGCGAATACTTCTGCTGCAAGGTCAGCATTCGGGCTGGATGCTACAACTGCTGTACCGGTACCACCACCACCGATGGTCTTTACTGCATCGTTGTCACCAAATACAGGAGGTGCTGCGATTGCAACTTTACCGGAAAGGTCTGTCATGTAGCTTAAGTAACGGCTGGTCTGCCAGAATGGCATGATTGCTGCTGCGACATCACCGCTGTTGTATAACGGATATGCTTCCTCGTTGTCAGGCTGTCCACCGGCGATAACGTCCATAGCACCTGCATCCTGCATATCTTTCATGGTCTGTAAACATTCAACCATGGTGTCATTGTTTACTGCAAGGCTTCCATCATCATTTAAGTAATCTCCGCCTTTCTGAGCGAGCATTAAGTTTAATGTCCACTGAGCAGTTGTCTCACATGCTGCAAATGTTTTTCCGGTTGCTTCTTTGTATTTTGCACCGGCTTCTTTGAAGTCATCCCAGGTCTTAATGGTTGTATAATCAATACCTGCTGCCTCTAATGCTTCTGTGTTGTAGAAAGCAACGGTCGTACCAACGTGTGTAGGGAATCCATAATAGTTACCATCTTTGGAGTAAAGCTGTAATCTGGACTCTACTACATTGTCAAGATATGGCTCTACTGCATCGTTCAATGGTTTTAATCCAATATCACCTGTCATGAATGCAGGGAATTTACCAAGCTCGATATCAACGACATCCGGAGCACCCTCTCCTGACTCTAATGCAAGTGATAATTTGTTGTGCATATCATCATATGCCATGTTGGATAAAACAAGTTTAACCTTCTTATCCGGATTTTCCTCATTCCATTTCTCAGCCATGTTAGTGTAGAAATCCTGATGGTTCTCGATGAATGTCTGGATAGGTTACAATTAACTGGACAGATTTTTTAAGGTCATATAATCTATAATAAATACACGAAGGAGCACTCTTTATGACCGAACAAAAACAACGACGAAAACCTCGCAAATATACAGATGAATTTAAACAGCAACTGGTGGAACTATATCGTTCCGGCAAACGCAGATGTGATATCTGCCGTGAATATGACATTGCTACTTCCCTGTTTGACAAGTGGGTAAAGCAGGCATCCAATTCCGGTTCTTTCCATGAAAAAGATAACCGGACTCCGGAGCAGGAAGAACTGATCCGGCTTCGGAAAGAAAACCAGCAGTTAAGAATGGAAAATGATATTTTAAAACAAGCGGCGCTGATCTTAGGACGAAAGTAAATGTGATCAAAGCAAATGCCCACAAATACTCTGTATCAGCAATGTGCCGCGTCCTACAGGTAAACAGAAGCACCTATTATTATGAAGCAGCAAAAAAAGATGAATCAAAACTCACTGCAGACATTCAGGAAATTTTTAGAAAAAGCCGGAACCATTATGGTACACGAAAGATCAAGAAAGAACTGGCTGATTGCGGGAAACAGGTATCAAGACGCAGGATTGGACGGATTATGAAACAGGAAGGTCTGGTATCAAGCTATACTACAGCACAGTTTAAACCGCAAAAAGACAGAGGTAATGAATCAAAAGTAGAGAATGTGTTGAACCGACAATTTCAAAACCAGCCATACCGCAATGTAGTGGTAAGTGATTTGACCTACGTAAGGGTAGGAAACCGCTGGAATTATATCTGTGTACTGATTGATCTTTTTAACAGGGAGATTATTGGATACAGTGCAGGAGAACATAAAACAGCAGAACTTGTAAAACAGGCATTTATGAAAGTAGACGGAAATCTGTCGGAAATCCATATTTTCCACACAGACCGTGGAAATGAATTTAAAAACGAGACAATTGAAGAACTGTTAGAAACGTTCCATATGGAACGCTCCCTGAGCCATAAGGGATGTCCTTATGACAATGCAGTGGCAGAAGCTACGTTCAAGATTATAAAAACAGAATTTGTATGGAATGAAACATTCCATACGCTGGAAGAACTGAAGATAAAACTGTGGGATTATGTAAACTGGTATAATCATCACCGCATACATTCTTCCTTAGGGTATCAAACGCCTGTACAATATCGGAAAAATAACCTAAAAAAATTTGTCTGAAAAAGTGTTGACAATCCAGTCCAGACCTCAAGTGTTGTGACATCATCACCCTCTACGTCCATCTCTCTTCTTCCTGCGCCGCTGTCTGCGCTCTCTGTACCGGATGCTGCTTCCCCCGCACCGGAACTGCTGTTTCCTGCTGTGGAATTACCGCCACATCCGGCAAGCATTCCAACTGTCATTGCTGCGCACATTAATGCTGCTAAAACCTTCTTCTTCATACATTTACCTCCCAAATGTTTTTCTTTATCAGATCGAAAGTATCTCCTGTTTTCAGATGATCTTCCGTGTGATACATGTTTTTCTGTCAGATCAGCTGTCTGATCCAGACTGCCATCTCCCCTGTTTTCCGGTTGCCCCAGTAACAGTAAGGAACTGCTTTTAACGTCACATCCTTTAACTCCGGCGGCTGTTCTTTGTATAACTCTTCTGCCGTCCAATGATCTTCCAAGATGCGTTTTCCTTTTGCTTCCACTGACATCACACCACCTAACAACTGTTCCTCCCAGTTTTCAGTCAGCGCTTCTTTTGTATCCACATATAAGGAACTTAAGTTTTCTCCATTGTCTGTCTCTTCGAGGCAGTATACCAATGGACCGCGCATGATACATGCTTTTCCTTCATCCGCTCTCACTTTCGGATTTGCATATACAAATCTTGCTTTCATGTCACAGGATATTTTGATCTCCTCAGATGCTGCAAGATCCGTTATCATAAGATAACCTTTTTTTATGAGCGGTGTTTCTATTCTCTGTACTCCGCGCCACACGGTAAATTCTTTTGTGTAGCTGGGGATCCGAAGTGCCAGTGTTCCTTTGGAAGCTTTTTCTGATTCCAGATGAACCGTTACCGTTCCATCCTTTAAGAAACTGCTTTCCATTATTACTTCTGTCTCTGTCTCTCCAATCAGAAGTTTTGTCTGACTGGATATGTATAAATTAATGTATAAACTATTTTCATCTGCTCCATAGATGTACTGTCCTAAAGAAGCAAGTGTTCTTGCAATATTCGGCGGACAGCACGCCACGCCAAACCATTTCTGTCTGACCGGCTTTACATGCTCCATGGATGTCCGTTCAATGCAGTTATCCGGCCATACCTCCAATGGATTGACATAGAAGAAACTCTTTCCATCCATCGCAATCCCTGCAAGCACTGTATTGTAAAGTGCCTTCTCCACAATGTCCGCATATTTTGCATCTTTTGTGATCTGCGCCATCCGGTTTCCAAACATCGCAAGTCCGATGGATGCGCAGGATTCGGAATAATTTCTGTCGTTCGGAAGATCATAGTCGGTTGTGAACCGCTCTAACAATCCCGATGAACCAATGCCGCCTGTGATGTACATCCTTTTCTCTGTCATGTTATTCCAGAGTGTCTTACAGGCATCTAATAATGTCTCATCCTGATATTCATATGCCAGATCTGCCATTGCGCTGTAGAGATATACGGCTCTTACCGCATGCCCCTCTGCTGTCTTCTGCTCTCTGACCGGCAGATGTGACTGGGAATACTCCGGTACATATCCGGCAAATTCAGGAAATATCTGCTGATATTTTTCTTTCTTTTCTTCCTGGAAAAAATAATTTTCTCCCACACCTCTTGTATCGATAAAATATTTCGCAAGATCTAAATATCTTTTCTGTCCGGTTGCCCGGTACAATTTTACCAAGGCAAGTTCTACTTCCGGATGTCCCGGATATCCATGACACTTTCCTTCCTCCGGTCCAAAGGTTTCACAGATCAGGTCTGCAAATCTTGAAACAATATCGAGGAACTTTCTTTTCCCTGTCGCATTGTAATATGCAGCTGCTGCCTCGATCATGTGCCCCGCCGTGTAAAGTTCGTGTCCTTCTTTCAGGTTCGTCCAGCGTCTGTCCGGTTCTTTGATCGTGAAGTAGGTATTTAAATATCCGTCTTCACACTGTGCCTTCCCGATCAGGTCGATCGTCTCATCAGCAAGTTTTTCCAACTTTTCATCTCTTCCAGATGAATCTAAGGTAAATGCAACTGCCTCTAACCACTTTGCAACATCGGTATCCTGAAAGACAGCTCCTTCAAAATCTCCCTCTGCCTCGCCTGCAGCGATCTTAAAGTTCTTGATACAGTGGCTTGGCGCCGCATCTTTTACATTGTCATTTAACGTGTTCCACTGGTAAGGAAGTATGACATCTTTTACTAAGCGGATGTATTTGTCCCAAAACGCATCTTTGATCTGGATCTGATGCAGCGGCACATCTGTCAGTTTTTCCTTCTCCATAACTTCCTCCCTCCTTTATGCTCCTGTCATGTGTTATGTTAAACGTTTAATTGAACTAAAATGTTCATTTTCCGTTTATTTACATTTCATTCACACTTTTTTGCTTTTTTCTGAAATGTTTTTTCTTTTCTTTATCATTTTGATTGATTTCTGTTTCGTTCTTGTTTATATATACCATACTAATTGCTATAATTAAAGCCTGTTATTTTTCATTTATCTATATATATTCTTTTGTTTTTATGTTATTTTCTCATGTTTTCTGTTTCTTTCTAAGTTTTTGCTTTTTCGCACAACTTTATTATTTTTTAAATCGTTTAACCATGTGAATGTTGCACAAATAGTACATATTCTCCAAAAATAATGAACATAAATACTTCTTCTGTTCACAAATAAACTCATGGAGGGATTTTTAATTCATAGGACATAATTTCCTATAAATTAAAAATCCGCCTTCTGAGTCAGTTCAAAAGCCTGACATCAGAGGCGGTTCATCACGGTTTATTTTTATAATGTTTTGATCGACTGGCGGATCAGCTGCTTACATGGAACTTTATAGACCTGCGGTTCTGCCGTCTCGCCTGGCTTTTTCTCCACCAGGCCGATCATAACCTCGGCAGCCCTGTAACCGATATCATGAAGTGGCAGCTCCGTCGTGGAGAGCGGCGGCTTATAATAACTTGACAGTTCTCTGTTATCGTATCCCGCAACAGATATCTCCTGTGGTATCTTTATCCCCGACTCATCTGCCCAGTCATAACATCCGCCTGCCATAAGATCATTCATGCAGAATATTGCCGTCACCTGTTTTTTTAAAAGCACTTCTGCTCCGGTATGTCCGGATTCTCTTCCCCAGTCTCCATAGTAGATCAGTTCCGGATCATATAAAAGCCCCTCATCCCGCAATGCCTTCTGATATCCGATCAGACGTGCCTGCGCATGAAGGCTGTCTGCTTTTCCGGTGATCACTCCGATTTTTTTATGTCCCTGTGCGATCAGATAACGGATCATCTCGTATGCACCACGCTCGTCATCCACAACTACGGACGGGATGTTTTTACTCTCCGTATAACCATATGCCATCACGGCAGGAATACTTAAATTATCCGGGATACAGTGCATGATACGCTCATGTGCCGTCACATAAATGATACCGTCCACCTGCGTTGCGATCAGTTTCCTGATCTCCTCGTCCACCAGCCCATAATAATCTGTTCTGTGATAATAATAGTCATTATATTTTTTATACAATCTTAAATTGGTCAGAAGAATCTGGTATTTTACCTTTTCACAATATTCCGTAATACCGTCAATAATATCCGGAATACTGAAGATCGTCATATCCTCTGCAATGACGCCGATACTTCTGGTATTGCGTGCCTTAAGATTTTTTGCCACATAGTTTGGCATATAATTCATTTCTTTTGCAGTTTTTAACACAAGATTTCTTGTCGCTTCGCTTGCCCCCGGCTTTTTATTCAGGATATTCGAAACGGTAGCTACCGACACACCGCAGGCTTTTGCGATTTCTTTGATCGTCGCCATAACCTTACCTCCCGTACCACAAATCCCCTTTATTTAACAATATTTCCAGTGAAAAATCAATATCTTTCGATCAGGTATCGAATTTTTGCCCGGGTTATGCTACACTGGTATCTATGAAAATATTAATTTTATCCTGTAATACCGGCGAGGGACACAATGCCGCCGGAAAAGCGATCCGGGAAGCAGCCATCCGGTGCGGTCACACCGCCGACATGCTTGATATGTTCCTGCTCTCCGGGAAAAAAACTTCACATGCAATAGGCGGTGCCTATGTGGAACTTGTCAAACATATGCCGCATGCCTTTGGTATGCTCTATAAGATCGGCATGGCAATTTCAAGCAATAAACACAAATCACCGGTCTACTATGCCAATGCACTGATGGCAAAAAAACTGGCTGCCTGTTTAAGCCAGCATGATTATGATATCATCGTGACACCGCATCTTTACCCGGCAGAAACAATGACATATATGAAGAAAAAAGGCATGTTAAAGATTCCTGCTGCCGCCATCGGCACGGATTACACCTGCATCCCATTTTGGGAGGAAACGGATCTTGATGCATATTTTCTTCCCCACGAGGACTGTGTCTCAGAATATGTACACCGCGGAATTCCGGCTGACAGGTTATACCCTTACGGCATTCCTGTCAGTGGCGCATTTTCTCCGGCAGAGGACCGCATCCTGGCAAAGATGCACGCGCGCAATGCCTTAAATCTTCCACAGGGTGTTCCGATCTGTCTGGTCATGAGCGGCAGTATGGGATTTGGAAAACTTGCCATATTCGCGGCAGAGCTTTCACTGCGTTTAAAATCCGGCGAGCATATGGTCATCATCTGCGGCAATAACAAACGTATTTATACCGTGCTGCAGAAACAGTTCCAAAATAACCCGCGCGTCCACATTTTAGGCTACACCAACCGGGTTGCAGACTATATGGATGCCTGTGATGTGATTTTCACCAAACCGGGCGGACTTACCTCCACCGAAGCGTTAGTAAAACGGATCCCGATCGTACACACGGCACCGATTCCCGGATGTGAGACTGCAAACCGCAATTTTTTTGTAAAAAGACATCTTTCCGTCTCCTCAAAATACATTGCCAAACAGATCACACTTGGAAAAAGACTGCTCTCTGACACCCAGGATCCGCATGGGAACCGTTCTCTTCGCGAGGAAATGCTTCTGGCCCAGAAAGAAAACGGGAAACCTGACGCTGCCGTGCACATTATAAAAACACTGGAGAAACTATGACGTATTTTCTTTTTATCCTTCTTGGATTCGTTCTTGGCAGTACATTGTTTGCTTACTGGATTCCAAGATTATTTTTCAAAACCGACATCACAAAAGTTCCCCCCGACCACAATCCCGGCGTTGCAAATGCCTACATGCAGGCCGGCTTTTTTGCCGGAACTCTCTCCCTGCTCTGTGAACTTTTCAAAGGCGCTGTCCCGGTTTTTCTTGCAGACAGGATCTTAGACCGGGATTCCATGCTGTTTGCACTTGTCATGGCAGCTCCGGTATTCGGCCACGCTTTTCCGTTTTTCCAAAAAGAAAGAGGCGGCAAAGCGATTGCCGTCTCTTTCGGAGTTATGATTGGACTGTTTCCGGAAATCCATCCGTTATTCTGTCTGATCTTTTATTATATTTTATTCTCACTGGTACTCACACTGCGTCCGCATTCTTTCCGGTCTGTCATCACATACGGACTGTTTACGCTGACCGTGTTCCTGTTTGTACCGGTAAATTCCATGCGGCTTGGCTGTTTTATCATCTCAGCAATCGTGATCTACCGCCACGTTATCCGCTGCCACGATGAAGCTTTACAGGCACTTTTATTTGGGAAATATCCATTATTTCACAAATCCTGAATTTTACCAACAGAGCACCTCATGACCGTCTTCCGTCACCAGTACCATAATCTCCCACTGTGCTGATGGAAGTCCATCCTCAGTATAAACTTCCCAGTCATTTTTAGAGTCTACATAAATATCCACTTTTCCCATATTGACCATCGGTTCGATCGTAAAGATCATACCGGGAACTAAGAGCATTTCCTGTCCGCGTTTGGTATTATAGCCAACCCACGGTTCCTCATGGAACTCAAGTCCGACGCCATGTCCACCGATCTCGCGCACTACCGTATAGCCGTTTGCAAACGCATGGTCATGCACAGCCTGACCCATATCGCCTAAAAATCCCCACGGTTTTACCTCTTTCAAACCAAGCTCCACGCACTCTTTGGTCACTTCAACAAGGCGCTTCTTCTCCGGACTTACATCCCCGATGCAGAACATTCTTGAGGAATCGGAAAAATATCCGTTTAAGATCGTGGATACATCCACATTAATGATATCACCGGACTTTAAGATCACATCTTTTGACGGAAATCCATGACATACCTGATCATTGACGGAAGTACATACACTGTACGGATATCCCTCGTAGTTCAGCGGTGCCGGAATACCGCCCATCTCCGTTGTCATATCATAAACGATCTTATCGATCTCTGCTGTATTCATTCCCTCATGAATATGCTTCTCAATATAATCAAGCACTGCAATATTGATCTTGCAGCTCTCCCTGATGCCTGCGATCTGGTCTGCATTCTTGATCAGATCATGTGTCGGAACGATGTGTCCCTGTGAAGCGATCATTGCGATGCGCTCATCAAATGCCTGATGGCATGCTTTATATTTTTTCCCGCTTCCGCACCAGCACGGATCATTTCTACCGATTTTTACTGACATAATTTCTGCACCACCTGATTGATCACACTTCCGTCTGCCTTTCCCTTTAACTCCGGCATTACGGCTTTCATGATCTGTCCTTTATTTTTACTTGCTGCCACATCGGCAAACTTCTCTGTAATATATGCTTCTACTTCCTCTGCTGACATCATCTGTGGTGCATATTCTGCAAAAATATCATATCTTGTCTGATATTCTGCCAAAAGATCCTCTCTGCTTGCAGGGCAGGTATCAATCTGCTCTTTTACTGATTTCATTTCTTTTAAAATTACCCTGTTCACCAGTTCTTCTTTGATATCATCTCTGCATCCCTCATCGATCGCAGCTTTCTTTGCTGCGGAAACAAGTGTGGAGATTGCATCCTTGCGTACTTTATCTCTCGCCTTCATGGCTGCTATCATATCTTTTTGTAATGTTTCAAACTGCATAACGATCCTACCTTCCTGATTCTAATAATTCCCTCTGATTATAGCATATTTTCCATATAATTCATAAATTTTTTTCAATATCTATTGCTGCATTTTTATCATCAGTGTCCCTTACAGCACACGGCGCACCATTGTGATCGTACGGTAAGTCGCATTTCCATAACAGATGCCGCTCGACGGCGTTGATGCATGGACGATCCTGCCGCCTCCCATATAGATTGCCACATGTCCCGGGTAACAGATAATGTCTCCCGGCTGTGCGTTCTCATAGCTGACAGCCTGTCCGCTTGACTGAAGCGCATAGGAACTTCTCGGAAGTGATACGCCAAAATGGCTGTATACAAGGGATACAAAACCGGAACAGTCCGTCCCCTCTGTCAGGCTGTTTCCGCCAAACACATACGGATTTCCCACAAAATTTGTCGCATAGGATACCACACTGCTGCCACTCACACCGGTAGAGTAGGATGGATTTAAACCGTTATTTGTCAGTCCTGTCGAACTGCTGCCGGAAGAACTGCTGTCGGAATCGTCCGTTGAAGCTGTATTATTGGAAGAGGAACTTCCCCCTGTACTGTCTGTTGTTCCGCTGTCCGTAGATGCCGTTGTGGCAGAATTACTGGTTTTTGTGCCTGCCTTCGCCGCTTTCTTTGCCTTCTCTTCTGCTTCTTTCCGGGCTTTTTCCTGACGCGCCTGTTCCTGTGCGATCACCTCGTTCTGTTTGCGGATCGTGGACGCGTACTGGCTTGCCAGTGTTTTTGCATTTGAAAGCTGTGAATCAAAATCTGCAATCTGTGCCTTCTTTTCATTAATAACCTGATTCAGGGAAGCCTCCTGCTGATCATAACTTTGTTTCAGCTCCTCCATATCCGCTAATTCCTGCTCTAACTGTGACTCTAAATCCGCCACCTGCTGTACGGTCTCCTGATAAGCCACTAAAAGCTCCCTGTCATAACTGTATACTTCCGATACATACTCCACACGATTTAAAAGGTCTGAGATATCTTCCGACTCCACAAGTGCATCCAGAAATGTGTCATCTCCGTTTTCGTACATGTACTGGATTCTTTTTTTCATATCTGCATACTGCTGCTGTTCTTTTTCCTGTGCTGCGGCGAGATCCGTCTTTGCCTGATCAATCTCGCCTTCCTTATTATCAATATCCGTTTTCAACAGTTCCATATCGGTCAAAAGCGACATCAGCTGTTCATCATACGCCGCCATCTGGCTTTTTACCTTGCTCTGCTCACTCTGTATATTATTGATCTGCTGGTTGATATTGTCTAAATTCTGCTGCGCCTCATTTTTCTTCTTCTTCGCATCTTTTATCACAGATGCATCTGCAGAGTAAAAACACGCAAATCCGATCACACCTGCCATCATCACTGCGATCATTCTTTTATGTTTTCTTGTATATTTTAATGCCTTTTCCCACATCATCAAGCATTTCTCCTTCTGTCATTTATAAAAGAATAGGACATAATTTCCTACGAATCAAAAATAAGCACGGCAGGCTGCAGTGGGCAGAAGCCGTACTTATATATTTTATCACACTTTCATCTATGTTTGTTAGGATTTCCAGAAATTCACAAATACTTAATATTTTATCCGACCTGTTTTACGATCAAAACCTTTTCGCCCGCCAGAAGTACCTCACTTTTTCTGTGATTTGTCTCCATGATATTTTGTATGGTCGTATGATTTTCCTTGGCGATCGTCCAGAGATCATCTCCTGCCTTTGCGATATAGCCCACCAGCCCCGGCCTGTTCCTGAGCATCTCAAGATCCGGTTCCGACTCTGTGGCCTCCTCGATATTCTGTATGACTTCCTGCACAAAGGCAATCAGATCCAGCCGTACTGCCGCCCGGATCTCAACGTGTTCCTGATCAAGCATCACCGCTGAGAGCTGCTCTAAGGAAGCATCTAACTCCACTTTCGCCTGCGCTGACATTTCCGGGATCTCCACAAGCTGTGAAAACGGATAAATTTCCTGCACTGCTCCAACCGGCATATGGTCATCCGGTGTAATGTACAAAATATTGACCTCAACCGTTCCCTCCGCAAGAACACCATCTGGTTTTATTTCCTGACGTTCTAAGAGCACTTTTCCCTCACAGGAACAGATCTGAAGAACTTTTTCTTTATCTTCTTTTAATTCCATCTGTTCTGTCATTCTGCATTTTGCAGCATTTTTAACCAGAAGACGCTCCAGCGGGCATTCACGGAAGACTGGTTTTACCTCTTTCTGCAGTGAATACAGATCTGTTAAAAGTCTTATCTTTTCTTCCTTCCAGATACGGATGTGTGTATCTAATGCCAGCTCCATGACAAGGATCCTTTCTTCCCCGTCATAATCCGGTTTGACTTCCAGTTCCATTGTCAAAGGTACCATCTGCACCTGCCAGATACAGTCATCCTCCATAACACCGCACTCTGCCTGTGCATCCAGCGGGACTGTCGTTTCATACCAGGACAGATGCTCCCCTTCCTCCTCATCATTATACAGTATGGAAACCAGTATTTCCCCGGAAAGTCTGATATTTCCTTCCACAAGCCTGCTTTCAACATTGCGCAGCTGCATACTCTGCCAGAGTATTTCACGGATATTCGGTTTACTCGACGGCAGCACTGCCTCACTTTTCTGTCTGCAGATATCACGTCGCACCACAAGCAGCTTTAACGCTTCCTTCTCTACAATATTCTGTTCATAGGAACTGCCATCTGAGAGTTCACAGGTCAGCTCCTCATCCACTTCTTTTTCTGACGATGCCGTCAAAACAATGACCGCGCGGACATTTAACTTCCGGGAATTGATCACTCCGATCGTAAGATCTTCCATATCCCCTGTGGCATGAACTGCATCATATTCGCTCAGACCATCCATGTTAAGCCGTTCCTGAAAAGGAATCTCACCGCGCAGACAGCTTATTTTTCCTTCCTGCTTATCGCTCCGGTAAAGTACCTTAAAAAGCAGACTGCCCTTGATCCATGCAGCCCCCTCCATCGCTTTTACTTCATCAAAGCGCAGTTCCCCGCGTTCTTTTATGACTTTTACGATATCCTGTCTGTAATCCGGTACATTATAGTCATCATCCAGTGTGATCTGTGTGACTGCAGCTCTGTTTTTTTCACTTCTATGTAATTTTATTTTCTGAAATTCCAAAAAAAGTCCCCCATTCCGAATCTTTGTAACCATCTTATTCGGACATGGAGGATTTTATACCTGTTTAGCACAACTTCATGCGTATATCTCTTGTAATAATATCAGAATAACTGAATGATAATAACTGAGGTGGATTTTCTTCACGCTCATCATTTACCAGGATCGTGAATACGCTTGGGTAAGCATTCTGGATGACGCCTTCCTGGATGTCAACTTTATTGCGTCCTCGGTCAAGCTGAATCATTACTTTTTTCCCGCACTGCTGATGCACGGATGCCCGAACTTTTCTGATGTCTGCCTGTTGCATGTGTTCTACCTCCTTAATCCGGCATCTCGCGATCGTTTATCATCGTAATGATCGTTTCCACCGAATTTCTTTTCCGCTTTAGAATAGCACTGTGCTAAATTTTTGTCAAACATAATTAAA
>OMBP01000352.1_pt1 | contig 34342 bp, 45 predicted proteins | sample 1644911 | NCBI WGS metagenome assembly OMBP01 (sample SAMEA103958122, study PRJEB25191) | human gut metagenome | biome: human-associated habitat [ENVO:00009003]; feature: intestine environment [ENVO:2100002]; material: feces | place: Germany | collected 2013/2015 | reverse complement strand
CCCCGGCACGCGCATAACGGAGATACCGTGCTCCTGCGCCGCCGGAAGATCGACATTGTTATACCCGGCGCAGCGCATGAGAATGAGCCTGACCCCGTTCTCGGCAAGGATATCCACCACCCGCCTGCCGACATCGGACGCGACGAACAGGCACACGGCGTCATAGCCTTTCGAGAGCGGCGCGGTGCGATAAGAGATATCCGTCTTGAGATAGTCTATTTCAATGTCGGAATATTTGCCTGCAAGCTTTTCGAACGCCTCGCGGTCATACGGCTTTGTATCATAAAAAAGTATCTTCATAGAATGCGCCTCCGGCAGTTTTCTCTGAATAGTATCTGCCGGGCGGGAATGAATATTCGGGTTAAATAAGCACAATTTATCATAAAGAGTGAAAACAATGGGAAGAAAATACAAAAAAGGCTTGACTTTTTCGAGCAAATATTATATGATAATCAAGCTGATTTGCAGATACAGCCTGCACAGAGCAAATACGATCCATTAGCTCAGTCGGTAGAGCACTTGACTTTTAATCAAGGTGTCCGGAGTTCGAATCTCCGATGGATCACCAAAAGAGAAATCCCGAAACCGTTGATATATAACAGTTTCGGGATTTTTAATTTGTTCGGGGGCAGAGTCCTGTATTTTTCTCATGTGTCCTCAAAACAGCTGATTTTTCAACGGTTGGGAACAAATTGTGAACACTTTTTTCTTGCAATTATAAAGAATCGTGCTATAATGCAATAAAGAGCCTCCGGCTCTATATCCTATTTCTTGTGGCTCTCGGTCAGACCGAGAGCTGCGTTCTTTATAAAGCAAAAAGCCGGGCAGAGGAAAATCCCCGCCCGGTCGTTTTTTAGTCGCAAGTTGTAAGCAAGTTGGTTTCAAAACGCACGCAAAACGCACGCCGAACGCACGCCGAACGCACGCCGAACGCACGCCGAACGCCCGCAAGTTAAATCATGCCGAGAAGCTTGAGCACCGCCACGATGATACCCGCGCCGTGAAGCCCCAGCTGATTAAGCAGATTAAAAATGATAGCTGTTATCATCACTCCGCCTCCTCGTCTGTGCCCGGGTCTTCAATCGCCGAGCCCTGCTCGTGCAGGAACTTATCGGCAGTCTGTGCCGCCTCAGTAAAGCTGTTATTTTTCCAGTATGCAGAGATTCCGACGAGCACCGAGAACACGACGCTGACGATTGTGTACAGCTCATTGTAGTCCGCAGGAATCGGAGCTTTTCCGGCAGCGGAAAGCGCCATGTTGACGAGCGAGATAATCAGCAGGATGCCGCGCACCCAAGTACCGACCTTGACATTGCTGATGTTTGCAAGGATGTCTTTGATTTTTGCCATTTTGATAGCCTCCTAAAATATGTTGTCTATGCCCTGCGCAGCGAGAAAATCCCGCTGTTCGTGCTTTATTTTTGCGGCATAGTTAAGTGCCGCGTGCATATCGCCGTTGCAGTGCGCGTCCGGTATGCGTTGTACGGCGCGGGCGGTCGCTTCGCTGACGGCAAGCGCGGCGTTTGTACTCGCGAGTAAGTTCTTTTCAAAAACTTTTCGCGAGTTCTCCTGCTTTGTGCGCTCCGCTTCAAGCTTTGCTTCTTCCGCTTCGCGGGCTTTTTCGCGTTTTGCATCTTCTTCTGCACGGACAGTTTCGCGTTTTACGATACTGCGCTCCAAAAGCCACACAAAAAAGCCGACAATGGCGACGGTCACCGCAGACGGTATTCCGCATATCGCGGCGAGTTCTCCTACGGTCATCCGACTACCTCCAAATTTTTGACGGCAACCCAGCTCGCAATATCCGTCAAAAGCGCTTCCCGGACTCCGTCGTTCGTCTGTATTTTGCCGACGGTGTGAGTCCTTGTCAGCTGAGTGTTTGGCACTATCGAGCCACGTGCCGCCGTAAGTCCGCCATAGGTCGCGCCGGACTTTATTTTGACCTTGCTGCCGACAGAGACGGTCTTTGCAGACGACTGCAAAACGGTAAGGTCGGCGGTATAGACCCAGCTGTTTATCTCCTTGAGCAGTGCCTTGTTTCCGTTGACTGATTTGACCGTGTGCTTTTTAAGCTTGACCCACATCGGTATCTTCTGCCCGGTGGCGTACTTGTTGCCCTTGATTTTGACGATATCCCCCGCTCTGACGGTTGCCGCTGTAGGCTTGTCCTCGCTCGGCTTGACTGCCGGAGCGGACTTTTTCTTTATGCCGTAAAAGTTTGCGATGGCGGAGACAATAGCCTCTGCACACTGTCTCTGCCCTGCGGCGGATTCAACGTGCTTTCTGTCGCTTGCCGTGTCAATGAATACGGTCTCTATCAGCAGAGACTCACATTTACAGGAGCGAACAAAACCGAAATAATCCGTGCCGTTTGCAGGATTGATTTTGACCTTCGCGCCCCTGTCGCGGATTCCGAAAGTGTTAGCTATGCTCTTGCTGATTGCTCCGGCGAGTTTCTTACCTGTCGCGCTCTTGTGCTTGTAGTAGACCTCCGAGCCTGTGCCGCCTGCGGCGTTAAGGTGGATTTCTATTGCCAAATCATAGCCGTGTTTGTTGACGTGGGCTATTCGCTCGGTGAGATAAAGCGTCGCGTCATAGTTGATAACATCGGCTGTGCAGGCGTAGCCTTTAAAAATCTCGCCTATGTACTTGCCGATTTCTCGACCGATTTTGAACTCCTGATAGTTTCCACCGAGAGCGCCGCTGTCATAGCCGCCTTTTGCTGATTTTCCGTGTCCTATCGATATGCAGATATTCATATCATTAACCTCCTGTTATTCGTCATATTTTGCCAATATGCGTTCAAGCTCTGCGCCGTATTTTTTTCGCTGTCCTTTTGGGATATATGACGCTACTGCAAGCAAGTCCGCCTTGACCTCGGCTGCTTCGATTATTTTAGCCGTTGATTTTTCGACGATATTATTGACCTCACTGATTTTCATCGACCGCGCCTCCTATCTGATGTAGTGCCGCCTCCAGCTGCTCAGGGGTCGCTTCGTCCGTCTGCGGCTCGTCGATTTCCGCGTAGGTATATCCGGCATTCGGCAAATCTACGGCGGTGTCATATATCTCGTCTGTACCGACCTTTTGGATTTTCTTGTCAACATCGCTGTAAGTGTAGATTAGTCCATCTGTGCGTGTCTTTGTTTTTATCATGTGCTCGCCTCCAACGCCGAAATCGGCTTAATTTGATTTGCAAGAGCAACCCAGTTTGTCGCCGCCTTGTAGCTGTCAACAAGGTTGTCTGGCACATAAATATACCCCGTGCCCGCTGCTATCTTGCTTCCACGCAACGCAATCGAAATGTCGGAAATCACACAAACAGACGGAGTGCGGATAATGAGCGTTTCAAGGTGTTGACAGTCGGTAAACGCCGTTCGGTTTATATTTGTTATCGCCGCAAAATCAGCTGTCTGAATTGTCGAAAGGCGAAAAGAGTCAATCGGTAAACTGGTAACAAGTGGTAGATTTGCAGATATCAGATGCTTTGCGGTGTAAAAACAGTTGTCTCCTATTGTTGTCACCAAAGGAAAATTTGCTTGTTGTATTGCAGAATTTGTAAAAACACCTCTGTCAAGCGCGGTGACTTTGGGAAGATTTATTGACGACAGCCGAACGCACGATTCAAAAGCGTTGCGATTAACTTGGGTGACATTAGGCAAATCAATCGCTGTAAGAGCCTGACATCCTAAAAATGCGCACGCTCCGACCGTCGTTATACGGTCATTTGAATATGTGCCCGATATGGTGCGCTGGATTATTGCATCCTCGTCTGAACCAGCTATAGCGTCAACCGCGTCGCCAAAACCTTTGGTGGAGTCCCATGCTATCTGGTCTGTGCCGCCTGTTTTGGCACGAATGCGGTTAGCCGTATAGGTCATGGCTGCATCAAGTTGGGCGGAGTCAACCACCTTGTCGTATGCCATCAGTAATTACCTCCCGTCCATTTCGGCAGGGCGGCAAGTGTGTCCGCTACTATTTCCGCCTTGTCTGATTCTGTCCAGTAGTCGGTGCCTTTGACCGGAGTCTTGCCATTTGTACCATCTTTGCCGTTTGTACCGTCCGCACCTTTGTCGCCTTTGAGTCCGACATCGGAGCCGTTGTATTTTAACTTGCCGTCAGTGGCAGAAATCAGGTCAAGCACCGCCTTGTTGTCGTGCGAATGCCGTGCGGCAGTGTTAAGCGCGATTTCGGCGGCAAGGCTATGACCCAACCGCTCTGTGCCGTCCGGGATTGACGCCTTTGCAGTGCCCGTTATCACAGGCGCATAGCCGACTATCTCGCCGTCCGCAAAGGCGACAAGCTGCGCTGCCATGTTGCCCGGCTCGGGCACAACATCGCTTGTAATTTTAACCGCCACATAGCCGTCCACAGGAGTCAACAGCCCGGTTTGCAGATACTCGCCGACCGTCGACTCAAAGTAGACTCTGTAGCTGTCCGCACCCTCGAGCTCGGCGGGAACGGGGAGAGAAAGCTCCGTGAAGTTGTTCTCCGCTCGATATCCAACGTCATAACCGCGCGGGTGAGCATAATCAATCGTTATCGTGGTTGTCCGCATCGTCTACCGCCTCCTCTTCCTGCAACATTTCATTGAGCATCTCTATTTTACCGAGCTGTTTGATAAGCTCGGTACGGACATATTCCAGTCGACTCGTCAGCTGTTTTGTCTCCTGTTCAAGCTGCCTTGCCGTTTCTCTGGCTGTACCGAGTTTTTTTCCGAGTTCAGTTTTTATCATATTAGACTTACCTCCTTACGCAAGTTTTTTGTAAATACCGTTGCCGTTAAACTCCGCATACAAACCGGTGTTGTCAACAAACAGTCGTCCAGTGTACCCGCCACCGGATTTAAGTTCAAGGCTCATGCCCGCTCCACCGCTACCGCTTGAGTAGATGTTGATTCGCGCCGGGATTGTGCCTTTTGAGTTATTAGCAAGCTGCATAAACGCTTTTGCTTCGTTTGTCGCACCTATTTCCGCACTTATATCCGTTGACCTGAATGGGGCGTGAGATATAAAACCTATACTTTCGCCGTTACTGTCAACAGTCATTATCTCGTTGACCTCGACACACTGTCTAAACCGCGCTCTTGCCTTTTCGATAAGCGCATAATCGGTCTGCCAATGTATTATTCCGGTTTTGTTCTCGTCGCTTTCGCCGAATCTAAAGCCTTTTGTGTTTATCCCATCAATGCTTGGCAACGGCGACGCAAATGTCGCGTAATAGTAGTTGTCCACCATTGCGTCAGTAACAGTCAAATAATTGTAATTTGTACCCGTCGCCATATTTGTGGCGTAGTACATTTGCAGATATCCGCCCGACAAGTCGGTTTTAAATGCATCGCTCTCTATCGACAGGCTACCGCCGTCAAGGTTTATATCGCCGCCCGTAATGTCAACATCAGACGCGATAATCTTGCCGGTGTCTAAGTTAAAGGAAAACTTTCCCGTAGGCGACGAAAGAATATCAGTCGTGATATAGCTTGCGGATATCTTGTTCGCAGCGATGCTGCGTATGACCGCGTCACCGTCTTTTGATACACCGTACTCCCAGTTCGGGGATCCGTTGTTCCAACCGTTATTAGTCCAGGCATAACCACCGGCGTTGCGGCAGTAGATGGTGTTGCTCCCCTCAAGCGTAGGCTTGTCGTGGTAATAAGTAATTACCGCGCCGCTGCTGTCCGCTTTACGCGTGACATATAGGCCCATGCTGTTCGCGATGGTCTCGTTCAGCGCGAGTGTCGCCTGTTCGTAGTCGTTGATTTGCGCCGCCTGCTGTGCGCGGGTCTGCTCGAGTACCGCCTGCTGCTTCGGTGTAAACGCGCCCATTGTGGCATATCCCGACTGCGTTGCCGTTTCGCCCTTGCCCTCGAGCTTAGTGCAGCGGTTCTGTGACTGCCACTTGACATTTGTCAACACGACTTTCTTCGTCCCCTGAGCCGTCTCAAAGTTCATCACATCGAGCGGTCTGAGGTGCGGGAAAGAGTGTGTAGTGCAGGACATAGGCGTGTATGTAAGACTGCATCGCGCGGTTTTGAGTTCCGTCACCAGTGTGCTGAGATTCATATCACTCTGCGCAAGGAGATTGCCCTCGATATTAAAGGCATAGTCCTTTGTGCCCGCGAGGTATTCGGTCTTGTTCTCGTCGTTTCCGACGATGCGCACACCGGAAAACACGATGTTATTTTCGGCAAAATTGGTATTGCCGGAAGTAAAACGATCTGAAGCTTTTATAACCGTGTGTTTGGCGTTTGTCGCATACCACCCGCCTGTCAGCTTGCCGTCATAGTCAATATACAAGCTCACGCCCATAAGCTCCGCAGCCCAGACAAGCACCTGACGATAGGTCAGGTTGTCCGCCTCCGGGCGTTTTGGTATCGATACACCCCGATGCAAAGTGTTCGTCGGAAGCTTCTGCGACACCCCGCACTTTGTGCAGGCATCGGCGACTATCTGATACAGCGTTGCAGGATAGGCAAGCTCAGTATCATAGGCTCGGTTAAACTTCGCCATGCGGTCATAAGCCGTTATTTTGATGCTCCGGAGCTTGCGCGGAGGGCTGTCCACCGTGTAATAGCCGATAGGCACCGTCTCCGTTGTCGAGCCCGTTGAAAAGCTTGTAGTGACATACAGTTGTGCGCCCTCGAACACCTTGTCGTCAAACGCACCGTTGGTATTCTCAAGAGTAAAACTCAGCTCTGACATACACGCCGAGCCCAAATCAAGCTTGCTGCCCGTGACACTCGACCAGTCCACCGTTACCGCGCCGATGATGTCTTTGTCGGTAATATTAAATGCCGTGCCTTTTGTAGGCGTACAGAGGATATTGACGGACTGCACCACATCCTCTCGCAGAGCAGCAAGCCCGGCAGAAGTTATTGGATACATAACATCACCCCTTTCGCGCCACGATTTTAAAGGTCACATTGTCAACAACATTCAGACTGCTGTTGTACAGCGGCGCACTTCTGTTGCCGACATAAAACTCTTTTGTTACATATCCGCCCTCGAGCATATTTAAGTATTTGACCGTTATATACTCCGGATTGAACATTTTCAGAATCTTGCTCGCGTTCGCTATGGACAACCCGGAAAATTTAAGCGTTACCGCATCGGTCTGCCCTATACGTTTTTTATGCATGACGACATCTTCGGTACGCCCTGCGTCGCTAGCCGAAGCGTCCTCAAGCTCCCATTTATATCCGTCCTCCGAGTCCGGATATACCGGCATAGTTACGCCGTCCACGGTAGCTATCGGATTGTCGCCGGGATTAAAAGCGGTTGCCACTGCTGTTCCACCTTCTTTCTTGACATAAAAAATGAAATATGATAGATTAAAAAGAAAAGGGAGAAATTCTGATGAAAAAATTTATTGCTTTACTTATCGCAGGTATTATGCTGATTGGGCTCTGTGGATGCGGCAATTCTACAACCACCAACTCCCCCACTACTCCAGATAATATCAGCAAAGTAGATTTGCCGAATGACCATTACGGCGAGGGAATGTACAAGGTTGGAAAAGACATTCCCGCCGGAGAATACTGGATAATCGCCACAGAAAAAGATTATTCAGGATATTTCTGTGTGTCGTCCGACAGTTCCGGAGATTCGATTATTTTTAACGAAAACTTTGACACTTGGGTTTATGCCACTGTCAAGGACGGCGAATACATAGAAATTACACGGGCAGAAATGTGTCCCTCGGAAAAAGCTCCGGACATGCACTTCAACAGTTCCGCTGTGCTCGAAGGGGTTTATAAGATTGGAAAGGATATTCCCGCCGGAGAGTACAAGCTCGTTGCCACTGAGGCGGGAAACGACGGTTATTACGCCGTGCTGTCGAGTTCGTACAATTACGGCGATAATATCGTTGCTAACGATAACTTCAGCAACAATGCATATATCACTGTCCAAGACGGACAATATTTGCAGATTTCCAGAGCACTTGGTGAAAAAGTGGACTGACGCAATATTACAAGGGAAAAGCCCTCTCGATTGAGAGGGCTTTTATTCGTTTATCGGAATGATTACTTTACCGGCACGCATGTTGACATTTCTAAGCTCGTTTACAATATCACCGCGCTCGTTCATAACGACAATTGTTACGGTTCCGCCATTGCTTCGTTCCATAGCTCTTTCAACACCGCGCTCAACACCCGAAGAAACACCGTCCACAATTTGGCTGTTGTTGGCAACTGCCGTCCTGCCTCCGATTTGTCCAACCATCTCGGGGCCGCTCTCTCGAGCAATAAAGAGTTGTCCGGTATCAGGATATCCGCCGGATGCATACTGCTGTGCCCCGGTAGATCGGGTTTTTACTGTCACATCGCAGCTTACACCGTTTATATTGTTGATGTTATTTTTAAGCTTGACGAGCTGATCCGAATAATACTTCGTCTTTTTGCTTGCGTCATCCATTGCAGCAGACGTGTTCTTAATAGCCTTGCGTGACTGTTCCAAAGCGTCTTCGGCATGTTCGACTTCTTTTTTAAGAGTTCGATATTCCGGACTAAGCTTTTGCGATATCCAGTTCGCGACATCACGAAAGCCACCTGATACGCCCTGATTTTTCTTGTCAAGTTCTGCCGCCTTTTCGTTTAGCTTATTTTGTGCCTCGGCAAGCCTATCTGACGCAACCTTGTAATTGTCAGTCGCCGTCTTGTTGTCAATTGTTGCTTGATAAAAGGCTTTGTATGACTCAGTCAGAATGTCTTGTATTGCAGCCATTTCGGCCTGTTTCTTCAAAGCCTCTATGACCCCGTAAATTGAGTCCTTAGTCTCCACAACTACGCCTTTGGTCTCGTCGATACTCAAATGCAATCCGTCGATATTCATAGCATTCAGAGTGTCGACCTTGACGCGCATCAAGTCCATTTCATAGGCGGACTTATTTGACTTTTCGCTCAGCTGATATATCTCGTCGGTGAGCATTTTAACTGCACCGTACTCCGCACTGACGGTGTTCAATCCCTCTATCTTCTGATTAAGACCATCCATATTTTCCTTTGTTCTTTGGATGATTGCCTCAGAGGATGCGATGTTTTCTGACAACACCTTATAGGCATCGGAGGATTGGTAGGTCTTTTCTGCAAGCTCATCTGCGCCCTGTTCAAAACCTATGATAGCTCCCGTGATTGCACCAATTGCCGCGACGACCAGTCCGGCCGGACCCAACGCCGCATACATAGCCACTGCAACGGCAGTAAGTCCTACTGCCATAACCGCCAGTTTGGCTTTGGCGTCTTCTGCGCCCGCGCCGAATGCCTTAAAAGCAGATTTTGCCATCGCCAGCGATGCCGCGAATCCTGCCGCGCCTATCATGGCTTTTTGAGTTGCCGACAAACCCGCTCGGAACTGCTTCAAACTGTCTTTGGCAGCACCCGCAGCTTTCTTCCATCCATAACCTAACGCCTGCGCTGTGCTTCCTCCGGTCTCCTTTATCCAAGAAAAACTCTCGGTAAAAGTAGAGACAACTCTCAGCCCCTTAAAGCTATTCCACACGCCTTTTGCGCCGGAGTACCACTTACTCAGAACCTTTACGCCGAAAGCGGCGGTCGCGCCGGCTGCAACTCCCTTTATCACCGGCTCAAGTGCAGAGACTGTGGATTTCACTTTTTCAAGCTTCTGCTTCAGCTCTTCGGCACGCTCCGCAAGCTTCGGGTCAATAACACTGTCAGCGTTGGAAAATGGGCTCTTAAAATTGTTTCCTCCGCTCGATACCGTTGTGCTGCTTCCGCCTCCGCTGCCGCTATCAGATCCGGTATCCGGCGTTCCGAGACGATTGATTTCATCGATGCCGAGCAAAGCGTTTTTATAATCCTTTGCCTTTTTCGCCGCACTGCCGAGGTTTGTGGACACTTGCTGTGTGCTATTGGCAAGCTTGGCGGTGTTTGACGATGTCCGGCTCGTTGCACTCGACGTGCCGAACAATATAGCCATGACTTGCCCGGCTTTTTCGGCGAGAGCGGTCAATCTTTCAAGCAACGCCGTGACCTGCGGGATACACTGCTGCAAAGCCGGCGCAAACATTGACCCGAGCGCGCTCGACAACATTTTTGTCTGAGCTTTCAAAGCGGCCTGCGCTCCTGCGAGTGTGTTCGCATATTTCGCGGCATCTCCGGTCTGGAATGCCGTCTCCCGCATGATGCCCTGTGTCGTGGCTATGCGCTTTTCTGCGTCGGTCAGCGTTGCTGCAGTCTTGCCTATCGATGCCGCATATTCGTCCCATATAACGGACAGGTTTTTTGTAACGCCGGCGTTGTCGACAAGAATGCTGTTTTCGTTTTTGATACCTTCGGCTGCGCTCTTGATGGCTTCGCCCATCGTCATACTGCCCTGACGGTTAAATGCCGCCGAGTCTTTCAAGTTGGTCAGTATGGACTGTGTCTGCTCGTCGGAATACCCTGCCGCCGCGAGTCTCTTATACGCGGTGTAAGCGTCCATCATCGGGATAAGGCCGTCTTTGGTATACGATTTAAGCCACGCTTTCGCGGCGTTCAGGTCTTTTCCCTGCGCGGTCAATATGCTCGACAAGCCCATCTGCGCGGCTTCGTTTTCCGCATATGCGTCCGTCAACTTCTTGACCTCGCTTACTACTTCCCGTATGACCGCAACGGCAGCGGTAGTTTTTATGCCTGTAAAAAGCTTTCCGACACCCGCTCCCGTGCGCGTTGCCTGCTGTTCAAGCGACCCCAGCCTCTTGTTTGCCTCATCAATCTTGGCGTTAAAGTCCTTGGTGTTTGCTGTAATCAGCACTTGCAGTTCTTCAACTGTCATTTTTTTCACCTGCCCTGTGCCTTGCGGCGTTTTTTGATTTGGCATAAGCGGACATCCGAGCTTTGATTGCCATCCACCCGGTTTGCTGCATGCCGAAAGCTGACGGGAACGCCTTTTCAAGCGTAGGATATTTTTTCGGGTCGTTAAACGCGAAAGAATCAAGCTGCCCGAGATTCCATATCAGCTGTAACTGCCATTTACGCCGCTCATTTTCTGCCTTTTGCCTTGCGGATATAAGGTCCTCAACCTCTCCGGCCGACATGCTCCAGAATTCGTCCGGGGTTATCCCGACCGCAAAAGCGCGAGGTTTGAGATCCGCGACCCACTCGGTCGCCGAGGAGAAGATTACTCTATCTCCTGCTCCTCGTCCTCCCGCTCCATGTCCGCTATCTGTTCCGGTGTAAAAAAACCGGACACCTTCATAATGCCGAGGAATGTGTCCGCTCTGTCCTCGAGGGTAAAGCCCTCGGCTTCAAGCGCATCGATGAGCTCATATGTCTTGGGTAGCGTCATATTCGCCTGGTATTTCTGCAGTGCGCCCCAGAGGGTCACTGCAAAGACCTTGGTGTATGCCAGCTTGTCAAGAGCTTCAAGCAGGCTGCAGCCTATACGGTCTTCCACTTCGATTTTTGTCGCCGTCGTGAGCTTGAGCTTGTACTCCTTCTCGCCGGCGGTCAATCTATAAAAAGGTGCATTACACGCAGTAAGCATAGTTGTTGTCTCCTTATTTTAAATTTTCGGCGGAGTTTCCCCCGCCGATGTGTTCTTTAGCCGCCGGACGAGGTATATTCCTCTATATCCGACGATGGAGTGATTTTTGCAGTAAAGGTCAGCGCCTCTGCGATGCCCTTTCCGGGCATCGAAAGTGACACTCTGCCTGTCCATGTGAAACCGGAACCGTCCGGGAACAGCAGAATAAAGGTCTTGTCTGCATCCTTAGCTCCCTTGAGGGTCGCCCAGTTCGTGCCGGTCTTCATCCCCTCATAGCCGAAAGTAAACGCCATATCCCCGGGGTCGGAAAGCCCGGGCTTATACATTCTCTGCGTATTCTTCATCGTGGTCACGTCGATTTTGTCCGATTCGCCGAGCATATCGGGAAAATCAAGCAGGCCGGGAACTTCAGCTGCCGCTTCTGCGCTCGCGCCCATTTTCAGAATCACGCCTATAGAAGTCTGATAATCTTCCATTTGTACTTACCTCCTTATTAACTGCGGTAAAACCGCTTCGTGTTGTTGTCGTAGACTCCGTTATAAAGCAGGACGGTGCGGTATAACACCGTACCGTCCTCCTGTTCGTCCTCAAGGTGGTTAGGACTGCCGCGAAGCAGACCGAGGCGGAGCATTGCATCGTCAACTTGTCTCTCGACCTCGTTTCTGCCCTCCGGCGTCGCCATCCACACCTGGATCTGCACGGCGATCCGGGAAAAATGATCCGGACGCGAAGAGGATGGCATTTTAACGGAGTTATCCATCTGCTTTATCAAACCGTGCCGTTCAAAACTCTGCGGATATTCCGCAGACCATTTCACACCCGGTACGGCGAGTGAAAGCACATCATAAGTCACCTGTTCGATATCAACCATTTTTCTGACCGCCTTTACGATTTATTTCCTGTTGTATCGCGCGCTTATAGCACTCGAGTATTGCTTCGCGATTGTTTATAAGCGCAGGATAGAGATACGGCTGCGCCTTTTGTCCGCTTATCATTCGCCAGCCGACACCAGGGATTTTGCCGCGCCACTTGTCCGCCTTGTAATGGATCCCCCCCGGGAGCTCATAAGGATATGTGCCGTTACCTTTAGGACCCGTACCGAATTCCACATAGGCGGCGTATTCAACATTGGTCAATACGCTGCCGATATGCTTGCTACCCTCGCGCTTGTAGTCGGTATGCAGCGACGCGCGCAAATTGCCGTTATCTACTGGACACAACTCTTTTGCGCTGTTGTTGACTATTCGCGCCGCCTCGCGCGTGCCGTTTGAAATGGCGGTATCGGCGCCGCCGAGCTTCGCGAGCTTTTTCGCCAGCTCGCCGAGACCCTTAACCTCAATGCTCATCGGCTCACCGCCTTGCAAAGATACAGCGTGTGGCTGTCGTGCGGCTGGATCTCGGTGATTCGGTAATAAGTGCCGCCGTATTTCACATAGTCGCCCTTCTCGACAGCGAGCGTATCGGATGTTGAAAAGGTGGCGTCTCTGTTGCACTGCAGCCCCCATTCCTGCGCCTGCATAGCGTCGGTAACGAGTCGGAAGTTGACAGTAAAAGAGCCCGCAGGTGTTTCTGCGGGCTTCACTGTTTCGCTGCCGAGCGTTCCCGTCTGTTTGACGGCTTTATAGTGCTCGACTGCTTTGTCTTGAAATACGGCGCGCTGTGCGCGTCTGAAGGCGTCGGGGATCTTCACCAGAAAAGCCTCCTCCACTCGTTGAGCATCACCTTTTCGCTGTCGCTCAGTTCCGCCGTTGTGGCGAGGTCTGAGTCGCTGTGCTTAAAGCTCACGCTCTGGTCGCCGTCCGTTATGCTTGCAACGGTCTGCGCCGCATCGGTAGAGCCCGGCTGCTGCGTGCGGTAACGCTGCGCGGCTATCTCCGCCACAAGCAGATCAAGACCGGGGACAAGCTCATGCCGCTTGGTATATCGCAATACCTTGGACTCGACGCTATCCAGCAGATACCGGGCAGCCGGCAGCGACATTTCCTTACCCAACATCACGCGCATCCGGGCTATGAGGTCGGCCTTGTTCTGCTCCGTCATATCAGCCCACCAGCCTTGCAGTCATGTCGCTGTCAAGGGTCTTGACGCCGTACAGGATATCGAAGCTGACGCGGTCGGTCTTGTGCTTGATGTCGTAGTCATATACAACCCTGATAGCAAGACCGTTCCTGCTCGACGCAATAGCCGCATTATTCGCGCCCATAGGCAGCTCAAGCTGACGGGTAACGAGTGCAAGGCCGTTGCGGTGGAATGCGAGGGAATGGGTCGTTTTGACGAGATATACCGTAACCGCCGCATCCGAAGCAATGGTGCGATGGATAGGCTGGTCTATCGCGACCTCAGCGACCGCGCTGCTTGCGGCAGTTGCATCGGCGGCAAATCTGTAAAGATAGCCGTCGAGGATAAAGCCGTCGCCCTTTTTAAAGGTGCCGGTCGCCGCAGTGACATCCGAGAGTGCGACCTTGGTCGCGCCGGCGGTGCAGGAGACTTTTGCAGCGGTCGCAGTGCCCGCAGTTGCCGCGAGGGTATCGGGGGCATTCTGCGACATATAGGTGTCAAGACCATAAATAGAGCCGAGCTCCGCCGAACGCAGGGCGTCGGAGTTGCCCGCGTATGCGACCTTTGAGAGGTTCTCCGTGGTCAGATAGCGATACTTGTGCGTCGGGTTGACGAGCAGTCTGCGCTGCTGTATCGGCACGCCCTTGAGGTCAAACGCCTTGGCAATGTTGGCAATGTCCTTGAGGTCGGTCGCGTTCGCGGTGCCGCTCACGGTGTTGCCGGCATTCGCGATGCCCTCAGCAATAATATCGCTGTCGATAGCCTGGGATATGGCCTGCACCGCAGGAGATATGATCTGCTCAGAAAATGACTTGATGTCGAGGGTCATTTCCTTAGAAGTGACCGGAACGGTGACATCGCGGAAATGGTCAAGGGTCACCTTGACGCTGCCCTCGTTCACATTCTGGTCTACGGTCTCGCCGACGAAGTTCTTCGCGGAAAACTTCGCGGGCTTGCGGATGGTGATAGTATCACCGACGTGTGCGAACTCCTTGGAATAGTCCTTGTGGACAAGGTCGGCAGCAACGAGATTGTTCTCGAGCACCATAAGAGCCTCGTTCGCGACTATCTGAGGAGTCAGGAATTTGTTTGACATTTGTTAAATCCTCCGTTTTTACTGATTTTTGCGCCAATTCACATAATCGGCATAGTTCTCGGGGGCTTCGCCCGGTTCGGGGTCTCCGCCGCCGTGGTCGGGGTCTCCGCCCCTCTGTCTGGTTTCGACTTTGTCAAAAAGATAGGCGTCGCTTTCCCTGATTGCTTTGAGCTGATCGTCAAAGCCCTCGAGCTTGCCGTCTTTGTCGAGTTTCACACTGCCGGGTGTTATCAAGGCTTTTATAGCTCTTGCGTTCTTGCCTTTGGCGGCTGTAATAGCGGCATCGATAGCGGAGTCAAGTTTCATGGCAGCGATATCGCTGTCATACTTAGCCTTAGCCTGCTTGTTCTCGTTCTGCAGCTGTGTAATCGTTGCCTGCAGCCCGGCGGTATCAACCTTTTTGAGCTCTTCAAGCTGACCGTCCCGCTCTGCTATCTGACCCTCAAGGTTCTTGACCTTATCGGACTCGGCGCGAAAATCTGCTTTTGAAACAAAGTTCTTGCCGATATAGCTCGCTATCTTCTTGTCGATGTCCTCGGTGTGTGCGTCGCCTAAAATGTCTTTAAGCCAGTCCATGTCTGTCCTTTCCCGCGCTCCCTTTTTACTTGGCCAGTCCCAATATTGCGCGACACCATTTTGCTCCGGGTGGCGGATAAATTTGGATATAAAAACAGCGCTTTGCATTTGACTGCAAAACGCTGTAATTATTATGTTGTGATATGACAAAACCGCCTCGCTTCACGCTTGGCGGTTTGTTATTTATTATTGATCCTCTTCGTCAAGAGTATCTTTTCCGAAAGCTTTTATATAGCTCTCGGTGAGGTCTTTTATGATAATCGGGGCTTCTTCCTCGTCCAGTATTCCGTCGAGGCGACCTTTGAGCAAATCCTCATAGTAGAGATAGAGCTCATCGCTCATGGCTTCGCTGAGATCGTTGTTGTCCACTTCCCACTTTATCAGCGGAAGTACCGCGTTAAGGCGCTCAGCTTCTTCGAGGATATCCTGATCGAATTCTGTAAGATATGAGTTTTCGAGCAAATCCCCCGTTTTCGGCTGTATACCCGTGCTTAAACGGCTTTCAAGAAAATTTTTTGCCCACTGATAATCAAGGTCATACTTCATCTTTTTCTCATCCTTTCTTTCCAAACATTTCCTTCAACCTTTTTGTTTGAGATAACATTTACCTCAACATCCGGGTATAGTTCTTTGAATTGCTGCATTACCCCTTTACAGCTATCGCACATTCCGCGTTCGGAAAGCATACATATCTTTTTAAAAGGGCTCGCTTCATACAAATCGGCGAAGAACTCGAAGAGCTTTGCTTCAGTATCATTGTAGGTTTCTTTTCTTATTGTTCCGTCCATTTTGGGAACATCTATATATTTAAAGCGGCGAGCTTCTTTAAGTAGAACTAATTTTCCGGTTCCTTTATATCCTCTGCTATCTTCCACTTTGGATATAGCGCTATGCGCATAATACATATTGTCAAAATCATCATCGATATATGCACCGGCAATGTTTCCGCTTCTTTTAAATCCGCTTGTAAATTTCAGTCGCTTCTCATAAATAACCTTTTTATCAAACCGCAAGATTTCATCAGTAGAGAAATTGCCTGAATCTATCTTGTATTGATTCACAAAGCGGTATTGCCTTTTAAGCGTCTTCCACTTTTCAGGATCATTATACTTTATTTTTAAGAATTCATCAAGAGAATCCGGCACATTTTCTTTTAAGACTGCCGAATACCGCTCGAACTGGTCTCTGTTGTAGGAGGACACTTGTGTCAAAGTCTTGGGCGGGTAATATTTAAGCTTCCCGGTAAGAGGATTTATATTATCCGCAAGCCACTCCTCATATGTCGTTTCTGCCGGAATAAGCACCGTTTTCCCGGTCTCGGGATCCAATGCCCGGCGTTTGAGTTCAGCTCGGTTTTGTCCCTCTATGACTGCCGTCGTAGTACAACGGTCATTCGGATGGAGCGGCGGATAGTTTATGCCCTCTTTCGCTTCGGAGACCGGAAAAGTCTTGCCGTCTAAAGCGCCGCAGACATCGCAGGTGCGTCCGTCAAGGGTGGCGAGAAATCTGTATTCCGTTATGCCTTCCTCTTCGTATGCCGCTTTTTCAGCGGCGTTGTGCACACGGTTCGTCTCGGTGCGTATCAGCCGCATCGAGCTGTACATTCCGGACTGCATAGCGTCGGCGAGCTGGCGCGCCATTACCTGCGGACCTGCTCCCGTCATAATTCCACGCGCCACAATACCGTATGCGCTGTTGGCAAGCGCGGATGTGTTCTGCCAGATACGGTCGGAAAAATTCGCGCCTTTCCATCGGTCATTTACTATGGTGTTTACGGCACCTTTCGACAGGGCTGAGAACTCAAAGCCTAATCCCGTGCCGATCTGCGTGTCATATATGCTGCGATAGTATGTATCCCCGCTCACGTCTTCAAGCAGCCGCTTGAGTTCCCGCTTCTCCCGGTCAGCAAGCAATGCCGTTTCCATCTCGATATTGGCTTTCAAAGCCTCAAGGCGGTTTATCCTCGCGGCGTATGCCGGCGCATTGAGACGAGCAAGTGCTTTTCTCTTTATGACCGGGTCTTTTATGTTATTGAGCTCTTTGCGCAATGCTTCCAATTCCGCTTCTGCTTCTTTGGTATTCAGCATCCGCCGAGCCTCTTCCGGCGTCAATTCACCATTTGCCGCATAACGCGAAAATATCCGATTTATGCGGGCGTCGAGGTCTTTCTGCGCCTTGGCGTATAACTTGACTGTTTTTGTCTTTATAGCCCGCATCGAGGCACGTCGGGCATATTCCTCGCGCTGCAGTGCCCGCTCCTCCCAATAGAGATCAGAGCGCATTATTCATCATCCTTTTCGGAATCGTCCTTGTCGTCATCGTCGCTGATAAACATCTTTGCGTTTTCCTCGCGCTGCTTCTGCAGCTCCTCATATGCCTGCGCGACATCGTCAACAAACGGGTGCTTTGCTAAAAGCATCTTATCGGGCACAAGCCCCTGCGACTTCTGGATTATATCCACCGTCTCCGCGTCATTGACTATCATCGACTTGTGGACATCGTATTTGATAAGCGTATAGTCATAGTCGGTACCGTTCTTCAGGTTGATATCCTGCGTAATAAACCATGACAGCTCTTTCAGCATGACCTTTAGCTTCGAGACAAGCGGGTCAGCCTTGAGGTCAAGCAGGGTGTAGCGGAATTTCAGACTGACGCCTGACGGCGCGCTGCCGAGCTTTTCATCGTTCATATCAATACCGCGCCCTATATGGTATATGTCCCGGCGCAGCATATCGAGCCAGGCGAGGCGCTCGGTGACATTCAGCGTGACCTGCTCCGCGCTTATCTTGCCGGACGGATCGCTTATTGACACTGCCTTGTTTATCTGCAGCTTCTGCTGTATCGCTTTTGCAGTCTCTCCGCCGTATCCCTGTATCATCCAGTAGAGCTCGACGAGATCTATCTGATTATTCGTCGACGCAGAAGATATCAGGTTATATGCATCAAGTAGCCCTTTGATGCGCGAAAGGTCGGTCTGATGCGCAGAGTTGTTATAAAGTGGCACAAACGGGATTCTTCCCCACGATTTCGCCTCAACCGAGACGCGCTCATCGTTGATTATCTGCTCGTTATACCAGTGCGGGCTGTTGCTTTCGAGCACAAACTCTCCGGCATCGTTTTCGACATAGCGTTTTACCCCTGTCGCAGTCCACCACTCTACCCGCTCCCGCTCCGTCTCTGTGCCGTTTTGCACGACGGTTATTTTATAGTGGCGGAAAAAGTCGGTAATCACCTGCTGATAACTCATATCGCGGCAGGCAATACATTCTGTCGTCGGGATAACAACAAAACAAAGCTTGCCGGCTGCCGAGTAATAGACATGCAGCCATCCGACGATACAATTTGACGCATTTGTCGCGAGGTCAGGGAGCATGTCCACAAAAGCCTCGTCGGAGGTCACTGCGGTGACAGCGTCCTCAAAAGCTTTCAGGCTTTCATCCACACTGCCCGCTCCGTCATTTGCACCCTCGACGGAGACGGAAAGCGGCTTGCCGAGGATGTACGCGACTTTCTGATCGACCATCAGCGCATGGAAATTATGCACATTGTGGTGATTTGAATTGTTTTCATTGATTATCTTAACACCGCCGCGCTTTATGCCCGCCGGGCTGTTTTCGTCTTCTTCGTAGACGACCGTCTCGCGAAAATCTTTCTGCAGAATGTCCTGCATACCGCGATAATATCGGAGTCCCTCGCATGCCGCCAGATAATCCGGGTCTTCCCGCGCATTTTTAAGCACGGTTTTGATAATCTCATCGTCCGTAGCCGTATGGTGATACGCGAGCTTTTCTCTTATCAAGTCCATATTGTTAATCATTAAGTTACCCTCACATTCTGCTGGTCGTTCTCTGTGGCGTAGCGCGTGGCGTCAATCGTGTGGTTGTCTCTATCGGGATAGTTCGCCTTATAATTGCCGTCCTTATCCCGTTCGAGCTCATACGATGAAAATTCCCGCGCCGCGTTTGGACAGCGGGCGGGATCTATTATTATTTCGTCGAGGTCGCGCAGCCATTCTATGCCGTGCTTCACGCTGTCCGGACCCTTGCGTGCGCCTCTGACTCTCAGGCCGTATTCATACATATCCGCTATAGACTTCGGTTCGGCGGAGTCTGCGATAATTTCGCCGGCAACTCCACGAGATTTTATACGGTCGGCGGCAAGTCTGTTGCTCATGCCCGCCGCGTATATCTCGTCGTATATGTACAGCCGCCTGCGCGGCTTGTCATAGTTGCACGATATAAAAACAAACGGGTCAACCGCATAGCCCCAGTCTATGCCGCGCCTGATACGGTCAAACCGCGCAATCTCTTCATTGCTGATGGGTCGGATACTGATGTTCCGGAATATTTCGCCGCCCGTGCCGGTGACTTCCCCGAGGAACTCGTGCCTATATCGTTCCGGCGAGTGCTGTTTCAGGTGCTCCGCCTCCAACAGCAGCGGCGCGCCTATCCAGTCCTGCGGCACAGTCAAATATGTGCTGTGATGTACCAGGCGGTCGGCGCGCTCTACGCGCACCTCATCATTCACCCACGCTCGCAGCGACTCAGGGGGATTATACGAATAAAAAACATCGAATTTACTGCCGCCGCGCATGACCGACTGCAGCACATTATCGGTTTCCCGCATCCCGGAAAACTGATTCCATTCCTCGAACCAGATATAACGAAAATAGCCGAACGGGATTTTTATGGACTTGACTTTCATCGGATCGTCAAGACCTCGAAACATAATCGTTTGCCCGCTCGGCAGATATGTGATTTTCATCGGACTGACCGTCGCTTTAAAATACTGCGACACGCCCAGTTTCTCAATAGCCCACAGCATCTGTGCAAAAACGCTGTCCCGCAGCGTGTCTGCAATTTTGCGGAACACGATCGCGTGCGCGTCAGGGTTTTTAATGATGCCGCAGACAATCTCAAGCGATATATAGCTGCTCTTTGTGCTTCCGCGCCCGCCTTTAAGCACATAATGCGTATGCTGCCCGGCACACACATCGCGATGCACTTCGTAAAACGACGGCGCGATTATGTCAGTAAGCCTGACGGCCATGTTAGCCGCCCCCTATATCGTCGATAATCTGCGGCGCGTTGACGGAAACTTCAATTCCATCCTTAAACAGGCTAAAACGCTTTCCAAGCAGCTCCGCAGCCTTCAGGCGCTCCTTTTCGTCCGGCGGCTTATCCAGCACCTTTGCCGCACTGCAGCCGTCGCCTTGACCTTCCACAACCACGACGCTCGCCGTGCTGTCTCCGCGCATCACGGCGGTGAGGTACTCCATGACCTCCTGCGCGTCGGCTATCTTTTTAGAGCTCAGCTCATCGAGTTTTGCTTCGATGTAGGCTTTAACATTAGCATTTGTTAGCAGCCTTGACGCATTGGCTCTCGCAGCATCATCCGATTTTATCCGTGGATAAGCCGCCTTGTATGCTCTTGTCGCGTTGCAGTCGATGATGTACTCATCTGCAAACCGCCTTTGCTTGTCAGTCATGGGTTCACCTCCTAATAACTTGAAATAAAAAAACACCCTTTCGGGTGTAAAAAAATAAAAAATTTTTTTAATTTTTTTGGTAAACATAGCGTTACTCTACGCTATAATAGGGGTACAGCGAGCACAACTAGTAGCATCTAGCGAATCCCGCGAGTCCCCATGAAAGGAGTAATGCATATGTCAACTTATGAGTTGATCACTTCAATTTGCAGGATATTATCTATTATAATTGAGCTTATCAATACCTGCAAAAAAGAAGGAAAACCCACATGGCGTGGGCGAGTGAAAATCTCGCTCAACATTCCGCTCTTATTATATGCAGAGATTATGAAAAAATCAAGTACTGTTATTGCAATCATTTTCATCGTCGCAAGCATGTCGCTTTGGTGCATATCGAGATTCGTCAGTTACATACCTGGCATTATCATCAGCGTTTTTGCAGCAATATGCGGCGTGTGCGCAATCATAATTCTCGCAAGAAAGGATGTCTAAGATGACAGTAAAACCAATCAAATTGTCCCCGAAGCGCGGAAACCACGGTCATATCACAAGCTACACTATCAACATCGGCTCTGCCGAAGCAAGAGAATGCGGCTTTACCGAAACCGGTGTGCAGCTCGAAAAGGTCGTTGACCTTGACCGCAAAGAGATCATCATACGAATCAAAAACGAATAAGTCATGCAGGCGTCGCGATTTCGCACCGTCTTTGCTTTTTACATTTCAAAGACCCCGCTATTTATGACGCCGCGGGGCAGGCGTGGTGAAAGGGGACATAAAAATGAAGAATAGAATATCGGCAACATTCTTCATCCTAATGCTAACAGAAATGAATTCCTCATTGTCCTCAACTTTGCCGAATATAGCGATAACAAATATTGCTACAATTCTTAGCGGTGTTATTACCGCCAGTCTTTGCCGCCACATCTTCCCATGTCAGTCCCTCGATAAAGCGCAGCGTGAATATCTGCCGGGTCAGGCTGTCGGGAATATCCGATATGTAGCGCTCAAGTCGGCTGCGCTCATATATGCGTTGCTCGATTTTAGCCTGGATTATAGCTTCGAGATCCGTTATCTCCGCTATGCAGCGTTCAAGCGCAGACTCAGGGTTCGGGCTATGCGGCATACCGTCGTAGTTCGGCGACCTCGGACAGAGCAAATTTGCCCGCAGTTCCGCAAGCCTCTCACGGTCAAGCTCTATCTCCTTGTCAAGGTAGTACAGCTGCGACAACTCTTTAAGCGTCATTTAACAGCCTCCTCTCGGGTTTTGTCGTGCTTTTCAATCTCCGGCTTCAGACAATGCCAAAACGGGCACAGCGGCTTTTCTCCGCCGGTCTGGACGAGAAACACACAATGCTCATCCGGACACATCTCAGGCACTGATATCACCAGCCTTTACTTTCTGTATTCGCGCCTTAAGTACGCGCATGACTGTATCGTGTGTGGCTGCCCGGTCTCTGATGGCTGCCATAACATCCTCATCGACTCCGCCCTGCACGACGAGATAATGGACATACACCTTGTCATACGGTGAACCCTGACGCCACAGGCGGCATTTACCCTGATCGTTCAGTTCGAAGCTCCAATTCGGCGTAAACCACACGATATGCCTGCCGCCCGCCTGAAGATTAAGCCCGTATGCGCAGCTGCTCGGATGTACAAGAAGCACATCAATTCCGCCGGCATTCCATTCGTCTTCATCTTCCGTACCACGGTATACCCGCACTCGCAGTTTGGTCTTCTCAAGTGCAGCGAGTATGCGGTCGCGGTCGTGTTGGTAGCCGTAGAATGTGATGCACGGTTCGCCGTTCAGGCTCTCAATCAATTCGAGATATGCCTCCAACTTCGCGTCGTGAATATGTACCACCCGGCGGTCATCGTCATACATAGCACCGGCGCAGAACTGCTGCAGCTTTCCTGTCAGCACAGCTGCCGTGTTCGCTGTTATAACATCCTCGTTGATTTCCAGCAGCAGGTTCTTCTCAAAATCGCGGTACGCCTTTTGAGCTTTTGCATCAAGCACCACCGGAATCTCGTGGCTTATGCACTCCGGCAATTCGAGATAGTCTTCCGCCTTCATGCTGACGCAAATATCGCTTATAGCGGACAAAACTGCTGTTTCCGCATCACTTTTAGGCTTATAGTCCGTAAAGTGCCCGCCGTGCGTGTTGGCATCGAAGTATCGTGTCCTGAATTGCGTGATGTTTTTACCCAGCCGCGCGCCCTGGTCAAGTAACCAGACCTGCGCCCACAAATCCATTAGGCTGCGCGATGACGGCGTGCCGGTAAGGAGTACCGTCTTTTTGAAAAATCTGCGCACAAGCTTTAAAGCCTTGAATCTTTTACTGCTGCCGTTTTTGAAGCTTGTGCTTTCATCAAGCACCACCATGTCAAACGGCCAATCCTGCTTGTAATAGTTAACCAGCCAGGCTGTATTCTCCCTGTTGATAACATATACGTCGGCAGGTGTATTCAGTGCGCGGATGCGCTTAGCGCTGGATCCAAGAACAGGAACTACGCGCAGATGCTGCAGGTGATCCCACTTCGCCGCTTCCTTGCTCCACGTGCCCTCCGCAACCTTTTTCGGTGCGATTACAAGCGCCTTGCAAATGCTCCAACGATAGTACTTCAGGATGTTGATTGCAGACAGTGTTATGGAAGTTTTGCCGAGTCCGGGGCGCAGGAATAAACCGACAGCCTCATCATTCACTATGCGCTCGATGCAGTATGCCTGGTAGTTATGCGGCTTATATTCCACCTGCCTGCACCTCTCTTACGAAATCGTCGGCTGCCTTCCTCGTGTCAATCAGCCGCACCGGAAAGCCGAGAGTGCTCAGCTCCTGATGCACATGCTCCTGCAGCTTTCGTGCCTTTTTGCCGGGAGCTTTAAGCTCCACAAAATAAATCTTTCCGCCCGGGAGAAGCACAATCCTATCCGGCATACCATTTTGGCCGGGGCTTGTGAACTTCAGCGGCCAACCGCTCAACCGCGTTTTTACCGCCTTGCAGAAGTACTGTTCTATTTCTTTCTCAAGCATTGTTTCCCTCCTCCGGCAGATACCAAAACCAATTTGTCTCACTATCCTCATTTATGAGATGGAAGGTTTTCACACCTAATTTAACTCGAGCTTCTTTGAGCTCGCGCTTACTGTACCCGAGCTCCTTTGCTTTTGCGCGTATCGTGTCGCAAAGCACCGGATCTAAACTCGAGTCAAGCTCATTTTTCAACCATTCAGAACAAGTCATTTTTAAGCTCCTTTCGCGCGTCGCGTGTACATGTACACGTAACATGTACACATCAGGTGGATTAGAGAGTTTTTTTACTCTCTAACCCTCTAATTTACTAATCTTTAGTAATAAATGTTACAATGTTACAATTATCTAAGAATCTTTAATTTTTAATGGTTTCGGTTGTAACACTCGATGTAACAATGTAACAAAAGCCTGCTTTTTCAAAAATTTTGTTACACGTAACATTTTCTTCAAAAAATGCCTAAAAATCATATGTTACACCGTTTGTTACGCGCAATTGTTACGGCGATTTTTTAGTGAATCCACGCTGTACACCGTAGCACCCAAATCGTAAAACCCTTTCATTTTTTCGCCATTCCGGAGTGGCTGCTATTATGGCGTTTATTTCTCGGGTATCAGAATTTTTCATTTCTTTGATACTTCCGCCGAATGCCTCGCACCACACTTCAAGTGCGCACACACGGTCTCGCGGCACAAGATGCAAATTTTCTTTTCCCGCGATAGAATCATCAAAGAACATCCGCCTCCGCTCGACTGGCCACGACTGCCAATCCTCCGGCACTCTGCGTTCGAGGAACTCACGGATAATACCCTCTCTGCTTGATGTCTCACGGTGCTCTTCTTGCTTGGCTTTTGCGGCCTCTTCTATCGCTCCTGACAGATACAGCGGTTCTCCCGCCTGCCACCGCACAAGAGCCTCAGCCCATATCTGATCGCGTTCGTTGTCAAGATCCTTCCAGACGCTCTTTCGGTGCTGCTGTTCGCCCGTGTCTATCGGCCAGAAACGGCGGTTGCCGGTGGTGTCCTGCAGGAAGTCGGTGTTATTCGTCGTGCCGAAGAATATACAACTGCGCGGCAGTTCTTTGACATTTCGCCCGTATGCCGCTCTGAATCTGTCCGCCCGAAGGCTCAAAAACTGCTTAATACGGCTGACATCTGTACGGCGGAAAGCATCAAGCTCCGATACCTCCACGAGCCAAACACCCTGCAACAGCTCCGACGCCTCTTTGCCCTCGAAGGTTCTGATGCTGTCATTGAACCGACCGAGGCTCATTTTATCGAGCAGCGTGCTCTTTCCTATACCCTGTGGTCCGGTCAGAATCACCATGCTGTCATATTTGCATCCGGGCGTCATTGCACGGGCAACAGCCGCAGTAAACGCCTTGCGGGTTACGGCGCGGTTGTATGCCGTGTCCTTTGCGCCGAGGTAGTCTATGAAGAGACTATCCAAACGAGGGACATTATCCCATTTACCAATCAGACCGCGCAAATAATCCTTTACGTCATTGAATGAGTGCGAATTTGAATGGAGCGAAAGCGCACCGTCTATCTTTCCGTTGCCTGTTATCTTGTAGACCTTTTCGAGGTACCAGTACAAGCCGGCATTGTCGTTATCGTCCCACAGCCTGCGCTTGTCACGCTTATCCCAAGGGAGCGCCCCAAGCACCTCTCCGCGCCCGGCAAACTCGTTGAGTGCAAACTTTCCGACAAGCTGAGGGTCGTGTTCGAGCACTATACGCACATTGTCTATCGTGCCCTTTATGGCGCCGGTCTGTACATTCTTCTCAAGTAGTGTCATCCAGTCAACAGCGTCCTCTTCTTTGTCCGCTGCGACGCCCTCGAAGTCTTTGACTGCGCTCTCATAGCGCTCACGGTCCATAAGTGTCGCAACGGCTTTCAGACCGCAGGCATATTTGCACATCTCGAGATAGGACGGCAGCCTGTTTGTCGGAGTGCCCGGCTGCGCTTCATCATCCAACTCAGCGTACTTGTGCAGGCGGACGAGGTCGAAAGCATTGACAAGGCGACCGCCGCAGGGGTCGGTGGCGTGGTGGCTGTATAAGAACTTGCCATCGTCATACAGCACCGCACCTCCGGTCGTAGAGCCTCCGAGGTATGTATATCGTCCGGGAGCGCTGTCAACAGGCTCATATATTCCGGGGATGAGTTCATCCATCGCCCGTGGGATGTCGTAAACGCGGCAAAAAGCACCCACAGTGCCGTGTTTATCTTCGGGGTCACCCTGCTTGACTGCTAACTTCGTGAAAGCCTGCTGCCCCGGCAGAGCCGGCCATAGGGACACATCGTGCCAGTCCGAATATTGGGCAAGCACGCCGTCGGCAGACGCAAACGGCTTGTCCCCCACGAGATAGACATATTCGCTGTCCGCGCAGCAGCTCGGCCAATACATCAGCCGGCTCGGCTCAAAAGTCGTGGGATCTGTGAATTCAAGTCCGATAAGCTCCGCCATCTTGCGAGCTATCGGCTCATATTCATCCGCAGTCACTGTGCGGTCTAAAGGCAACAGCACTCTGAGTCTCGGTGCCGCCGGCTGATGCTTGCGCGTACTGTACACGCAATAGCCGCAGCCGAGTGCATCCACACGACGCAGCACGTCATCCTTATGCCCCGCGGGTATGCTGTCGAGGTCAAGCGTGACAACATCCCTGCCCTGAACATTATTTGCTTTGCGGCGGTTGCCGAGCAGCGTACCGCCGACAAAGCCTCCGACATCTTTCAGGTCATCCTGCTGCGCCTTCTTGAGGTTCATATACTCTGCAAGGCTTTCTGTGCCTCGTGCCGGCACTTTTAGCTTCTCCCACAGTTCCGATACAAGCAGGGTCTGCGGATTCCACACGGTGGCGCGCCTGCTTGCACCGTAAGATATGGTTATTTTTCGGTCATGTTGCATATCGTTTTCTCCTCGACCGTTAATCTTTTTTGAAGAATCCCCCGACCCAGCCGTCAGCGTTGAGCGGTAAGCCTGGTGCCCACGGTATCGGTCGGCTCATTATATTTACGACGTCGTCAAGCGTTGCAGTGTCCGCACGGCAGTCTATAACAACCTCGTCGTGGATGTGAAATACGACCGGCAAGCCCTCTTTCTCAAGGTTTTCAATAGCCTGCGCCAGGCAATCGCGCGCAACAGCTTGAACGCAATTCTCAACAAGCTTCCCGCCGTAGGTCTCGATGCGTTTCCACTTCTTTGTGGTCTGATCCATGCCCATATATGAAATGGACGGTCCGCCCCACTTGTTTTCTCCAATCTGCGGCGAGTTATAATACAGCTTTCGCCCGCTCGGAAGCAGAACAGTCAGATACTCGACCTCGTGCGCAGCATCATATTCACAAGACACAAGCAGCCTTCCGACGCCGACGCTGTATCCGGTACTTATTGCCTCCACCGCGGCGGAATTCATCTTGTACCAAAGGTCACATATGCGCTTGTTTGTGTCGCGCCAGCGCTGCACTATATCGGGCAAATCATCTTCGGGTATACCCATATCGAGAGCGCCCATATTTATCAACGCACCCGCTCCGCCCTGATATCCAAGAGCGAGCTCCGCAACCTTGCCCTTTTGCCGCAGGGCGTACTCCGGATTGCCCTTTTTTATTCTTTCAATCGGTACGCCGAACATCTGTGAAGCTGACGCTTCGTAAATTTTGCCGTGGGTCTTAAAAACCTCGAGCCGCCACTGTTCCCCCGCCAGCCACGATATTACGCGCGCCTCTATTGCGGAGAAATCTGCATCGATGAGGACATTACCGTCCGACGCAACAAATGCAGTGCGTATCAGCTGTGACAGCGTATCCGGCACACTGCCGTAAATCAGTCTCAAATTGTCAAGTTTGCGCTGCTTTACGAGATTTCTCGCGAGTTCAAGCGGCTGCGTGTATGTTCTCGGCAGGTTCTGAACCTGTACCAGGCGCCCTGCCCATCTGCCCGTTCGGTTGGCGCCGTAGAATTGCAGCAGCCCCCGAACGCGCCCGTCAGGGCATACAGCCTGCTCTATCGCATCATACTTTTTCGTGCTCGTCTTACCGAGCTCCTGCCTTATCTCAAGCATACGCTGCACCTCCGGAATATCCGGTGCTTGCGCTATCATCTTTGCAACGGTATCTTTCCGCAGATCTGTAACCTCTTCCCCGGTCTCCTGCTCAAGCCAAGCGGAGAGCTGCTGCACGCTGTTCGGATTATTCAGGCCGGATATTCGAACCGCCTCTTGTGTCAGTCGTTCGCGCACGGTTGCGCCAATTTCAAGCGCGCCGCTCACCATTTCCATGTCCACAGCTACGCCTCGGGCATTGATGAGGAGATCTGTCTCCCACTGCCTCTGCAGCCAGTCCGGCACGGTAATCAGAGAAAGACGCCGTTCAATTTCCATTTCGGTCGTCACATCCTGGGCGTTATATTCTTTAAACAGCTCCCATCGCGCCGGGTCATGGTTCGGCAGATTTTTGCGCCTGCCGCCGTTGCTCTTCGTCGGCGTGCAGGGCACGCAAAAATACCGTATCAATGCTTTGCCGGTGCTGAGTTTACGCTTATCCTCCGGCAAACCCAGGGCGCGCCCCGTGGCATCAAGTCCTGCGGGGTATCCCGCATAAAGTCCGTGAAACATAGTGCAGCGCCACTGTTCCGGAGGCAACTGCCTCCCCATAAACTTGGAGAGGCAACCCCATTCAAACGCTGCGTTGTATGCGTGCTTCAGACACTGAGGATCGCACAGCGCATCCAATACCCAGTCGGGCAAAAGCTCGCCCTGTGCTATGTCACAGCACACGGACGGAGCACCGTTGAGAGAATAGGCGAAAAGCAGGATCTCGAAATCCGGGCTCGCTATATATTTTTGAGCACCGGCTTTAGCTATCGGCACACTTGAGAATGTCTCGAGGTCGATACTTAAATGATCCATTTCTTTTTCTATCTCCTTACATAGGCTGTCCGGTTATCGGGTTTATTTTAGGTACAAATGCATTGGTTGCGGGCTGTGCTATGGCAAAGCTCTGACCGAGACCCTCAAAGTCTGCGGCGGCGGAGGCTCCTCCCCCGAGGGGCTCTCCGTCACGAGTCTTGAGCACATTGCCGAGACCGCATCCGACGCCCTTGCTTCCTGCGCTGTCATACGGGAAGAAATTTACGGTTACACGAGCGTACATTCCGCTGTAAATATCCGACGGCGCAAGCTCGCAGTTGATGTTATCGATACCGACAACCTGCGGCTTGTTCTTGGTTGATGCCGTGATAACAAAGTGACCTTTGCACTCATCGCCATAGGGCAGCCCGGATTCACGCGGCCCGTCGCCGTCGTGGAGCAGTGTCTTGGGTGCCGGATGCGCTCCACCCCATTTGCTGCTTACACCGTCATCATACGCTGCCTGCATTGATGCCTGAATGTCTGCGATGGTCGCGGTGTCCGTCTTAGGAATCAGCAGAGTTACACTGTATTTCGGGTCTCCGCCCTGCTTGGCAGCGCGTGCTGTAATGAGGTTGCAGTAAGAGAGTCTGACCTCGCCTGTAAGTACTTTTGTTTTGATGTTCTGATACATGAATATATCCTCCTGTAAATTTAGTCATTGATTTGATAGCCGTTATCACGGAACTTTTCATTGAAGATTTCGCACACGGACTCAATCTTTTTGAGCTTAGCCAGGCACTTTTTCACTCGCTCTGCAAGCCGCTTATTCGAAAGTTCCTGTTTTCTGATAATCTTCTTGTCTGTTGTCACAGCACCATTTTCCCATCCCGGTGCTTGGTATAAGTCGGAATAGTTTTTCTTGGCCGCGGCGACATCTTTTCGGCAATCTTCGCGGCGCTCACGTAAGTGTTCGTTCATGCGTATTATCGCGCCGGCATTTTCTCGGGACCACTTCTGCGCCAGCGCAAACAGGCTTTTGATTTTTGAGTTCGGTGCATTCTCGAAGAACGCCGGATAAATAACGACGACACCGTTACTGTGGTGTACAGAGAAGTTCTTCGCATTATCCATTTTCAACACCCGCAAAGTCTGCCGCTGCCGAGCTGTATGGTTCGCGCTTATCCGACTCCGGCGCGAGAGTAGGCTTCCCGAGCGGTTTGACAACAAAGCTGCCGAGCTTATCAGCGAATTCCGCCTTGCCCATGAGCTTCTCAAGCTCCGTAAGAGTCTTTGGCTTGCGGTCATATACAAGGGATTCATCATAACCGGCAGCAATTGCCGCAGCGAGCGCGGCGTCCTGGTCGCTGAATGTTCTTACGCTTCTTCCGGCAACGGCTTTCCATCCGGGGATGGACTCACCGCGGATAAGTGCCGAGAGAGCGTAATCTTCGAGATCCTTGTACCATTTCACAAGGCTCGCTCCACGAGCGAGGCAGTCCCCGATTTCTGCATCCGTCAAGGTGTGTATATCGTGCTGTTTGAATTCTTCCAATGCAAGGTTCTGTTCCGCTCTGGTCCGGCACGTCGCACGGGCTCGGCAGAAACGGCACCACTCGCCGGCGCAAAATCTGCCCTCGCCGGAGAATGCCTCCTGCGCTATCGGCTTAATGCTTTCGCCCCATGCGCGCAGTTCCTCCACGGTTATTGTTTCGGTGCTGACCTCTGATTGGATTCTCGGCTGGTCGATGGTCATGCTGACAAACTTGATCGTGTCTCCGAACACCGGCGCGTATCGTCTCAGCGCACCGAGCGCATAAAGCCTCATCTGCGGGTTATTTTCTGCCGAGACCGGAACACCCTGACCGTGTTTATAGTCCACAATGCTCAGTGTGTCTCCGCCTATCATGATACAGTCACAGGTGCCGTACCCATCCGGCACATAGTCGCCGAAGTCAACGCGCACTTCTGCCGCCACATTCGGACGGGTGCAGTACTGCATGGCTCTTTCGGACAAATGCTCTATATACAAATCAGAGGTTTTGTCCATCTCGTCGTTATAGAGTGGAGCTGCCTTGAGTTTGTTGAGCTTCGCCGTGAAAGCCCGCGGCTTAATCTGCATGGTGAAATGCTTAATGACTTTGAGCTCGCATATTGCATGCGCGAGTCTACCCTCTTCAGCATAAGGTGATTTTGTTTCGGGGAACTGCGCTTCAAGCCTCGGTGCAGCGGTGCAGTGCAGCCAACGCGCAGCGGATGAAGCTGACAGCAGTGCATGTGTCTCAGGTGGCATATTTCTCAACTCCCTTCCTCTACTATGTCCACGAAGTTCGCGCCCTGGATAATCATCTGCGATACTATATACCCGACAGGCAGCCCGGTTGCCCTATATAGATCCATAAGCACTGCGTTTGCTTCCGCGTTAATCTGAACGCAGCGTCTTTCATTTTTTGCGGCGGTGTGTACCGTCAGTTCTATACGATTCTTCATCTCTTATGCTCCCCCCTTCATATCTGCGCGCCGAGAGCACGCAACTTGCCGGCCACAGCGCCATATGTCTCGGGCTTAAGGTCCGTGATGGCGTTGACGCCGAAGTCAGCAAGCAGCTGCAGGAGCTCCGGCATCTTACCGGCGTCAACGAGCGTTGTTCCAGCATTCGCGAGCATCTCCACGGTGTACTGCGGCGCAGAGGTCGGTACCGTTGATGCCACGGGGTTAACCGAGGGCGTGACAGTCTGAGCAGGCGCAGGGTCGGCCGGAAGCGGCGTTACCTGCACTGTCGGTGCCTTGGGTGCCTCGATTACCGTTTCCGGGCGTTTGCTGCCTCCGCCAATAGCGGTCGCGAGCTTCTCAAGCACTGCGACGAGTTCCGTTGTCGGGGCAATAGTTACTTTCATTTCTAACATTTTCAAAATCCTCCTTAAGGTTATATGTTGTGCAGTCGCATCTCTCTCCGGGGTCAAGATTGGCACCGCAAAGAGGGCAAGTGTGATAGTAAGGCATATTGACAAACCTCCTCGGGTTGTGCTATTTTAGTAGTGTGTTATTTCGCACAGCCGTCTTCGCTGCCCACTCAGCGTTGGCGGCTTTTGTAATATGCGCAGTAATCGTCTGTCGGCGGTGATTCGCGAAAGATGCCGGTCTCGTGGGTGTACATGCACGCTGCGCCGTCCCAGTCGCCGCACGGAGCTGCCATGCGTCTGCGCCAGTCACAGCTGTTGCAGACCGCCATTTTGCGCCAAGGGTCACGCCCGCGCTTCGGTGTCGGTGTTGGTGCTGACACGATTACTTGCTGCCGCCGATGGTCGGTCAAGCCGGCGAGATAATCAATTGACACATCAAAATACTGCGCTATGTTCACCGCCATCGGTAGCGACGGACAGCTCTTGCCGCGCATATATGCCGATACCATGTTAGGCGCAGTGCCGAGCGTCGCTGCAAGGTCTTTCTGCGTGACTTTCGGCACGCTTTCGCGCATCAGGTCTTTTAGCCTGGCAGCAAGGATCTGCACATCGAACGGGCTTTTAGTCGTCTGATTTCCCATTGCGTTTTGTCTCCTTTCTGTTTAAAATTTTTGCTTTGAGGTCGTCCTCGAAGGCTATCAGCTTGTCCTCGCGGCAAAAGCCGTATATAAGCAGTAAAATAACCGCGAGCTCTATTAAGGTCTGAATTGCAAACTTCAATACCATAGTTATACCTCTTCTTTCTTTATCTTCGGTGCTTGTTCGATTATCTTAATGCGTCCTTCTGTCTCTGCGTTCATAAGCTCGAGAATTCTGTAAAACGAAACCCCTTTTTCGATACATTCATCCTCGAACTTCTTGTATTCGGCACAAATATCCGGGGTCAGCCCGGTTTTTGCATACGCTTCCAACCGCTCTGCGGCAGCGCGAATAACTCTGCAGCCACAGCTCCTGCAGTTGTGCTCATAACCGCAACCCCAGCAAGAATATGACCCTCCATAAATTGCTATACGATTAAGTGCCTTTATAATGTCTCTGTTTGTCATGCTCATCCCCTGCCTTTCATTTTTGTAAAAGCGAGCGAAGTATTAAGTTCTCCTGCTCAAGCTCCTGCACTCGCTTTTTTAGTACGGCCTTGTCTCCGGAACGGCTGACCCACTCCTCAATCCTTTGTGCAATATCCGAAGAGCCGTCTAATTTGGGATAATATAGCGACCCCCCTGTCGTATCCGGATCAATGCCGACTTGCCTTGAGATGATATCAATAACCGCCCGAGCGGCCTCATAACGCCGGACGAATAAGTCATTGCTTTTGTCCTTGATTCTGCACAGCAGCGCAAGGACATCTTTTGGCAGGGTGTCATATCTGTGCGGGTCTTTCTCTTGGGCGAGTGTGCCCTCGTAACGGGCGAGGACTTCGGCCTCGTTTTCGTCTATTGTGTAAATATAATTACTCATTTTCCCGCCTCCTCAAAAAATCGGTGCCCGCCGATGGTGCAGACATAGGTCTGTGATTCGTGCCACTCGCTGCTTACCAACACCGGCGCGTAGAAGAAAAGTATCTTCGCGTCTGTCACCGTCTCGCCGGCATCAAAGACCGCGGCGACGGCTTCCCTCGTCTCTGCGTTCGGTTCTACCCGGCGGTCGGTGTAACCATACTCCTCAACTATCTCCGCAGGGCGTTTGCCGGTCTTTTCACACGCATTTAAAATGCACTGTGAGACCGCCATTTTGCCATCAAACGGCTCGATTCCCGATTCAGCCATAACAACCTCGCATATAAGCTCTCGCTCGTCTGCGGTCAACCGGTAGCGTGCTGTGGGTATCTGCGCCGATACCGTCGGTTCAGGCGCGGTAATCGGTTCTGTCTCCGGTATCGTGATTTCTTCAGGAACCGCTGCCGCCGCGAAAAGCAGGACAAGCGCCAGCACTGCGGCAATTGTTAAAAATCCTTTTGTCATTTTGATGTCTCCTTTCTGTTTTTGCCCTTAGCTCACCATCAGACCGATGTCTCCGCGCTTGAACTGCTCAAGCCGGTCAAGCCTAATGTGGTACGAGTACGACCCGCTCGGATTTTTGATTGCGATGCAGAAGGTGCATTTTCCCTCCCTCGCGAGCAGACGAATCTGATGCGGCGGTATGTAGATAACCTCTCTCAGGTACATTGACGCCTCGTCCACTGACATAAGTGCCATTTTTTTACGCATGGTGTTTTCCTCCTTTCATTTAAATAAAGTTGAATCTTTTCCGAGTATGGCCGATTGGTCGAGCGCCTTTAATAGCGCGTCCATTCGATACACGGTGGGTTCTACCCGTCCCAGCTCGTAAAAAGAAATCGTCGATGCCGGCACGCCGCTTTTTATTTCCAACTGCTTTAGCGACAAACCGGATTCTTTACGGCATTGGCGCAAAAATTGAGCGATATTCATTGAGCTCCTTTCCACAACATATTGATTTGGTTTATTTGACTTTTTACAATATATCGTTTATAATTAATAATAAAAAATTACAGAGGTGTGTCATGCAAGTTTCTAAAACAACGAATGTTACTCTCCCGGCATCTGCTTCCTGGAGAATCGAAAAATTTTCATTGCTTGAGCTTTTTAAGACTATTGAAAATGAGTACACCGCACTGATTCCGGCATCGGAGAATTATCGAACTACCGTAGTTGTCTGTCGTGACATAAGCGATGAGACAAGGTACACTTTAGAGGAATTTAAGAAATACTTTTCAGACAGTGCGCCTTTTAAGTCTATAACTCTCCTGTGTACCAACGCACTCGAAGAGTCCGCG
>OMBP01000342.1_pt1 | contig 34913 bp, 35 predicted proteins | sample 1644911 | NCBI WGS metagenome assembly OMBP01 (sample SAMEA103958122, study PRJEB25191) | human gut metagenome | biome: human-associated habitat [ENVO:00009003]; feature: intestine environment [ENVO:2100002]; material: feces | place: Germany | collected 2013/2015 | reverse complement strand
GAGCACTTGACTTTTAATCAAGTTGTCCGGGGTTCGAATCCCCGATGTCTCATTAAAAATGCCTCTCTTAAAGAGGCGTTTTTTAATGTCAGACATCGTAGGAATCGAATTCCGGACAACTGAGTTGACCGGGGCGCTAGACGTCCGGGGGACGTCTGCTAAGCGCGGACCGAAGCGGAGCGTAGAGCGAATCCCCGATGTCTCATTAGCGTAAAAGAAGCCGTTCCTTGAACGGTTTTTTTGTATTTAGAAGAATGGAGGTTTTGAGCTCCGGACAACGGAGTTGACCGAAGCGTAGACAGATAAAAATATGTGGGTATTATATGCATTTGGATCCGCATTTTTTGCGGGTATAACATCAATACTGGCAAAGTGTGGTATCAAAAAAACTGATTCAAACGTAGCAACTGCAATCAGGACAATTGTAGTTTTGATTTTTTCATGGATTATGGTATTTGTGGTTAAAGCTCAGGGGCAGATCGCAGCTGTGTCAGCAAAGACATGGATATTTCTGGGGCTTTCAGGAGTCGCTACCGGGGCCTCATGGCTTTGTTATTTTAAAGCACTCCAGCTTGGTGATGTAAACAGAGTGGTGCCGATTGATAAATCAAGCACAATACTGACCATTATACTTGCATTTATCTTTTTTAAAGAGGAGATAAACGTACTCAGGCTGGTATGTGTGGTGCTTATAGCAATTGGAACGTATATGATGATCACCAAAAAGGAGATATCACAGGAAGCGCAGAATAAGGCCGGAGGTTCTCATGGATGGCTGTTTTATGCAGTGCTGTCTGCTATTTTTGCCAGCTTCACCTCAATACTGGGAAAGGTCGGCATAGAGGGAATCAATTCTAATCTGGGAACTGCAATAAGGACGATAGTGGTGCTTATCATGGCTTGGATAGTGGTATTTGCCACAGGAAAACAGCACACCATAAAGCATATAGAGAAAAAAGAGCTTGGCTTTATCTGCCTTTCGGGACTTGCAACAGGCGGCTCATGGCTTTGCTATTACAAGGCATTGCAGGACGGACTTGCGAGTGTCGTAGTGCCTATAGATAAGCTCAGCATAGTTGTGTCAATCGTGTTTTCATATTTTGTATTTAAGGAAAAGCTGACTCCTAAATCCTTTACAGGACTGGTGCTCATCATAGCAGGAACATTGATTATGCTTGTTTAAATATATAAAAACATCTTGACGTTTTTCTGTTTTTCTATTATCATTGTTAACCGAGAAAATATTTATAGTTGACAATTATAACGGATGATATGTATTATAATGATACTTATTAAATAAGAGAAGAAATACAGGACACGAAGGAGATTAAAATGGATCCAATAACACTGGCACAGGAGATAATAGACGGAAGAAGAATCACAAGGGATGATGACCTATCATTTTTCCTTACATGTGATTTAGACGAGCTGTGTAAGGGCGCAGATATGATCAGGGAGAAGTTTATCGGCGACAAGGTAGATTTGTGCTCGATAATAAACGGAAGAAGCGGAAAATGCCCTGAGGACTGCAAATACTGTGCGCAGTCAGCACATAATCATACAAATTGTGAGGTTTATGATTTTTTACCTGAGGAAAAGATACTTGAGGCTTGCAGGATGAATGAGAGAGAGGGTGTAGACCGTTTCTCGATAGTTACAGCGGGAAAAGCGCTGACAGGTGAGGAATTTGACAAGGCAATACATGCATATGAGACTATGAAAAGAGAGTGTAAGATTGATTTATGTGCATCAATGGGCTTTCTTTCAGCAGAGCAGCTTCACAGACTGCACGAGGCAGGTGTCAGCAGCTATCACCACAATATAGAGACCTCAAAGCGTAATTTCCCCAATATATGTACCACACACACCTATGATATGAAGATTGAGACGCTTAAAAAGGTGAAGGCAGAGGGCATGTATGCGTGCTCAGGCGGCATCATCGGAATGGGTGAGACCTGGGAGGACAGGCTGGATATGGCAGTCAGTCTTGCAGAGGTAGGAGTGGATTCCATTCCGCTTAATGCGCTTATGCCGATTGCTGGTACGCCGCTTGAGGGACTTGAGCATATCAGTGAGCCTGATATACTGCGTACAGTATCATTTTTCAGATATATAAATCCAGAGGCAGACATACGTCTCGGCGCCGGAAGGGCGCTGCTTACAAATGATGGGGAGCTTGCATTCAAGTCGGGAGCATCAGCTACAATCACAGGAAACATGCTTACGACAGTAGCTTGTGCCACAATCAGGAGTGACAAGGAAATGCTTGAGGGCATGGGCAGGAATGTGACACCTGAGTACATGAAATAAAGGTAATTATTCAGAATATAAAATATGTCAAAGATGCGTAAAATAGTATTAGTTTTGCGCATCTTTTTTAGTACAAACGACAGGGTTGGTTGCGAGGTGAAAAAAATTATTATATAATGAAAAAAATGTAATTTAAGGGATTTATCCGGTATAGCATGGAACATGAATAGGAGCGAATTAATATATTTCATTGAAAAATAAGAGGTTACGGGGGAAATATGTACAACGATAAAGGCAATACAAAGTATCTGAAGCTGTTAAAACAAAATTATTCGTCAAGTCAGGATGTAATCAGGGAGATAGTCAATCTTTCTGCGATTATAAACCTGCCAAAGGGCACGGAGTTTTTCCTGAGTGATATACATGGCGAGTATGAGGCTTTTTTACATATCATGAACAACTGCTCAGGTGTGATAAAGGAAAAGGTGGATTTGATTTTCAAGGATACGATTTCTGATTATGACAGACAGGAGCTTTGCACGCTTATATACTATCCAAGAGAGAAAATGGCCCTGCTTGATGAACAGGGCAAGATAGACAGTGACTGGTATGCTATGACGTTAAATCAGCTTATACTTGTCGCAAAGCTGCTCTCATCAAAGTACACCAGGTCGAAGGTCAGAAAGGCTCTGCCTGAGGAATATGCGTACATTATCGATGAGCTTTTGCATGCGCAGGAGGATGAGGATGCAAACCAGGTCAGATATCACAAGCAGATATTAAAGACTATAATTGATTTGGAGGATGCGGATGAGTTTATAATCGCTTTGTCTGCACTGATTAAGAGGCTTGCTGTTGACCATCTGCATATTGTGGGAGATGTATTTGACAGAGGAGGAAGCGCGGATAAGATTCTCGATCTGCTTTATGATTATCACTCGCTTGATATTGAGTGGGGCAATCACGACATTCTCTGGATGGGTGCGGCATGTGGAAATGATGCATGTATATGTAATGTCATCCGCAACAATCTGAAATACAACAATGTGGAAATTCTTGAAAATGCCTACGGAATAAGCTTACGACAGCTAATGCTGTTTGGCATGAAAACATATGGTATAGAGGATGGAATTGAGGCTGCAAGGGCGGCCATCACAGTAATGCTTTTTAAGCTTGAGGGGCAGCTTATACTTGCACATCCCGAGTATGAGATGGGAAACAGGCTGATGCTTGACAGGCTGGACGAGTTGCAGGATGTAGGAGTGGACAGAAAGCGCTTTCCAACCGTTGATGATGAGAGACCCTACGCACTAAGTGACGAGGAGACTGTCATCATGAGAAAGCTGCACAGACAGTTTGTGACAGGACAGCGCCTGCACAAGCATGTCAGATTTTTGTATGATAAGGGCGGCATGTACAATGTATACAATGGCAACCTGCTCTATCATGGCTGTGTTCCGGTTGATAGCAACGGAGCCTTTGACAAGCTGTATATTGATGGTGAATTTTATCACGGAAGGGCGTTGCTTGACAAATGTGATGAGAAAGCAAGGGCTGCATATGTGGACAATCCGTACAAGGATGATGTGGACTTTATGTGGTTCTTGTGGGGAGGAGAAAAATCACCGCTGTGCGGCAGAAGGCTTAAGACCTTTGAGATGGAATATGTTACAGACAAGAGCATGTGGGAAGAGCCTTCTAACCCATACTACAGCAGGTATTACGATAAGAGCTTCTGCTGTCAGATACTGCATGAGTTCGGGCTGTATGATGATGATGCGCATATCATAAATGGACATACACCGGTTCACGCAATAGAGGGAGAGAACCCTGTCAGGGCCAATGGCAAGCTGTTTGTGATAGATGGAGGCTTCTGCCGTGCGATGAACAAGAAAACCGGTATTGCCGGCTATACACTGATTTACAATTCACATGGTCTAAGGCTCAAGGCACACACGCCTTTTACATCGGTGGAGGATGCCCTGATAAATAATACTGACATAGAGACATCATCAGAGGTCGAGGAAAATGATAAGAGACGTATGCTTGTGAAGGATACCGATATAGGAAAGAGGCTTATTGGAGAGATTGATGATCTGCACAAGCTTCTTGAGAACTACAGGAGGCTGTAGGGGACATATTGGACTGTAGGGTGCGTATGGGACAAGACCTTGACAAATAAGTTATAAAGAGTTATAAAAATTATTAAAAGTTATAAAGAGTTATAAAACAGGAGTGCAGAGATGAAAAAAATCCCTTTTCATTATCATTTGGCAAGGAACCGGTCAGTTTAATTAACCGTAATGTTCAGTCTTATGAAATAATTGATACATTTGAGGATGAAAACCCTACTTACCAGGTTTGTGTAGATAATTGTGATTTTTAAGGTGGAAGATAGGTTAAAGGAGCAGCATATGATTAAAGAGTAATCCGTCATGCAGTGTATGCATGGCGGATTTTTCGTATGTAATTGCTTGCGACTGATACATTTTAGATACAAGTAACTGCTAATATATAAACAGCCATGCATAATACAGGCTGAATATATGCTCCTTAGGATTGACAGCAAAAGAAGAATATGCAAAGATTTATAAAGGAAAATAGTTACGGATAATAAAGTTTTAGAAGGAAAATGATGATAGAAATATTAATAGTTGAAGACGAAAAACCGATATCAGACCTCATCAGATTAAATCTCATGAAAGCAGGCTATAGCTGCACCTGTGCCTTTGATGGTATGGAGGCAGCAGACATTCTGGAGGAGAGAAATTTTGACCTGATAATACTTGATGTAATGCTGCCGAAGTTAAACGGCTTTGAGCTTATGGAATACATAAAGCCGCTTGGCATACCTGTGATATTTCTCACAGCAAAAGCCACTTTAGATGACAGGCTAAGAGGTCTCACGTCCGGTGCCGAGGACTATATGGTAAAGCCTTTTGAGATTGTTGAGCTTTTAGCCCGGGTAAATATAGTGCTAAGACGTTATAATAAGATGGAGTAGCAGCTCACCTTTAAGGATATAGCTATCGATACGAAAAACCAGAATGTATCAAAGGCAGGGAAGCATATAGAGCTTACACCAAAGGAATTTGAGCTGCTTGAGCTTTTGATGCGCAATAAAAATATCACACTTTTCAGAGAAAAAATATATGAAGAAATATGGGGAAGTGAGTACTCTGTCGAGTCGAGGACTCTCGATCTTCACATACAGAGACTGCGCAAAAAGCTTGATATAGGAGACAGCCTTAAAACCGTATTTAAGGCAGGATACAGGCTGGAAGAATAGAAAACTAAAGACCATTAAATATGGGTAAGCGTAATATACAAAAAGAGGGATAAATGAAATTCAGGTACAAGGTATTGTTCACAAACTTAATACTGCTTTCACTTGGACTGGGGCTGGTGGGATACCTCATGATACACAAGAATTTTGAGCTGGCGAAGCAGACACAGCTTAAAAACGCTATTGTGCAGAATAATCTGGTACAGTCCTCTGTGGAGTATGAGCTTTTGCAGCTTTTAAATTCAGTTTCCGATAATTCTGAAACTTCGAACAATAATACAGATAACAATAATGCAGAAAAGAGCAGCATTTCCGCATCATCAATAGCCGCGCAACTTCCGCAGATCGGAAGCCGTGTAAGCAGCAGTGTGCGCTCAAGGGATTCATTTTTCTACATATATTTTGATGGTGAAAAAGTATATACAGATGACAAAAGTGATGCAAGGATAAGTGATACACTTTTTAAAAATCTCACAACAGGAAACAAAAACTATATGATAAAAGAAGAATCCCAAAAGCACTATATCTATGTTACATCGCAGAGTGTGATAGATGAAAAAAATCTCTGGATAGTAAGTAAATGCGATGCATCAGAGGCATATACACTGCTTGATGAGCAGATAAAATATTTCAGGCTGATAATAATAGTCATATTGATTGCGGAGTCGGTAGCAATGTATTTTATCAGCAGGTACATGACAAAGCCGCTCGAGAAGCTTAACCATGTCAGCGAGGAAATAGCGCAGGGGGATTATGCCACAAGGGTAAACGTAAAAAGTCATGATGAGATAGGGCTTCTTGCGCAGAAATTTAATATCATGGCGCAGGCAGTATCGGATCATGTAGACGAGCTTAACGATATGGTGCACAGGCGTGAGCAGTTTGTAGCGGATTTTACCCATGAGATAAAAACACCTATGACGTCAATCATTGGATATGCAGACACGATGCGTTCACTGGAGCTTCCGAGAGAGGAGCAGATGATGGCGCTTGGATATATTTTTTCGGAGGGAAAACGTCTGGAGAGCATGTCGCAGAAGCTTTTTGAGCTGATATATCTGCGCCGGCATGATATTGAAAAAGCGCGGGTTCATATGGCAGATCTTTGTGCAGAGGTGGTAAAGGTTGTTGAGCCTGCATACGAAAACAGGCATCTTACTATAGAAACAGAGATAGAGGATGCTGTGCTGACCGTGAATAGAGAACTTCTGGTTACAGCACTTGTCAATATGATGGATAATGCAAGAAAAGCGTCAGAAGAAGGTCAGCAGGTTGAGGTTACAGGAAAATTTGTGGACAATATGGCTTGTAATATACGTAAAGATAAAACGGATATAGGCGAAGCCGAATCAGCAGATGACAGGAAATGTATGAGGGCATATGAAATATGCATAATTGATCACGGAATTGGAATGACTAAAGAGCAGGCGGCAAAAATCTGTGATGAGTTTTATATGGCAGACAAATCAAGAGCCAGAAAAGAGGGCGGTGCCGGAATCGGAATGTCTCTTGTGGCAATCATTTTAGAGCACCATAATGCAGTACTTTCAGTGGAAAGTGAACCCAGATGCGGAACAACGATGAGGATTTTGCTGCCGTGGTAATCTGAACGCAATATAGATATAAAAAATGGTAAATTCGTAAAATTTAAAGGAAGATATGAAAAAAGACAGCTTCAAATTAATAATAATGTCTGTTGCAGTAATCTGTATAGTAATAGCAGGCATCATGGTGCCTGGCATAGTGCTTGAGGCAAACCAGAAAAGTGAACATGATCATGTGGCGAAGGTTCCTAAAAGCTATCTGCCTTCAGGCTCTGTAATGGCAAAGGAAGCATCTGCCAATCTGAAATTGTCGGAGAAGCTCTCGCTCATAGATGGGCAGTGGGACAGCACGACAGATGATGCTGCCTCTTATGAGATGGATGAGCAGGATTATCAGGCAGTTGCCACATGCAGAAAAAGCATAGAAAAGCTTTATGACGAAAAGCTCTATCCTGTAAATCTTTCACCTGACTACTCTAACTGGTATACGTGGGAGGCAGCAGCGAAAAAGGCATCGGATAATACCTTTAACACATATACGGCATATTACTGGATAATCAGGTTTGAGAAGTATGATGGTACACAAAATCATACAATCTGGATGCTTGAGGATGGGACAATCATTATGGCAAAAGCACATATGAAGGATATTAGTGATATGAGTGAATATAAAGAGGTTTTGCATGCAGATGATGAATCACAGGCAGAAACTGATTTGTCTGCTTACAAAGGATATTTTGACTACAGCGGGATAGATTTTTCAAAGCTTAACCTGATATCCGAGACAACAGCAGTGGAGCAAAAAAATAATGAAAGCTATGAGATGCTGCAGTTTTTACAGGAAAATGAATATGTATATGCGATTCATGAGAAGTGAAAAATTATAATGACAAATACGGTTCACATATCATCTATGTAAATGGAAGGTATGAAGGTAATGATGATATAGTCCTGATGATGAAAGATTTTCACCAGTGCAGGCCGGAGCAGATAAAAAGTGAGATATTGTCAAAAGTTTTTAGATGCGTACTTTGGTGGTGGAGAGTATTATTATCATGACTTAGAGCATTATACAGTTGATGAATTGGATACTTATATAGATTTAAAATACCGTGAGCTGAATGAAATGAACAGCATGGATGATGTGGATGACAAAACAGGAGCTGGCACAGCAAATGGGAGCCGGATTTGTCAGGTTATCTTACAATGTCTGCAAGCATACGCTTCCAGTCAGGTCTGTCAAAATTGGTTCCCGACCAGCCATCATCTGTATAATAACGCAGATTGATTGATATTTTTGGTGTAAAAATATCACGTTTCCTGTCGGTTGTCATTTTTATAAATTTGAAGTTATCGCTTTACTTTTGTTGTATCTTAGCCAAAATACTTTCTATTACAAGTGTTACTGTTATAAAGGCTCCTACAAGGGTATAGTAGTTTAAGCCATACATCAATGGCAAAAGAGAAATAACTACCGTAATAATGGAAAGGACAAACAATGCTTTGAGAACACCTTTCTTCTTCAATGAAAACAATGAAAGTAAGAAGATGGCAACAGTAAGTGTGGCTGTAATAAGTGGAGCAAAATTTGCATAGCCAAACGGTGTAAGGCTAAAGTATGAGAATGTTTCTTTTACTCTTTCTGTTGGAGATGTTGCAAAAATACAAACTGCTCCCAAGGGTAATAATTCTAACACTATTGTTAAAGCTGGCAAAACTGCTAAGCAGACTTTCTTCATGTTGTATATCTCCTTTACAAATTCCGAGTTATTTTTTAATTCTTAGTCGCTTTTTATTTTTCCTTTTCCTTTTAATTGATGTAACCATCATATCTGGAAACTTACTCTTGATGCTCCAGTACCCATCTAAGCATATCTTCATATTCCGAGCTACCATCAGCCACTGAAAGAACCATTTCATACAATTCTTTTTGAGTATATCGTAATTCAATTCCATTTAAGGCAAAGAATACTAGCATCGCATGTGTTCCTATTCGTTTGTTTCCATCCAACATACAATGATTCTTTATTAATCCATAGCCAAGGCGTGCACCCTTTGCTTGAATCGTTGGATATAGCTCTTCTCCACCAAATACTTGAAACGGTGTCTCTATAGCAGACTCCAACAAATTAAAGTCTCTTACACCCTCAGTTCCGCCAGTTTGGTGAATAAGCTGTGAATGGAGCATCAAAATTTGCTCTTTACTCAACCTTTTCATTTAGCAAGCACCTCATAAGCTTCTTTATTCTGTTCAAGTAATCTCTTCGAAATTTCAAGCACATCTTCATTCCTAGCAATGGCACTGTCATCTGCTTTACTAAAATCCATTACCAAATATCTTGGTGCATTATTCTTAAGTATAACTACCGAACCAAGCTCATCTACTAATCTTGCAACTTTTGAAAAGTTTTGATTTGCTTCTGTAATTGAAACCATTGTGTTTGTATCTACTGTCATATGAACACCTCCATTAACTCATACAGATATTATATCATTTTTTCTAGGATAAATTCAACCTATTTCAATATTTTCATAAACTTATTCAAGCACTTACATACATATGTTTGCGTGTCGAGAATGAGGTGGAATTTCTATGGAGCAGACAAAAACTTTTTATTAAAAAAATGCAATGTATGATACAAAAAGTTTACAACTGACATATATACTCATTATAACAACATGGAAGATAACTATTCTGAATAGTCACCGGGAAAGAAAAAAAGGGAGGAGAGCTACATATGGATAAAAGGGGTAACATATCTTCACGAAATATGAGATTATTTGCAGCAATTATGACACTCATCGAGGCACTTGTCCTCACATCATTCACAGGCTGTGCCGGTAAAAAGGTGGATTATGGTGTGGACACGGAGGTAAAGGAGCAAAAGAACGCTTCTAAGGTATCTGATTTAAGGACTGACAAGCCATGGGTCGAAAATATAACTGTCCAGACAAAAAAAGGAGATGTAACCCTGGGAATCGATGCCAAAATACTGGTGCCGGATTGTGAAACCATGCATGTTGTTGGAGTGGAGGATGTGAAGCTCGATACAGAGTACAAGAAAAGGTTTTTAGATGCGTACTTTGGTGGTGGAGAGTATTATTATCATGATTTAGAGCATTATACAGTTGATGAATTGAATTCTTATATAGATTTAAAATCCCGTGAGCTGAATGAAATGAATAGCAGGGATGATATGGATGATAGTACAAAACAGGAGCTGGTACAGCAAATGGAGCAGGAGTTATCAGGTTATCGGGATTTACTGACTGATGCGAAAATCTCGTATACAATTGCTTCTGATTTACAAAGCTGTGATGAGTATGCCGGCTATAAAGGAGATACATTTTGTGAGGTAACATTTAAAGAGCATTGGGTAAATGCTTATGTCTTTAAGCTCGATGGAAAATATTACGGACCACCTTCATTTAAGGAGAAAAATTATGATAATGTCTCGCAGACATTTCAGGAGGATAATCTGACAGACAGTGCCGGAGCTGATGGAAATGAATGTACAAGAAGTGCAGCAGAGTCAAAAAAACTTGTGCAGGACTTTATGGGAAAGCTTGGACTGTCAAATCAGGTTGAGCGTGGAGAGTGCGATTGTAACTGGCTGGGATTTAATAATGGGGATGAAAACTGGGAGAGCCGCAGGAACACATTGTGGGGATATGTGTATTCGTATGGAACAGGCATTGATGGACAGGTTTTTAAGGATAGCTTTGATTCATCAGAATGTGACTCTATGCTTCCAGAGGATACGAAAGACATTACATTGGGGGACAGTATTCAGCTAACTGTTACAGACAATGGAATAATTGATGTGGTTATAGAATATCCGGTGAGTGTGACAAGCATATCCGGCGGTGTGGAGCTGCTTTCTTTAAAGAATATAGAGCAGATAATTAAGGAGCAGCTAAAAAACAATGCCGACAAATATGAGCTTGAGAGAAACACAAGCTTTAACAATATGCAGCTTACATATTTCAGGCTGAAAGATAAGAATGAAACTGCAAAATACAGTTATGTGCCTGTATGGTCATTTTCGCGGCTGGTTGATTCACAAAAGAAAAATGTGATACTTGTAAATGCAATAGATGGCACAATAATCAATTCCGAGGATGTATTTTAAAATTTATGGAGAACTATTATGGGAAAGAAGAAAAAAGCAATTATGACACTCATCGAGGCACTTGTCTTCATATCACTCGCAGGCTGTGCCGGCAAAAAGGTAGATTATGGCGTGGACACGGAGGTAAAATCCCAAAATGTGGTAAGCAGTGTAAAGGATATTGACACCAATACAAGTTTTAATGATGAACTTACAGTAAATGTGGGTGGTACTGATGAAAAGGTGAAAATCACGGCAGATATCAGAGTGCCGGAATGTGATACCATGTCGGTCACAGAGGTGGAGCGCATACCTTGTACCAAGGAGTTCAAGGAAAAGGTGATAAAGGCATATTTTGGTGATTCACAGGTCTATTATTACGACTATGCGCACATGACAAAAAAGGAGCTTGAGGAGATTATTGAGACTCTTGACAGGGACAACAACAGTCTGCCGGATGATGCCTCTGAGGAGATTTTGAAATGGCATGATGATATGAAAACTGAGTGCACAAAAGCACTTGAAACGGCAGCTGATGTGTGGACAGAGGCCACAGAATATGATTCCTGTGATGATTTTGTCGGAAAAATAGGTGATACCTGGTTTCACCTTCAGTTTTCAAGGGCAGAGGATGACAACAGCTTGCTATCAGGCATCCAGAGCTATCCGCTTGACAGATGCGTGAAGAGAGTTTCAGATGGGGAGCCTGATGAGCGGAGTACTATATTTGATGATGGCTATGTGAAGCAGTACTATGGACCAAAATCCCTGAAAGAGTATGATACGGTGAGGTATTTAAACGGTGACTTTATTGTTGGAGACATGCCGGTAAGCGATGACAACGAGGCAAATATTTCGGTTGATGAGGCAAAGAAGAAAGCAGGTGACTTCATGCAGGCAATAGGAATTGAGTCAATGATTAAAACAGGAGAAAGCGACTGTGAATGGGAGGGATATAACAAGACTGAGGACAATGTATATAAGGAGGGGGATGTGCATAGAGCCATATGGGGCTATGCGCTTGAATATTCGCTTGGCGCAGATGATGTAGTGTATTCAAAATCACTGAATATATTTGATTATTCAGCTTATTACAGCAAATTTCCTTCTATGGGCTGTCCTAATTATGAGACAGGCAGTTTCAATGTAAATGAATATGGTGTCTATAGATTTGATATAGCAGAGCCGGTAAGCATTGTGAAAAAACAGCAGAAGGTGGAGCTCTTACCGGTGTCAAATATCTATAAGATTGCAAGGGATGAGCTTGAAAGCCACCCGGAGAAATATATTATGGAAGCGGATACACAATATCGTTATCTGACACTTGGCTATATCAGGGTAAAGGACAGCTCAGATTCACAGCGGTTCAGCTATATCCCGGCATGGAGCCTTGAGCTGCTGCAAAGAGGAGAGGGCGAATCGTGTCCGGTATTTGTAAATGCAATAGACGGAACAGTGATTGAGCCGGAGCAGATATTCTGAATCAGAGAGAAGTGTGCATGGAGACTAAGGGAAATTATATAATAAAAAATGCAATACATGATACAAAAAGTTTACACATGGAGTTACATTTTTAGCTAATGGATCGGATTCATATTTTGATGGAAAAGATGTGAAAAATATATGATTAACAGAAAGAAAAAATATATAAGTCGTTTGACATTTGCCGCTGCAATTACCTCTATTTTATTTTCAGGATGTGGGGCGGCACAAAAGGAGCTTGCACAGACGGACAGAGCTTCCTACGAGAAAATATCATACCAGACAGTTACGGTACAGAGCGGTTCACTCACACCGCAGACTATCATCAGTCTGAGAGCGCAGGGCTATACCAGGTTTTCCTATGGTGCGACAAACACGGAGCTTACGCTTGAAAAGGTAAATGTGGTGGTGGGTGATCATGTGAAAAAGGGCGATATACTGGTGGCTTTTAAATCCGGGGAGATACAGAAAAAGATTGAGGACTACAGCGGGCAGATCAGTCAGAATAAGCTTCTGGCAGAGCACTACAGGGCTATTATGAAAATCGATGATACTCAGGATTATTCAAGCGATATTGCCCAGCTTGATAAGGATACAGAGGTTGCGCAGCTTTATCTTGATGAGGCAGAGGAAAAAATGTCGAGATATCAGATCACGGCATCCGAGGATGGCACGATCACAGCAATGGACAATTCGCTTTTGGCGGGAGTTTTTGAACCGGGCAGCAATCTTATAACAGAAATCAGCGGAAACGGCAATTACGAAGCTGACAGACCGGAAGGTTATGACTTTAATGTAGGTGATGTATACACGGCAACAGCATTTGATATAGAGTTTGAACTTAAGGTAAAAGAGGTGGACGATAAAAAGCTTGTTTTTGAACCGGTATCGGACATGTCGGCAGTATCGGATGCACAGATTTTTTCCATGGAAGTGACGCGCCCCACTATAGAAAATGCTGTGTATGTGCAAAAGGACGCAGTACATGAGAAGGATGGCAGGTATTTTGTATACACACTGGGTGAGAATGGATACAGACAGGCAGTATGGATAAGTGTTGGAGATCAGGTGGGAGATTACCGGATCATCACAGAAGGACTTAAAAGCGGGGATGAGGTGGTTTTGCAGTGAAGAACAGAAACCTTTTATCAATAAAAAAACTGGCAGTACTGGGGATATGTGTATCGTTTGTGGCAGGCGGTTGTGGAAAAATGACAGAAAGCAGCCTACCAGAGCTTGAAGAACCTGTAGCGTTAAATGAAGCCTACAGACCTGTGGAATACGGTACGATCGGCTCCATACAGGTGCTGATGGCTACTGCAGTTTTGAGGGATTACTGCAATTACTACAGTGCCAACGTAAACATTTCACAGATATATGTGGAGCCGGGAGATACAGTAAATGCGGGGGATGTGCTTGCAGTCTGTGATGTGGATGAGGCAAAAAAACAGTTGCAGGAATGTAAGGATGCGCTGGCGCATGAGAATGAGACATATGAGATATCCGCTCAGATCTCGGATACGCAGATTAAATTATGGGAGAGTCAGGCTGCACCAAATATTGATGAACGTGTAGCGGATACGGGCGAATTTTCAACAGAACAGACTGAGAAAAAAGAGAGCACAGAAGATGATTACAATACGCAGATTGCCACAGAACAGGAAAATCAGCGGTACGATAAGCAGCTTCACGAATACCGAGTGCAAAAGATCAATGAGCAGATGGCTTTATATCAGCAGATTGTTGATGATGGAAAGCTTAAGGCAGCCCACAGCGGTCTTGTCACTTACACTAAGAAGCTGACAGATGGAATGTCTGCTGCGGCATACGAGAATATAGTCATTGTCTCCGATACGGATGACCTTGTGCTGGATATAAAAGATACAGCCATAAATGAGTACAAATACAGCGATTATGACAAGAAATATGTGATAGTCGATGGCGAAAAATATGATGTCACCGAGTCTCAATATACATCAGAGGTTTTGGTACTTTCGAAGATAAACAACCGCTATCCGGATGTGTGCGTGGAAAGCAGGGAAAAGCCGTTTCTTACGGCAGGACAGATGTATCCGGTATATTTTGAAAAGACAAAAGCAAATCAGGCACTTGTCGTGGGAAAAGATTCCATCTATAAGGATGGCGATACCAGATATGTCTATGTGAAAAATGATGAGGGTGGCCGCGAGAAACGTATCATAACAACAGGTGAGTCTGACGAAAACTATACACAGGTCACAGAGGGCTTAAAAGAGGGGGAGCTGGTCTACTATAATTCTACAGATCAGGTTCCGACAAAGTATAGCAAATATACGGTAACAAGGTCTGACTTTGATATAGCAAACTACGGTGTGCGCTACAGCAGATCTGACGCAGGGACGATAACCGAAACCTGTGATTATGAAGGGCAGATCGTATCGGTCAATGTGAAGCAGGACGATACGGTAGAAAAGGGCATGCTGCTTTACGTGGTGGATACCGGAGAGGGCAAAGCTGCCATAACAGAGGCGAAAAATGCGATCGACTCGGAGAATGAATCCTATGCGCGGAAGATTGCTGATTACGATAAACAGATAAAAGATTTATCTGAAGGTGGTAGCAGCGCAGAAGAAAATAACCGGCAGGATGAAAAGCCGGATACAGCATATGATGAGCAGCAGTTGAAACTGAATTTACAATTATTGAATCTGCAGAAAAAACTTGCCTGTGCAGACCACATCTATCAGCTTTCCAGGCTACAGTCAGCATATGACAGCATAAGCGCAGGAAATGACGGCAAAGGAAATATTTCAGTATATGCAAAAAATGACGGAAAAGTTTCAAAGGTGAGTGTCAAGGCAGGAGATAATGTGGAGGAAGGCTCAGATATCCTGCAGATAACCGGAAATTCCACGGACGTACTGCTGGTTCAGGTAAAGGATAGCAATAGCTATAAAGTATATAAGGACAATATAGCAGATGTGGGAGAGCGCGTATCACTTGAGCTGGACGGTACAACGATCTACGGAAGCTGTATCGGTTTTGCCGGTTACGGCAGGGAAGCTCAAAAGGGATATATAAATCAGGATGATAAAGGTGTGCATATTACCGGAAACACAGATTCGGGATATGGAAATGCAGCATTTTATATAAAACTTGACAATGGAATACCGGATGATCTGACCAGGGCATCTGCTGTAAAGTTTTCTTATGTTTCTTTTAAAAAGGTGGTAGTGGTGCCGACTTCGATCATACACAAGCAGGTCAATCCTATGGACAAAGATGATATATCATACTATGTGTGGAAAATTGATGGGGACAGCGTGGTAAAGCAGCCGGTAATATTGGGCGATTATACATCAGGCAGCAATACACTTGTGCTTTACGGTATTGATGAGGGCGATGAAATATGTTTGGCTTCGTAATTAATAAATTAAAAAACAGAAAATGGTTAAATCTGTGTCTGCTTATGGGAGTGGCTTTGTTTATAGCACTTTTTGTGTGCCACCCTATGTTTGAAAAGGGTGCGGGAAATCAGATACTCGACAGACTTTTTACGGATCATGCCACACAGCAGAATGAGTTTCCTGCACAGATGAGCCGCGAGGGAACATATGCGGTGGCAGATTATCCTGATTCGCAGTCAGTACTTGATAAGCTGTCAGGATACGAAAAGAAGTGGACTGAATATGTGGATATAAACAAGGTTTCCTCACAGCAGCTTATCACACTCTCAGGAGGACGCGCAGATACAGAGTTTGGAGGACTTAACCATTATTTTACAATAGGATATCTGCCGGGACTTTCGGAGTACGCGGATGTTGTAAAATCTCAGACTGACACAGCCACATTCGAATGCAGTATAAGCGAAAAGACAATGGATCACTACGGACTTGTAGCAGGTGAAAAAATCTATTTACATGTACCTGATGGCAGTGGGAAAAAGGAAATTTCTTTCGTCATGTCACAGATCTGCCGTGAAAAAGATATAAACGATCCATATTGGGCCAAGACGCTTTCGGATATGGGCGATGTGATATTTGTTTCGCAGGATGTTTTTGACGAAATGATGCAGTATTACAGCGAGGACAATATCAGCTACAGTGATTTTCTCATGCTGGATTACAGGCAGATCAACACGGAAAATGCCTCACTTTATGACGGTTATATGGAGCAGTTTAAGGATGCTGACAAGCTCTACAATGACAACATCCGTGATACGCTGGAGCACTTTTTTACACAGCAGAAGACGATAAAGCTGATGCTTTGGGCGTTGGAGCTGCCGTGTCTTGTGCTTTTGATTTTATTTATAAGAATGATATCTGCACAGATACTTTCGCTCGAGGAAAATGACATACTTGTTTTAAGAAGCCGCGGTGCGACAAAATTACAGGTATTTATTTTGTACCTGCAGCAGTCGGGAATAATAGCGTTTGCGGGCTGTGTACTTGGAATAGTACTCGGATATATAATGTGCCGGGCTGCCGCATCTACAGACGGATTTTTAAGATTTACGGCAAAGGATATAGGCACTTACAGATTTGTATGGCAGATGCTTGTCTATGCGGTGGCAGCGGCAGTTATCATGGTGCTGTTTATCACAGTTCCGGTGTGGAAAAAATCAAAGGATGCCATATCAGAGCGCAGCAGGGAACGAATATCAAAGAAAAAGCCTCTTTGGGAGAAATGCTTTATAGACGTTATACTTTTGGCTCTGTCAGCATATCTGCTTTACAATTACAACAAGCAGAAGAGTACGCTTGCGATATCTGTTCTTGAGAACAGGAGCATAGATCCTGTCATGATACTGGACAATTCGCTTTTTATATTTGCAGCGGCACTTTTGTGCGTAAGACTTACCGGACTTATTATTCTGCTTGTGGACAGGCTCTTTAAAAAGTATTTTTCTCCGGCAATGTATGCATCATTTTTACAGCTGAAACGAACCAGATACAATCAGGGATTTCTGGCAGTATTTCTTATCATGACAGTGGCTGGCGGTATTTTTGACGCGAATATGGCGCGCACCATGAACAGCAATATGGAAAAACGGATCGTCTACAATGTGGGTTGTGATGCGATATACAACGAAGATTTCAGACTCAGGATACAGAAGAATAAAGATGGCTCTGTAAGCTGGATGTATGACGAGCCTGATTTCGGTAAATACGAGTCGCTCAAAAATGAGGGCATCTGTGACGGGGTCACGCGTGTGCTTGAGGACGAGCGGGTAGACATTTCCGCAGGCAGTGGTTCGATTTCGGATGCATATCTTATGGCGATAAACACAAAAGAATTCGGTGAGACTGCGAAATTGCAGAGTGACCAAAATGATGATATTAATGACGCGCACTGGTTCAATTACCTGAATGAGCTGGCAAAAGAGCCGGACGGAGTCATCATTTCCTCAAATCTGGCAAAAGATATGGGACTTAAAGTTGGTGACAGCTTAAATTACTCAAGGTATGTACCGGAGGCTGTCGATGATGATCAGATCTACGCATCCGAGAATGCAAAGGTATGTGCCATAGTAAAAGGTTTTCCGGGCTACGAGCGTTACACCTATGAGACAGATGCAGACAAAAATGTGACCGAGCAGGAGAAATACCTGATCGTTGCAAATTATGCTACGGTTGTGGAAAAGTTCGGCATGACACCGTACAGTGTGTGGATGAACCTGTCAAAGGGAAAAACGGTGGATGATATATACAAAAATTTAACATCCGCGCAGCAGCTTATAGACGAGAATAAAAACTCAGCCACAGTGCAGATCACAAACGGTATGTTTACATTAAGTTTTATACTTTCACTGATAGTGTGCTCAGTAGGATTTTTGCTGTATTGGGTTATGACACTAAAACAGAGGGAGTTGCAGTTTGGTATATACCGTGCAATGGGAATGAGAATGAGAGAGGTAAAAGCAATGCTTTTAAACGAGCAGATATTTTTATCATTTCTGCCGCTTCTTGCGGGAGCAGGCATAGGTATAGCTGCAACAGCGATGTTTGTAAGGCTCATATCGATCATATATCTGCCGCAGAAACACAATATCGGAGTAAATGTATATATTTATCAATCTGATATGCTGGAGCTTGCAGGAGTACTTTTCGTGGCTGTAGCCGTATGCTATGTGGTTATCAGCAGATTGCTTAAGAGTATGAAGATAGCACAGGCACTAAGGCTTGGAGAAGATAGTTAGCAGATAAAAATGATTTTGTGGTAGTCGGTAGAAAGTTTTTATAGCATGGTAAATGAGGTCGTGACATATGGAAAATGCGATAATTGCTCAAAATATAAAAAGATATTTCAAGGCGGGAGATGGTACAACAGTCCACGCACTTGACGGAGTATCCATGGAGATAAAAAAAGGAACACTTGCCATCTTAAAAGGGCGTTCCGGCTCCGGAAAGACCACACTTCTTAATATCCTTAGTGCGCTTGATATGCCGACAGAGGGAAGTGTGCAGTTTCTGGATAAAAATCTCGAGCAGATGACCGAGAAAGACCGGGAAATGCTAAGGCGGTATGAGATGGGATTTGTATTCCAGTCTATAGCACTAATTCCCACGATGACGGCATATGAGAATGTGGAATTTGCCCTTAGACTTGCGAAAAATAAACGTCAGATACGGGAGAATTTGACTGATATGGATAATGACATTGGAGATGCAAAAAACGATGTGATAAATGAGAATACGCATGACAGAGTATCAGAGCTGCTGGAGCGTGTCGGACTCTCAAAGCGCATGGATCATATGCCGGAACAACTATCGGGAGGTGAGCAGCAGAGAGTTGCGATAGCGCGCGCTGTGGTTCATCGCCCGAAGGTGGTCTTTGCGGATGAGCCGACAGGAGCACTCGATACCGCTTCTGGATTTGAAGTCATGCGATTGTTCCGTGAGTTGATAGACGATGAGGACATCACAATAGTTATGACCACGCACGATCCGAACCTGATGGAGCTGGGGGATGAAGTGTTTGAGCTTAGTGACGGCATAGTAATTTAAATTAAAAGGGGGGAAAACCAGATGATAAACTGCGATGGACTGGTAAAAATATATGAGACAGACGATAAAAAGGTGATGGCACTGGAGGGGCTTGACCTGACGGTGGAAACAGGGGAGATGCTTGCGGTAATAGGAAAATCCGGCAGCGGAAAATCCACCCTTTTAAATATGATAGGAGGACTGGAAACTCCAACGGCTGGAGTGCTCACTATTGACGGAAAAGACATTTCCACATATTCAGAAGCTGAAATGGTGAGATACCGCAGGGACAAGGTGGGCTTTGTGTGGCAGAAAAGTGCCAAAAATCTGTTCCCATACCTGACTGTGCTGCAGAATGTCGAGGCAGTGATGATGTTTGAAAATTCAGGTAATACCGATAATTTAAAACACGGAGAAATTATAAAAAAACGCAAGGATAATAATAAAAGCTATGCCCTTAAACTGTTAAATGCAGTGGGATTACAGGAGCATAAGGATAAGCTTCCGGCTCAGCTATCGGGAGGAGAGCAGCAGCGCGCAGCGATAGCGGTGGCACTGGCAAATAAGCCGGACATACTGCTTGCGGATGAGCCGACCGGAGCTGTGGATACAAGGACTGCTGATACAATCTATGAGCTGTTTCATAAGCTGAACAAAGAGCTTGGTATAACCATCATCATAGTGACACACGATATGGCACTTGCAGGTCGTGTAGACCGCACAGTGCTTATATCTGACGGAAAGGTAAGTACGGAGAAATTGAAGAAACACCCTGCAATGGAATATACGGTATTGGACAAGGCGCACAGGATAAAACTCACTGATGAGATGCTTGAGGCAGCGGGGATAGAGTCTAATAAGGTCAGGGTTGATGTGCAGGATGGAAGGCTTGTGATATCGCGGATTTAAGACATATTAAACGTTTAGTGTTATAGAGACACAAAATATATCATTTTCGGTTTTAACAGAGATAAAACCACTATTTTTATTTACGCATTCTTTGACATTTTCAAGCCCATATCCGTGGATATCTCCGGCTTTTTTTACCGAAACCGGTGGAATTGGATTGGATATTTCATAAAGCAGCACATGATTTTTCTGGCGCAGCGTACATGAGATGGATGGTTTTTGATGAGCCGGAAAAGCATCGCAGGCTTCTATTGCGTTATCCATAGTGTTTCCAATGATTATGTACAGGTCAACAGGCGAAATGTTAAGGTCAGTATCCAGCCATAGATTAAAGTTTATGGAGATTCCCAGACTGTCTGCTTTATTAGAGCCATAGTTTAGGATACCGTCAACAATGGAATTACCGGTATCAATCATTTGGTCAAGGCTTGAAAACTTTTTCTTTAAGGCAGAGAGCTGGCTTTCGGCTTCAGGTCGTGTTTTCGTAGAAACCAGATTTTCCATTGCCAGCATGTATTTTTTTATATCATGCCAAAGTGCGCGGGATTCGTCCTGACGAGCAATGATATCCTGATAGTAAAGCTCCTGTTTGGCAAGCTGCTCCTGCATACAGAGCTGATTTTTCTGTAATTCATAAGATTTCTTTACTATTTCCGTATATCCACAAACCACTATATTGATAACAAGCATACATATGGTGGTCATCACAAAGGTGGAGTATTTACCATTGTCAATAAAGGTAGTGTACTGGGCAAACAGAATAAATATGCTTGACAGATTGCAGAGCATGAGTGGTATGGCATGCAGTAGAGCCTTTGAATCAAATCGGGCATTGGTAAATAAAATAATTATGACCAGCAAAAACAGATGAATAATCTTGCTTGTGGTATTGTAGATAAGCCGTCCTTCACTTATTCCTAAAAGTTCATTCATTGAAATTCCAAGTCTGGAAAGTACAAACGCACCAATAACATCGGAAAACATCGACGTAACAAAAAATAATATAATAGTATAGGTGATTTGGAATATTTTGCATTTGAAGCGGAAAGTATAGCATAAAAACAAAAATAAGCTGATAATGGCAAGCCGTATAAACATAGGTGTATATAGGGTTGATAGCATTATGACCGCAAAGAGTGATATGCAAAATAGGATAATATATCTGCGGGAAGGGTATACAGGTCTAACCTCTTTATGAAAGAAGTAGAAAATAAGCAGGCATTCTATAATAATGGTATATATTTCAATTGGAAAATTCATTTGATGGTACCTCGTATCAAATTGTTAAAGCGCTCTTGGAAAATGGTCTGTTTTTTCCGCGAAAGTGGAATTTTGCAGCCGTCAGTCATAGTGACAGCAAGTGGTGTAAAGCTGTCCACATAATTCAAATTGATGCAATAACTTCTGTGAATCTGTACAAATGAAGGATATGAAAAAACTGAAATCATATTTTCCATTGAATCCTTTATCTCCAATGTGGATGTATTTGCAAAATGAAAAATAATGTGCCGGTTCAGACTCTCAAAATATATGACATCGTTTATAGAAATCATTTTCTGAGTTGAACCACACGTTACCGCTGCCTTTTGCGGAAGAATCTCGTCAAGAGCCTCCCTGACAACACTTTGAAACATTGTAATCGTTATCGGTTTGCATAGAAATCGAAAAGCAATTCCATATCCTCGGACTGCATACTGCAGTGCGTTTGTCGTAAAAACTATTACGGGACGAGGAGAATATCCTGCTAAAATAGAGCCAATTTCAAAACCATTTGGCTTATCCATTTCTATATCAAGAAAAATTAAATCATAAAATTGGGATTTAAAAGCCTCAAGAAGGGCAGAGGCAGACAAAAAAGTAGAAATATTGTATGGTAATTTGCATGATGTGCAGTAATTGTAAAGTATATCAATATCTTGTTGTTCATCATCACAAATAGCAATATTCATAAAAATAATCCCCTTATCAAAACAATTAAGCTATGAAGATTATAAATTATAAATTTTGAATTTACAAGATTAATTTAGGTTTTTCAAATCATCCATCAGATTGAGAACAATATGTTTTTTGTCAATTGATAATTGTTTGGCATAGAGAGCTATCTGATTATCCAATTGCTGACTTTCAGAAGTATGTGTATCGGTGCCCCAAAACAATTCATTTGCGTCTATTTTGAGAGTGTTGATTATTTTTGATAAAACAGAAAGTGAAATTTTGCTTTCACCACGTTCGATTTGACCAATAAATCCGCAGGAGCAGTCTGCATATTCACTTAATTGTTCTTGTGTTAGATTATTTTTCAAACGGTAGAAACGTATGATTTTTCCTATATGCTTTATGAATTCTGTATCCTGCATGATTTACCTGCCTTCATATTTAAACTATAGATATTGTAGGTAAAAAAATTAATATTTTGAATATAGTATTACTATCATTTTACAATAGTAATACTACTATATATGCAAAAGGTGTGTATATTTATGTCGTTAGTGCATGAGCTATTGTATATACAGTGATGTTGAGTAGAATTGAGAGTGTAAAGAATAAAAACAAAGGAGCAAAGAATTATGGTTAAAAAAGGTATAGTAAAATTTTCAAAAATCGTTGCAACATTTACAATGGTACTTGCTGTTGTCTCTGTGAATGCAACATGTTTCTTTTTTTCACATCAGCCAGATATCCCAGACTCATTGAAAAAAAGAAATGATTAAGAAAGCAAGTACACTAATTGTTGAGTTTTGGATTAAAAATGCAATAATCAAGACTGATGATAAGGAATCATACTGCTATGGTATGGAATTGATTTTGTCAACATTAATAAATGTTGCTTTTATGGTTATATTATCATATTACGTTATAGGATATCCTATAGCATTTATTCCGTACATAGCAGTGTATACTCCGTTGAGGTTGACAGCTGGAGGATATCATGCACGTAGTCATCTTAAATGTATCTTGTATACGCAGATTACCTTTATTGTATTTGTGATGTCTGCATTGGCATTGGCAAAAAAAAATATATGGTGTTTGATAGTGCTATATATGGTGGCAGTGTTAACTGTACTGAGATTGGCTCCGGTTGAAGCAGAAAATAAACCATTAACAGGAGAAGAAAAGCATAAGCAACAATTAAATACATGGGGATTTCAGACTATCATTTTAATTGTAATTGTTATAGCAGCAATTTTTGGAGTACTGAAAAATGAAATAGTGCTTTGTGTTATGGCTGCTAATATTTCGGTAGCGATTTCGTTGATTCTTGCAAAAATTATTGATTAAATGTCAAACGTGTACGAATTTGTGTCATTCATGTATCTATCATTGCTATTTAATCATTTTAGTATAAGATAAAATTTAAACATTAGTAATTTTATTAGATAGGAGAAAATAATTGATAATTGAAGGTGAATGGAGAGAGACAAGTTTAGCATTTATTGATTTTATAAAAATTAATTATAATGAAGACCCATATGATTACATGAAATGCATGGAAACTAAATAAAAAGAAAATTTTTTACATAATGAAAACGATAGCACAGACTGGAATAAGAGTCGGAGAACTAAAGTACGTGACCGTAGAAGCTATTCAGGTAGGCATCACCATTGTTTGGAACAAAGAGAAATATCGGAATGTATATTTAACAAATAAATTGTGTGAAGAGCTGCAAATGTATTGCAGTGATAACAATATATCTGAAGGACCTATTTTTTGTGGAAATAAAAAAGGACAAACTATTACAAATGGAACTGTATGGAAAAGCCTAAAATATTTAGCAATTCAAGCTGGAATACCACAGGAGTTGGTTTACCCTCATTCGTTTAGGCATCTGTTTGCAAAAGAGTATATGCAAAAGATTGGTGATATTTCTGAACTTGCTGATTTGCTCGGACACACTAGATTAGAAACTACATGGATTTACACTAAGACTACTTCAGAGGAGAAAAGAGTCAGACTAGAACACTTAGATTTATAAGTCAATATAATACGATATTATATTGACTTTGTCAAGTGTTAAAGTAGTAAAAATTCACAAATTTTATTAACAGATGTTCAGGAATATAGATAAAGTGTATGAAGAATAGAAGAAAGACAAGTTTTGTGAGGAGGTATGAGTCGATATAATATCGTATTATATACAATATGGCAAAATTGTAGAAATGCAATGACGCAAAACTAGAAGTCTACGATAATCTTTAAAAGATTATATAGATAGTTCGGTTACAGTGATTTTTTCACTGCAATTTTTATTTTCAACAGTAAATGAGGACGATTGAAAAATATTTATGGAAGGATGATGTGATGAATGTAGTGTTTATATCGGGACCACATGGTTGTGGAAAGACCGCTTTTATGGAAGCGTTACTTGAAAAAAGTGAGGTGTATATAAAGGATAGTTTTTTTTTGGATTTTGTGAATGATTTACCAGCAATTTCACATATGAGTATTTTTGAAAAATGTTTATTGCGACTGTATCATAGATTTTATACTGCACAACAGGCAAATCTCAAATGCAAAAAAAACAACGATAATAAAATTTTACTTGTGGATAGGAGTATTTATGATTCTATTGTTTATAATACAGTGGAGCATAATATGGGGACATTGACAGAGTTTCAATACAATTTTTTATCAAATATTGAACAGAAAGCTCTGGAAATAGTTAATCCATATACTGTGATATTGAATCCTGATTCAAAAAAAGTTGTTAATTATTTGGAACAAAGAGCGAAGAGAGGAGGTAGGGAAAAACGAAATAGATTGTGCAGAAGAGAAGATACATTGGAGTATATTTCGATGATGCACGATGAATACAGTAAAATCGCTTGTAATACTAATGTTCTATATCTTGAAGGTGGATTAGAAGAAAATGTAAAAGAGACAAATGAATGGATAAGAAAAATGTATATTTAAAATGTATGGAATTTTTAGAACATAGAAAAGGAGATAGAAAATGAAACCAATTTTTATTGCGGGGCCACATGGCTCAGGAAAAACAACATTAATATCTAAACTGATCGTAAAGTCAGACCGATTTATAAAAGATGATTATGAGATAGATTTTTCAAATGATATGGAGACATTGTCTTCGATGACTATATTTGAAAAATGCCTGATACGCTTATACCATCGATTTTATACTGCAGAATTGGCAATTAAGAAGTGCGGAATGTCTAAAGAAAATGATAAAATTTTGGTAGTGGATAGAAGTATATATGATTCATTAGTATATATTGAAGTTGAATATAAATTGGGCGAATTAAGTGATGAACAGTATCATAAGCTTCGTGAAATAGTTGATAATAGTTTAGCTATGATAGAGCCCTATACAGTAGTGTTGAATCCGAATCCTGAAGAAATAGTAAGACGTTTGGAAATCAGAAGGGCAACTGGAACTAGAAAAAAAAGAGATCAGATGTGTGCTCGCGAGGATAATGTTGATTATGTGGGTAAGATGAATGATGAATTTATAAAGATTTATTCTAATAAGAATGTCATTAATATCAACAACAATGAAGATGAAGATATTAAGAAAATAAATGATTGGATAAATGGTACAGTTTTGGCACAATCTAAGCCTTTTTGATTTGTGATATGAAGAAATATGTGATATTGGATATTGATAGGACAATTATTAATGGTACATCATGGTACCATGCATGCTCATGCCCAAATTTGTTGATAGATGAGTACAATATTGATAGATTTAAAGAATTAAATAATAAAATGTATGTTCATGGAACTTCAAAAGACAGGTATGAATTCCGAAAACAAACTTTCGAACTGATTAATAAAAGAGTATCCGAGTCTGCTTATAGAAAATTATCAGAGTGCGGATGTGCAGATGAGATATTAATTGGACAAAATGTAAATGAAGTATTTTTTGAGGCTGTAGGTATTTATACATATAAAAAACTAATGAAATCAGATGAAGATTGCAAAAAAATAGTGGATTTTATTTATAAATATTATTTTGGCGATATTGAGTTTATTTTTTTGACCAGTGGTTATGAACCATTTATGAAAGGCTTGGTAAAAGAATATATGAAAAGCTTTCATAAAAATTGTACATGGAGAACTATAGGTTCAACAATTAAGTTTAGTAATGGTTGTATATATCTAAAAGAGGTAATGACTCAAGAAAAAAAATTCCAGTTTGTAAAAAAAATCATTGATTATGGGAATAGGGTAGTCTTTTTGGCAGATGATTCGGTGGAAGAAAAAGAACTGTTTAGTGTTGTATTTCGTAATGGAGGATATGCTTTTAATGTCAGATATGATGAAAAACTTCATGAATCAAATTGGCATGAGCTTATAAATGATATTGAGGATGAAAATGTCTTTTTATCATATCTCATGAAAAACAGTGAAGTAGCTCTATCGGATTGTAAAAAAGTTCAAAATAATTTTTTTCGACTTCATATGAATGAAATAGGTGTTATCTGTTTAAACGATATAGAGTATCAGATTTTTTTGGGAAGTTTCAATAGGGATAAAAAAATAGTTGAGTATATAAAAAAAGTTTCTCATAAAAAGGAAGAAAAATATTACTTAAGGGGACGATACTATTACTATTGGCTTCCATCGTATATAACCGGAAGTTTAGAAAGCAAGTATGCGGGGTGGAAGAAAATCGTGATAGATGGAATAGATATTATAGAACATATTGCTAGATACAATATCAAGGAAAACAAATATGCGTGCATACTATCATATGTAATTTGTGATCATTTATTATCTGTACTTTATTTGGCTATGTACTGTGCGGAAGAGGATGTACTCGATAGAGAAAGAAATGTAATTAGCAGTTACAGACACATTGAGAATTCAGTATGCATTCTAAATAAGATATTGTTTTCGGTATTTGATAATAAAATAGAGTATTCTAACCTGGATTCTTTGGTAAAAGAATTGAAAAGCATTTCGTTTGAAGATATGGACATCATAAGAGAAAATGAAAAATTTTTATTGGAGCTTGATAATTACAACACAATATATGAAGCTGTTTATAATATTATTGATAATTTAAAGGTAAAAGCACAAAAAATTGACAAGGTAATATACTTTGCGTATGGTGGAATATCTTTGGGGTATGCATTTAAAACCATTATGAAAGAGCTTTTTGATAAAAATGTCGAATTACTACCAAGTCATTATAGTTCAAAAAGGAATAATACAGAGAGTGGCATTATTGATCGTATTCCAAGGTTTAAATGTGGTGAAAATGGTTGGATGGATGAATCAACAGTTTTATTACTTGATAATAATGTGACTACCTTTAAGACATTGAGTACTTCTAAATCATATTTACAGAAGAGGGGGAATAAAGTTTATTGTGCAGTAGCAGAGGTCGATTATAAGAATATATATAAATGGTTGCTGGGAAAGGGGGAGTATGAGGAAATGTGTCATAATTGGTTTGATGTGATTGATGCAAAACCAATTATGAATTATTTTAGTGCATATAATACATGGGGAACAAGTGAAACGAGTGCACTTCTGGAACAACTATATTCTCAAGATTTTATTTTCCAAAACACTGACAATCTTATTCCTAGAAAGATTCATAGTGAGCATAGAAAGATATGCAGAATTCATAATGTATATGATCTTAGACTTGCAATGGAAATGGGGGCAACTATGATTGGAATTCATGCTGTTATTAGTTGCAAAGATAAGTATTACAAAATAGAAGACTATCATGGGATAAAGGTTGAATACTACCCTAATCTTCCTGTGCCTGATTATGAAATAGAGAGCATCAGATATATGGTAAGGTGCCTTCCTGATGGGGTTATGCCAATATTAATTATAGAAAATAAACTGTCAGTCGAGGACATTATGAAAGTAATAAATATATATGGTTTAAATGTATTTAAATGCGGCATACAAATGCAGTTTAGAACTAATATAGAATATATTAATAAAATAATTGAAATGGGTTTTGAGCGTGTAATTGTTGCTGTTGGATTAATGCAGAAAGATGTAAAAGAATATCTTGAATTTGTAGATAAAGCTTTGAGAACTTCAAAAGACTTAATTCTGCTTGATATGTCAAGGCATCAGCCTCATGTAATAGTAAATGAAAAAGTAATTGACAAATATGATGTTAGTTTTGAGACAAAGTATAATTGTTTGAATAGAATTGTATCTTGTCTAAAAAAACTTGAAACATCTGTTTTGTTAGCGGATGATATTATGCCGGATAAAATGATTCTATGTCAGTTGATGTTGCTTTCACAGGGAGTCAATATTATTGGGCTAGATATGCAAAATAATATTGAGGTTGATAAAACAGAGCAGAAATATTGCAAAATTAAAGAAAATAAAACATCTAAATATCATTATGCGAAGATAAGAAAATCTGTAGAAAAGATAAAAAAATGGAATATTTTCGAGTAGCCTATAACAGAAATAAACAGCGGAGCCTGATTTTATAATAAACTATGCATTGAAGTAAGGATAAATGAGATATGGAAGAGAATATGAATCTTAAGATTAAGTTCTACAATAATCATTTTACGAAGAAAATTGATAACAAAAAAGGGATGAATATATATAATCAGAATGGTCAGGAATATCTGATAGTCGAAAGAGATTATATATATGATCTAAAACTGAGTGATAGTCTGAAGGATGATTACACTAGTAAGGTGATTAGTGATGGAAATCATCAATGTTCTTTTATTGTTGATTTTAATGGAATTGATAATTTCATAGCTTCGAAATCATTGATATTTAATGATTATGATGTAAGAGAACTTGTTATTAAACATTTAAATTTGGTAGAGGGAAAATTCAAAAGATTTGGAGCATCAGGTTCAAGACCAAGCGAAAAACATCCTGGAGGGGAAGTTGTAGAATTACAGACAATTGATGTGAAAAATAAAACAGGATGTGCAGGAAGTGTAAGTGGATATTTGGATATGTCAAATAATGAATACAGTAAAGCGATTTCTTTATCTGAAGATGGATTAACACTTAGAGAAGAACGTACTGTCTATTCGCATACTATATGGATTCCCGAAAATAGCAAGCCTATAATAGTAAGGGTGCAATCAAATATAAAAGGATTAAGCCTGCTTTCTGTAATATTGGAAGAGTGCAAAAAAATGAAAATACATGCTTGTGGAATTTCTGTTGCAATTGATGGAATGAAGACATTAGGAATTAAAGGAAGGGTGTTAAAGAATATACCTATACAACCATTTAAAGAACTACAGGAAGCGACAGATATTGCTGTAGAGAAGGAATTTTTAATGCCTAAATGTTCAACATTTTTAATGTATGGAACCTTATATAACAGGTTTGAACCCGAATGGAGAGAATTTACTAAAGGAAGGCAATACGAAAAGAGAGGGCATTATCATGCAAAAATAAATGGAGACTATCTAGAAAATGTTCACGAGGTATTTCATGTCCGAGATGTATTCTTGAACAAAGAACAATGTGTGGAGATTAGTATCTATCCAGCAAGTAAAACATATAGGATTATACCTATAACAAAAAAAGGTAACGAGTACATTACGTGTTCTTTTGAGAAAAATATAAATAAATATGTGGAAAATTATTGCAATTATGATTATTATTTATAAATAGTGTCTGCTTCGGACAAAATAAAATTGCCTTAAAGCACTGAAAATACTGACTTTATAACCATTTTATAGAAGTGCAAAGAAATATGCGCTTGCACAATAAAAGGCTTGCACTTGAGGAGAATGGTTATGTATAAATTTGATAAAAATCATCAGTTTGGTCTTGCAGATTTTAATCAGCCTATGGGTCTGAAAATGAATCCTGAAAACCGTTGGGTAAAGAAAGCTGAAAAGATTCCATGGGAAGCCATCGAAGAGAAATATGCAGCTCTCTTTCCTGGTAAGAAAGGAATGCCGGCTAAACCGCTAAGGACTGCACTAGGATCCCTGCTCATACAAAAACAACTTCAATTCTCAGATAGAGAACTGGTAGAGGAAATACGAGAAAATCCATATTTTCAGTACTTCATCGGACTTCCCGGATACCAAGATACAATACCATTTGTTCCTTCACTTCTCGTGGAGTTTCGTAAACGTTTGACAGCAGAGGTGTTAGAAGAAATCGATTTGTGTGATGATCTTTCCAAACAGCTTGCAACAATTAGAACACTTGTTGAACAACAGCAATACATGTATGAAAACAAGGTTCATAGTGTTCCTGATAGAATTGTTAGTATCAGTCAGCCGTACATCAGACCTATCGCAAGAGGAAAAGCAAAAGCACCAGTTGAGTTTGGAGCAAAGCTTGATCTGAGTATTGACGAAAATGGCATTGCAAGATTAGAAAGATTATCCTTTGATGCTTACAACGAATCTGATGTATTCATAACAGCAGTTGAAAACTATAAAAGTCGAACAGGACATTATCCTGAAAGAGTTCTTGTAGATCAGATATATCGAAACCGTACGAATAGAGCGTTCTGTTCGGAACATGGAATTCGAATTTCCGGTCCTGCGCTTGGTCGTCCTAAAAAGGACAACAAGGTTGACAAAAAACAGGAATACATTGATAACAATGACAGAATAGAAGTTGAGCGAGCATTTAGTTTGGCAAAACGCAGATATGGTCTTGGTTTAATAACAGCGAAGTTGGATACCAATACCAAAAGCTCAATCGCTTTATCAATCATTGCAATGAACGTAAACCTCTTAACGGTGGTTTCGTTTGCTCAAATTTTAGTTTCATTATTTTCAAGGAACAAACTAATGCATTGCACTGTAAAATATATGAAAAACAAGTCCTATAAAGATTTAGCGATTTGTTGAGCAGACACTAAATATTAAATAAAAAAGGAAAAGGTGGAAATATCTATGGCAAACGAAAAAAAAATGATTGTTACTGATTTGGATGGAACTTTATTAAAGAATGATAAGACAATTTCAAAGAACACAATTGAAGCTATAAATGAGCTTAGAATGAGAGGTCATAAGTTTGTTATTGCAACAGCACGTCCATTGAGAGCAGCAAAAAAATTTCTTGAAAGTGTAGAAACAGATGCTGGGATTTATCATAATGGTGCCCTTATCTATAAGTTAGGGGAGAAGATGGATGGATTTCAAATTGATAGCGTGAAAAAGCTAGTTGACCAAGTATTAAATAAATACCCGAAAGCTTCGATTGCAGTTGAATCGGATGATGTTTTATACTCCAACTTTAATGTTGAACATTTATGGCCTGGAACGGATTACATTATAACAGCAGCAGATTTTGCAGAGCTGGAAGGAAAAAAGGCAGACAAAGTTATAATAGAGGTTTCTTCGATGGAAGATATGGAGAGGTATAAAGAATTTTTGTCGGATGACTTATATATCCAATTGTCTGAGAACAAAATAGGAATGATTATGAAGAAGAATGCGACAAAAAGTAATGGTATTATATTCTTGGCACAAAGTTATGGAATAAACATAGATGATGTAATCTGTTTTGGAGACGATTATAACGACATAGATATGCTGACTTTATGTGGAACTGGAATTTGTATGGCAAATGGTGTGCAAAAAGCAAAAGACGCAGCAGATGTTCTGTGCGACACTAATGAAAATGATGGCGTTGCTAAGTGGATAAAAGAAAACATTTTATCTAATCAACAGTGAGGTACAAACTAATGATAGAAAAGGAGATTAAAATTCTTCTGTCTAAAGAGCAGTATGAAAAGATAGAAAAGGTTTTTTCGTGGAAAAAGAAATTTACCCAAATAAATTTTTACTACGGAGATTTGGAAAAAATTGATGAAAACGGTGAACTGACAGTAAGGGTGAGGCAGAATGGAGATAATTATAAGTTGCAGATAAAAAAGCCTGTGGTGTATGATGAGGCGTTGCATATTAAAGAGGAATATGAGAGAGATATAAAGGATCTTCCTGATAAAATATTGGGAGAGCAGCTTAAAGATATTTTGGGTATGGATTTTCCAGACTTTTATATGCTTGGAAAACTGGAAACTCAAAGAAAGGTATTTTATCCAAATCGAGATGTAGAAATTAGCTTGGATATGAGTACTTATTTTGGTAAGGTGGATTACGAGATTGAAATTGAATTTGGTAAAGAAGTGCCGAGTGAGCTGCTTTTATTACTCGCTGATAACGGAATTAAACCGAAAGAAAAGACTGATGGAAAGTTTGCAAGATTTATGAGTGGGTATCTAAAGATTAATAAATAGAAAAATATCTGTAACTAATCATTTTGTTAGATATTGTAATAATAACGGAGGAATTTAAGCGGACAGTATGAGAGAGATAATCAAAGTTAAGAATGTATCTAAAGTATATAAAATTAACAAGAGAAAAAGCGGATTGTTTGGAGCTGTATTAAACCTATTTGCACCAAGATACGAAAAGAAAATAGCTGTGAGCGATATGAATTTCTCTATAGAAGAAGGAGAGGCGGTTGCATTTATCGGGTCGAATGGTGCAGGAAAATCTACAACCATCAAGATGCTGTCGGGAATACTTTATCCATCTGAAGGTGAAATTACTGTTGCGAGTTATGTTCCGTACAAACAGAGAAAAAAATATGTTTCAAATATTGGGGTTGTATTAGGACAAAAATCGCAGCTAGTATGGGATTTACCTGTGAGAGATGGTTATGAGCTTATTAGGCATATTTATAAGATTTCGAAAGAGGATTATGAAAAAAGATTGGATGAGTTTATAGAAATGCTTGATATGAAAGAGTTCATAAATCAGCCAGTCAGACAGTTATCACTTGGACAGAAGATGAGGGCAGAGATAGTTGCTACTATGCTACATAATCCTAAGATAATTTTTCTCGACGTAAACTGGTGTAACAGAATAACCAGTATATAGAGTGTATACAGTTAATATGAAATAGAATATAGGTACTATATACACAGATAATGGGAAAATATGTGTATGTAGTAATGAAAAAACATTAGATACCTGGTATGAGTAGTAAAGAAGCTCATGACCAGTTTTTTTATTTAAGGAAAGCATTTTCCAATGTATATGAGCTATGATAAAATAGGTATTAATAAAATAAAAGGGGAAGGTGAAGATATGAATAAAAGAATTGCTTATATAGGCTTATCTTATCCTATCCTATCAGATTTGATATTACACTTGATATAAAATCTTGGATGGGATACTCGCCTCTTCTGGGTGAAAGATTTCCAATTATTGAAAGTCCGTGGGGGTTAATGCTATTGTATGATGAGTTATGGTTTTTATGCAAAGATGTATGCCCGCTTAATATGAGAGAATGTAGTTTTGTAAAATATGTAGTTGATTTATTTCCAAAAATAAATTATAAACAGTTATTTGACAATGCGAAAAAAATAACTAACAAACCCCAAAATGTATATGCTTCAATGGATGAGCATTATCATGAGTTTCAAAAAAGTACAATATATTATACAGTGAGTACAGGACCTACACAAGTATGTCGAGTGGGGGAAATGGAAGTGCGTTCAGGTTCATGCCCAGACAATTTTTTATTTGACACTTTAATAAAAAAAGAAATAGAAAAATTATCTAAGAAAAAAGTAGAACTGATCGTGAGTGGTAATATCGATTATGAAGATTATGTCAGACAAGAAAATGTTTTTGAACTATCCAATGAATTGACACTAAATGGAATTCCAAATTATTTAACGCATTATGGACCATATCATCCGGTAATTGATGAACTTAGAGAGAGTAATTATTTGAAAGATTACAGAAAGTGGATTTGTGGTTATCATGGTCACTTACAAAAATCGGAAATTCAAGAAGTAAAAGAAGCGATAGAAAATGAACTTAAAGAGATTCAGGATAAGGTTTTACTTAAATATATGGACGAACATAGTAAAAAAGCCTTTTATACTTCAACTGCCAAAACAATTATAAATACGGTCATAGGTACAGCAATTGCACCTTATAGTGGTGTTGCTGCTGCGAAAGATATTGTTGTGGAAGGAAAACAAATGGCAGAAACACAAAATGACAGGTGGGCTGCATTTGTAGTTGAATCAAGAAACAAGATTAGCAGAGATTTAAAAGATATTGGTTATGTATGGTAAATAAAAAATTTGTATGGACTTAGCATGAGTGGCAGGAGATCAGATAGAATCTGAATTTCCTGCCACTGCTTATGTTAGTTGAAAAAACGAACTAGTTTATATCCGACAAGAATATAGACTGGTTCTTATTTTTAAAGATGCTACTATATACATAGGGAGTCGGGGAATGTCGAACTATAGTAAGCCGGAAAAGAATGCATTGATATCGGTATGAAAGATTTTTGCAAGTGCAACTAATTCAGATACCTTAATATTCATTCGATTTGTTTCCAGTTTGGCATAGGTACTTTTGGTGATGGAGATACCAATAAGAT
>OMBP01000091.1_pt1 | contig 75759 bp, 60 predicted proteins | sample 1644911 | NCBI WGS metagenome assembly OMBP01 (sample SAMEA103958122, study PRJEB25191) | human gut metagenome | biome: human-associated habitat [ENVO:00009003]; feature: intestine environment [ENVO:2100002]; material: feces | place: Germany | collected 2013/2015 | reverse complement strand
AAAATGACATGAAACAGATAGTATTGATACTTATGAGCCTACTTACTTTCAGTAATCCGTCGAAAGCACCAAAACAGACTGTGGAACCGGCAGTATCGTCACGCACGATGTGGAGCCGAATACCCTTGTCGCGGGCAATCCCGCCAAACTCATTCGACGAATATAGTTTCTGAAACATTATGCTGGAAGATATCATCCGATTACTGCATGAAGGGAAACATTCTTTAGTCGTTTCCAACGGAGAAGTCAGAACTTTCGACAGACGCGGTGTGGCCGACCTGTATGCCCTGCTGCGGGAAGATTCCGATTTCCTGAAAGGAGCTTCCGTTGCGGACAAAGTCGTAGGCAAGGCGGCTGCGGCGCTGATGATTTTGGGAGAGGTCGGAGAGCTCCATGCGGACGTGGTCAGCCGTCCGGCCCTCGACTTGTTTGCCGATAGCGGGGTACGCGTCAGTTACGGTACGGTAGTCCCGCACATTATCAACCGTACAAAGACGGGATGGTGCCCGCTGGAAACTTGTTGCCGGTATTGCCTTACTCCACAGGATTGTCTCGTCCGAATTGAAGAGTTTATAACATTACAATCTAAAAGAATGAATTCAGATAAATGAAGAAACAACATTTACTATTTGCAACATTCATATTGGCCGGAAGCCTGACCGTTTCGGGCCAAACACCTGATACGGCAGACAGCTTGTCAGCCCAAAGAACATTGACTATCGACGAAGTGGTCGTTACCGGAACCCGTCATCAGACGGATATACGCCACTTGTCGCAGACTGTTTCAGTAGTGAACAGGAAAAGAATCGAGCAGTCGATGCAGCCTTCCCTGCTCCCTGTGCTCACGGAACAGGTTCCGGGTCTGTTCACTACTTCGCGCGGCGTGATGGGCTACGGGGTCTCCAACGGGGCGGCAGGCGGTATTTCGTTACGCGGGTTAAGTGGCGGCAATGCCCGCCTGATGGTGCTTATTGATGGGCATCCACAATATGCCGGCATCTTCGGACATCCGATTGCCGATGCCTACCAGACGCTCCTGGCCGACCGGGTGGAGGTACTGCGTGGCCCGGCATCCGTACTCTACGGTTCGAATGCCATGGGTGGCGTAGTAAATATTGTGACCCGCAAAATGCACGAGGATGGGATTCGCACCCACCTGCACACAGGGTACGGTTCCTACAACACGTTGGAAACCGAACTGACGAACCGCATCCGCAAAGGGCGTTTTTCGAGCGTCATCAGCGGCTCGTACAACCGCACGGACGGGCATCGTGCCGACATGGGATTCGAGCAGTACGGCGGTTACGGCCGGATCGGTTACGAGGTGACGGACCACTGGAATCTGCGTGCCGACGTGAACGTGACCCACTTCAACGCCTCTTATCCCGGCCCGGTATCGGCTCCGCTGCTGGACGGTGACCAGCGCATTACACGGGGCATGACCTCTTTTGCCGTCGAAAATGAATATGAGAAGACTTCCGGTGCGTTGAGTTTCTTTTACAACTGGGGCGACCATTGGATTAACGACGGCTATACGCCTTCCGCAGGGGAAGGTCCGCAGGATGACCGCTTCAACTCGTATGACGACATGATGGGTATCTCATGGTATCAGAGCGCCCGGTTCTTCAAGGATAACCGCATCACCGTAGGCTTCGACTGGTTCCGTTACGGTGGCGAGGCATGGAGCGAATATGTGAGCGGAGAAGACGCGGGAACACGCAGCGATTTGGTGGATAAGCATGAAAACGAGGTGGCAGGCTATGTGGACTTCCGGCAGGATGTCGGGAAGTGGCTCACGTTCAACGCAGGATTGCGCGTTGATCATCATTCCCGTGTCGGAACAGAATGGGTGCCGCAGGCTGGATTGGCATTCCACCTGCCTCATACCATCGAACTGAAGGCTTCTGCCTCCAAAGGTTTCCGTTACCCGATTCTCCGTGAGATGTACATGTTCCCGCCGCAGAATCCCGACTTGACGCCGGAATCTATGTGGAACTACGAGATAGCCTTCTCGCAAAGACTGTTGGGTGGAAGCCTGTCGTATGGCATCAATCTCTTCTATATCGATGGCAAGAACCTGATTATGACCCTGCCCAATCCGAGCGGAAGCGGTATGCTGAACCAGAATTCGGGAGAGATAGACAATGCAGGCGTCGAAGCACAGGTCGCTTACCGTTTCAATAAGAGTTGGTCGGTGGATGCCAATTACAGCTACCTGCACATGGAGAATCCCGTGATTGCCGCTCCCGAACATAAGCTCTATGCCGGAGCAAACTTCACGCAAGGACGCTGGTCGGTATCGACGGGCATACAGTACATCGCCGGACTTTACACCTCGACAGATCCGGCTACAACCGAGAATCTTGTCTTATGGAATCTGCGCGGACAATTCCGTGCCGCCCCATGGCTCGACATCTGGGCACGCGGAGAAAACCTGCTGGCACAGCGTTACGAAATCAATGCCGGATACCCGATGCCGAGAGCTACGGTGATGGCAGGTATAAATCTGAACTTTTAATTGATAAATTACAGTATATATGAAAAAGATAATGAGCATGATAATGGCTGCAATGGTATTTTTGACCATAGGAACAGGATATGTACAGGACAAGACATCGGATAGCGCATCTGAACTCCCAAAGGTCTATCTTATCAAGGAAATTACCCCGGAAAATCTTGTGAAGATCTACGAGGCTCTCGGTCGTAAAGCCGAAGGAAAGGTTGCGGTAAAACTCTCCACCGGCGAACCGGGCGGACATAATTTTCTCCAGCCGACACTCATTGCACCACTTGTACGGAAAATGAACGGCACAATCGTGGAGTGCAATACGGCCTATGGTGGCGGACGTGCCAATACGGAGGCACACCTCAAGGCTGCTGCCGACCACGGTTTTACGGCGATTGCGAAAGTGGACATCATGGATGCCGACGGCGAAGTGTCCCTGCCGGTAAAAGGCGGCAAGCACCTGAAAGAGGATTTCGTGGGCAAGAACTACTTGAATTACGATTTTACGGTTGTGCTGTCGCATTTCAAAGGTCATGCGATGGGTGGTTTCGGCGGCGCAATCAAGAATATCTCCATCGGCATCGCCTCGTCGGGCGGCAAGGCGTGGATTCATTCGGCAGGCACGACCAAGGACGTAAGCAAAGTCTGGGGTAACCTTCCCGAACAGGATAACTTTTTGGAGTCGATGGCCGAGGCCGCCAAAGCCGTCACGGACCATTGCGGCGATAAGATTCTCTACATCAGTGTGGCCAACAATCTTTCGGTGGACTGCGACTGTGACTCCTCGCCTGAAGATCCGCGGATGGGCGACATCGGTATCCTTGCCTCGCTTGACCCGGTAGCGCTTGACCGGGCCTGCACCGATCTGGTACGCTCCTCCGAAGACCACGGTAAAATTCACCTGATCGAACGTATCGACTCGCGCCACGGGATGCATACACTCGACTATGCCGAACAGCTCGGTATGGGAAGTCAGAAGTACGAACTTGTCGAACTGAAATAGACTGTTCGGGATGCTTGCTATGGCTGTACTGCCCCGCCATCTTTCTCAAATCCGTTCTGTTGGCTGTGGTTGCCGGGTATGCGGCTTCGCATTTCAGGAAAGCTTCGCCCGGACTGCTCCTTGGGGTCGTCTTGGCCTATCAGCTTGTCGGGATGCTGGGAGAATAGGCGACGAAAGGAGATTCCTGGCTTGCCGCACAGGATTTCCGGATTGGTATTCCGGGCATGCTGCTTCAGATATTCGGGAGCTGGCTATTCATTAACCGCATCATTCGTAAGTAATACCATTCCTATTGATTTTTGAATGAAAATAATAAACAAGGAGAGGAAAAGGTCTTTTCCCGTTCCTTTGCAACCTCAAATCGGCAATGGATAAGTAGCCATTATTCTCTTAACTCCTGCTGAACAGGTCAAAACCCCTCAATGGATGAATATAGAGTAAACCTGCATATCTCCCTTTATTTCCAACAGTTTGCATTATTCCTGCGAAATCCATCCGTATGTGAGCGAGTTTTGTTATATTTGTCCGATAAATAAAAAAACAGCTCATGATTTCAAACAAAATTTTACTAATATGCCTGGCCTTCATCGCATTGACTGCATGCAGCGCCGGCTCGAAAAAACAAACGAATCATCATATGGAAAATGAAAAGCGTACCCTAGTGAAACTGGAAACCACCATGGGGAATATCACAGTGGCCCTGTATAATGAAACACCGAAACATCGTGATAACTTTATCAAACTGGTAAAAGAGGGAGTATATGACAGTACGTTGTTCCACCGGGTTATCAAACAATTCATGATCCAGGCCGGCGATCCGGACAGCAAAAACGCATCGGATACCGCCATGCTGGGCAGCGGTGATGTGGGTTACACCATTCCCGCCGAATTCAATCCGAAATTCTTCCACAAGAAAGGAGTATTGGCGGCAGCACGCCAGGGTGATGATGTGAACCCCGAAAAGGCTTCATCGGGTTGCCAGTTCTATATTGTTACCGGACGCAAGTTCACCGAACCGCAACTGCTGGGCATGGAGAACAAAATAAACGAACAGCGCGAAGAGGCCCTGTTCGACAGTCTAGCACGCCAGCACATGAAGGAAATATACAAGATGCGCAAGGCGGGCGACAATGCCGGATTACTGGAATTGCAGGACACACTGGAAGCCCAAGCCCGTGAACTGGCGGACAAAGAAGAGAAATTCCGCTTCACCCCCGAACAGATCAAAGCATACAGCACCGTAGGCGGCGCTCCCCACCTGGACGGTTCTTATACCGTATTCGGTGAAGTAACCGAAGGCATGGAAGTAGTGGAGAATATTGAAATAGCAAAAACGAACCGCGCAGACCGCCCTGTAGAGAATATCCGGATTCTCAAGGCCAGTATTCAGTAATTTGCGACTCAGATGATTAACATTAACCGATACACCTTGTCTAACGGGCTGCGTGTGATACACAATGAGGACAATACAACCCAGATGGTGGCACTGAACCTGCTGTACGATGTGGGCGCACGCGATGAAGATCCTGATCATACCGGATTCGCCCATCTGTTTGAGCACCTGATGTTCGGAGGCTCTGTCCATGTGCCCGATTATGATACTCCGGTACAAAATGCCGGAGGCGAGAATAACGCATGGACAAATAATGACATAACCAATTATTACATCACCCTCCCCCGTCAGAATGTGGAAACCGGATTCTGGCTGGAGAGTGACCGTATGTTGTCTCTCGACTTTAACCCGCGCAGTCTGGAAGTGCAACGGCAAGTAGTAATCGAAGAGTTCAAACAGCGAAACCTGAACCAGCCATACGGAGACGCCTCGCATCTGCTACGTGCCCTGGCTTATAAGGTGCATCCGTACCAGTGGCCTACCATCGGCAAAGAAATCAGCCACATAGCCAATGCCACCCTTGAAGAGGTAAAAGCTTTTTTCTTTAAATATTATGCACCGGACAATGCCATTCTGGCTGTAACGGGACATATTACTTTTGAAGAGACAGTGGCACTGGCCGAAAAGTGGTTCGGCCCTATCCCGCGCCGCAACGTACCCCCCCGCTCACTGCCGGCAGAACCCCGGCAAACGGAGGAACGCCGGCTGACAGTGGAGCGGAACGTGCCTGTAGACGCGCTCTTTATGGCATTCCATATCTGTGAACGACGCCATCCCGACTATTATGCTTTTGATATGCTGAGCGACTTGCTAAGTAGCGGACGTTCCTGCCGCCTGGTGCAGCATCTGGTGCAAAAGAAACAGGTATTCAACAGCATCGACGCCTATATCTCGGGCAGCATTGACGAGGGATTGTTCCATATTACCGGCAAACCCGCCCCAGGCGTCACGCTGGAAGCTGCCGAAACAGCCGTATGGCAGGAACTGAAGGCATTGACGGAAGAAAGTGTGGACGAGGACGAGCTGGAAAAAGTAAAGAACCGCTATGAAAGCGAACAGATATTCAATAACCTGAATTACCTGAATGTGGCTACCAATCTGGCTTATTTTGAACTGACCGGCAAAGCGGAGGATATTAACAATGAAGTAAACAAGTATCGCTCGGTCACTGCCGGACAGATAAAAGAAGCGGCACAAAAAACATTTGTGCGGGAAAATTGTTCCACACTCTACTATAAAAGTAATTTGCCGACCTGATAATATGCTAATTTGCCAATGCGCCATGCGGAACACAGCGCAGCTAGTTGGCAAATTAGCATATTGGCATATTGGCACATTAGCAATTTATTAACCATGCAACATTACAAAGCACTTTTCACTTTAGGTATCCCTATCGTTATCGGCCAGATAGGTGTCATCATTCTGGGTTTTGCCGATACATTAATGATAGGCCATCACAGCACGAATGAATTAGCCGCCGCCAGTTTTGTCAACAATATGTTTACTTTGGCCATTATTTTCGCTACCGGATTCTCATACGGGCTGACCCCTATCGTGGGGAGCCTGTTCGGACGGGGAGAAACCCATGTAGTGGGACGGATGCTGAAGAACAGCCTGTTTGCCAATACACTGCTGGCAGTATTGCTCACACTCATCATGTGGATACTCTATCTGAATATCCACCGGCTGGGGCAACCCGAAGAACTGCTGCCTTTAATGCGTCCCTACTTCATCGTTTTACTGATATCCTTGTTGTTTGTACTGCTTTTCAACGGTTTCAAGCAATTTGCCGATGGCATAACCGACACCCGCGTTTCCATGTGGATCTTATTGGCAGGAAATGTGATGAATATCATCGGCAACTACATCCTGATTTACGGTAAACTGGGAATGCCCGAAATGGGATTGCTGGGAGCGGGAATTTCCACATTGGCCTCCCGTATCATGATGGTGGTCGTGTTCGCCGTCATTTTTTTCTGTACCCGGCGTTATCATATTTATAAAGAAGGATTTCTACACAATGCGCTCAACCGGGCAGACTTCCTGCACCTGAACAAACTGGGATGGCCCATTGCCATGCAGATGGGGATGGAAACCGCTTCGTTCAGCCTCAGCGCCATTATGGTGGGATGGATCGGGACTACCGCTCTGGCAGCCCACCAAGTGATGCTCGCCATTTCCCAAATCTGCTTTATGATGTATTATGGCATGGGAGCAGCCGTTGCTGTGCGGGTTAGCAACTTCCGCGGACAGAATGACCGGATAAACGTCCGGCGCTCGGCATACGCCGGATTCCATATCATGCTGTTCATCGCACTAATAGGAGCCCTGCCCATCTTCCTGCTGCGTAACGAACTGGGAGGATGGTTCAGTGACAGTCCGGCGGTCAGCGTGATGGTAGCACAACTTATCATTCCGTTCATCATCTACCAGTTTGGTGACGGATTACAGATAAATTTCGCCAATGCCCTTCGTGGAATCGCAGATGTGAAACCCATGATGTATATCGCATTCATCGCTTATTTCCTTATCTCCCTGCCGGCCGGCTATTTCTTCGGTTTCATCATGGACTGGGGAATTATAGGAATATGGATGGCATTTCCTTTCGGACTGACTACAGCCGGAATACTCTATTACCTACGCTTTAACCGTGATACGAAATTAAAATAAAACCACCATGAGCCTGCCCAACCGTTCCACCAAGCTGAAAGTTGCATTCGGCTATATCCTGCTGACTGCACTGCTCTTTATATCCATCGGATATATTTATCAGGAGATGAAGTCACTGACCGGAACCAGCGATGATGAAGCCATCCTGAGCCAACGGCGCCATGTCACCAATCAGATTATCGGCCAGCTTTATCAGGCGGAAGTTATCGGACAATCACTCAGTACAGGACAACTAGGACAGTACTACCGATACAAACGTGCCATGAAACAGGCCAACACAGCGCTGGACTCCCTGCGCACACTGCTGACCGACAGCATACAACTGGCACGGCTGGATACGGTGGGAATGCTTTTCATGGATAAAGAACGGAATATGCGCAACCTGCTAAAAGCAATTCAGGACGGCGGAACAGATAAAATTTACAAACAGCATATCGACGAACTGATTGCCGAGCAAGACTCTTTACTCAGCCTTCCCCACGTGCGCAAAAAAGTAATCACACACACCAATTCATACGTTATCCGCAAAAAGCCCAAAAGCTTCTTCAAACGACTGGGAGAAGTGTTCGCACCCGGGAAAGCGGATTCCACACAAGTCAGCAATGTGATTCAGGAAGAATATACCGATACGCTGACCGAAGCATACAGCCCGGCAGACACGGTGGTCACCATGCTGAAAGACATACAGAGCCGGGTGACCGACACCCATCAGGAACGGATGGAAATGGTGAATCGCCGCACCCAGTCCCTGCGCCTCAGTGGCTTGAAACTGAGTCAGAAAGTCAATCAGCTATTAAGTACCATAGAGGAAGAAGAGCAGGCTCTGGCACAAAACAAACATATACAAGAGGAATACATCCGCCAAAGCTCTATCCGCACAGTGGCAGGAATCGCCATTGTCGCCGTGGTTCTGGCTATTTTCTTCCTGGTCCTGATATGGAGGGACATCACTCGCAGCAACCACTACCGCCGAGAACTGGAAAAAGCCAAACGCCGTGCCGAAGACTTGCTGGTGGCGCGTGAAAAACTGATGCTGACTATCACACACGATATCAAGGCCCCCGTGGGTTCCATCTTGGGCTATACCGACCTGCTGGAACGGATCACTACCGAAGAACGCCAGCGTTTCTATCTGAACAATATGCAAAGTTCAGCCAATCACCTGCTCAGCCTAGTCAAATCCCTGCTGGATTACCACCGGCTGGACGCACATAAAATGGACATCAACCGGGTATCATTCAACCCCCACCAACTGTTCGACACCATTTATATCAGCTTCAAACCGATGGCGGACTCCAAACAGCTGGAACTGAACTATCATTGCAACGAATCATTAAACCGCGTATACATAGGAGACCCGTTCCGTATCCGCCAGATAGCAGAGAATCTGCTATCCAATGCACTGAAATTCACCAAAGAAGGAAGCATCACTCTGCAAGCAGCGTTGGAAAACGGCCAACTGCATTTCAGTATCAGTGACACAGGATGTGGTATCAGCCAAGAAGAGCAACAACGTATCTTTCAGGAATTCACCCGGCTCCACAACGCACAAGGACAAGAAGGATTCGGCTTGGGACTGGCCATCACCCGTAAACTGGTGCTTCTGCTCGAAGGAGATATCAAGATAGAAAGCGAACAAGGGAAAGGCAGCCGATTCCATGTATATCTGCCTTTGCCTGAGGGGCCTTCCCATCCGGATAAAAACCCCTCCGGACCGGAAGCGGAACATACTCCTGCTTCCCCTGACGCAACCGGAATCCGGCAAATAGACACTCCCCGCAAAGACAGTGAGCCGATCCACCTGATTTTAATTGACGATGACCGCATACAGTTACAGCTTACCACCGCCATGCTGGAACGCCCCGGAGTGACTGTGACCTGCTGCCATCATCCCGAAGAGCTTCTCAACAAATTGAAAGACAAGCGCTTCGACGCCCTGCTCACCGACATACAGATGCCTGCCATGAACGGATTCGATTTATTGAAAGCCATCCGCACGCTGGACACATCATGGGTGCAAACCCTGCCGGTGATCGCGCTGACCGCCCGTAGCGATATGGACGAAAATTATTTCCGTTCACATGGCTTTGCCGGTTGCCTGCACAAACCTTTCACCATAAACGAATTGTTTACAGCCATCTTCCAGGCCACAGGAAAGGACGTATCCGCCGCAGGAAATCCGGCTCCTCACACAGCACCGGCCAAAGAAAACCATCCCCAACAAGAAACGTTGGATTTCTCTGCCCTGACCGCCTTCTCGGAAGATGATCCGGAAGCAGCCGCAGAAATACTCCGCACCTTCATCAGCGAAACAAAAAAGAACCGAGAGTATATGGAAGAAGCGTTGGCGAAAAGGAATATGGAAGGCATCACGGCAATAGCTCATAAACTGTTGCCGCTGTTCACCATGCTGGGAGCCACCCGTTGCATTCCTGCACTGACATGGATGGAACAAAGACGAGGGACGGCTGAAATCAGTGAAGAAGCGGTAGAGAAAACAAACTTTATAGTAAAAGAAATAGAAAAAGTAATTGACGAAGCACAAAAACAGATTGAAATTCCGGATGAAGAATGAAGAATTAAACCCTGTTAAGTTAAAAGGTATTAGAAATAGAGTCCGTGTTTCGGCACACCGTGAAAAAAGTTTATTTTTGTACGAATAAAAAACACATAAAGATGCCACATTCCATTCTGATAGTAGAAGATGACTTGACTTTTGCCACCATGTTGAAAACCTGGCTGGGTAAAAAAGGATTTTCGGTTGATACAGCAAGCAGTAATGCGCGCGCACGCAAACAACTGGACGCACAACCATACGATCTTGTCTTGTCTGATCTGCGCCTGCCCGATCAAGATGGTATCTTCTTGCTTTCATGGATGAAAGAACAGAAATACAACATCCCACTCATCATCATGACAGGCTATGCTGACATCCAAAGCGCTGTACAGGCCATAAAACATGGAGCCAGTGATTACATTTCAAAACCGGTACAACCGGATGAGTTGCTGAAGAAAATTAATGAGGCATTGCAAAACAAAGCTTTACCTACACCGGCAGGAATAGAAAAGAACACAGTCACGCCCAAAGCATCCAAGAGCAAAGCCGTTCCCCATAGTGCAACCGTTCCTCCCTCTAATTTCCTGGAGGGGGAAAGCGAGGCGGCGCGCCAACTCTACAATTATGTAGGTCTGGTAGCTCCCACCCCCATGTCCGTACTGATAAACGGTGCCAGCGGAACAGGTAAAGAGTATGTGGCGCACCGTATTCATCAGCTAAGCAAACGGGCCGACAAACCGTTCATTGCCATAGACTGCGGTTCTATCCCCAAAGAACTGGCGGCTTCCGAATTCTTCGGTCATGTAAAAGGCTCCTTCACAGGGGCGTTAAACGACAAAACAGGAGCATTCGTAGAAGCCAACGGAGGTACTTTGTTTCTGGATGAAATAGGCAACTTAAGTTATGAAGTACAAATACAGTTGCTCCGTGCTTTGCAGGAAAGACGCATCCGTCCGGTCGGCTCCAATAAAGAAATAGAGGTAGATGTGCGGCTGGTCAGCGCTACCAACGAGAACCTGCAACAAGCCATTGAAAAAGGAAACTTCCGCGAAGATCTTTACCACCGTATCAATGAATTTACCCTTCGTATGCCGGCATTAAAAGAACGGCAAGAAGATATCCTGCTATTCGCCAATTTCTTTTTGGACCAGGCAAACAGGGAACTGGACCGCCAGCTGATAGGGTTTGACGCCGCTGCCAGCCAAGCTTTACAAACGTATTCATGGCCCGGAAATCTCCGGCAACTGAAGAATATAGTAAAACGTGCCACCCTGTTGGCACAGAGCAACTTTATCACCCTTGCCGAATTAGGTTATGAGTTGCAGGAACCTGTAATGTCCGCCAGTCCGCAGACGTTCAGCCTGCACGATGAAGCGGCGGAAAAGAAACGTATCCTTGAGGCATTGAAGCAGACAGGAAACAATAAAAGTAAAGCCGCCATCTTATTAGGCATAGACCGGAAGACTTTATATAACAAATTGAAACTGTACGATATTCAATAACTTTACCAACAAGAAGCTACTGTACCGTAAGGCTGTTGCCCCTACTGTTCCTATCGGGCACAGCCTTACAGCATATAAACTCATCTTCCCGCCGGATATGTGGAATAATTCCACAAAGCATTCCCCATGTTCCACACTTATCCCCATGTTCCTTTCATCCTCCACTAAGAGTAATCCATTAATTATCAATATTTTAAAGATTCAATCTATTTTCTGGCACAGATATTGTCATTCTGTTATCAGAGAAAACAAAACAACATAGTATTAACAGTAAAAACCTACAATTATGAAAAAGTTATTTGTTGCAGTAGCATTGGTAATGGGATTAGGAACATCAGTAGCATTCGCCGACAACTTTATGGTGGACTCTGTGACCATAACTATGATAAATGATTTTACCCCTATTGAAGTGAAAGACCTTCCGGCTGCCGTGCAGGAAGCTATCACAAAGAACTATGCAGAATCTACTATCAAAGAAGCTGCCGTAGAAGCAAACGAAGATGGAACTAAAACTTACAAGGTTGTTTTAACTGATAAAGAGGGAACTGAAAGCACTGTACTTTTCAGCGAAAGCGGAGAAGTTTTGAAGTAAATGAAAGATGCCTAAAAGTAAGAAAAGGGAATGCTGTGAAGCATTCCCTTTTTGTTTTCTATCTTTAGTCTATCTCAAAACCGTTCCACAAGTTACCTTCGGGTACCGGCGCAGTCAACCGGATCATTTCCTTCGACACAGGGTGAACGAATTGTACCGTCCGGGCATGCAGACAGATACTGCCATCCGGGTTGGAACGTGGAGAGCCATATTTCAAATCACCTTTAATGGGACATCCCATCTTGGCCAACTGGCAACGAATCTGATGATGCCTTCCGGTTTTCAGATCCACCTCCAATAAATAGTAATTCTGAGAATGGCCGATAAGTTTATAATGAAGTACAGCTTTCTTGGAATTCTTTACTTCCTTATCGTATGCATAAGACTTATTCTGTTTCTCGTTACGCACCAAATAGTGAACCAGCTCGCCCTCCGTTTCCTTGGGGCATTCTTTCACTATGGCCCAATAGGTCTTTTTCACCTCACCATTACGGAACATCTCATTCAGTCTGGGCAATGCCTTGCTCGTTTTGGCGAACACCACCAACCCGCTGACGGGACGGTCCAAGCGGTGGGTCACTCCAATGAAAACATTTCCCGGCTTATTATATTTCTCTTTCAGGTATTGTTTCACCATCTCCGACAAGGGAGTATCACCGGTCTTGTCTCCCTGAACGATCTCGGAAGAAGTCTTATTGACTACAACAATATGATTATCCTCGTAAACAACTGTCATATTACATGTTCATACCGCCGTCAACCTGGATAACCTGTCCTGATACATACGAAGACATATCAGAAGCCAGGAAAGTAGCTACATCCGCCACATCTTCAGGAGTACCTCCACGACGCAAAGGAATCTTCTTGGCCCACTCAGCTTTTACTTCGTCAGACAATTTGGCTGTCATATCCGTGATGATGAATCCCGGAGCGATGGCATTGGCACGGATACCGCGAGAGCCCAATTCCTGAGCGATGGATTTAGCCAAACCGATCATACCGGCTTTTGAAGCAGAATAGTTACATTGACCGGCATTTCCGTGAACACCCACTACGGAAGCCATGTTGATAATGCTTCCACTCTTCTGACGCATCATGATCGGAGTACATGCGTGGATAAAGTTAAAGGCAGACTTCAAGTTCACAGCGATTACCGCATCCCACTGCGCCTCACTCATACGCATCATCAATCCATCTTTCGTGATACCTGCATTGTTCACCAAAATATCAACAGAACCGAAATCATCCTTAATCTGATTAACCACTTTCTCTGTATCCTCAAAATTCGCAGCATTAGAAGCATAACCTTTCACCTTTACACCCAACGCAGCAATTTCTTTTTCTGTATTCTGACCGTTTTCATCAATTACCAAGTCTGTAAAAGCAATATTTGCTCCTTCGGCAGCAAACTTCAATGCAATCGCTTTACCAATACCACGAGCGGCACCTGTCACAATCGCAGTCTTTCCTGTTAATAATCCCATAATTTTTGATTTTATAATTATAAAGTTAATTTTATTCCTTATTCTGTTCTTTACGCCCCAATGCGCCATACACAATTTTTGCCACGTATGCCCATCCTGTCTCATCGTCCAGTTCCTCACCTATCTGGCCACGTATATAAGGCGCTTCAATGCCCTTCACGCAATAGTGCACAATATCCGCCACGATATTCACATTGTCTATATCAAAGATTCCCTTTTCCTTTCCTTCCGTCAACACCTGCCTGAACAGCTTTGTTTCCGTCCGGTCAAAATTCTTCCGCACCGCCTCCACTCTCCATATATCACGGAAAAAGCCGGCACGCAAAGTCCCGTTCCTGAACACCACCATCTTGATAGAGTCCAGATGTGTTTCTATCAGCCGCAGTATTTTCGTATCAGGAGCGATATCCTGTTCAGCCACTTTCTCCATAGCCCCCGACAGCATCTCTAACTCCGACTCCACCACTGCCATATAAATGTCTTCTTTGCTCTTGAAATACGTATAGAGCGTGCGTCTTCCCTTCTTGGAAGCCACCGCTATATCATTCATTGTCGTATCATCCACCCCATTCTTCGCAAAAAGCTGACGGGCGACGTCTACCAATTTAGCCCTAGTCTTTGATACTGCCATATAAGTTCAATTGCACATTACATATATATGTGAGCAAAATTACATTTTTTCTTTGTACCACACAAACAAATAAAGTATAATCTTGAAGCAAACGTTAATTAACATATCGTATACGCTCTATATATCAACACATTAGCTAAAAAGATTATTTTATTTGAGAAAAAGATACAGAAATAGTTTGGAGATTAGAAAAAAAGCCGTACCTTTGCACCCGTAATCAAAACACAACATCGCGGAGTGGAGCAGTTGGTAGCTCGTTGGGCTCATAACCCAAAGGTCGTCTGTTCGAGTCAGGCCTCCGCAACTTCAATCAAAGAGAAGCAGAATTGCTTCTCTTTTTTATTTCCCCAGTATTTTTTTATTTCTTATCTTTGACCTTCATTAAATTATCAAGATACATAGAACCATGAAACAAAACATCTTATTTTATCTCATCGCTTTACTATTTTTCCCTCTCTATGAGATGCAGGCAGCCCACCAACCTGAATTCTCTACTGCCGGTTTCTATGAACTGGCAAACTCCGGACGTGAAGTATATTCCATGAATCCGGCATGGCGATTCCACAAAGGAGCCGTTACAGGTGCAGAAGCGACCGACTTTAATGACCGGAACTGGAAAATGGTTTCCCTGCCCGACGGCATTGAATATGTACCGACTGAGGCCAGTGGATGTATCAACTATCAAGGCGAGGTATGGTACCGCAAACATTTCACTCCGGCAGATGAATTGAAAGGCAAAAAACTTTTCCTGCATTTCGAAGCTATCATGGGGAAAAGCAAAGTTTTCGTAAACGGCAATTTATTGACCGAACACTTTGGCGGATACCTGCCTGTAGTCGTTGATGTCACCGACGCACTGAATTGGGAAACAGACAATGTGATAGCCGTATGGGCAGACAACAGCAATGACCCCAGCTATCCTCCCGGCAAAGCACAGGATGTACTGGATTATACTTATTTTGGCGGCATCTATCGTGACTGCTGGCTAATAGCCCATCGTCCGGTTTTCATCACCGATCCCAATTTCGAAAACGAAATGGCAGGCGGCGGGCTTTTCGTGTCATACGACAAAGTTTCCGACACTTCCGCAGAAATAATCCTGAAAGCCCATATACGTAATGACAGTAAAAAGAACTTCAAAGGAGTAGTAGAATATGAACTTCAGCAACCCGACGGCACACAAGCCGCATTTCTGAACGATGTCATTCAAGTACGTCCGGGCAAGGCAGTCACTTCAAAAGATAAAATAATGTTGAAGTCTCCCCTGCTTTGGAGCCCTGAAACGCCTACGTTATATAACCTGATTGTCCGTATCCGCGACAATGAAGGAAATGTAGTGGACGGCTACCGCCGCCGCATCGGTATCCGCAGCGTAGAATTCAAGGGCAAGGACGGATTCTGGCTGAACGGCAAACCTTATCCAAGCCCACTGATTGGCGCCAACCGCCATCAGGATTTTGCCGTAGTAGGCAATGCCGTTGCCAACAGCATTCATTGGCGCGACGCTAAAAAGCTACGCGACGCAGGTATGAAAGTCATCCGGAATGCTCACTGCCCTCAAGACCCCGCCTTTATGGACGCCTGCGACGAACTGGGCTTGTTCGTCATCGTCAACACTCCGGGATGGCAATTCTGGAATGACGCCCCCGAATTTGCACAACGTGTCTATAGCGATATCCGCAACCTGGTACGGCGTGATCGCAATCACCCTTGTGTATGGTTATGGGAACCTATTCTGAATGAAACCTGGTATCCGGCAGACTTCGCCCAAAATACCCTCGATATTGTCAATCAAGAATACCCTTATCCGTATTGCTACTCCGGTTGCGACAGCGAAGCACGGGGACATGAGGTATATCCGGTACTCTTCACTCATCCGGCCAACGCGGACAAGGACTGGGCCATCAAAAGCCTCGACCCTAAAATAACCTATTTCACCCGCGAGTGGGGAGATAATGTAGACGACTGGAATTCGCACAACTCCCCCAGCCGTGTGGCACGCAACTGGGGGGAACAGGCTATGCTCATCCAGGCACAGCACTATGCCGCTCCCCGTTATCCTTTCACCTGTTACGATGTACTCTGCCGTACTCCGCGCCAACACGTCGGCGGCTGTTTGTGGCACTCGTTCGACCACCAACGCGGCTATCATCCCGATCCCTTCTATGGTGGTGTGATGGACGTATTCCGTCAACCCAAATATGCTTATTATATGTTCAAAGCCCAGCGCTCGCCCGAAAAGCAAGACCGTCTTTTCGAAACAGGACCGATGGTGCACATCGCCCATGAAATGACTCCCTTCTCACCCAAAGACGTTACTGTATACTCCAATTGTGACGAGGTGCGGCTTACTTATAATAAAGGTGGCAAGACATGGACTTACACCAAGCCGGCAACGAAAGAAGGAATGCCCTCACCCGTTATAACATTCAAAGATATATACGACTTCATGATAGACAAGAACATGTCTATGAGAAAGAAGAAACAGGACGAGGTGTTCCTACTGGCCGAAGGCATCATAGACGGAAAAGTAGTTGCCACGCACGAAGTACGACCGGCCCGGCGTCCCGAGAAACTGCTGCTTTGGGTTGACAATGAAAACACCGACTTAAAAGCTGATGGCTCCGACTTTGTAACCGTAGTAGCCGCCATAGCCGATAAAAACGGGAATATCAAACGTCTGAACAACTATTATGTGAAATTCCATGTAGAAGGAGAAGGACGTATTTTAGGCGGAGCGAATATACTGGCCAATCCGGCTCCGGTAAAATGGGGGACAGCCCCCGTGCTGATACAATCCACCTTAAAGCCGGGTAAAATCAAAATCACTGCCAGCGTATTGTTCGAAGGCTCGCAAATGCCTGCCAGCGCAGTGTTGGAATTAGAAAGCAAGCCGGCAGCTCATCCTTTCATCTATACCGAAAGTGAAGCTGCGCTGATTCCCATGAGCAGCGACTCACCTTTTGGACAATCAGCCGCCAAATCGGCTTCCGAACTGGAACAAGAACGTCTGCTGAAAGAACGGAATGCACAAAGGCTGAAAGAGGTGGAAAAACAACAAGCCGACTTCGGTGAAAAGAAATAATCATCGCCATCCTGACAGGATGGACGGAAAGTGTTCGCTTCCCGTCCATCCACTTCTTTACATTTCACCTCAAATTTCCCCTTATTCCCCTAATTTATCGAAAAAAAAACAGCTTTCGCCGAATAGATTAGAAAAATCGACCGAGAACATTTACCTTTGCTATCTAAAATTAAATAATAAATACCATTCAAGTTTTAATCATAAAACAGCAAAACGAAAACGATGATGAAAAAGACAACAACTATTCTCTGTTTGGGCATCGCTCTATGCATGTTGGGGTGTAGCGATGACGATGATCAAGTTACGACAACCTCCACCGTTCCTTTTTCTCTCACAGCATCACTGTCCCCCCGTTCTTCAGATGCAGAGGATACAGGCATCCTGCAAGGCAACTGGAACGCCAACAGCCAACTGGCCGTAATGAAAACCGGTTCCAGCGGTGTTCCCAAAACGATTCTCACAAGAGAAACTGACTCTTCTGATACCTTTACGGGCGATCTTTCGACACTAGTAAAGAATGAGAATGAAATTGCCGTATTCTACCCGGCGGCAGCCATCACCGCGACCAGCAGCGACACTCTGACTCAAACCCTCAACCTGAGCGGACAAGACGGAACACTGGCAGGTATAACAAATTATGATTACTCGTGGGCACTGTGTAAAGCCAGCATGAACGAAACTACAGGCTCTTCCGCCTGCGAAATGACTAGCTTGGTCACCATCGGTAAATTCCAGTTCACCGCCAACGGTGACAGTCCTTTGAACAACATCACAAGAATTACCGTAACCGCCACTGCCGGAAACCTCTACTCGAGTGCCGTTATGAAACTAAAAGACGGAGAGTTTAGCAGTACCCAAACAGGAAATATCACTATTAAAAACAAAACCGGTATTTCCGGAACCACTTACATCTCCTTCTTCCCTTCCGAAGCACAATTGCATTTCACCCTTGTTACCACCACCGGTGAAGTGTATGAGACAGCTACTTCGACAACCATCAAATTGGAGAAAGGCAAAGTATACGAAGCGCCGACACTCACTTGCACTCTTTTACCTTCTGCCAAGGTAGGCGATTATTACTATAGCGACGCTACCTTCTCCAGCGAGAGGAATGAGAATAAAACCTGCATCGGTATTGTCTATGCCCTGGATGATGCGGACGGCAATCTCTCGCCCACCCTGTCCACTTCTCCATTCGGACGCATCGTGGCATTAAGCGACAACCAGTCCAGTACCAAATGGATCAGCAAAGCAGAAGATATAGAAGGCATCGAAAACTATACCACCGCTGACGGTACATTGACAAGCGGTGTTCTCCCTTATTATGACGGAACCGCCGATTCTTTCTTCTCCGATAAGGACGAGGAACGCATCAAGGGAGCAACCATCCATGTTGAAACCGGACAACCTGCCACCTGGGTGTCAGAAGGAGCCATCAGCGACTTCAATGGAAAGGCTCACACCGCCTATCTTGGTAAAAGTTCTTCCAGTTACCCGGCAGGAGGTTACTGCTACCAATACAGTACCAGCGGCAAATCGGCAGGTGAATGGTATTTACCGTCGGCAGGCGAGTTGACTTTGTTGTGGGAACTTCAAAAAACCGGAGTCATTTGCAAAGACAAACAAGATTGTTTCAATGATTTCACACGCAAGGGGTACTGGTCTTCTTCCGAACACTCGGCAGAATCCGCCTGGTATCTGAATTTCGTTAGTGGTGCGATAGTTGCCAACAGCAAAGCCAGCAATTACGCCACGCGCCCTGTCGCACAGTTCTAAAGTTCCAATGGAGGTAGCAGCCCCATTGGTTATAAACGATTGACAAATTGATTGTAAAGCCCGGTCCGCTTACCACAAAATGGACCGGGCTTCTTTTTTTCATATTTTTCACTCTTTCCTTTATCAACCCGGAGATTTTCCGATCTTTGCAGCACACCAATTCTTACGCCTATGAAAATACGATCCACCCATGAATTGCATCAAATTGGGTAAATTGATGCTGGAAGTTGATATAAAGCATTTCCAAGTCAAGGCATTGGCTGACATCAACGGATTACAAACCCGAAACCTCCATCACTGCCAGGTATTTCAACCAAAAACAGCCCGAAAAATCTAAAGACCATATATGACAAAAGACAGAGAATCCTCACGAACTCCCTGCCCTTTTGCTATGTTAAAAATATTATCCCAAAAAACGAATACTTTTACTTCAGAATATTTATTGACCCAACCTTATGAAAAAAATTATTTTTCAGCATGTCCGCCTGCCGTAGTGGGCCAATTTATATTCTGATATATATTGCTATTGTTTATATCGCGGTCAGCAGAAGCTGTACGTATATCACTGATTCCTATCGGATACAAATAATATGCCTCATGCCAGTTATAACCATCACGCAGTTCGTTGGAACTCTCCAAATTACGGCTGTAAGGACGTAGATACTTGCCTTGCTCTTTACCAGAGACAACTGCATCCGATGTCCCGTCCGCCTTGATATCAGCATCATACAACAGATAAAGATTATCCCAAAAATTCACTCCTTCAGGAATCCACTTTGCAGTTATCATACGGTCAAAGGAGCGCCAACGAATCAAATCGGCAAAACGTTGTCCTTCACTGAAAAGCTCGTTCATACGTTCGCGACGAATATTATACAAGGTCACATCCACCATGGAAGTCCCTGAATACACCCCGAAATCCTTTTCTTTGGAAAGATCGGTAGCAGCAATTGTAGCGTCAATATCAGTGCTCACCCCGGCACGTTCACGCAATTGCATCCAATACTTTCTGGCATCAGCATCCAGTGTTCCATTCTTTTCATAACAAGCTTCCATATAGTTCAATAATGCCTCAGCTGTACGGAAAACAGGGCATGCGTTAGTACAGCGCAACTCATCATTCGGAGTCTGGGTATAATCATACGTATAATACTTACGTGGCTGATACCCTGTGATACAACGTATTTCTTGATTTGAATTATCGATACCGGGTTTCTTGAATGGCTGACTGTACTGAGGCGCACTAGGATCAGAATCAAGCAGCGTACTCTCACTCCAAACAAAAAGCTGAAGACGTTCGTCGCGACCGGCTTTCACATTATCAATGCTGACATCACCCTGATAGTCATTGCTGGCATAAATGGGTAATCCATTCTTCATCAGAAAAGACTCTGCAAAGGTACGGGTATATCCATCGGCACAACCAGTCTTCACACGATAAGCTGCATCGTGACTGATACTCAGGCTAAAGCTGTACTGTTTCCACAATAAGACTTCGGGGACATTAGCCAGTGAAGGCTGACTATACATTTCAAAATAGTCATTCCAACCTGTGATGACACCCGGTTGAGGTTCTATTACATGATTATTGGTAGTCAGTTGCGCATTATCGGCTACCTGTTTTGCAGCATTCATAGCTTCTGTCAAGAAAAAATCCACTTCACTATCAATACTGAAATTCTTTCCACTGTTATAAGGCATATTGGCTCCCGGCCAATTATTATCTCCCGGTACACGTCCGCTTCCTTTATGATACTTTTCAAAAGTGGCTTCAAACAAGGCTACTCTAGATTTAAACAGCAAAGCCGCCTCTCTATTGACACGCTGACCATTGAACTTGCCTCGACTTGCTAAATATGAAATAGCTTTGTCCAAATCTTCCAATATGAAACGTGCCACTTCATTACGCGGAGTACGCTTACTGTTTTCTACAATGACCTCATCATTATCTTCCAAGACCTTGGTAACTATGGGTAAATCACCATAATAGGCCAACATTCGGAAATAACACAATGCACGGAAGAAGTAACCCTCTCCGATATAGTTCTTAATCAGTTCCGCATCGCCGGTAATCGTTCCATTCTCATAACCGGTAACTGCCTTATCTAAAAAATAATTGTAAACGCGTACCCCTCCATAGTATCCCTGAAGGGCTTTTCCCGAAGAAACTTCCCAATGGTCATCGGCAAAAAGAGTCGTATTACCGTTCAACCCAGCCAACATGATATCGGTATTACCGTCAGAACGTGCCATACCATCACTATAACTCTGCGTATGATACATCTCTCCGCTATAGGGAGCAACCAAATAGGAACTATAATAATTATTCAAGTAAGTAGCCAGCTGATCGGCTGATGTATAGAATGACTCCGGTGTGATTTGGCTTACAGGATCAAGGTCGAGCAGATCGTTACACGAGGTGGTACTCATAGCAGCACCCAACAAAAGACATAATCCGATGTGTTTTGTATTTATTTTCATAATATTCTTCTTTTTATTAGTTAAAAGCTAAGATTTACACCCACAGAAACAGTACGTTGCAACGGATAAGTTTTACCACTGCCCCATCCTTCGTCACCATATCCTCCGAAAGCTTCGGGATCAAATATATCGGACAGACTAGTGATAGTGAATAAATTATCGCATGACAGATAAATGCGGCAATTACTGATTCCGGCCGGTGACAACAGAGATTTCGGCAAAGTATACCCCAACTGGATATTCTTGCAACGGAGATAGGCGGCACTTTGCAAATAACGCGTCTGTGTCTGCTGATTTTTCTGAATACCGCCAAAATAAGGTTTCGGATAATATGCACCAGTATTGTTTTCCGTCCAATAGTCCAAATGATCTTCAAAGCAGGCGCTTTGCCACATATTTCCTTGCGCTCCCCAAAAGTATGCATCACCGGCACCGAAGAACCAATCGCGTTTCAACACTCCTTGAAAGAAAATAGAAAAATCAAATCCCTTGTATGCCGCATCTAAGTTCAAACCGATACGATAACGAGGAGTCGCATTACCAATACGTTTCAAATCACCGTGATCGTCCAAAGTATTTGCACCGGAACTGACAATGCCATCTCCATTCAAATCCTTATACATCACATCACCTGCACCCCAGTTGCTTCCCCAGTTGGGCTTATTGGTTGTCAGCCAATTGTCCATTTCTACTTTTGAAGAAGCCAGACCGACACTTTCATACCCCCAAATTTCATTTAAATACTTGCCATTATAATACCCTCCGATACTTTGATTGCTAAACTCCCCATCGTATGGATAGGTCAGAATTTTAGATCGATTATCCGAGAGATTGAACCGAACACCATATTTGAAATCATTAATCTGATCACGCCATCCGATTTCCAATTCCCACCCCGAAGTACGCATATCACAGTTGTTGGTTTTGGGAGCATTAGTACCCAATACAGAACCCAAGATAGGTGCCGGACCAATCATGTCTTTTGTAGTACGACTATACCAATCAAAAGTACCGGTCAGGCGATTATTAAAAGCGCCGAAATCAAAACCGAAATCCCATGTTTCCACCGTTTCCCAAGTCATGATAGCATTAACGATGCTGGGAAGGGAAGATGTATTTTGTTTTTCGCCATTAATCAGCCAGTTGCTGGATGCAGAACTGATGGCCTGCTGCTGATAGAACGGATACCAATCCCAGAAACTGTTATAATTGGAACTAGTGTTACCTAATTGTCCCCAAGAACCACGAAGTTTCAGCGTATTAACTGTTTCACTCAATTTCTCAAAGAACTCCTCACGGGCAATATTCCATCCCAAAGATACCGACGGGAACCATGCCCACCGCTTATCGGCTAGAAAACGTGAAGAACCGTCATAACGAATATTAAACTCCGCCAGATACTTACCGTCATAATCATAATTGAAACGTCCGAAATAACCTGCTGTAGCCCGATTCCAATAACCGTCACCATTCTTCTTGTTACTTTGTGTCTGGCTCAAGAAAGGTTTATCTTCAGTTGTTAAGTCTGTACCGCTTGCCCACATATTGTCTTGATTATAACGTTCATAGTTCAAGCCCAACAAAACTTTTCCATTATGTTTTCCAAAGCTGTGAGAATAATCGGTATAAACATTTACAGCATAATAGTTTTGCTTGTAGCGGTTATCATACACATAAGTCACTGTTCCGTATCCAGAATCACGTAACATCGGCTCATTGGCTACATTATAATTATAAATAGGAATTTTGTTTTGAGTAGTCTTATTATTGGTAAGACGCAGAGCACCTTCAGCATAGATGTTCCATCCTTTCAACGGCGTGAAGGTAAACTTTAACTGTTGGGTGAACTCATCGTTGTTCTCCTTATATACCCCCCCGTCTTCCAATTCATAAATCTCCATTTCTGCCATCCAGTTTCCATTCGGATCGACTACCGGACAAGAAGGCCAGCGGCGTGCAATGTTATGGAAGAACAACCCTGTCAGATATTGAGGCTTCTCATAATCCTTGCGTGTCCATTTTGTTGAGTAATCCAGGCGTGCCCATGAAGCCAGTTCGGCTCCGATTTTACTATTCAACGTATAACGGTCCAGTTCGTCGTGCCCATGAGAAATCAGACCATTCTGTAGCAAGAAACTTCCACTGACCGACCAATTAAACTTCTCAGTTCCCCCACTCAGACTCAGATTATGCTGTGTAGAAGGCACATTCTTTTTATAGAATTCCTCAAACCAATCCGTATTGGCAAAAGCCGAGCCATAGTTGTTCCACTTCCCATTCTCCACATTGGCTGTTGTTCCCCAATATTCCGGCTGGCTAGGGTCTGTGAATTCGCCATTCATATACTTCTTGATATTCGCCATCGTTTCATCGCTGAATATATTTGAACCGCCAGCGTTAATATTCGCAGTATTGAAATAAGTGGCAAATTGCAATGAATTAGCCATCTTGGGCACCTGTGTCGCGGTACTGAAACGAATATCGCCGGAGTAATTAACCTTCACCTTACCGGCCTTCCCACTCTTAGTCGTAACCAAGATTACACCAAATGCAGCACGCGAACCATAGATAGAAGCCGAAGCGGCATCTTTCAGAACAGACACACTTTCTACATCATTAGGATTCAAAGAATTCAAATCTCCCTCTATACCATCAATTAAAATCAAAGGACTATCTACAGAACCGTCGCCGATAGAACCTGTACCACGAATATTGATATTCATGCTGGTATTAAGGTCACCCCCACTTGAACTGGTAGAAAGATTCAAACCGGGAACCGCCCCTTGTAATGCCTGACTTACGTTGGCAACAGGGCGTGACTCTATCACATCCGAACCGACCATACTTACCGCACCCGTCACATTCACTTTTTTCTGCGTTCCATATCCCACTACCACCACTTCATCCAAGACTTTTGTATCATCACTCAAAATAACATTCAATGGCACTCCCGTCCACTTTATTTCCTGCGTCTGATACCCTACGAATGAAATGACAATCGTGCTTCCTTTGGGCACATTAGACAGGGAGAAATCTCCATCAATCCCTGTAATGGTTCCATTCGTGGAACCTTTTACTACCACAGATGCACCGATAATCGTTTCGCCTGTAGCATCTTTTACAACTCCGGTACAAGTACCATTTTGCTGAGTCACTCTCACGTCTGTTTTTCTTCCTTCTTGATTGGCGTAAACCGTTCCATTACAGACTGTTGACAAGAACAGTAAAACACCCACGGACTTTAGATACTTAATCATATAGTGATTTTTAAAAGTTTTAGAAAAGCAAAAACTCTTAAAGTACCAAGTACCATTAGAACTTCGTCATTCACTATTACTTATTGAAAATAAGTGCTTGAGGTCTAGTATAAAGACTATTACTACCAATTTAGAGTGTATTTTTGAAAATCATATATATAAAATATTTTCCATATACCCAGCATCTTATAACAGGTAATTTTATATATTTCATTAAGATTATAATAAAAATAAGTATTTCAATTGTCGTCTACAACATTTTTTATATATTTGCAGCGTTAATCTAAATTTTATCGAAAAGCATAAGTTCTAATGGAACTTTGCATATATCTCAATAATCTCTAATTATCAAGATATTACATTTTATAAATCCAATGATTATAGAAAAAGGGTAGATACTTCATTTTTATGGACATATAAAGCTTTTATTTTTACCTAAATGGAAGTCTTCGCTGCTATAAACCCGTAAATCACTGAAATTAAGTTTATTCTTAAGAGCAAGAAATAACAAAAAATAAGAAGAACATAATTAAAACCACACAATAAAAATCGCAACTTAAACCGGAGCATATAAAAACGAAAAAAAACATGGACTCATGGAAATGTATAAAAACATCCATTTAAGTCCATGCTATTTTGTAATACAGCCCAGGCAAGTCATTCTTTATCCTTGCCTGCCGGAAGCCTTTCTATCCGAACTCTGCCTGCCTTGCCCTTGCCTGCTTTGAACCTGTTTCTTCCTACGCCAATAATCACCATTGCCCTTACTGCCCCGGTATGCCTTATTGGCTTTTGCTTTTTCCTTCAGTTCTTCCGTCTTACCGGCCTGCGCTTTCACTCCTTCCACAGTCACCCAAGGATGGTCTTTCACAACCGGAATCTGTAGTCCTATCAGTTTTTGGATATCTTTTAAATAAGGTAATTCTTCCGATTCACAAAAAGAGATGGCTATTCCGTCATGTCCGGCACGCCCGGTACGGCCGATGCGGTGCACATAAGTTTCCGATATATTGGGCAACTCATAGTTGATAACGTGAGAAAGCTGGTTCACATCAATACCTCTGGCTGCAATATCTGTGGCTATCAACACTCTTGTGGTGTGATCCTTGAAGTTCGTCAACGCCCTTTGGCGTGCGTTCTGCGATTTGTTTCCATGAATAGCTTCCGCCCCGATCTCACTCTTATTCAATATCTTCGCCAATTTATCCGCCCCATGCTTGGTACGGGTGAAAATCAATACAGATTCTATCTCCGGATTCTTCAACAAATGCAGCAGCAAGTCCTTCTTCTCTTTCTTCTCTACGAAATAAACACTTTGCTGAATAGTATCAACAGTAGACGAAACAGGAGTCACCTCTACCTTCTTCGGATTAGTCAGCATGGAATCTGCCAGCTTCTCTATTTCAGAAGGCATGGTAGCCGAGAAAAACAAAGTCTGTCGCCGGGCAGGAATCAGTTTCAATACTTTTTTGATATCGTGTATGAAGCCCATATCGAGCATACGGTCTGCCTCATCCAATACAAAATACTCCAATCCCTTCAATGAAATACAACCTTGCGACTGCAAGTCAAGCAAACGTCCGGGAGTGGCAATCAATACCTGCACGCCTCGTTTCAAAGCATCAACTTGCGCCTTTTGGGGCACTCCGCCGAAAATAACGGCATGTTTCACTCCGGTATATTTAGCATATTGATCAAAGTTCTCGCCTATCTGTATAGCAAGCTCACGCGTCGGGGTGAGTATCAATGCTTTGATACCTTTTTTATGGTCTGATTGATAAAGCCGTTGTATGAGGGGGATAGCAAACGCTGCTGTTTTTCCTGTTCCTGTCTGGGCGCATCCCAGCAAATCTTTACCTTTTAATAATACAGGAATTGCTTGTTCCTGAATGGGGGTCGGCGTTGTATAGCCGGTTTGTTGTAAAGCCTTCAAAATAGGCTCTATAAGATCTAATTCTTTAAATGTCATGTGAAATAATTAAATTAGGCCTCACGGCCTGTATATATTTTATGGGAACAAAGGTACAGTAATGATTCTGCCCGGAAGTATTTCCGGGCAGACTTTATGGTTATTTAACTAGATAGTTCCTGCTTAACTAATCGGACGGCTGCCCCAAAAGGAAGATATTTCACAATAACCATCCATATTATATCGTAATCAATGTAACTCTACTTACAGAACAAATAAACATTTCCACCAAAGTCCGAAACCACCAACGCATTGCCCGATAAGGCTACCGACCCGAAAACAGGAGCCCCAGTAGCGTGTTTCCATACCACTTTTCCATTCTCTTTATTAATTCCATACACTGTACCGTCCGAAGCAGCTACATAAACGATATCTCCCGCCCATACCGCACTGGTTTCAATGGTAGCGGAAGATTGACGACTATAGGGACAGGTATAAACCAAAGCATCCCCCACCGGACAAGTCCATTTTTCTTCCAATGTTTCACTGTCCAAGGCTATCAGCCCTTTCTGTGCAGAGCCAAAGATAATCTCTTTGTCGGTGAGCAACGGAGTAGAAGTTACATCCACATTATAAGGCAAAGGCTTACGAACTATCACTTCTCCGGTAGCCGCCTCTAATATAAAGAAAGATTTATCCGAAATAAGATACAACAAAGCACCATGCATGGCAGGAGATGCCCCCCGATTACGCAACCCGTTGTCACTGGCCGCCCAAAGTTTCTCACCTGTTTGGGCATCATTGCCATAAAGTGCATTCCACTGTGCGGAACCAATCAGCAAACCATTCCCCAAAGTCAGCGTGCTCGTAGTCCCTTCTCCTTGTCCCCAACCTTCATTTCTCCAGAGTTGTTTGCCCGTCCGGGCTTCAAAAGCACAAAGTCCCTTTCCTGTTCCTGCATAAACCATTCCTTCATCGGCCACCAGTCCGTCGATGAGGGCTGGTAAACCATTTACAGGCAATTGCTTTTCCCAACATAACTTGCCGGTTTCGGTATCAATGGCATACAAAAAACCTTGAGCATCTTGGGCAAACACGATATCACCATCAATGGCAATGGAATTTTTAATGGAATTACGAACAGGGTAACTCCAAAGAGTTGAACCATCCTTCCCGTTCAAAGCATATACATGCCCCGCACCTTTTAAATCTTCATCCACAGAGGCTACAATTATTTTTCCCTTGTGTATCAGTGGGGAAGTCATGTAAAGATTAGCTCCGACATTGTGGGTCCATGCCAGTTGCAAAGGCAGATTCAATGGACCGGAAGCGGGGGCGGAATGTTTCGCATTGCCTAACAGATTATCCCAATCAGCAGAAAACAAAGGAGCCACCTTTTCAGTCCGGCAGACAAAATTGCTTTCTGCCTTAGCTATCTCTCCGTTATTAAAACGAGCTGTTACCTGCAAAGTAAGTTCTTTGCCCACGTGTTTATCAGACAAAGGAAGCTCCCCGTTCCATGACCAGTCAGTGCTTTGCAGCAATCTCTTGTTTTTCAGCACAGGTTTTCCGTCGGCCAAACAGGTATAGAGCACTTCTTTCACCGGTGACACGGAAGAATACACATTGACAGCTACCGGAAGAACACCCGAAGCCATCACTCCGGCAGGCGAAGCGATACAGATATTCTTGTCCAAATAGGTATAACGGAGCTCGGAAGTGAAATCTCCCTTACTATCTACGTGCATCACACGAAAAGCGGTAGTGGAATGATCTATTCCTCCTTTATCCAATGAGGAAGTACAAACACTGTAAACATCTCCCTGTTTTTTCATATAGTTAATATGCCAATGACCATATACCCACGCTTTCAGGTTATGTTCATTCAAATTAATGCTTCCCGCATTCTTGCTTTTAAAAATAAAAGCATCCTCGTAGGTCAGTAAATCATGATTGAAAACAACAACGGGAGTTCCGGGGCGGATATGCGCCAAATCATTTTTCAACCAACGGCAGACATCATCGGCGGTATAACCGGGAGCATGATCTCCTCCAGGCATCGGAGTGACAATATAGTGCACATTCCCTGCATCAAAAGAATAATATACCGGTCCGTAAATGCTTTCAAAGAGTTCTTCGCCATACTTCCCCTTTACCAAATCATGATTTCCGATGCAATAGAAGACAGGACAGTCCATATTTTCCGTATTCATCAGTTTGATATGAGCCTTCAAGCCTTTTTCATAGCAGATATCCCCGGTATGAATGATAAAAGCCGCCTGTTCATTCCTGGCATAGTCACGCACATTATTCACCCAGTCTTCATGGTTTTCCGTATTAAATATTTCAGTATCAGCAATATGAATGTACTTGTGAGAGCCATCCTTGCGAATCCGTCCACTATAAGGCATCAAGCAGAAATCATAACCGGACTGTTTCTCTTCTATTTTATGATAATGACGATTAAATGTTTTATATCCCGAAGGAGTAGTAATGAAAATAAAACGCTCACGTTCATGACCGGGTAAAGTAAAACTACCGTCGGCAGCCGTTTCCACCACATTCAAGCCATCGGAAACCTTGATGCCCGCCCATGTTTTTTCACCTGGGTCAAACATGCCATTCTTGTTTTTATCTACATATACACGACCTGTGTAAGCAGCCATAACGGGCATTGCCGCCAGCATCAGGCATGATAATAAAAAAGTCTTTTTCATGAATATTTATTTTAATCAATTCTTATTTAAGTTCGAATTTCGAGAGGACAAAACCATGATCTGAAGGATAGAAAAAGTCTTCTCCTTTGAAAGTAAAAGTTTTACCCAAGCTATTGTCATAGCACTCAGACGCTATCGCTTGAATGGTTTTCCCCTGATAATAAATGAAATCAATGCGGTCCATACGACATTCGGTTTCCAACGAATCCGCATCTGCCAGCCACGTTACTCCCGGACTGGCCACCGGATCGGGATTCATCTCACGGAAGCTATCTTTAAATCCTGCCTCTTCCATAGCAATGGAAACGGGCCAATCCACCACAGCACCCCCATGATGGTACAAGTTACGGGTCGCTTCCGTCCAATCCAGATGAGAGTGCACATTAAAATCACCTCCCATTATAATTGGGATACTGTCTGTTTCTGCCAGTAAAGGCCGAAGAACAGTCAAAATCCTATGTATTTCCTCATCACGTGTCCCCTCCATCTCCCAAGCCAATATTTCCTCCTCAGATTTATCTGTCGGTACCAAACGCATATCAGGGAGGTAATGCAACCAAGTATCAAACACCCGGACAGGTTTCCCATTCACATCTATCATCACTCCGCCGAAATTAAAGGTACTTATGCTGTCGGCAAAAGCATATTTCCGGATAATGGGATAGCGGCTATAAATACAAAGATTATCAGAAATGAGATTGTATGAATATCCCAATGAATCGGCTACCATCGGAGCGGCTCCATAAGTTTCAACCATCAAGATCACATCAGCCTCACTTTTTTTCAGAATATCGATAGTTCCCTTACATCCCTTTTCGGGGTAAGTTTTTGAATGACCGCCATGCCATACATTCCATGAAAGAACAGTCAGTGTTTTTTCCGACTCTTTTGAAGGGGTACAAGCTGCCAATGCAAACAAGCAAAAGGCTATCATCCCAATAAGATTTCTTGTTTTCATCATAGGTTAGATTTGTTAATTCCGGACAAAGATACACAATTATTCAAGAGACAACACTATAAAATATACCATAAATAGGGTATTGTCATCATGAACATCTCCCCCTATCTTTGCATTATAACATTAGAATCCACTAAATGAAAAGATTATGGCAAGAATTAAAAAAGAATTGACTGAGCTCATCGGAGGAACTCCTCTGTTGGAGCTGTCACGCCTCAGCCGAAAACACGACGCGAAAGCACAAGTAGTTGCCAAACTGGAATATTTCAATCCCGGCGGAAGTGTAAAAGACCGCATTGCCCTGGCAATGATAGAGGATGCGGAAACAAAAGGCATCTTGAAACCCGGAGCCGTTATCATTGAACCAACCAGCGGCAACACCGGCGTAGGATTGGCATGGGTTGCCAGTGTGAAAGGTTACAAAGCCATATTGACAATGCCCGAAACCATGAGCAAGGAACGCCAGAACCTGCTGAAAGCTATGGGAGCGCAATTAGTACTGACCGAAGGTGCAAAAGGTATGAAAGGAGCCATAGAAAAAGCGGAAGAACTGCGTGAACAGACTCCGGGAGCTGTCATTCTGGGACAATTCGAGAATCCGGCAAATCCTGCCGCCCATGTACGTACCACCGCGCAGGAAATATGGAATGACACGGACGGAAAGGTAGATATATTTGTTGCCGGAGTAGGCACAGGCGGCACTTTAAGCGGAGTAGCGGAAGGATTAAAAAAACAGAATCCCCATATACAGATTGTGGCTGTAGAGCCGGATAACTCCCCCGTCCTTTCGGGTGGAAATCCGGGGCTGCACAAGATACAAGGTATTGGAGCAGGATTTATCCCCCATACCTACAATGGAAAATTGGTAGACAAAATAATCCGGGTGAAAGATGATGACGCCATCCGCACAGGACGCGAACTTTCTCTGACAGAAGGGTTATTGGTTGGAATATCTTCGGGAGCAGCAGCTTATGCCGCTTTGGAGCTGGCTAAATTGCCAGAAAATGAGGGGAAACAAATTGTAGTCCTCTTACCCGATACGGGAGAACGCTACTTGTCTACTGTACTTTATGCTTTTGAAGAATATCCGTTATAATAAAACAAAATGAATATAGCTGCATTAATTTCAGGAGGTGTAGACAGCGCAGTTGTCGTACACCTCCTTTGTAAACAAGGATATAAACCGGACCTTTTCTATATAAAAATCGGAATGGATGGCGATGAAGACCTGACCTGCACCGCAGAAGAGGATATCGAACTATGTACCGCCACTGCCCGCAAATATGGTTTGAACCTGAATATCATCGACCTGCACCGGCAGTACTGGGACAATGTGGTGGCATACGCCATCGATAAAGTGAAGCATGGACTTACCCCCAACCCGGATGTGATGTGTAACAAGCTCATCAAATTCGGATGCTTCGAGCAGGAGGTGGGACATCTGTATGACAAAACAGCCACCGGCCATTATGCCAGTATCCTTGAAAAAGATGGAAAAATATGGCTGGGAACCGCACAAGATCCCGTCAAGGACCAAACGGATTTTCTGGCACAAATAGATTATCTGCAAGTTTCAAAACTGATGTTTCCTTTAGGCGGTCTGATGAAGAATGAAGTCAGAGATATTGCCCGTGTCGCCAAATTACCCAGTGCTCAACGCAAGGACAGCCAAGGTATCTGCTTTCTTGGAAAAATCAATTATAATGATTTCCTTCGCCGTTTCTTGGGTGAGAAAGAAGGAGCCATCATTGAAATGGAAACAGGAAAGCGGATTGGCACTCACAAAGGATATTGGTTTCATACCATAGGACAGCGCAAAGGACTGGGGCTGAGTGGAGGACCGTGGTTTGTCATCCGCAAAGATATAGATGAGAACATTATTTATGTTTCACGCGGATATGATACCGAAAAGCAATACGGTACGGACTTTGCCTTACACGATTTCCATTTCATCACAGAGGACTTATGGGAAGGAGATTCACCTGTAGACGTCTCCTTCAAAATTCGGCATACCGATACTTTCATGAAAGGAACACTGACCCGGGGAAATGGTCTGTTCCAAATCCACAGCCACGAACCTTTGCAGGGCATTGCCCCCGGACAGTTCGGCGTGCTGTATGACAAAGATGCGGAAATTTGTGTGGGAAGTGGCGAAATCACTTTACCCTAAATGTAATATTCCACCGCATCCACAATCCCCGCACGAAGTGCATATTTTGTCGCTTCGTACACGTTATTGACTTCTAATTTACGAAAGATGTTTTTGCGGTGGGTCATCACCGTATATACACTAAGGAAACGCTCAGCCGCAATCTCTTTCGTTGTTTTACCCAATGCCATCAGTTTCAATATTTCACACTCAGTAACCGTAAGCGATGAGCCCCGTTTTTCTTTCTTTTCTTCTTTATGCTGCAATTGCCAGGCAATGCGTGTACAAATGTATTGCAAACGTTGCTCCGCCTTCCGCAGCCCTTCCTCTATCTCTATCATCGGCGCATCTTTCATCACCACACTGAATGAAGTTCCGCCAAAAACCATACGCCGGATAAAATCCTCACTTAAACTATCACTGAACAGAATGAAATGCGCTTCTTTAAACCGTTCTTGCAAAATAAGCAAGTATTCAGCTGAAGTATCAAACAATGTATAGTCCAATACGACAACGGCATTGGGATGATCAATCAAAAGTCGGGTAAGCTCTTTCTGACTGCCCGCTTCCTTTATCACGGTAAAACCTCCCACCCGACCGGCCACAGCTTTCATACCTTCACGGGTAATGTCCTGGTTATCGACAAGTAGCAATGTTTTCATGACCATACATACTAAACGGAGCTTATTAATATAAAAAAAGCCTTGCATCATTGTGTGCAAGGCTTCATTCTATTGGTGGGCGTTGACGGATTCGAACCGCCGACCCTCTGCTTGTAAGGCAGATGCTCTGAACCAGCTGAGCTAAACGCCCGTTGCCTCTTGTTTTCAAAAGCGTTGCAAAGGTATGGTTTTTTTTGATAACTGCAAACTTTTCTCCTATTATTTTTTCATTTATTTTTCAATAAAGCAGCTAACAAACTGATTAACAAGAAATAAAAAAGTAAAGCCCACAACCTTTTCAAGATAAGAATTGCGGGCTCTACTCCATAATATATATATAAAAGACACTTTTTTATTCTTGTCCGAAACGCTTAGCTTGTTCAGCAATCAGTTCCGCATCATCGAAATAATTTATCTTCATCGCTTTGCGTACATCATCCAATGTTTCTGCCGCAGTTGCACGAGCTGTTTCACATCCTCTACGCAACATCTCATAAATAGCAGGAATATCCTTTTCAAACTCTTTGCGGCGTTCACGAATGGGAGTCAGCTCCTCCTGCATGATAGCTGCCAGGAATTTCTTCACCTTCATATCCCCCAAACCGCCACGCGTATAATGTGCTTTCAATTCATCCAGATTAGGATAATCAGATAAATAACGTTCAAAATGCTCAGGTTTACAGAAAGCATCCAAATAAGTAAAGACAGTATTACCCTCAAGTTTACCCGGGTCGGATACTTTGATATGGGTCGGGTCAGTGTACATACCCTTCACTTTCTTTTCCACTTCATCGGCAGTATCGGAGAGATAAATGCAGTTGCCCAACGATTTACTCATTTTTGCCTTTCCGTCCGTACCCGGCAACCGCAGACAAGCAGCATTGTCAGGCAACAGGATTTCCGGTTCTACCAGCGTATCACCATAAATATGATTGAACCGACGGACGATTTCACGCGTCTGCTCAATCATTGGTTCCTGATCTTCACCCACCGGCACGGTTGTAGCCCTGAATGCCGTGATATCGGCTGCCTGACTAATAGGATAAGTGAAAAAACCTACAGGAATACTAGTCTCGAAATTACGCATCTGTATTTCTGTTTTCACCGTAGGGTTACGTTGCAGACGAGATACGGTAACCAAATCCATATAATAGAAAGTCAGCTCACAAAGTTCAGGAATCTGGGACTGAATAAATATAGTAGACTTAGTCGGGTCCAAGCCGACAGCCATATAGTCAAGTGCCACTTCAATAACATTCTGGCGAACCTTTTCAGGATTATCAATATTATCAGTCAAAGCCTGTGCGTCTGCTATAAAAATAAAAGTCTTATCATACAATCCGGAGTTCTGAAGTTCCACCCGGCGTTTCAATGAACCTACGTAATGACCGATATGCAACCTTCCGGTAGGACGGTCACCTGTCAATATGATTTTTTCTTTTCCCATACCTCTTAAATATTATCTTATATTAAAAATTACGCAAAGATAGGAATATTCTAGCACAATAACTTAACTTTGAATCTGTATTTCACATATAATAATTGTTATGAATAAACTAAGACCAACCATTAAACTAGCTCTATTTATCTCTGTTGCAGGCGCATTTCTCGCTGCATGTTCCGATGACGATGACAAAAAGCCTTCTGCTCCATCAAAAATCATTACCGGAATAAGAGTATATAAAATCACCGATGTCATAAGCTATGAAGGCGACCTTGACTTTACTTATGACAAAGACAAACGCCTAACCGGTGTGCGTGGCAATGCTCCATTGACCACTATAAACTATTCCTATGGAGATAATTCACACATAAGCTATAATTACTCTTCGGAAAACTCTCCATTAGTAGAAATAACCACCACTTTAGAGAATGGCCGCAGCTATGTGTGCAAATTTTCCAATCAGGACAGTCCCATCACCTATTCATATAATAATGAAGGATATCTGAAAAGCAGTAATAATAACGGAATAGTGCTTGAATACCAATGGAACAAAAAGAACCTGACCTCTATTACTTCCACACCAAGAGGAACTTACAACAGTGATTACAAAATATCCACCATTGCTAATGACTACAGCCTTGACCTGAACACGCTGGCACAATGGATTGACGAACGACCCAATTATATAAACGTGGTAAATACATTGGGACAAATGGCAGGCATTTTAGGCAAACGAAGTGAAAATATCATAGAAGACACTTACTATACATACGACTATAGTTTCTTGCAAGACGGCAGGCTGAAAGACATTACTCTGATAGATACGAATAAAACCGGCTATTCTTTCTTATTGCGTTACGCCGACTCTGATAATATCGAATAAATATACAAAAGAAAGATGATTTCTCATTTTTTATCTCAATCTGCATTGACAAAGAGCCTGATTTATTTTGTTATCTTAGAAATTAGTAGTTACTTTGCACAAAATTTAAAGATGCTATGTATCCTACAGGAACAAAGATAATATAGACATAAAGCAAATGCGTTAGTCCTCTCACGAGGATGGACGCATTTTTTTTATATTTTAGCGACATTAAAACAACTATTATAAAAAGAAACTTTCAATGAAAAAGGATTTAAAGAAAGTCCTGGTATTGGGTTCGGGTGCCCTCAAAATCGGCCAGGCAGGAGAGTTTGATTACTCAGGTTCACAAGCGCTGAAAGCATTGCGCGAAGAAGGCATTCACTCGGTGTTGGTAAATCCTAACATCGCAACTATTCAAACTTCGGAAGGTATTGCCGACAAAGTGTACTTCCTTCCTGTTACTCCCTTCTTTGTTGAAGAAATTATTAAGAAAGAACAACCGGACGGTATCTTATTGGCTTTCGGTGGTCAGACTGCACTGAACTGCGGTACTGAGCTTTATCTGAACGGTACATTAAAGAAATATGGTGTAGAAGTACTGGGTACTTCCGTAGAAGCCATCATGTACACTGAAGACCGTGATTTATTCGTAAAAAAGCTGGATGAAATTCCGATGAAAACCCCGAAGAGCCACGCTGTGGAAAGCATGGAAGAGGCTCTGAAGGCTGCCCGCGAAATCGGTTATCCTGTTATGGTACGCTCTGCTTACGCATTGGGCGGTTTGGGTAGCGGTATCTGTCCGGACGAAGAAGCTTTCATCAAATTAGCAGAAAGCTCATTCGCATTCTCTAAACAGATCCTGGTTGAAGAGTCATTGAAAGGTTGGAAAGAAATTGAATTCGAAGTAATCCGCGATGCTAATGATCATTGTTTCACAGTAGCAAGCATGGAAAACTTCGACCCGCTGGGTATCCACACCGGTGAGTCTATCGTGGTAGCTCCTACTTGCTCTCTGACAGAAGAACAAGTCACCATGCTGCAAGAATTGTCTACAAAATGTATCCGCCACTTGGGTATTGTGGGTGAATGTAACATCCAATATGCTTTCAATGCAGATACCAACGACTACCGTGTCATCGAAGTAAACGCGCGTCTGAGCCGTTCTTCCGCACTGGCTTCCAAGGCCACCGGTTTCCCCTTGGCATTCGTTGCCGCTAAAATCGCTTTGGGCTACACACTGGACCAGATTGGCGAGATGGGTACTCCTAACTCAGCATACGAAGCTCCCCAATTGGATTACCTGATTTGTAAAATTCCCCGTTGGGACTTGACCAAGTTTGCCGGTGTATCACGTCAGATCGGTTCCAGCATGAAGTCGGTAGGTGAAATCATGTCTATCGGACGTTCTTTCGAGGAAATCATTCAGAAAGGTCTTCGTATGATCGGTCAGGGCATGCACGGTTTCGTGGGTAACGACCATACTAAATTCGAGAATCTGGATGAGGAACTGGCTAACCCAACAGACCTCCGCATCTTCTCCATCGCTTCTGCATTGGAAGAAGGATACAGCATTGAACGTATCCATGAACTGACCAAGATTGACCCGTGGTTCTTGGGCAAACTGAAAAATATCGTTGACTACAAAATCAAACTTTCCACTTATAATAAGATTGAGGATCTGCCCGAAGATGTACTTCGCCAAGCTAAAGTGTTAGGGTTCTCCGACTTCCAGATTGCACGTTTCGTACTGAAATCCAATGGCAACATGGAAAAAGAGAATCTGGCCGTACGAGCTCATCGTAAAGCATTAGGTATTCTTCCGGCTGTGAAACGTATCAATACCGTCGCATCCGAACATCCCGAACTGACCAATTACCTGTATATGACATACGCTACCACAGGTTATGATGTCAATTATTATAAGAACGAAAAATCAGTGGTTGTATTAGGCTCGGGTGCTTACCGCATCGGTTCATCTGTAGAATTTGACTGGTGTTCTGTAAACGCTGTACAGACAGCACGTAAATTGGGTTACAAATCAATCATGATTAACTATAACCCTGAAACGGTTTCTACCGACTATGACATGTGTGACCGTCTGTACTTTGACGAACTTTCATTCGAACGTGTACTTGACGTGATTGACCTGGAACAACCGGGTGGTGTCATTGTATCGGTAGGCGGACAGATTCCTAACAACCTGGCAATGAAATTACATCGTCAGTCAGTACCTGTATTGGGAACTTCACCTCTTTCTATCGACCGTGCGGAAAACCGTCATAAATTCTCGGCTATGCTCGACCAACTGGGCATTGACCAACCGGCTTGGAAGGAATTGACCAGCCTGGAAGAGATGGAAGAGTTCGTCAACAAAGTAGGTTATCCGGTGTTGGTTCGTCCTTCATACGTGCTCTCGGGCGCTGCCATGAATGTATGCTATAACGAAGACGAATTAAAAGAATTCTTGCAGATGGCCAAGGAAGTTTCTAAAGAATATCCGGTAGTCGTATCACAGTTCATGCAAGACACCAAAGAAATAGAATTTGACGCTGTAGCCCAAAACGGTGAGGTAGTGGAATATGCCATATCAGAACATATTGAATACGCAGGTGTACACTCGGGTGATGCAACCTTGGTATTCCCGGCTCAGAAGATTTATTTCGAAACAGCCCGCCGCATTAAGAAAATCGGTCGCCGCATAGCCAAAGAATTGAATATTTCCGGTCCGTTCAATATGCAGTTCCTGGCTAAGAACAATGAAGTAAAAGTGATTGAATGTAACCTGCGTGCCTCACGTTCATTCCCATTCGTTTCCAAGGTATTGAAACGTAACTTTATTGAAACAGCCACCCGCATCATGCTGGATGCTCCATACAGCAAACCGGACAAGTCGGCATTCGACATTGACTGGATTGGTGTAAAAGCTTCTCAGTTCTCATTCTCACGCCTGCACAAGGCAGACCCGGTATTGGGTGTAGATATGTCTTCAACCGGTGAAGTAGGTTGTATCGGTGATGACTTCCATGAAGCCTTGCTGAATTCACTGATTGCTGTAGGATTTAAGATTCCTCAGAAATCAGTTATGTTCTCGTCGGGTGCTACCAAGTCTAAAGTAGATTTGCTGGAAGCCAGCCGTATGTTGGCAAATAAGGGATACGAGATTTATGCAACTGCCGGAACTGCTACTTTCCTGAATGCACACGGAGTAAACACTATTCCTGTTTACTGGCCTGATGAACGTCCCGATGCAGAGAATAATGTAATGAAGATGATTGCCGAACACAAGTTCGACCTGATTGTCAATATTCCGAAGAACCATTCTAAACGTGAGTTGACTAACGGTTACAAGATTCGTCGCGGAGCAATCGACCACAATATTCCTTTGATTACCAATGCTCGTCTGGCAAGTGCCTTCATCGAAGCATTCTGCGAAATGAGCGAAAAGGATATTCAAATCAAGAGTTGGCAGGATTACAAATAATCCTTTCCGATAAATATAAATGAGGGTGTATCTTCAGTCTGAAGTGCACCCTCTTTTTTTTGATAAGCCACTGCTATGGGGCTAATATGGGAGTACGTTAAAAATGAAATTTGTTAACCAACAAAATCCGATTTCCATCATTCAGCGCATTTCTTATAGTGTCAGGTAGTGATTCATAATCTCTGCACATATTTTCCAGTTCTTGGCTGATAAGACTTACAATAGTTCCTTTACCATCTGAGGACATAGGTTCTATAATATCATATACAGAAGATGATTTTGTAAACTTTCTACATCCACATTTATTATTGAAAGGATTGAATATAATAGTATATTGACTATTCCCATCTTCAATAAGTCCTATCCAAGTACTATCAGAAACGACGATAGGACTGTTTACCAACCTTAAGTAATCGGCAGAAGGCTTACTTCGACGAAAGGCTAAATAATCTGTTTTTGCTTTTTGAGAGATAGCTTTATCTAAAAAATCAAAAACAATGAAGGTGTGTACCTTCCCATCTTCATCCAATATTGCCAAAGAATCTGAAGGCGAACGATAATAACATAATCCTGAATTGTTATTCCTGAAAATTTCGTTTGTCGTACATCCTCCTATATAACCTTCTTGATAATGCATTGAGCGCGCAATAGGATTCATTAACGAATCCGTATAAATCAGAGCCGGCATTTGTGTTCCGTCAGGTGTCGTGTTAAATATAAAATTGCCATTCTTCAGTCGTTTGAAGGCATCTGCAAAAAAAGGAATTTTCTGTTCACTTAAGAAAGTCCCGGATTCAGTGTAATGAATGATTTTTTTGGAATTTGTATCTAATACGTACACTCCGGTTTCGTCTACATGCATATCCCAAGGAAAAACATATTCTCCCGGGCCCTGTCCTACACGACCATATTTAATATCAGATGTACCATCCTTTTTAAAGGATACAACAGTTCGTAATGCGCTTTGGTCTAGAATATAATATTTGTTATTGTATTCTATTATTTTGTCGGCACAAGAGAACATGATGTTGTTTCCTTCGTTCAGAACAACGAATGAAGTGTCTGCAATGTGACTAGTGACGGAATCATAATAAGCTTCATCAAGAGGTATTGTTATTTTATATACATCACAATTTAAAGGAACTGTTTCAACAGAATCTTTATTCCCAGAACAAGCTGATAATAATCCTAGTAGAAATATCTGTATAATTCTATTTTTCATTTTTAACAAGCACAATCATTAATGAATAATTTAGACAAGGCTTTAATTGTCTTGTCCAAATTCTGCTCAGTATTAATACAAAGGCGTAAAAAAAGAAGTTAATAACAATCAGAGTCAGTACATGATTCGGAGTTAATGGAACGACACACCATTTTATGTCCGCCGCCATAACATTTTTTTCTTCTCTAGGTCCCGTATTGGAAGCTCCACTTTCGCCACTTGCTAAAGCTTCAATATTTGCTAGTTGAAGTTCTGACAAGTTTCCTGTTGAATCAATACAATCCCAATAAATATTTGCACCAAGAATTAGAAATAAAGCAAATAAAACTACAATCTTTTTCATACATCATTATATTTAAAGTTAATATATGAACAAAGCTAAAAAAATAAACCGTCACGCTGTTCTTCGCAACAAAAAAAGTTAACCTATTTTTCTTACATTAACAGCTCCAACAACGTACACTTTGAAGCCGTGCCCCTCTCTTCAAAACAGGAATTTCCCCCTTCCCCCATCCGTTTTTGTCCTATTCATCGGCATTTCGAGATGAATGTTTTCCCCTTCGCATGCCTCGCCGCCCATTCACCCCGATTGTAGATGCCGGGAGTCTTGAAGTTGAAATGATAACCGTCTTGGCGAAGGCTCTCGAAATTCTGTATGCCGATGGAATAAATTCTCTGTTCCATACTGATTGCCTTTAGGATTCTGCAAAAGTAAAGATAACTATTTCTTCTTGAGATAAATCCGAATCAACCTAATTATTTTCCCTTTTTCACTTATAGTTATAAGAAAAAATCCATAACTTTGCCACGAGTTAACCAAAACAAACATAACGTTGACATTTTGATTCAACAAAACAACAAACATCAAAAGCTATGAATAACTTTTTCTTAGAAACGCATCAAGTGGTCAAACGCTTTGCCAACCACACTGCGCTGAATGGTGTCAGCATTCAGGTCCCCGAAGGACAAATCTTTGGATTGCTGGGACCGAACGGTGCCGGCAAAACCACACTCATCCGCATCATCAACCGCATCACGGCTCCTGATTCGGGAGAAGTACGCTTCAACGGACACCTGTCGCAAGCCGAAGATATTTATCATATCGGTTATCTACCCGAAGAACGCGGATTATACAAGAAGATGAAAGTGGGCGAACAGGCTATCTACCTGGCTCAATTGAAAGGTCTCAGCAAAGCAGAAGCCACTTCACGACTGAAGCTATGGTTTGAAAAGTTTGAAATCACTCCGTGGTGGAACAAGAAATTGGAAGAGCTGTCCAAAGGGATGCAGCAAAAAGTACAATTTATCATCACTATACTGCATAAACCTCAATTACTGATATTCGACGAACCTTTCTCCGGCTTCGACCCTGTGAACGCCGAACTGCTGAAGCGTGAAATATTGGAGCTGAAGAAAGAAGGACATACCATCATCTTCTCCACGCACAACATGGCTTCGGTGGAAGAAATATGTGACAATATTGCACTCATCAACCATTCTGAAGTGGTGTTGCAAGGGAATGTGAAAGAGGTTCGTTCTCGTTTCAAAGCCAATACCTATATCTTAAGCACTCCGAAAGGACAACCCTTGAAAGAATCCCCTCTGTTTGAGATTGTAGACAGTCAGCCCACCGAAGAGGAAATCCGATATACCCTACAAAAGCAACAGGATATGTCCAACTCGGCATTACTGACCCAAATAGCCCAACAAACCGAAATAATCTCCTTTACCGAATGCCTGCCCTCCATGAATGAAATATTCATCCGTACGGTAGAAGGTTTGGATAAACACTAAATGCCCAAAGCCATGAACAAGATATTAATCATTATACAGCGTGAATTTCTGAACCGAGTAAGTAAGAAATCATTTATTCTTCTTACCATCCTGATGCCGTTCATCTTTGCAGCTCTCATTTTTGTTCCTGCACTGCTGTCGACGGTGAAAAGCGATGAAGTTAAACAAGTAGTAATCATTGACCACACACAAAAGTACATCGGACAATTCAAGGATGATGAATCTTATCATTTCATCGCCGGACAAGAAATGTTGCCCGAATACCGAAGTGATACTACCCGCATAGACGCCGTAGTGGAAATTACCGAAGACCTGATTCAAAATCCCACAGCAGCCGCCATCTATTCGCGCAAAGAAGTGACTAAGGGTTTGTTGTCATTGGTAAACAATACGCTGAATGAACAAATCAGACACGATAAACTGACAAGTTACAATATCCCCGAATTACAAAATATCATGCAGGATTTTGATAAGAGATACAGTGCACGTACCATCAAATGGAGTGAAGACGGCAGTGCAAACGAATCAAATGCCGGCATTGCGGTAGCCGTTGGTATGATACTTACCTTCCTTATCTATATGTTCGTTATGTCTTATGGAGGCATGGTGATGCAGAGTGTCATGGAAGAAAAGACAAGCCGCATTGTCGAGTTAATGGTATCATCGGTCAAGCCGCTTCAACTGATGCTTGGCAAGATTATCGGTATCGGTCTGGTAGGCATTACCCAACTGCTGATATGGGGTATTCTGCTTGTTGTACTTTTGGGTATCGCCGACAATACTTTCGGTGGAGATGCAGCCATTCTAAAAGGTGCCGAAGGCATGATTAGTGCCTTACAAAACCTGAATCTGCTGAAACTCGGAACCCTCTTTACCCTGAATTTCATCGGCGGATTCCTGATTTATGCCTCCATCTTTGCTGCTATCGGAGCCTCTATCAATGCCATGGAAGATTCACAACAGTTTATGACTCCCATTATGATACTGATGGTGTTCTCCCTTTACGCCGGTATCTACAGTGGCGACAACCCGGACGGTCCGCTGGCTTTCTGGTGTTCTCTCATCCCATTTACCTCGCCTATCGTCATGATGGTACGTGTTCCGCTGGATGCACCGACCTGGCAAATTATTCTTTCGCTTTGCCTGCTCTATGCCTCAGCACTTGCACTCATCTGGATTTCAGGAAAAATATATCGTGTAGGTATCCTGATGTATGGCAAAAAGCCGACACTAAAAGAGATGATTAAATGGATTTCTTATAAATAGATATAATTCACTCTAGCCCTATCGGGCACTCTCACAAGAAACGGGGGTGTGTCAAAACTAAACCGGTCTATCAAACCTCAACTGTAGGGGCAAGGTTTACCTGCCCGAACCAACGGTCACAACCTTGGAAGTAATACACCAAGCAAGCTGTTTTCGGGCGAACGAACCTCGCTCCTACTAGCCAAATGACAGCATCATCAACGTTTAGACACAACCCCACTTTTTTATTACTTCCACTCACCCAATTGAATACCCAGCTTTTCCCAATGCCCGATAAATGAATTCAACGAGTTACGGAAACGATCAAAATCCTTATTGGATGGATTTGTCCAACCCACTTCGGCATATGCAGCAAGACGCGGATAAATCTTTTTATTCATACTTTCAACTGTAGGAATAAATTCACCCCACATTTGGCAACCGATACCCAACACTTTACTTTGCTGAGCCTCTGTCAGTCCCTCAGGAATCGGATTGAATTCATACGATTTTTGCAAAGGAATAGATTCATAATCATAGTCCAGATAAGTATATATATGATAAGAGTTAACGATATCATATCCTTTCTCAATAGTTTCTTTAATCAATTCAGGCTCCCCTTTCCAGAAATGAACAATTGTGCCAGGAGCCAATTGCTGTTGTGAAGCACCACTTCCGTCTCTTTGATAATCATTTACCTGAGCTCCCGTAATTTCATTCCATCCCATCATGTGACGGTTTTTAGAAGCCAAGAAATTAGAAATGTTATTTGTAAAAAAGACCTGCAAGCCACCCGGTGAAGTTATCTTGTTCTGCTTCATATAATTGCGTACCATCGGTGATTCCTTCCAAGCATTATATCGTAATTCATCTCCACCGATATGAATAACCGGAGAAGGGAATAATGCAATTACTTCCTCCAATACATCTTCCTGAAATTGGATAACACGAGGATCAGCCACATTATAAGCATTGTAATGTACCCCAAAGTTACAAGGCACCTTAATCTGCTTTCCGGTAGTTCCCAACCATGGATAAGAAGCAATAGCAGCACTGGCATGTCCCGGCATCTCTATTTCAGGAACAATCATAATATGGCGTTTGGCAGCATAATCCACTACCTCTTTGATATCATCCTGAGTATAAAAACCACCATGAGGCTTGCCATCAAACACATTGCTGTGGAAATGGTTAATCTCTGAAGAGTCACGGAAAGCACCGACCTCTGTCAATTTCGGATATTTCTTGATTTCAATACGCCATCCCTGATCATCCGTCAAATGCCAATGAAATACGTTCATCTTCAGTTCTGCCATTCTATCCAACAGATTGAGGACAACTTCTTTACCTTTGAAATACCGACCTTCATCCAACATGAAAGCACGCCAGGAAAAAGCCGGATAATCCGTCACCAAAGCTTTTTGAACTGTCAGGCGTCCTTCTCTTTCTTTAATAATCTGGCGCAAAGTCTGCACACCGTTAAACACTCCTTCAGGAGTAGAAGCCTTAATTGTAATCCGGCTTCCGGCAGCTTCCAATACATATCCACCTTTTTTATCAGGTAAAACGGTCGAATCCAATAAAAGAATAACATCTCCTTTGTCTTTCCCTTCCTCCAAAGTGACTTCCACTGCAAAATCATTCTTCAAATAGGAAGCCAGCAACAAAGCCTCATTAGACAATTCATTAGAATAAACAACCATCGGCTTATCCTTCAACTTCACAAAGCCCTGAACATAATTAATCTCTTGCGGCTGAGGAAGCACGGCATACGCTTCTATCGGCGGCTGTTCACAGGAGCTACACACAACAATGCACAACAAAACGACAATAAGTGATTTAAGTTTCATAAGTATTAGAATTAAAATTAGTTTCAATAATAGCTTTTGACTACTTCAACGCTTCTTCAATGGTATTCATCAAATGATTAAACTCCTCTTTTTCATATCCAATAGAAGTATAGATTGCTTCTCCTTCCTTATTAAACAAATACGTACGAGGGATAGATTTTTCTGCAAAAAGTGAAAAAACTTCCCGTTTAGGGTCAGGATACAACGGGAAAGTAAATTTCTTACGCTCATTATAAGCCTTCAGTTGTTCATCCGTATGTTCGCGACCAATCACCAACAATACAAAGTCTTTATTATCTTTATATTTAGGCCAAAGCATCTTTTGTACTTCTGCAAGTTCCAACTGGCATGGGCCGCACCAAGTGGCAAATAAACTGACCAATACCACCTTACCCTTTAAATCGGCAGATGAAACATCTCCATAGACTGATGATTTCAACTGAAAATCCGGTAACTTATCTCCCTTCTTCAATTCCTGTGCATGCATTGCAAAGCTGGCGCATAACAACATCAATAATAATCCTAACTTTTTCATTTTCATAATTCTGAATATTTAATTTACGATATAATGAAGACAAATATATCTGTTTTTCCTATATTTGCCGACTGAAATATCATTTTTTAGCCTATGATGACTTTTATTTCGTGTGCCAAGACAATGACGGATCATTCTAAAGTAGAAGTCCCTACCACCGGCACACCACAATTTCAAGCTGAAGCCATTCAGCACGCACTTGATATGTCCAGGTTCTCTGCCGAAGAACTAGAACGCCTGTTACGGGTAAACAGTAAAATAGCAGCCGAAAATTATCTCCGGTTTCAAGATTTCTGTTCGGAAGCAAACAAAGCTCTTCCTGCCTTGTTAGCCTATACAGGCATAGTATTCAAACGTATCTGTCCTCAAGACTTTACAGCAGAAGATTTTCAATACGTACAAGATCATCTGCGTATCACTTCCTTTTTATATGGATTACTTCGTCCGCTTGACCTGATAAAGAATTATAGATTGGAAGGAGATATCAGACTGCCAGAACATGAAGGAATATCTATGTTTGATTATTGGAAACCAATATTGACGGATGAGTTCATCAAATCCATCAAAGCACAAGGCGGCACATTGGTCAACCTTGCCAGCAACGAAATGAAAGACCTTTTCGACTGGAAACGTATAGAACAACAGGTACGCGTAATTACACCCGAATTTCAGGTTTGGAAAAAAGGGAAATTAACGACTGTCGTTATTTATACTAAAATGTGTAGAGGAGAAATGACACGCTATATCATCAAAAACCGCATTGAAAAGCCTGAAGAGCTAAAAAGCTTCAACTGGGAAGGATTCTGCTTTGATGCAGAACACAGCACTGAATCGCAGTACCTTTTTAGCCTTCTTTCATAAAAAAATATTAAATATTCAAGCTGCACAAACTTTTTTTCAACGCTCATGTTATTTAGTTGAAATTGGGAAGATATACCTAAACAATAATTTAACTAATAGAAATGAGTATGAAAAAATTAATGTTTGCACTGGCAATTGCCAGTATCAGTTCTGCAACGTTCGCGCAGCAGAGCAACAAATCACAAAATGCTATCGTCAGCGAAAGCGTAGATCTTATGGAGGTTCCGGTAGATAAGTACAAAGTAGAAACCAATCGTTTTTTTGATAATTGGTTCTTCTCTGTAGGAGGCGGTGCACAAGTATTATTCGGTGACCAATCCGACCTGGGCAAATTCGGCAAACGTATCGCTCCCGCTCTGAATGTGTCTATTGGCAAATGGTTCACTCCCGGACTAGGATTGCGTCTGCAGTATAGCGGTTTGCAGTCAAAGAGTTTTTCAAGCGAACCTTCTGCATACTCCAAGCCTCATATGCTGAGCGAAGGATACTATCAGGATAAGTTCAACTATATGAACTTACATGGTGATATCTTGTTCAACATCAGCAATATGCTTGCCGGTTATAATCCTGACCGTATATATGATGCCGTCCCATTCGTAGGTTTCGGTTTCGCTCATTCTTATGACAAACCTCACCTTAATTCATTGGCATTCAACTTCGGTTTGATTAATACCTTCCATGTAGCAGATGCATGGGATTTAAACTTGGAGCTTTATGGTATGGGAGCTGAAAACAAGTTTGATGGCAAAACTCTGAACAAAGGATTGGACGTTATGTTGGGGGCATCAGTCGGTGTGACCTATAAGTTTCCGCAAAGAGGTTTCAAACCTGCTCCTGATGTGGATGCAATGATGGCCCTTACAGCATCCCAAATGGATGCTATCAATGCAGCTTTGGCTCAACAAATCGAACAAAACCGTCAGTTGAAGGCTCAACTTGCAAATACTCCTAACGAAGTTGTTACAGAACAAGTTACCGTCAACCAGCTGACTCCGGTTCCGCAGTCTGTATTCTTCCAAATTGGTTCTGCTACTCTGCCTCAAAACAGCACAGTCAACTTGCAACAGATTGCCAACTTAGTAAAAGACAATCCGGGCATCAAACTGAAAGTAACCGGTTATGCCGACAGCGACACAGGTAGTGCATCATGGAATAAACAATTGAGTGAAGACCGTGCAAATACAGTTGCAAACGAATTGGTTAAACTTGGTGTAAACAAGAGTAACATGATTATTAGCGGTATGGGCGGTGTTAATACATTGACTCCTCCGGCATTCAACCGTCGTGTAATTATCGAAGCCCAATAATACTCTGCCTTAAAAAAGGTAAGCCAAAGAGGATGTGCCAAAACGTGGATGATACTGTCATTTTACTAGTAGGGGCGAGGTTCGCTCGCCCGAAAACAACTTGCCTTGTGTATTACTCCCAAGGTAGTGACCGTTGGTTCGAGCAGGCAAACCCTGCCCCTACTGTTAACAATTTGACAGACCATTTTACTTTTGGCATCCCTCTTATCTTTTATCACATCTATTTAAAAAGCTTTTCCAGTTCATCCTCCTGAAGTACGGACAATACGGTTTTACCGTCAGGAGTATAATTAGGAGTAGCTACAGCAAACAACCCATCCACCAAGCCATTCATCTCTTCATTCGTCAAAACCTGTCCCGGCACAATAGCCGCAGCTTTGGCCAATGTCAAAGCCAGATTACTCTGTACTTCTTCTTTCACTTTACCTCCCTTCTCCATAGCAGTATGAACCATACTCTGGATCAGTTCCACCGGATTTAAACCTTCAATGCCCGAAGGTATGCCGTTAATGGCATAACTGCCACCTCCCAAATCAGTCAGTTCAAAGCCCAAGTATGACAAATCTTCCATGATTTCCTGCAACACAGGTACTTCCGAAACCGGGAATTGCACAATATCAGGAAATAACATGCCCTGCGATGCTCCCTGTCGACGTGTTATCTGTTCCAGGTATTGATCATAAAGAATGCGAATATGTGCCCGTTGCTGATCGATAATCATCAAACCAGATTTAACGGAAGTAAGAATAAAGCGTCCCTTAAACTGATAATGTTGAGATGATTTCTCTCCCATTGCCGCCTCTTCCGAATGATCATACAAGGTAGGAGTAACCGGTTGCTCCATTGAAGCTGCCGTAAAATAATCCCCATCATCCGGGTAAGACTTCTGTATATGTTGCGCCGACGAATGATGCTCCAAGCCCTCATATAATTGTTCCCAATCACGACTGGGTTTTGAGGAGTAAGAAGAAGGAGGCACAGCAGACGTATTAAAAGGATTGTAATCCGGATTATAAGTTGTTTTCGGCGGCTGTATTCCGGCATAAGGAGAACTCTCGAATGCAGGGATATCCGGCATACCTTCCGTATCAAAATCAATAGAAGGGACAGCATTGAATTTACCTAATGTTTCTTTGACAGCTGCTGCCAATATCTGCCAAATAGCCTGTTCATTTTCAAATTTGATTTCTGTCTTGGTAGGATGAATATTTACGTCAATATTGCCGGGATCCACATCAAAGTAAATAAAATAAGATACTTGCTCACCCACCGGTATCAGATGCTCGTATGCATCCATAATAGCTTTATGGAAATAAGGATGGCGCATATAGCGTCCGTTTACAAAGAAGTATTGACGAGCTCCTTTCTTACGGGCACTTTCCGGCCGGGCAACAAATCCCGAGATACGTACCATGGTAGTATCCACATCAAGTGACAAAAGATCCTGATTTATTTTCTTCCCAAACACACCCATTATACGTTGACGCAACTGAATGGCAGGGAGATTAAACAACTCGGCATCATTATGATACAAAGTAAAAGACACATTGGGATTGACCAACGCAATGCGTTCAAACTCAGTCAATATATTACTCAACTCCGTCTGATTGGATTTTAGGAATTTACGCCGTGCCGGTACATTAAAAAACAGATTTTTCACACAAAAATTGCTACCCTTAGGACATGATATGGCTTCCTGGCTTTCCACCTTAGAACCGGCAATAACCAGTTTGGTGCCCAACTCCTCTCCTTCTACACACGTGCGCAACTCTACTTGTGCCACCGCCGCAATAGAAGCCAAAGCCTCTCCACGGAATCCCATTGTCCGCAAAGCAAATAAATCAGCCGCTTCCCGTATCTTAGAAGTTGCATGGCGTTCAAAAGACAGACGTGCATCAGTTTCGGACATCCCTTTACCATCGTCTATCACTTGAATAGAACTCTTTCCGGCATCCGTTACCAGTACATCTATATGTTGCGCTCCGGCATCAATGGCATTCTCCACCAATTCTTTTATAACAGACGCGGGACGCTGTATCACCTCTCCTGCCGCTATTTGATTAGCAACAGAGTCCGGCAGCAAACGTATGATATCGCTCATAATACAACTACGAATGATTCATTAAAAACTTAATTCTCCGGTCACCAGATAGTGCAGGATAAAAAGTAAAATACCAATAGCTATAAACAAAGCCCCATAAGTCAATGGCTTGCGTCCACTCTCTTTTCTGCGCTTCAAGTGCTTGGTTCCTTCAATAAACTTTCCACGAATGTCTTCGGGAGAAAACTCTTTCGGAGGAAGCATACCCAAGTCACGCTTGGCATTCTCTTCCATCTTCTGCAATTTCTCTTTGCGTTCATCCACATATATGTATTGGTGGTTGAAACGACGAGGTTTTTCCATTTTAAACATTCCCATAGTTATTTCTTCTTTTTATTAAACAAGTCCTGATTTGGCAGAGGCGCGGCACCTCGATTACTCTTCTTTAACTCCTGCCCGGCTTTCTTTCCGCGCCAGTTAAAAATATCCTCTTTGTTGAGCGGACGAATATAGTCAAACCAATTAAAATTTTCCAGTTTCATTTTATCGGGTGGAAGTTGAAGCATCGGATAAAGAGTACCATTTGATTTCGGACTCATGACCATCTTTTTCATTTTCCGGTTTTCCAAATATATATTCAAAAGGCTTGTCTCCGATACATTCATGCCAATCAATGTGCTGTCGCTCTCCATCGGATAATAAACAACACGAACCGAACCGATAACATCTACCTGATGCATCTCTCCATTCTTGAAATATGCCTTGATATCTTTTCCTGTTACCTGATTATAATTAACAGAATCCAATTTTTCGACAGATAGAGTCTGATTGTGAATATGAGCCCAATCAATAGTACTGTCATTCATGTAAATCATAATTTCCTCACCCAACAATTGCTGATTATTATTCCAAAGAATCGGATCATAATACATAGTCAGACAACTGTCTTTAGACGAAAAGACTAGTGAATCACATACTCCCTGCACATCCGTGCGGTACATGCGCACTTTATGATATGCTCTTGTTTCACGGAAGGTGGAATCTGTATTCAGATTGAAAGTATACATCTGCAACGTATCGGCATGCATAAATAAACTATCGCCCTGTGAATAATCTACCGCCACCGCCTTTTGGGTCGCAATGGCATATTTAGTCAGTTCATTGTAATAACAATAGTCACCGGTAAGCATGTTTTTATTAATGGTATCGTTAAACAATACATTGTCAAAAGCTTCTCCATATCCTTTCACACGGTCATAAAACAAACTGTCGCCCGTCAACTGCTTGCCTTCATTGGTTAATACAGAACGATTGAGTAACTCTGCCTGACCAATCTGGGTATTATAGAAACCCAATTCCGAATAAATATGGTTATTATCACTGTCGATATCCGACGGACCTACAATATTGGCAATCTTACTGGCTGTATTATAACGCAAAGTATCCGAAGTCAATGTAAACTTAGGATTTACAAGTTTCACATCATAATTAAAAACCGACTGTTTAGTAGCAGGACTATACTCTCCCCATTCCGAAGTCAACACGTTTTCTTCATCCATCAGCGTACCGCCATCGAAATAATAACCAAGGTTATAAATACGGTCATAGTTCAGACTATCGGTCAGCAATGTAGTATTCTTGTTCTCCATGCGCACATTATTGCGCACTTGGGCTATCTGTGTGTTTCCATCATAAAAAAGATAATCCCCATACAAAAACAGCGTATCTCCCTGCACCATTTTTACATTATCAAAAGCCTCCAGCGAATTGGTCTTTTCATAAAAGCAGGCACTGTCACAATACATATAAACACTATCATGGCGAAAAGTCACATTTCCAACCAATATCTGTGCATCAGGGTCAGGATTTAAAGGACTTTTTTTCAACACATCGGAATGCAACAGATACACTTTACTCTTGGCAGGCTTCGGTTCAGCCTTTTTAGTGGGATTAACCTGAGCCAACAAGCAAAAGACAAACAGGCACAGGACACTAAACAAAAGTATCCTATGCCTGCTCGAAGAGTTATTTTTTTTTCTTTTTTCAAGCATACGGTTCAATATACTACATTTATTCTTTTATCCAACCCGGATATTTAAAATCACATTTCTGCCACTTCTCATTAATACGCACATAGGTATGTTTTTGCTTTTCTTTGATCCACTTTTCAAGCTTATCTTCACTACGTTTTTCCATGACGATAGCCTTCAGGCGCTGATAGTCTTCCGAAATGGTCGCCTTATGTCCGTTAATACGACTTTTCAGCTTTACAATGGCGCACACCTCTTTTCCTTTATCGTTTATCATAGTGAATGCTCTTGATATCTCACCTACGTTCATATTTTCCACCATCTTGGCCACTTCCTGAGAAACTTGTGCCAAGTCCTGCATTTCAAAACGCGCCGTACCGGTATTCTTGTTGGCCATCAAACCATGGTTATTCTTTGTATCCTTATCCTGAGAAATATAAGTAGCAGCATCATCAAAAGTAAATTTCTGGTTGCGGATGTCATCAGCAATAGAATCCAAACGAACTAAAGCTGCCTCCAAGTCTTTTTCCTCCACTTTCGGCTTCAACAAAATATGGCGGGTATTAATACGGTCACCGCGTTTTTCAATCAATTGGATAATGTGAAAACCAAACTCAGTTTCTACAATCTTTGAAACCTTATTAGGATCCTGCAAGTTAAAAGCGACATTGGCATATTCGGGCACCAATTCTCCTTTGCCCATAAAGCCAAGCTCACCGCCACGACGCGCCGTTCCGGGATCTTCAGAATAAAAACGGGCATATGTGGCAAATGACATTTTACCGGAATTAATACCATCTGTATAGTCACGCAAAGTTTTCTTCACACGCTCTACTTCTTCCAACGGAATTTTAGGTTCCAATGTCACAATCTGCACCTCCACCTGAGTGGGAACAAAAGGAATACTGTCTTGCGGCAAATCCTTAAAATAACGGCGCACTTCGGCAGGAGTTATCTTAATCTCCCCCACAATATGCTGTTGCATTTTCTGCACAGTCAAGCCATCGCGGATATTCTCACGAAGCATTTCGCGTATCTGGGTAGAAGTCTTATTATAATACTCTTCCAATTTCTCCTTAGAACCTCCTACTTGTTCGATTAGCCAATTGGTACGTCTTTCCACTTGACCAATCACTTCCTGTTCAGAAACTTCAATACTATCGATAGCTGCCTGGTGAAGGAACAACTTCTGAACAGCAAGCTGTTCAGGAATAATACAATACGGATCTCCGTCAAACTTGCGTCCTTCATACTGGGCATTCAACCGCTCACTTTCTACGTCAGATTTAAGGATAGCCTCATCGCCTACCACCCACACAACTTCGTCTATAACGTTGTCTTGTCCATATACAGAAACAGCAGCGAACAGCATCAGTAACAGTGCATAAACTTTAGTACACATCAATTTATTCATCTGAATTCAAATAATAATAAATAATCTTGTTTCTATCCGAAGCCCGTTGATACAAGTCCTCTTTCACCTTGTTAATAAATTCCACACGCTTCAGATTAATTAAAATCTCTTTTATTTCATCTCTGGCAAAGTCCAACGGCTTTTGTTTATCCTTGCCCAAGAAATCTTCTATATGTAAGAAATAGCAAAAGGCCGTGTCCTTGACTTCTACATTTCTATTTTTATCCAAATAGTTTGCATCCGTATCAAGCACCTTCAAAGGTATCTTGGCAGCCACATCGGGCACAGATGTCCAACGGTCATAAAAATAATCATAACTCACTGCATTACGCAAACTATACTTCTCCAATTTTTCAATAATGTCCTGATTATTCTTCCGATACCACACCCGCACATTTCCCAAATCAGGAGAACTGAGAGGAACCTTTATAAAAAGCCCTTTGACCAATGGATTGTCCAACCGGAACAGTTCTTTGTTCTTTTCATAATAAGCATTTATTTCCTCTTCACTGATATCGTTTGCCAATTTCTGATTCACCAACTCCTCTTGATAAGTGTGCATAATCAATGCACGGCGATAATTTTCCACCAGTTTGGAGATTTTATCATTATCGGGAATATTCCCCTCCGCCTTATCAAACAGCAGCGCATCCTCTATCCAGTTCCTGATATAGTGTTCGGCAAACAATACACTATCATCCTTCGATATATTGAGAGGAAGAGCCGCCTGCAAATCTTCCTTATACAGAAATTCGCCGGACACTTCCACCAAAGGAGTTTTTCCTTTATGGTTATGCTCCTGACCGCATCCAGTCATGGCAGCGGCAATCACAAGTATTACTCCCCAGTTTTTCACGATACTCATAAAGCATTAAAATAGTGAACGAAGATACTGCAATAATTAATTACTTCCGTTATTATTAACTGTTTTTAAAACCTCTTGGTTAATTTCAACCTTATATTTTCGTTTCAATTCTTTCATCCAAGAGTCCTCATGTATAGCCTGATAATCACGGATTACCGATTCTTTTACATCCAAATAGCTCTCCGGTCCCTTTTTCAATTTCTTACCCATCACAAAGGTATAAGAAAAACCGGGAACTTGTTCAAAACTTCCACACTTAAAAACTAATTTATCGACATATTGATTCTTCCCTATAATAAATACGCCCACTTCTATGCTTGCTTGCGGAACCGCCGTGTGCATCATCAACTTTTCCAAAGCGGATTTCCACTCCTCCATCGGCTTTTTCTTTAAATATTTCTTAATGACAGAAGCCATTTTCTTATTCCTGCAATGAATAACAGCTCCTTTATATCGAGGCAAATCCCAAGCATAATCCGATTTATGCTGCTTGAAATAGTGTTCCAAGTCGGCTTCGGAACAAGCATATTCTGTCTCCTGATACTTCCGCGTGAGATAAGAAACCAATAAACCATCATGTACCTCTTGCAAACGTAACGCCCAATCGGGATATTTCCCGGCCAAAGCCCCTGACCGGTAAAGGGCTAAAACATCTTTTCTGACCGAAGAAGAGCAAACTCCTCCATGCTCCATATATGCTTGTATTTCCTCCTTTTTGTCGTGATATGAGGCAAAAGGCTTACGCTCTACCCACTTGACGATATGAAGACCTAAAGGAGAATAAAAAGGAACCGAGATTTTGTTCTTTTCCAGCACTGTCAATTTATTCACCCATTCCTGCATGTTCTTATTGACAGGCATCCAAGGCAACAAGCCTCCGACTTGCCGGCTGTCTGCATCGTCTGAATAACGGCGTGCCAACAACGAAAAATCAGCCCCACTCCGCAACGCTGAATAAATAGAATCCATTACAGCTTGCGCCGCCTGTTCTGCGGCCGGAGTCGCATTTTGAGGCAAATATTTACTGATATGAGCGATCCTCACCCAATCATTCGTTTGAAGTCGCTGTTTGTTCCGTTCATAAATAAAACGGGCTTCCTGTTCCTCCATACCGGCATCCACCACATACGATTTCACCAAACGACCTTCATAAAACGAAAGTTGCCTGCGAAAAGCAGAGACAGTGTCCAAACCACTATCCATAGCGTATCTTACCTTCAGTTTATAATTGATAAAAGCAGGTAAATAAGCCTCGGGAGTCTGCTTGGGAGCTTTTCGATAATAATACTCGAATTCGGAACGATAGACAGGCTTACCCTCAATATACAACACGACATCTCCTTGCGCCTGCATTTCGGACACAGACACAAGGAGAAGCAAGAGAACACCGAGCAAATAACGCGGCATTATTTTTTCATTTTATTGAGGACGGCTGTAATTAGGAGCCTCACTAGTGATAGCTACATCATGCGGATGGCTTTCCAATACACCGGCGTTAGTAATACGAGTAAATTTGGCATCATGCAGTTTCTCAATATTAGCTGCGCCACAATATCCCATACCTGCACGCAAACCACCTACCAACTGATAGATTACTTCGTACAAAGTACCTTTGTAAGGAACACGTGCAGCAATACCTTCCGGCACCAATTTCTTCACATCGGAAGTTCCACTTTGGAAGTAACGGTCTTTAGAACCATTCTCCATCGCTTCCAAAGAACCCATACCGCGATATGACTTAAACTTACGACCATTGAAGATGATAGTATCACCCGGAGATTCTTCTGTTCCGGCAACCAATGAACCAATCATTACACTATATCCACCGGCAGCCAGAGCCTTTACGACATCTCCCGAATAACGTAAGCCACCATCGGCAATCAAAGGAACACCTGTACCCTTCAAGGCCTTGGCCACGTCATACACAGCAGACAACTGAGGAACGCCCACACCGGCAACTACACGGGTTGTACAGATGGAACCCGGACCGATACCAACTTTCACTGCATCTGCACCGGCTTCAACCAATGCTTTTGCAGCTTCTCCGGTTGCGATATTACCTACTACAATATCAATGTTCGGGAAGCGTTTCTTTGCTTCTTTCAATTTCTCAATAACATACTTGGAATGTCCATGAGCTGTATCGATAACAATAGCATCGGCACCGGCATCCACCAAAGCCTGCATACGGTCGAGTGTATCCACCGTCACACCGACACCGGCAGCCACACGCAGTCTTCCTTTGGCATCTTTACAAGCCATTGGTTTATCTTTTGCCTTTGTAATATCCTTATAAGTAATCAAGCCTACCAGTTTACCATCTTTGTCCACTACAGGCAACTTCTCAATCTTATGTTCCTGCAAAATTTGTGAAGCAGCTTCCATATCGGTAGTCTGGTTGGTAGTAACAATATTATCTTTCGTCATTACTTCATCGATACGCTTATCCATATCTTTCTCAAAACGAAGGTCACGATTGGTGACAATACCGACCAAATATCTTTCATCGTCCACTACAGGAATACCACCGATTCTATACTCAGCCATCAGCGCCAAAGCATCTCTCACGGTAGAACCTCTCTTAATAGTTACGGGATCATAAATCATACCATTCTCAGCACGTTTCACGATAGCTACCTGACGTGCCTGCTCTTCTATAGACATGTTTTTATGAATAACACCGATACCGCCTTCACGAGCGATGGCAATAGCCATTTTAGCCTCAGTAACCGTATCCATGGCGGCAGTCACAAAAGGTACTTTTAACTCGATGTTGCGTGAGAACTTAGTCGAGAGTTCGACTGTTTTGGGTAAAACTTCAGAATAGGCTGGGATTAACAATACATCATCGTAAGTCAATCCGTCCATTACAATTTTATCTGCAATAAATGACATAGGGCTTAATGCGTTTTGAATTTATTGCGTGCAAATATACGAGTTTTATTCAATACCGGAAAATGATAGAATATTTTTTTGTTAGGGTGAAAGAAAATTTAGCAAAAAAATAATCAACCCTGCTCTAACAAAGCCTTCATTATTTTATCAGCCATTAATTTATATCCTTCCTCCGTCAAGTGTATATAATCACCGCTATAAAGTTCGTCACGTATTCTTCCATCTGCATCCAAAAACCATTCGGTAGGATTCACATATTCAGCGCCAGCCAATTTCTTTTTTTTCAATATGGCATGAATTTTATCACAACTCATGCGAATTGCACTTCCTTTCTCCTTACCTGCGGGGAGAAGACCTAAAAGAAGGATACGAGAATCGGGGAAAGCAATAACCGCTTCCTTTGTAACAGCGACAATACCTTCCGCCACTTCTTCCGGTGTATTTTCACCTGATATTAAATTATTAATGCCGATAGCTATCACAACAACCTCCGGTTTACAACAATTATAATCATCATTGCGGATACGCCAAAGAAGATTCTGAGTACGGTCACCCGATATTCCCGCACTTTCCCACGTCTTCTCACCAAGTACTCTATCCATTGCCTCTTTGCCGGGCTTATAGGCTACAGCTTTTCGGGTGCCTCCCCATCCCTGAGTAATGGAATTACCCAACAGCAATAATTTCAGTTTTCTGTTTGCCAAAGTTGCTTTAATATCAGTATCCACCTCATGCCATTCAACACCTTTTACCCATCCGGCCCCGGAACGGAACTCATTCCCGGGAACAGCATGGATACATTCATTGGGGAGACGATGTAAAGCCGATAAAATAAAATGTACGATAGGTTCGGGGTTATTCAACGAATGAGGATGATGCCCTACTCCCGGTTTATGTATCACAGTAACAGGAACTCCCAAACGTTCCATTTCTTCTTCAAATACAGCTGTATTTTCACTAACCGGAACAACCTTGTCCGCATCGCCCACAACGTGCAAGCAAGGAATACCGGCTTTTGCTATTTTCCCGGCATGGTTCACCGGATTTTTCCGCCACTTTAAAGCTGCTTCTTCATTTGAAAATCCATATGCTGAAAGCAATTGCCGAACATCATCATCCGACCCCTCCGAAGCACCTCTCCCCATCGGCCAGCTTTTAATATCCATCACCGGCGCATCCGCATAGATACAGGCAACTTTATCAGTATTTTGTGCAGCCCAGTTGTAGACAATCAATCCTCCCCGGCTCATACCTTCCAAAACAACTTTCTTATGGAAGCCTTCTTTTACCATCTTTGCATACAATTTATTCCAACGTTTGACAGCTTTGTCCGCCCCATACATATCAGCCACATCACAATAGGCAATATGAAATCCCTGTTCCAACAACGCAATATCCGTTTGAGGTTGATGTCCCCAAAATCGAGCACGCATCACCCACGGCTTTCCTTTCGCCTCCTTATAGGGTTTCACAATCTTGCAAGCAGCCCCGTCACAATCAAACTGATATCCACAGAAACCATGAAAATTAAATTCTTCTTTACCTTGCAACCAATCAGCTTTATCTTGTTCTGTACACCCTGCAGTAAGAATCAAATAAGAACCTATTTGACGAGCCATTTTTCCGGCACCGATAGAAGACGGATGCAAGCGATCCGGTAAAAGATGTGATTCCCATTGGTCACCCAACAAATTAAACAGGTTGAGTATTTCTAACTTGTTTTTCCATGCAATCTCTTCTATCATAGGCCGAACCGAAGCAGCTATCCGCTCTGCACTGATGGAGGAATCATCCGTCAGAAAGCAACGGACAGGAGTCAGCAAAATGATACGCGGATGTGAAGGTAATGATTTATAACTATCAATAAGTCGCTGATAATCTCCTATAAAATCATCTTTATATTGCCAGTTTTGAGGTTTGGTATCATTGGTTCCTAATTTTATGAGCACAATATCCGGCTGAAATGTATGTGAGTCTGCAAATGCACGGGTCTTTACATAAGGATAATCCCCTTTTGACAAAAGAGTGCAACCCGAAATTCCATAATTCCTGACCTCGTAATCACTTCCCAAATAAGCTTGCAACTGAGCCGGATAACTATTTTTATTGCGATTGGGAATGTTAGCTCCATAAGTAATACTATTTCCAATGCAAGCTACTTTAATAACTGCTTTTTGAGCAAAAGCATCCATTTTTACTAAGAAAAAGGATAAAAGCAATACACAAATCAGATTCGTTTTCATTCGTATTTTAATAGATTTAATTTAGTCCTAGAGTGCTCATTTCAGCAAATATCTGAATGGGACAAAGTACCTATTGCCATTTCCAAAAACAAAAATAGTACAAATTTTCTATATTCAAAAAAAGTGGGGAAGATGATTGGAGATACAGACAAACAAACCCAATTTAATAAATCAGTATACAGTCCTTTAAAAAGAACAAGAAGTTTTGTAAAAAGAACAAGAAGTTTAAAAAAAAGACCTTGAACTTTTTTAAAAACTCCAAGGTCTTTTCGGAGTGGCAATGGCCACAACAGCAAATAAGACATCCCTGATTGAACATCCAAATAAAGTTTGTGAAATCTACCTTCACACATAGCGTATAGTACATTTCACCTCTCTACACTATATATCAACAAGTTACACCTCGTTTTGTGTGAAAGCAGTTTTTTTCTAAACTTCATTACTATCACCGGCAGAAGTCAATTCTCAAGATTTAATGAGCTACATCGACCTTCAAAAGATACAACTTACGCAACACCTGCTTGACATCATACACCATACCTTCTTGCACATCCTTCGGCACATTCAGACCGATGGATATCACGTTTTTCGATATGTCCACCCTTTCAAGCAAGGAAGCTATTTCAGATTCCAATTCCTGTAAAGTAAAATCTCTCAAACTTCTTTTCTCTTCTCCTTCCATGAAAATCGTGATGCCAAATCCTTCCAAGCGCTTGTTTTTATCCGCCACTTTTGCAACCGGATTTCCATAAGACCGGGGAGGATTATAAACAATCCGGTTGGAAAGACTATGCTGCAACAGTTCGGCAGAATACTCCGCACTCAACTCACGCAAAGCCAACTCATATCCGCGACTTATCTGCTGCTTGGTCTCGTAAACGCAACCCATCTTCGCATTCCGGTCGGCTGTGATGCAAGCCACTATCTGCGGCACCTCCTTGTTCTTGGCATATCGTGAAGAGAAGTCGGCTACCAATCTCTTCGATACAGCATCTGCCAATCCTTCCAACTTTACCACATCCATCTTGTCAAAAACACCAATCATCAATTGGTTGCGCTGGTTAACATACACATCAAATGCAACGGCATCCGGCGCCAGTCCAGCATAATCAGCCGCCGAAACCGACATATTCAGCGAACTGCTGTCGCACATGGCCGCCTGTCTCACTACTACTGTTTGTAAAGCCGCATCTACTTTAGGCTGGGCGAAAACGAACACGGCTCCCGCAGCCAACGGAAACGCTATCAAGATATACAAGCGCTTCCATCTGGGTGTTTTTCTTTCCATCATCATAGTTATACGTTTTTTAAGTGAACAATGGTCGAAACCGCAGGCCATAGAGTAGAGCCTTGTGCCCACAGCTTTTTCCACCAATAATAATTGATATGTTTTTACATCAATACCACAACTGATTACTCCATGATCTGCCTGATACTCATGCAGGTCACGCAACTCTTTCTGCCACAGCCATACCACCGGATTGAACCAGTGGAAAACCTGTAATAACTGCATCCAAAGGCTATCCCACGAGTGGCCATAAAATACATGCATCTGTTCGTGCAAGCGTATCAACGGATAAGCTTCATAATCCTTACGGTTCATCACAATATAATTTCCCCAACTAAAGGGGCTTACCTGCCTGTCCGTCACTATCCAACATACACCACTTTCGCGATATACGGAAGCGCTTTTTATCAGATGCCACATACGGATGTATGCCGCCAAAAACAGGAGTAAAACAAAAGAGCACCCCCCGACATAAAGAAAAAAGAAAAACCGGGAATAAAGAAATGTACTTTCTCCGACATCGGCAGAAACAACCGCTCCCACCTCAGCCTGTCTTGTTTGGGGCAAAGTAACTTTAGTCAATGCCTCATCCAACATACGCAACGAACGATGCACAGGTAATTCTTCCTCTAAAGTGAAATGTACCACAGGAAGTAATGAACACACCAACAAGCCCAACAACAAGACCCGGCGATTAAACCGAAAATGAGTGGTTCCCCTGAACAGCAGTCGGTACAACAAATAAAACGCAGACAGACAGAGGGTGCTTTTCAATATATAAATAATAAAAGCAGTCATAACGATTTCTTTTATTCCTATCCTTTTTCAATTTTTGCTATCAACGCCTTCAGTTCATCCAGTCCCATTTTCTCCTCCTCAATGAACTGTGACACTACCCGAGTATAAGAGTTGTCATAATATTGCGAAATAACATCACTCAATGCCGCCCCTTTGTATTCTTTCTCCGAGACTATCGCATCATAGCGATAACTATTACCCCACACACGAAAAGTTACAAATCCTTTCTCAACCAACAGTTTTACCAATGTAGCCACGGTATTATAATGAGGCTTAGGTTCCTTATAAAAGGCCAGCATCTCACGAATAAACATTGGTCCGTGTTGCCAAAAGATATTCATAATCTCTTCTTCCTTTGCTGTCAGTTTTTTCATTTTCTTCTTTGTTTATCAGTTAGATACACTACAAATATAAGCAAAGTTTAATACAATCTACTAAATAAATTAGTAGAAGTATTATATTTAATAGTAATTAACAATACAATATAAAGAAAGCCGGATTCTGCTTAGAAACCCGGCTTTCTTTGTATATTAATCCTTTGCTTAGTTTGCCATTTCAGAAATGAACTTGATACGAACCAAACGGATTTCGTCCTCAGTATAGTCGTCACCCAATTCTTCCATTGCATCGTCTATTTTATCGGTTGTAGACTCTTTGAAATAATCATAGATATCATCCAAGTGGTCTTCATCCATAATTTCTTCGAGGAAATAGTCAATATTCAACTTAGTACCCGAATAAACGATAGCTTCTACCTCATCCAACAGTTCACTGAATTCCAGTCCTTTGGATACGGCAATATCATCAAGAGCAACCTTGCGGTCGATAGCCTGAATGATAGATACCTTCAACTTAGATTTGTTAGCAACAGTACGGACACGCAAATCTTCCGGACGTTCAATCTCATTTTCTTCGCAGTGCTTCTTTATTAATACACAGAACTCCTGACCGTAACGTTTAGCTTTGCCTGCACCCACTCCCGGAATATTCTGAAGTTCTTCCAGCGTAACGGGATAGATGGTTGCCATTGCCTCCAGAGAAGGATCTTGGAATATAACATAAGGAGGAACATCCAGCTTCTTCGACAGCTTCTTGCGCAAATCTTTCAGCATGGAATAAAGCACAGGGTCTACTGCGCATGAAGCACCTCCCCGAACCGGAGTTTCTTCTTCTTCCTCTTCAAAATCATTATCTTCCACTATCTTGAACGATTTCGGATTCTTCAGGAACTTATGCCCTGCCGAAGTCACCTTCAGTAATCCGTAGTTCTCGACATCTTTGCTTAAATAACCGGCTATCAACGCTTGGCGAATGACAGCATTCCACGTTTTATCTTCTTCCCCCATGCCCGAGCCGAATACTTCAAGCTCTTCATGTTTATGAGCAAGTACTTCCGTAGTTTCCTTACCCAGAAGAATGTCTATTATATAATCTGCTTTAAAGTTTTCTTTTACCGCTATGATTGTTTCAATCACGGCACACAATGAATCCTGAGCCTCCACTTGCTTTTTAGGATTTAAACAGTTATCACAATTTCCACAATTATCTTCTGTAAACTCTTCACCAAAATAATGTAATAACGATTTGCGACGACATACCGACGATTCGGCGTATGCTGCTGTTTCAAGCAACAGCTGTTTGCCTATTTCCTGTTCCGCCACCGGTTTTCCCTGCATAAACTTTTCCAGTTTCTGCAAATCTTTGTTGGAATAAAATGTAATGCACATACCTTCTCCCCCATCACGTCCGGCTCTACCAGTTTCCTGGTAATAGCCTTCCAGACTTTTAGGAATATCATAGTGTATCACAAAACGCACATCAGGCTTGTCAATGCCCATTCCAAAAGCGATAGTAGCTACAATTACGTCGATGTCTTCTTTCAGGAAACCATCCTGATTGGCGGTGCGTGTTGCCGAATCCATACCGGCATGATAAGCACGCGCATTGATGCCGTTGGCTTGCAATATTTCTGCCAGTTCTTCTACTTTCTTACGGCTCAAGCAGTAAATAATGCCTGACTTGCCTGAATTTGCCTTGATAAACTTAATAATATCACGGTCGATATTATTCGTTTTGGGGCGTACTTCATAATAAAGATTCGGACGATTGAATGAAGATTTAAATTCTGCCGCATCCAGCATTCCCAAGTTCTTCTGAATGTCCATACGAACTTTCGGAGTAGCTGTAGCTGTAAGCGCGATGACAGGTGCCTTTCCTATTTCATTTATAATAGGACGGATCCTACGGTACTCGGGACGGAAATCGTGTCCCCATTCCGAAATACAGTGTGCCTCGTCTACTGCATAAAAAGAAATCTTCACGCCTCTCAGAAACTCTACGTTTTCTTCCTTCGTCAATGACTCGGGAGCCACATAGAGCAGTTTGGTCTTCCCGCTCAAAATATCTGATTTTACCTGGTCGATAGCCGACTTGTTTAATGAAGAATTGATGAAATGAGCCACTCCGTCTTCTTCGCTGAAGTTACGCATGGCATCCACCTGATTTTTCATTAATGCAATTAAAGGAGATATAACAATTGCCGTTCCTTCCATGATGAGTGAAGGCAACTGATAACATAATGATTTTCCGCCACCTGTAGGCATTAATACAAATGTATCGTTTCCCGCCAGCAAATTACGGATAATTGCTTCTTGGTTTCCCTTGAAAGTATCAAATCCAAAATACTTTTTCAGTGCGTTAGTCAAATTTATATTCTCCTCCATTGTCTCAAATAGTTTTTCGCGGTTCCCCGTTCTTGTTTTTACATCTTTTGTTGTCTAACAAAGTTATAAACAAGTTCTCAAATTACACGAATATTTCGAGTAATATTTTTCAGAAGAATTGCATTTTTCTTTCTCTCTCCCTTTACTATATTGATACTAAGCATTTTGCAACCGTGAGATATTTGCTTTATCCATCTGTTTTTGGGCGTAATCCAACGTCACTTCGAAGCTTTTCACCTTCTTTGATGGTAATTCAAACATCATATCCATCATAATTGTCTCTACAATGGAACGTAATCCACGGGCTCCAAGTTTGTATTCGATAGCTTTGTCAACTATGTATTCGAATACTTCGGGCTGAAATACCAATTCTATTTTATCCATTTTAAACAGTTTGACATACTGCTTGATAATAGAATTTTTTGGCTCCGTAAGAATGCTGCGCAATGCATTTCTATCCAACGGATTCAAATAAGTAAGAATAGGCAGACGACCGATTATTTCGGGTATCAGTCCGAATGACTTCAAATCCTGGGGTGCAATATACTGCATCATATTACCACGGTCTATTTTTACCGTTTCTTTGGCTGCACTGTAGCCTACAACATTAGTGTTGAGACGCTGGGCAATCTTTCGTTCAATACCATCAAACGCTCCGCCACAAATGAACAGAATATTTTTGGTATTGACCTGAATCATTTTCTGATCCGGGTGCTTGCGTCCTCCCTGAGGCGGAACATTGACAACCGAACCTTCCAACAATTTCAACAAACCTTGCTGTACTCCCTCACCGCTTACATCACGGGTAATGGAAGGATTGTCTCCCTTACGGGCTATCTTGTCGATTTCATCTATGAATACAATACCTTTTTCGGCTTCGGCCACATTGTAGTCCGCCACTTGGAGCAAACGAGTCAGAAGGCTTTCAATATCTTCCCCCACATACCCGGCTTCGGTCAAAACAGTAGCATCAACAATGGTAAAAGGAACATGCAATAGTTTTGCTATCGTACGTGCAAGCAGTGTTTTTCCGGTTCCTGTGCTACCCACCATGATGATGTTGGATTTTTCAATTTCTACATCATCCTCGTCTGCATTCTGAAGCAAACGTTTATAGTGATTGTAAACAGCTACCGAAAGATATCTTTTCGCATCATCCTGACCGATAACATACTCGTCCAGGAATTCTTTAATCTGTTGAGGTTTAGGCAACTCTTTCAAGTTGAGTTCTTCAGCCTTTCCTTGCGACTGACGAAGGGCTTCTTTGGTAATTTCGTATGCCTGCTCGGAACAACTGTCACAAATACAGCCATTCATGCCGGTAATAAGAAAACCTACCTCATTTTCAGAGCGTCCGCAAAAACTGCATTTTCTCTTGTTTCTTGGTGTTTTACTATCTTCCAATTTTCTCTTAATATTAATGTAATTATACCTTATATATTATAGAGCCGGTTTACGAGACAGCACTTCGTCAATCATACCATACTCTTTTGCTTCCTGAGCCGTCATCCAGTAATCGCGATCTGAATCAGCCCACACCTTATCAAAATCAGTATGCGAATGCTCTGCTATGATTGTATAAAGCTCTTTCTTCAGCTTCATTATTTCACGTGCTGTAATTTCAATGTCCGAAGCCTGACCTTGAGTGCCTCCCATCGGCTGATGAATCATAACACGAGAGTGTGTCAGCGCCGAACGTTTTCCTTCTGTTCCCGCAACCAGCAAAACAGCAGCCATCGAAGCAGCCATACCGGTACAAATAGTAGCCACATCACTATTGATAAATTGCATGGTGTCATAAATGCCCAATCCGGCATAAACAGAACCACCCGGCGAATTAATATAAATAGATATATCTTTTCCTGAATCTACAGAATCCAGATAAAGGAGCTGAGCCTGAAGAGTATTGGCCGTATAGTCATTGATTTCTGTACCCAAAAAGATAATTCTGTCCATCATCAAACGCGAGAATACATCGAGCTGTGTCACATTCAACTGACGTTCTTCCAAAATATAAGGGTTCAGATATCCGCCTTGAGACTTAATGACATCATCCAGCACCATGCTGCTCATTCCTAAATGCTTAGTAGCAAATTTTCTAAAATCATCCATAATTTAATGGTTTAGTTATTATTCACAAAAAGAGGCTTTCAACCCCATTTTTTCAAACAAACAAAAGTACAAAAAAATACGGTCGACGTATCGAAACTTTTGCTTATAACGAAAATTTTTGGTCAAAAGCCCCCTTTTTTAGTAAGATTTAGCAATCAATGCTTATCTCACCAAAATATTATTCAAACATCTTGTTGAATTCTTCCATTGTAACCGACTTGTGGTTCAATGTTGCTTTTTCTTTCAAAGCAGCAGCCAGTTTGCTTTCTACGGCGCGGTTCACTAAAGATTCTACTGATTCTTTTTTCTTCAGCATTTCTTTTGCATAGTTTTCGAGCATTTCTTCAGGAATGTTCAACATGCCATACTGAGCGAACTGAAGACGGGTAGCTTCTTTAGCCATATTCAAGACATCTGCTTGCTCTACCTTGATTTCATTTGCAGCAATCAGCTGTTCTTTAATCAAATGCCAAGTCAGTTCTTCGATGCTCTTTTCGTAGTTTTCAGCAACGAACGCTTCTCCCTTTTCTTCATTATTCAGCAACATGATGCGCTTCAACAAAGCATCCGGGAACTCAAGTTTGCCTACTCTCTTAGTAAGGTAATCACGAACATCCATCAAGAACTTGTAGTTGCTGTCTGCTTCAAACTGAACGGCAATTCCTTCTTTGATTTTTGCACGGAATTCTTCTTCACTCTTCACTGTGTCTTTGCCAAACACCTGATCAAACAATTCCTGGTTCAATTCTGCAGGAACCATGCGGGTGATTTCTTCCACTTGGAAGCTGAAGTTACCTTTAACGTCCGCAACTTCTTCTTTCTTGATTTTCAACAATGAAGACAGTTCTGCTTCGTTGTTATCAAATGCAGTAGCAGGGTTGAATACCAAAACGTCATTAACCTTAGCTCCGTTGAAAATTGCTTTTTGGTCATCGTTCTTCATGTAAGTCGGCATCATTACAGCACCTTCTACCTGAATTCCCCCTTCTTTAGTATTACCGTTTTCATCCAATTCAGCCAACAGACCTTTAATCATGTCTTTGTCTTCATAGGCTTCTACCTTATCATATTTGCCTGCACGCTGAGTGTACATCTTCACTTGCTGTTCCACCAATTCGTCAGCCACTTCAATCGTATAATAATCTACTGTATCCTGATTTGTGATTTCAGCATTGAATTCAGGAGCCAAAGCGATATCGAACACAAACTCAAAGTTTTCCTGAGTATCGAAATCCACCGGTTGCATCTTTTCAGCATTCGGCAACGGCATACCCAGCATATTCACTTTGTTTTCATGGATATATTCGTTTACTTTTTCCTGCATCAGCTTATCAACTTCTTCAGCAAGCACAGCTTTACCAAATTGCTTTTTGATAAGACTCATAGGTACCATGCCTTTACGGAAACCCGGTATGTTGGCTTTCTGACGGTAAGTCTTCAACACTTTTTCTACTTTTTCCTGATAATCGGCCTTTTCGATATTAACAGTAAGCAATGCACTTACCTTGTCAACGTTTTGCAATGAAATATTCATTCTGACTTATTTTATTTAATTGTTACTTCTTTCAGATTTTCTCATTAAAGAGGTTGCAAAATTAGTGTTTAATCTTTCAATTACCAAATACACAGGCTAAAAAAAACTAATTGACAACAGAAAGTAGCCTGATAAAAGATAAATAAAATGGCACAAATAAAAAAAAGAAAAAAAAGTCGCTTTTTTTCTTGCTTATTCAAATTTTATGCGTTCCTTTGTGGTCGAACTGGTGATAGATAATATAGCTAGTGATTTTTATTACAAGGTTTTACTTCTGTACGCATAGCACTTACGTAAACTCTCTGTCGTTCTAATCCCCCTATCTCATTCATAATCACCATTCAGAGAGTATTTTTTATTTTATTTATTTTTATTTTTTCACTATGAATATGTATGTTGGAAACCTTAACTACCGTGTTAAGGAAGGAGATTTGGAACAGGCAATGTCTGCTTACGGAGTAGTAACTTCTGTAAAGGTTATCAAAGACCGTGAAACAGGTAAGTCAAAAGGATTTGCTTTTGTTGAAATGGAAGATGATCAGGATGCTGCTAAAGCCATCAACGAACTGAACGGTTCTGAATTTATGGGCCGTCAATTGGTTATCAAAGAAGCATTACCGAAACGAATGTAATTACTGATTGATACAGACTAAAAAAGGCTGCGAATTAACTATTTGCAGCCTTTTTTATTTGGTATTTATTAAGCCTATACGTAACTAATATATCTTTTAGCCTTGCATCTGCTGTTTTCGGTTGGCTTCTTCCAATTGGAAGTCTTTACGGCGAAGTACAAAATTGGTTCCCAAATACTTTTCGCGAACAACCGGATTCTCTGCCAATTCTTCGGGCGTACCTTGAAACAGAATCTTTCCTTCAAACAATAAATAGGCCCGGTCTGTCAAGCGCAGAGTTTCCAATGCATTATGGTCAGTTATCAGAATGCCAATATTCTTATCTTTCAGTTTCCACACAATATGCTGTATATCCTCTACTGCGATAGGGTCTACACCGGCAAACGGTTCATCAAGCATAATAAACTTAGGGTCGATTGCCAGACAACGGGCTATCTCCGTTCGACGGCGCTCTCCTCCCGACAACTGGTCTCCCAAATTCTTACGCACTTTTTGCAAGCGAAACTCTGCTATCAAACTTTCCAGTTTCTCTTTTTGATATTCGGGACTGGTCTTTGTCAGTTCCAAAACAGAAGCGATATTATCTTCCACACTCATCTTGCGGAATACAGACGCTTCTTGTGCCAAATAGCCGATACCGTTTTGAGCCCGTTTGTACACAGGATAGGAAGTGATATCCAAGTCATTCAAATAAATATGTCCTTCATTGGGTACGATCAAACCGGTAGTCATATAAAAAGAAGTAGTCTTACCTGCCCCGTTCGGCCCCAATAAACCGACAATCTCCCCCTGCTTCACATCAAAGGAAACATGGCTCACTACAGTACGTTTGCCGTACTTCTTTACCAGATTTTCAGTACGCAATACCATTTTACCATTTTCGGGCACTGCATTTTGTTGTTCTATTTCCAGCTCTGACATATCTACGAATTTTGGAACAAAAGTACTAAAAAAGTTTAGGAAACGCATAACAGAACAGAAAATCAGAACATCTTTTGCATTTATATAGACAAAAAAGGCTACTTTTGCAGGAAATTGTGAAAACTATGATGATAAGACCCATAACAACTGTAGGAAAATACATCATACTGATGGGACGTACTTTTGCACGTCCGGAACGTATGAGAATGTTTTTCAAGCAATACCTCAATGAAATGGTGCAACTGGGAGTAAATTCTATCGGCATTGTATTGCTCATTTCATTCTTTATCGGTGCAGTGATTACCATTCAAATCAAATTAAACATCGAAAGCCCTTGGATGCCACGTTTTGTAGTTGGTTACACTACTCGTGAAATCATGCTGTTGGAATTTTCGTCCTCCATCATGTGTCTCATCCTTGCCGGTAAGGTAGGTTCCAACATTGCTTCGGAGATAGGAACAATGCGGGTGACTCAACAAATCGACGCTCTTGAAATAATGGGAGTCAATTCGGCCGGCTATCTTATTCTGCCCAAAATTGCAGCTTTGATGACTATGATTCCCTTTTTGGTAATCTTTAGCATTTTCTCAGGTATCATAGGTGCCTTTTGCACCTGTTGGTTCGGCGGCGTGCTGAATGCGGAAGATTTGGAATACGGCTTGCAATACAGTTTCCAAGAATGGTTTGTCTGGTGTAGCTTTATTAAATCACTGTTCTTTGCCTTTATCATTTCCAGCGTGTCGGCCTACTTCGGCTATACGGTGGAAGGCGGCTCCATAGCCGTGGGCAAGGCTAGTACAGATTCTGTGGTCATGAGCAGTGTACTGATTTTGTTCTCTGACTTAGTATTAACACAACTTTTAATGGGATGATAGAAGTTAAATCATTATATAAGTCATTCGAAGGCAAAGATGTATTGGTAGATATCAATGCTATTTTCGATAACGGAAAAACCAATCTGATTATCGGTCAGAGTGGTTCGGGAAAAACAGTATTGATGAAATGTATCGTGGGGCTGCTGATACCCGAAAAGGGAGAGATCCTCTATGACGGGCGTAACTTCCTAAGCATGAACAAGAAAGAAAAAAAGACATTACGTCGCGAAATGGGAATGATTTTCCAAAGTGCTGCCTTGTTTGATTCACTGACAGTATTGGAAAACGTGATGTTTCCCCTCGATATGTTTTCTAATGACACCTATCGCGACCGACTGAGACGTGCTCAATTCTGCCTTGACCGTGTCAATCTGATTGAAGCTCAAAATAAATATCCGGGCGAAATCAGTGGTGGTATGCAAAAGCGTGTTGCCATTGCACGTGCCATCGCACTGAATCCGCAATACTTGTTCTGTGATGAACCGAACTCCGGCTTAGACCCTAAAACATCGTTGGTAATAGATGAACTGATTCATGATATCACTACCGAATATAATATGACCACGATTATCAATACCCATGATATGAACTCCGTAATGGGCATCGGTGACAGTATTCTCTACATCTACCAAGGACATAAAGAGTGGGAAGGCACTAAGAATGATGTATTCACAGCAACAAACGAACGCCTGAACAACTTTATTTTCGCTTCCGACTTATTGCGCAAAGTAAAAGAGGAAGAGATTAGGGAAATGGAAAAGAAAAAATAAGGAAATTATCCACCATAGGGAGGAATCTGTATGTTCATGTTCACCTGAATTGATGACAAATCTGTTTGCATTTTTCCCGTTGGGACACTCTGATTTCCAAAAAAGATTTGTTTATGCATTCGGATAGAAACATTCCGTCCATGTAGTAATAAAAACAATGAGACTGTCTCATACTCTTATTCTGAAACAGTCTCATTTGATTTTAATATTAAATACTTTATTTCTGTCTGATATAAATATTTATTGGAGTACCTGACAGCTTCCACTTCTCACGCATCTTATTCTCAAGGAAACGCTTATATGGCTCCTTTACATATTGAGGTAAGTTGGCAAAGAACACGAAAGAAGGAACTTGCGTGTTAGGCAACTGGGTACAATATTTAATCTTAATGTATTTTCCTTTTGTTGAGGGAGGCGGATACGCTTCAATCAACGGCAACATCTCTTCATTCAGACGAGCTGTCGGAATACGGGTTGTGCGGGCATGATAAACCTCCTTAGCCATTTCCAACACCTTAAAAATGCGTTGTTTAGTCATGGCAGAAGCAAATATAATGGGAAAATCCACAAATGGAGCAAAACGTGAGCGGATAGCCTCCTCGTATGACTTCATTACCTTGGCGTCTTTATTCTCTACCAAATCCCACTTATTGACCACTACCACCAGCCCCTTTTGGTTACGCTGGATAAGCGAAAATATATTCAAGTCCTGCCCTTCTATACCACGGGTAGCATCAATCATCAGAATACATACATCCGAGTTCTCAATGGAGCGGATAGAACGGATAACGGAATAATACTCCAAGTCTTCCGTCACTTTATTCTTCTTGCGAATACCGGCAGTATCCACCAAATAGAAATCAAAACCGAACTTCTCGTAACGAGTATAGATAGAGTCACGCGTAGTACCGGCGATCTCTGTCACAATATTACGGTCTTCACCGATAAAGGCATTCACGATAGATGACTTTCCTGCATTCGGACGGCCCACAACTGCAAAACGGGGAATATCCTCATCCAACAGTTCTTCTCCTTCTTTATTAAACTTACTTACAATCAAGTCCATCAAGTCTCCTGTACCGAATCCGCTCAAAGCAGAAATGCAATACGGGTCATCAAGTCCCAATGAGTAAAATTCTGCTGCATTATATTGCAAATCATTATTATCAGTCTTGTTTGCCACCATAATAACAGGCTTCTTGGTACGACGCAAAATGGCAGCAACCTCCATATCAAGGTCTGTTACTCCATTCACCACATCTACTACAAACAAGATTACATCTGCTTCATCAACAGCCAACAATACTTGTTTACGGATTTCCTCTTCAAAAACATCATCCGAGTTTACCACCCATCCGCCGGTATCAACGACAGAAAACTCACGTCCCAACCATTCCGACTTACCATATTGACGGTCGCGGGTTGTTCCTGCCTGCTCATTTACAATAGCCTGACGAGTCTTAGTCAGACGATTAAAAAGTGTAGACTTTCCCACATTGGGACGTCCTACGATTGCTACTAAATTTCCCATGTTCTTTCTTGTTTACGGCTATCACAGTCGATTTTAATCCAATTGATACCCAAAGTTTTTCAATTCTTTGTCCGAGCTTCTCCAGTCTTTATCCACCTTCACAAAAGTTTCAAGATAAACAGACTTCTGAAAGAAATGCTCTAAAGTCTTACGTGCTTCTGTTGCCACTTTCTTCAATGCCTTGCCTTGCTTACCAATGATAATACCTTTCTGTGAATCACGCTCCACATAAATCACCGCATTGATATGGATGCTCTTTGCATCTTCTTTAAATTGTTCTACAACTACTTCGACCGAGTAAGGAATCTCCTTGTCATAATAAAGCAGAATCTTTTCACGAATTATCTCCGTTACAAAGAACCGGGCCGGTTTATCCGTCCATTGGTCCTTACCAAAATAGGGAGGTGAATCGGGCAACAATTCCTTGATGCGTTTCATCACTACATCTATATTAAACTTCGAAGTAGCCGAAATAGGAATAATCTCTGCTTGTGGAATCAATTCATGCCATTCTTCCACCAGCTTTACCAATTCTTCCTGATTAGTCAAATCTATTTTATTAATCAGCAATAAGATAGGAACTTGCAGTTTACGAACCTTTTCGATAAACTCCAGATTCTTGTCAGGTTTCTCTATCACATCCGTTACATACAATAACACATCAGCATCCGCCAGCGCCGACTCCGAAAAATTAAGCATACTTTCCTGCAACTTATAATTCGGTTTCAATACTCCCGGAGTATCCGAGAATACAATCTGCATATCATCTGTATTCAAAATACCCATGATACGATGACGCGTTGTCTGTGCCTTGAACGTAGCGATTGAGATACGTTCACCTACCAGCAAATTCATCAATGTAGACTTACCCACATTAGGATTTCCTACTATATTTACAAACCCTGCCTTATGCATAATTTTTATAATTTATTGGTTACAGACAAAAAAACGCATCTGAATATGGATGCGTTCATTTGTATTTGTAGTTTAATGATTATTATCTCTTACTACCATCGTAACCCCATTTCACATAAACGGCTCCATAGGTGAAACCTGCGCCGAATGCTGTAAATATCAGGTTATCTCCTTTCTTCAGCTGTTTTTCATAATCCCAAAGGCACAACGGAAGCGTCGCTCCACTGGTATTTCCATAACGCTGAATATTTATCATTACCTTATCCAAAGGCACTTCCAAGCGAGATGCAACAGCATCAATGATACGCAAATTTGCCTGATGAGGAATTACCCAGTCGATATTATCTTTATTCAACCCATTGTTTGCAGCAATAGTTGCAGTAATATCCGACATATTTGAAACAGCATATTTGAATACTGTTCTACCTTCCTGATAGAGATAATGCATTTTATGATCTACTGTGAAATAAGAAGGAGGACACACAGAACCACCTGCTTTCATATGAAGGAAAGGAAGACCTTTACCATCCGTACGCAGAATAGAATCCATTATCCCGTAATCTTCTGTAGTAGCTTCTACCATACATGCCGCAGCACCATCACCAAAGATAGGGCAAGTGGCACGGTCTTGGTAGTTTACCATAGACGACATCTTATCAGCACCAACAATAATAATCTTTTTATGTCTACCAGATGCGATGAGTGAAGCAGCTGTTTCCATTAAGTATAAGAACCCGCAACATGCAGCCTGCAAATCGAATGCAAATGCATTCTTCAATCCCAACTTATCGCACAGAATAGAAGCGGTTGAAGGGAAATGATAGTCAGGAGTAGTTGTTGCTACGATTACCGCGTCAATGTCGTCAGGATTTGAACCGGTTTTCTGCATCAGTTGTTTGGCTGCTTTACGCGCCATATACGATGTTCCCAATCCTTCCTCATTAAGGATACGTCTCTCTTTAACTCCAATTCGAGTCATAATCCATTCATCATTGGTATCTACCATTCTTGAGATTTCTTCATTCGTCAAGACATAATCAGGTACATAACCTCCGACTCCTGTTATTACTGCATTAATTTTTTCCATCATTCCAAATTATTAGTTTGTACTCTTTATAAAAAAACAGCCGACAGAGCCGAAGCTCGCCGGCTTTATTTTATAAAACGTACAAACGTGTTTAAAGCTACTGATTAAACAGCAGCTTCTTTTTCGATTGCTAACTTACCTCTATAATAACCGCAAGCTCCACATACAGTGTGGTAAACATGCCATTCGCCGCAGTTAGGGCAGATAGCTAAAGTAGGAGCAACTGCCTTGTCATGAGTTCTTCTCTTTGCAGTTCTCGTTTTTGATTGTCTTCTTTTAGGATGTGCCATTTTTCTAAACTTTAATTATTATCTAATATTTTCTTTAATTCATTCCATCTCGGATCTATTTCTTGTGGCTCTTCATTGCCAATTTCCTCTTCGGGTAATTCAACTGCAATATCATCGTCATCATCATCACCTGAAGTGCGCAAATGCTTACTCAGCTTACCTACCATACCCTTATTACATTTACCCGGAGCATGCACATGTTTCATAGGAATATTCAATGCTATGAACTCATATAAGAACCATGCAATATTTATGTAACCGTCTTCCTCAGGAACCACGACAATATCACCTTCTTCGGTAAATGAAGAGCCTAATTTGACTTTCAACTTATCTGATGTCAAAATGGGTAACTCCATTTCATCCAGACAACGGTCACATGGTACAATGACAAAGCCTTCTGTCTGAAACTCTAACAAGAAAACACCGGATGTTTTTTTCACATTCAGCTCCACTGTTAGTTTTCCTTTTTGCACTTCTGGTCCATCCAGATCTACAAAGAATTGATTATCCAGCGTAAACTCATATTTAACAGAGTCCGCCTTCATATTCTTCAATTCTATCTTATATTTATCAAACTTTCCCAAAGCAATACTATATAAATCGGGCGACAAAGATACAAATAATATTCCATTATCATACCATAATTGGCAGATATTTTTGAATTTAACTCCTTTTTCGACCGTTTTTATCTATTACAAAGACTTTCTTCCTACCTCTATCAAAGGAAGAGAAAAATAAAAAAGCCTCCAGTTCGTAAACTGGAGGCTTCCATTAAAAACGGCGGCTACCTACTCTCCCACTGTTACGCAGTACCATCGGCGTGACAAGGCTTAACTTCTCTGTTCGGAATGGGAAGAGG
>OMBP01000028.1_pt1 | contig 145302 bp, 112 predicted proteins | sample 1644911 | NCBI WGS metagenome assembly OMBP01 (sample SAMEA103958122, study PRJEB25191) | human gut metagenome | biome: human-associated habitat [ENVO:00009003]; feature: intestine environment [ENVO:2100002]; material: feces | place: Germany | collected 2013/2015 | reverse complement strand
TGCCGTTCGGCTTCTCGCTGCCTTTCTTCACGTAAAATAATACCTTGAATGTACTACGCATAACTCACTCCTTTTTTTGGTTACAAAATTAGTTATTAGTGAGTTACCGACAGCTATGTAAATCTACGCAAAACACAGAAACAGAACCTTTTAGCAAGAAATCTGCACCCGTTACGGGAGTAACGAGGTGGTAACTGAACTTCTGCACCGTTTGGCTTCGAGGTGGTATTTCGTTGGCTCTGTCCCATAGAAAAACAAAGCGTAACGAACGCTCTATCAGCTAATTCGCTACGCTTTGCCCAAATTTACTTTTTCGCTATGGGTTTATTTTAAATATTGAATTTTGAAGGGATTACCTTCTGTTTTTATCTTTAAAGGTTCATACTTATCTTCTTTATAGTTGTAAAGATAATAACCTGTTCCTTGAGTAGAAGCCATCCCGAACACCATATAGTCTCCTGCTTTACATTGACTACATGACCAACCCGTAGTTCCGTCAAAGTTCATTTTTTTGACAGTTTTATTATAAACATCTATTTCAAATGTTTGCATTGATTTGTCATTTACATAATCAGGTGGATTACTAACATATCCCGGAACATTGAAATATCCATATAGCTTACCATTTCCTGTATATGTTTTGCTATAAATATAATTTGCTTTATTACCCTTTATGTCCGGTATACTAATTGTTTCTATTGGGAAATAGTATGACTGATCAAAGTCTGTTTCTCCTTTCTTTATACGCAAGAAACCTTCTGTACAGTTTGCAAAATATCCGAAGCCTCCTACACAATAAATATAAAGATCGCCTTTTTCATCAATGAAAGGATCACCTGAATACTCATAAGCGGTTGCCATTGTAGCTCTATTATCAGATATCATTTTAATAGGCTTGTCTGTCTTTGTATCAATCAAAAGTACATAAGCTCCAGTATTAGGGTTAAACTGGGACTTATCTTGAGCTAATCCTACATATAAAATACCATCTCTAATAACCGAAGCACCAGGTTCAGGATTTTTATCACCACTTTCTTTCCCAATTGCATATTCAGATAAATCTATTTCACCTGTTTTTTGCATTGTCGTAGGATTTATTATATACAATTTTCCCAATCCTACGCATGATATATAAGCTTTTTCTTCTGAATCAAATGTAAGGAATGCAGGAAGAGAACCGGAAGGGAGAATCATCGTTTCTTTTTCTTGAATTAGCAAACCATTCTCGACTCTGTACTTATATAAACGGGCATTCATCGATTCTAAGACATAAATGTTACCCCCATAAGTAAAAAGAAAAGATTCTTTTGCAAAGACCAAAGAATTTTGTGTACTTGTCTGTTCTACATTTAAATCTTTAAATAGACTAACATAAGCATTATCACCCACCGTGACACTATGAACAAAACTCATATCGTCTTCTTCATCTGTTGGAAACGGATCATCTTTACTACATGAAATAAAACTTAAAAAGGTCGCTAATAGCGACAATAAAAACCATTGATTTTTCATTTTTTTTATTTTTTTAGTTAAAATAATTATTTATAATATTACAAACTCATCGCTCCCCCTGAAGATTCATCACCAAACCAATTAAATCGTAATTTAATTTTAAAAGTACGACCTTGTAAAGGCTTTTTAAATTCCATATAGCTCTCCTTGTTGAATATATTTTCAACTTCAAACCCTAATGATACTTTATTTTTCCAAATAGATTGCTGGAATCCTGCCGTAAAAAGATGACTACGAGGAATTAACCATTTCTTTCGCTGTTCTGGTAAGTTACTCATTTGCCAACTCCAATCAAAATCATGAACGTAAGATGCGTCTATATAGATTCTAGATATTTCATGTTTCCCAAGTAATCCCTCTGTATGATACTCTAAACCATAGTTAAAATAAAAACGAGGAATATTGGGTACCTGTTTATCATAAGTCGGGTTTTTCACACTTTGGTCATTAGTAGTCCATTTTAGCTTATCCCGAATATCTTGATAGGTTAAGTTAAAATAACTATAAAGCTGTGGAGTCACATCTATTTTTAAATCAAAATCTCCCCCCATGATCTGAGTCTTACCCAAATTCGTATAAATCATTCGTATATCAGCAGGAAATAAACTTATCATATCTGTTATATACATATAATATAAATTTGTCTCTAACTGAAAACGACTTAACCCCATAAAATTACTTTTATCCATGATTAACCCTAAATTTATATTATTACTTATTTCGGGATTTAAATCAACTGAAGGCTTTACTGTCACTCCGTCTCCAAACAATTCTTCCGTATCAGGAAGCCTCACGTTATGTGATAAGGAAAATTTACCTCTCACCCCTTTGAAAAATTCATAACTGATTCCTTCACTTATTCCATAGTAAAAATTGTTTATTTTTGTTTTTTTCGGTTCTTTCTTAACACTTTCAGATTCATCTACAATTTTATCACTTGTTCTATATATTCCAGAATTTAAATAGTATAGACTGAACATTAAAGAGTTTTGAAGTTTGTTATTACGTGAAGAATACTCATGTGCTAACCCCAAAGTATTTCCCTTCATATTACTGGGAAAACCACTAGGGTCAAAACCAACATATTCTGCTGTATAATCATCCTTAGGTCTATACCTTGAATATGTGAATTGATTGTTAAGATTAAAGGTATGTTGCTTTAACTTGTATTTTAAATTCAATTTATGTCTGATTTCAAATTGTTTGTCATCTGAATAGTTTAATAAATTATCATCAGTTTCTCCCATTGTATTTGTTATGGTTCCATCCCATTGCCGTTTTGTTCTAGCGGTATCAACCAAATGCGTATGAATGATTGGAGTTACTAGACCTGACTTGAATTCAAGGTTTTTAAATAAGAAATTCTTCTTCTCTAAAGTTAAAGTAGGCATAATGTTTGTCCCATGTGTATGAGAAAAACGTGAATCAAAATCTAAGGCCTGAATTCCCTTTTTATTGTTATAAAAAGCACATTCTAATTCAATCTTATCAAACCAGAATTTTGTAAATGTTAAACCTACATTATACATTGTGGACCTATAATAATCATTATTTCTTATTACTTCTTGGTAGGCACTTGAAGGTAAATTTGTTTCAAAAACAGGATAAGTCATTTTATAATTATTATCCGATTTATTATGAAAAAAACCTCCTCCAATTTGAATCCCTGGTTTTTCAAACATTTTTTTTACACTGACTAACGTTTTGGAAGTACCAAATGAAGCAAACTCCTGAGTAAAGCCTACCAAGTCACACTCGTCCTCTCTTGTAACAACATTAATCGCTCCTCCCAGACCATCACTGCCATATTCAGCAGGAACTATTCCTTTATATATCTCAATATATTTAATGGCATCAATAGGTATGTCGTTTATATCAAATGAACCATCGGGGCTATTTAAAGGAAAACCATCTATATAAATAGCTACTCTTTTTCCTTCCAGACCATGTATGGACATTTTAGAAGAGCTACCCAAACCTCCGGATTTTCTAACTTTGATTCCAGAAGTACGAGTAAGTACTTCTTCAATTCCAGTTGAACGACCTCTTAATTTTGCTCCATCAACAACCGTTACAGCCATAGGACTTTTACGTATATGATTTATTTCTGCCTGCTGTGAGGATGCTTTTACCACGACCTCATTCAACACTTCTGTACTTTCTTCCAAAAAGAAATTTTTAGTTGTATTTCTATTTACAGTAACAGACTGTTTTATTGTTTTGTATCCGATAAAAGAAACCTCTACAAGATACGTTCCGTTTTGAGGTAATTTTATTCTGTATAACCCATTATCATTTGCATTATCTCCAACCTGATTTTTTCGTATATATACAGAAGCTCCTACAACAGGTTCATTTGTCTTTTTATCTACGATTCGACCAGAAAGAAAAACTTGTGCCCAAGATATCATAGGGAAACAACATATTCCCATAATGACTAAAATTGTTTTTACTTTTCTACACAACATAGGTTTATAATAAAATTTTTTTTTAACATGCATATTATAGTTACATTGGAAGCTTTAGATACATTTATCGTGTCAATATCAATCCAATTGCATAATTTACTATATGCTGTATAATATGCCTTTAGAATAGCTTCTTTACGTGAAAAAATGTCAATAGGAGAAAATTCTTTCTTATCTATACACGCTATCTCTTGGGGTGTACAAAAAAGAGAATATTCCTTTTTTGATAATATCGTCGTTTGATCTTCAATATCTACTCCAATACCCTTATACCTCTTTTTCTTTCCAACAGCAGCAACTGCTATTGCATCTTTATGAGATATAGAACCAACTATGTCAAATGGCCATATTGGTTCACCATCTCTTCCTTTTAAAATGGGAACTATTTCCTTTTGTAAAGTCTGTAAGGCACGATGTGCGGCACAACGTCCCAAAATATAAGTTTTAAGACGTATTTCAGACCATTCTCTTTTAATGAATATTTTTTCCTCATTAAAGAGATTATCTGAAGTAGCAAAAGGACTATCTTCCACAATTTCTACTGCTATATCGGAAAAGGGTAATACAAGCATATTTATACATGCAATTCTATATAATTCATTATCAACTTAGCTAATTCCGCATGATATTTTGTAATAAGAACATGCCCTCCTGGCAATTGGTGGAAAGAAACTTTCTGAAAGTAATTATTCCATAGATGTTGATTGTTTCGAATTGTAGGCTCATCCTCTCTACCGACGATGGAACATAATGGGGTTTTCAATTTACAATCAAGAAACTTGTAATTTACCATTGCTACAGTATTCATTCTCAACTCATGCAAATATTCATGTTTTTCTTCATCTGATAAAGTTGCGATCAATTCTTCATTCAACAGATCTTTTGCACGTGAATAATCCAAAAGGGCATTATCGTCATTTGAAAAGAATTGCATTAAGTCATCACGCAATGTAGGAGGAGTTCCACCAATCATTATAATACCCTGTATCGGAATATTTTCTTGTTCAAATCGTTTACAGATATCATAAGCAATATAGCAACTGTAAGAATATCCCATGATAAACAAAGGAATCTCTTTATCAGCCTCTTTCAGTTCATTGGCTAATAGCGCACCAACTTCTTCTACAGAGGACTTTATCTCACGTCCATCTCCATGTCCCGGATATTGTACTGTATATAAGTTGATTTCTCCGGTAAAATCCCCAGAAAATGTACTATACATACCAGGGGTTCCTGCTGCATATGGAAGACATATAAGTTTTGCATATGGAGTAGAAACCTTTTTCATACAAATGAGATTCTCAATTTTATTATTCTCTATTTCTTGTTCAAGCAGTTCGGCTATCGTAGGTTTATCGAATAAATCTTTTAATTTGATGTTGGTTAATCCGACCTCCTTTAATTCTTTTATTAACCTTACAGATCGGATAGAGTCGCCTCCTATATCCCAGAAATTATCAAATACACCTACCTCTGGTATCCCTAATACCTTTTCCCAGATTAAGGTTATTTGTTTTTCCCTTTCATTCCTTGGACCTACAATATCCCTTTTAACAAAATTTTGTTTCTGATTCGCAATATTGGGTAATTGCTTCTTGTCTGTTTTTCCATTGGCAGAAATTGGAATCTGCTCTATTCTAGCCATTGCGGAAGGTAACATATAGTGAGGTATCTTCATTTGCAGAACAGACATTATATCCTTGTATTCTAAATCATAATTATTTGCTGTAACATAAAAAGCTACAACTACAGGCTGTTTGTTTACATCATATTGAATCTCTGCACAAGCCTCTGTAATACCTGATACTTTTAATAAAGCATTCTCTATTTCTCCTAATTCAATTCTATACCCTCTGACATTTACTTGAAAATCTTTACGTCCTACAAATACAATATCGCCAGTTACAGTCATCTTTACAACGTCTCCTGTATTATATACAATTCCTTCATGAGTAATAGGATTATTGATAAATACAGATTTCGTTTTCTCTTCTTTATTCAAATAACCACATGACACTCCCTCGCCTCCAATATAAAGGATACCAGGAACTTCTGGTAGTGTATATTCTAAATTATCATTTAATACATATACTTGTGTATTATAAATCGGTTTCCCTATTGGAACTATATTTAAATGACATTTGCCGTCTTCTTCAATCGGGATAGGATAAAAAGTGGAAGCCACCGTTGTTTCTGTAGGGCCGTATTCATTAATAAATTTGTGCAAAGGATAATTTTCTAACCACCTGTTTATATCCGAAACATTGATAATTTCAGCACCCAGCATAATAGTCATATTGGGTGATAGGTTTACAGGTCTCTCCAAAAATCCCAACATATTTACCAACATTGAAAAATGAGAGGGAGTTACATTCAAAAAATTGATTTTTTCTTCATCTATAAAATACAGAAGTTTCTCTATATCTTTAGTTGCATTATCGGAAAGAATGTGTAAAGAAGCTCCGGCAATGAAAGGTAGCCAATTAGAAGTAACAGTCATATCAAAGGAATACGATGTTATTAAAGCAAACCTGTTATTACAGTTTACATTAAACGCTTCTTTCTCATAATTCAAAAAATTGGATACATTTCTATGCCTAAGCATTGTACCTTTAGGTTGTCCTGTTGAACCAGAAGTATAAATCATATAAATCAAATCATCAGGAGTATTACAAGGTACTATATTATCCATAGATTGACTATTTATATCATTTACGGTGTATCGACGATATGTATCAGGTAAAGGAATAGAATCATCATCAAGTAACACACAATGTTTAATGTTGGGGGTATATGAACTATTAATATTGTCTACATGTATTCCTTGAGTTACAAGAACTTCTGCTCCACAGTCATTTATCATATACTGTATTCTATCCGAAGGATAAGAAGGGTCAATTGGCACATACGCCCCACCTGCTAAAAGAATTCCAAGTTGTACTATAGGCAAATCAAGCGTTCTGTTCAGTAATAAAGCAACCTTAGAATTTCGTACCACTCCAAGAGAACGTAAGAAATGCGCCATCTGATTAGCTTTTTTCCAAAACTCTGTATAAGTTAAAGAAACTCCTTGATAAGAGATCGCCTCTCTATTAGGATACAAATCTACAGTATTACTGATCTGTTCATATATTGTTTTAAGAGGATAAGCATGTTCTGTTTTATTTGTTTGCTCCAATAATTTTATATAGAAGAGAGGGAGTATATTTGAACATGAACGCTCTTCGTATCCCTTAGTGTTTGTATCATCTACCAATTGGTTAAGCATAGACGTGAATTGTTCAGAAAGTAGTTGTATGTATTCCGCATCAAATAGCTCACGAACATAATTCCAATCAAAACACCATTTATTTTCCCATGTATACATAACAAGGTCTATATAAGTACCAGGTGCACCTGTCTGTACTTTAGGCGCACCAATTGTCAAATATCTAGATGAATGACTGATACCTTTGGGAAGCATATTGATAGAATTACTAAAAATAATTGCACTCAAAGAGCTTTGTTTTAAGCCTTCCTGTTCTGCGATTTTTCTGGACAATTCTATTGAAGATATTGGATACTCAAGCATGGTTCGTACAAATTGTTCTATCTTACGTGCAATAGAAACAATCGGTTCTTGTGGAGATGTTTGGATACGGACAGGGAAAATATCAAGAAAACTACCTATTATATTTTTTGCATTAGGTAAATGCTGTTCCCTGTTAAATACAGGCATGTTGATAATGAGATCATTTTGTCCAGACCACAAATTCATCAGTTTAAAATAGCATGCCATAAGTAAGGAATTAAGGCATATACCAGAAGTATGAGAACTGATTTCAAGAACTTTATTCATCAATAAAGAATCCAATTCCGTATGTAAGGTATTAAAATGGACTTTATTTATTAAAGATGGCTGACATTTCGTGGGAATAGATATTTTCTCTGGTAAATCTTTAAACACCTTTAGGGCAAAATCCATTGCATTCTGATATCGCTTTGTTTGCCTTCTGAATCTCTCCACAAAAACATAGTCAGAAAAAGTTAGACCTTTTTCTTGTTCAACAGTTATTTCTTTACCAGCGATAAACTGATCATAAGTTGATGTTAATTCTTGAAGGAATTGAAAAAAGCTGAAACCATCAATTATCTGGTGATCAATATGTATAATTAATTCATGTTCATCTTCCCCTGTTTTATAAATATTACAATAGAATAAAGGATACTCTTTAAGGTCAAATCTGTGATCATGATCTTTTTCGTCCTTTTGTAAAAAGAATGTTTCCTGTTGTTCTTTGTTCATTGAAGTTATATCTTCATAAGAACTTTTAAATGTCGGATATTCAGGAAGAGTTATCATCTCAGGTTTATCCGACTCTTCGGAAAGAATAGAATGTAACAATGGATGACAGTTAATAATGTGATTTAACGTCTTGTCCCAACATGCTGGATCAAAAAAACCTTTCAATTGTGTCCGACAAATGATATAACAACTTAATCCTGTCGGTTCATTACGGATAAAACTTTTACTGTGATAGAATAATGTTTCTTGGAAATCCATTAACGGAAAAGAATACCCCTCTGGAGTTACATAGCGTTCCTTAATGGTTTGTGCTATATCTCGTATACAAGTTTTATCTTTTATATCATCTAATGTTATTTTATCAAAAACTTCAGTTAAGCGCTTCATCATTTGATATACAGCGGCAAAAGAAGTCACTTTAGTTATAATATTTTCTGTATATTGTATTTCTAAAGAGGGAATTCCTATTTCTTCGCTGATAAACTCTCGAACTAACAGTTCATATTCATTTAAAGGAGATTGAAGTTCTTTTAATAAATATTGTTCAAGATAATGTTTTTGAGAGACTAAGGTCGGATATTTATAGAAGAAACTATTTTCTAATTTAATATTTAACAGTTCTTCAAGTTTAGAAACAGCCATCATACTGCGTATTGAGTCTCCTCCTAAAGAAAAGAAGTTATCTTCTATATGAATGAGGTTTGTTTTTAAAACTTCTGACCATATTTTTTTGAGAACCAATAAATAATCCATATTATGAGATTCTTTGTTTAGTTTTACAATTGATTTATTATACTGTCCTTGCTCAAAATACTTTGCCATAGATCGACGTTTTATTTTAGAGCTAGAAGTTCTGAGTATTTCTCCTTTTTTTATCTTTATAGAGTATTCTGGAGCAAATCCAACTTTGTCTGCTAGAAATGCGTTACATTCATTTATTAATTGTCTTATTTGTTCTTCCGACATTTTTCTTGATAATACAAAGAAATGAAGTACAATTTCACGATTTTCTGTAGAAGAATAAAAAGATGTAAATACAGTTTTTTCAATTGAAAGACCAAATTTCTCTAAGACACAATTTTCTAAATCAAAAGGATGAAAGTTTTGTCCATTTACTATAATTGTTTCCTTTTTTCGACCTACTATATAAAGAATATTGTTATAATCAAAAAAGCCCAAATCTCCTGTACTTAACCAACCGTCTTTTAATACTTCATCTGTTGATTGTATGTCATTATAATAACCAGACATGACACAAGCGCCTTTTACTTGAATCTCTCCTAAATTTAAATTATTTTGAGGAATACCGTCTTTAACAATGCGTACTTGTAAGCCTGGTAATATTCTACCTGCACTAACAAATTCACAAAAATCTTGTTGTTTATCGACTAATTTGATAATCCCTTCATAGAACGCCTCTCTATTTATTCTTATATTTTTATTTCCATAACCCGGTAAACAGGAAGAAACAATCAATGTTGTTTCAGCCATTCCATATGAAGGGCGGAATGCATTTCGATTAAACCCAAGTTGAAAAAGGGGGGATAATCGGACGTATAAATTAGATGGAACCATTTCTGCTCCAATTGAAAGAGTCTTCACTTGAGATAAATCCAATTCTTTTATGTCATTAGATTGTTCTAACTTTTGAATTAACAAATCCAATCCTGAAGGTGTCGTACCGCCACAAATACTTACTTGATATTCGGAAATTTTCTTTAGAAAAATCAAAGGATCTCTTAAAAAGGAAAAAGGCTCTATTTTTATTTCTGTAATTTGGTTATACAAACAAACCAAATGATTTCCAAATAGACCATAATCATGAAAATATGGCATCCAGTGAATCAAAGTATCTTCAGTTGTAATTTCATCCGCAAGAGTTTTTATTTTCAAATTAGTTAAAATATTGTTAAAACTAAGCATGACTCCTTTGGGTGCCCCTGTACTTCCTGATGAAAACTGAATAACACATAAATCTTTACTATCTCTTTTAGGTATGTGTAAAGAATAATCTTGCAACAAATCCAATTGTTTCATAATATCTTCAACACACACAGCTTTATGAAATGAAGATTTATAATATTCAAATAGATTAATATCATTTGTTATAAGTGTAACTACACCTAATATATCAATTGCATTCTTTAGGCGTTCAAAAGCAATAGAGTTCTTATTACTGAATTGTACAGAAGGCATTAAAACGGGTATACAACCTGCCATAACACATCCCCAAAATAATAATATAAAATTTTCGGATTTTTCAACAGAGATTATTATCTTACTGACAGGCTTTACTTGATAGTAAGATTTTAAAATAAAAGCTATTTTTCTAGATTTTTCTCGTAACTCTGAATAAGTTAGAAAAAGATCACATTGACTATTATTTACAATAACAATTCCTTTTGTCGGCACTTTATGTGCTGCTTCTTCCAACAATTCATATAGGTTTTCCATCTTGCTTTATTTTTTGCCCGCAAAGTTCGTTTGTTTAGCTAAATCCATCAATACCAATTATTAGGTATTTTTAATAAATTGTTGTATGCATATAATATTACTTAAATTATATATTTCTATTTATTGTGTGTAGCTATCGTATTAGTAGTCAGTTGATATTAATTTATATTAGATTGTTATACATAATCATTTATGATAAGGAAATATTACCTACAAAGGGGTATTATATGTATTTTTACCTTCCTATTTTTTGTAAAATGATAAGTTCTTTATATCTCATAAATAACTATTGCTTCTTTATTAAGACCTAGAAATCATCACATTTAATATATTACTGATACGCAATGCTCTAAAAATATTTAGTTATTTACTATAACAGTCAATGTATATTTCAGGTATACCTGATAATCTTCCATTATCATCTGGTCTATTACTGCCAACGGAACGTCCTTGTTATCCCGGAATCATTTGAAGCTGCCGAGTGCGGTATGGTAGTTCTTGGCCGTACCGATGTGATTTAATTGGCAGAGTCGCTCGATGAGATTCTCCATGAATATAAAAAGGGTATTTTCTTTTTCGGTGCACCGGAACTCCATAATTATATCTTCAGATGAATAACCTCGTCGTAGCAGATCGAATCTTTCAATAATCCTGTTCAGCTTTTCCAAATTCTCCTCCAGTTTTCGGATTATTGTCTGAATAACGGTTATCCGTTCGCCAGCCGGTGCCGAAACAGGTCTTGACTGTTTATCATCCCATTCATGAGAGAACACCTTATAACCGGTTGTGATTTGCCTGACGACACGGCGGTGAGTTACAAAATAAACGATAGTGCCCGGACGGCCTTCGACTGTTGACGGGCGGAATTTCACCTTTACTGTTGTCATACTTATATTTATTTAATTGGTAATGTTTCATTCTCGTCTTAACTTGCGGCATATAAAAATGGTCAACGTGACACAGACAACGAGAAAAGCAGCGGTACAGCCGAGTACTTCCCACAGCAATATGCTATGTATAAGACGAGCGTTCGCGGCGCAGGTACAAACGAAAGCCGCCGCGAGGGAGATGATTGCCTCTACCATACACCAGAAAGCGGTTGCGGAGATAAGCACACGGTCATTCGCCGAGAGGCGTCCGGCTAGCCTTGCGCATTCCCGTTCCATCCTGTCGGCCATCTTCCGGCAGATTTTCTCTCCCTCCTGTTCAAGCGTCTTTCTCGCTTCCTCGCCGAGTGTGACCGTGCTTGCCCCACGCAGGGAAGAAACAGCCCCGTCCATTTTGGGCAGGGCTTCCGAAAGTCTGTTTTCGAGCTTTTCCACGTTGGCACTAAGAATGCGGACAGCTTCATAATTGTTTTTCAGCGCATCGATTATGCGGTCTTGCTCCTGCATTTTTTCGGCAGTCGGAAGTGCCCCGTCTATTTCCGAGAAATCGAATTTTTTATTCATAGGCTGTTATCTTTTTCGTCCTGTCTTCGGTTTCTTTCCGATTACCCTTGCCGCTTCACGGGCGCACCGGCGTGCCCATTCCCGTTCGTCCTCGTCCTCGCGTCTTCCCCAAGGCAGGTCGTTGGAACTGCCGCCACCACCTCCCGAAGGAACCGCCGGAGTATCGAGCATCCCGACGAAAAGTGCCGCAGCCATGTCCGTGAGGTCACGGCTGTTGGCTGTCTCCCGGTAGTCGAACTCGTCATTGAATACGTCCAACGCTTCATCGGGAATGAAGAACCGGCGGCTTTCCCCGTCGATGTCGATATGGTACGGGCTGGTACCGGGACGATAGCCGGTGTATTGCGGAACCGGTGTCGTTCCTTGTGCGTGAACCGGAATCGTCCGGGGTGTAGTCGGTATAGATTTCCCTGCGGCGGGCTGTGTCGAAACGGTCCTTGTCTTGGGAGCCGCGTGCAGCTTTTTCCACGTGCTTTCAAGTTTGGTCGCCATGAGGTTGCGCCCTCTGCCGAGTTCGGAAGCCTTGTATCTGGCGTTGCCTTTCTTCAGCACGTAACCGCGCAATATCTTCTTGTTGTCGCGCAGCTCCCAAAACTCATATCCCTTGCTCCGGAGTCTGGCCACGTACTCGTCCCATGACCAGCTTTCCATGGATTGCAGGGTTTCCATGCAGTCCCGGTTCACCTGCCCGATGTTCGTCTCACGTACTTCGGCGGCAGTCGTCCAGCCCCGTTTCAGGGCCACACGCTCGGCTGCCCGCTGTGCCCGCAGGTGTATGTCATGGTCGTTGTTGATATTCCCCCGTTCGTCGATACGGCAGAACGCACCGTGAAGGTGGGGAATGCCGCTCTTGGATTCCAGATGCAGCCACACCGTGCCCTTGCTGCCTTTGAGGGCGGTTTTCGGGGAATAGGTCTTGCCGTTCTTGTCAAGCAGTTCGATGTTGTCGAACTCATCCGTGAAGTCGTCCCACAACCTTTGCCAGTCGTCGATGGTAAAGTCTTTGGTGTGTTCCGGCGCAGGGCTGACCTCGATGCGGATGACGGAATTTTTGACCCGTTTGGACTTCTCCAGCGTCAGCCGCATAGAATCCCATATACCCGTGGCATCCAGACCGGGCGGCAGCAGATTGTCCCCCACGTGGAAGATGCGTTCGGGATGTTTCTTGTTCCTCGATTCTCCCGTGATGTACCTGATGTCATTTATCCCGTGGGAGATGGATTTCGCTTTCCCTATCATGGCTCGTCCTCCCTGTCTTCACCGTTCCTTGTCCCGTCGGGCAGGCGGTTGGAAAACCGTACCTTGTCGAGCACGTCCGTGACACGCTCGGCCAGCCTGCCGAGTTCCTTGAGCCATTCGAGCATGAAAGGGTAACTGTTAAACATCTGTCTGCGCTTTTCGGGGTTCATGCCACGGAGCGCGGACGTGTAGTTCACGAGGTCGCTGCGGCATCCTATAAGGGTCTCCATGACCGCCTCCTGCCTTGCCGTCAGCCTCGCTTTCGGCCTGTAGTTGAAAGCTCTTGCCAGCACGTAGCTGCTGACGGTCATGCCGCACTCGGCGGCAAGGCGGCGGATGTACTGTTTCTGTTCCACGGTGACTTTGGCTCCGATGTATTCGGTGCGGCTGCCGCCGGACGGAAATGATGTGTCTTGCTTATTGTCTTCTGTCATAACTGTTGTTTTGCGGTGCGAGCCTGCGAGCGCCGCCACCGGCGAACTGCCAGTGAGCCGCGAGAGCGCCAAGGGATGACTGACCGAAGGGAGGTGATACCTTGGCATATCTCGAAACTGAAAGACGTTTTCACCTCTCCTGCGGCGTGCCTCCGCTGCCGGATAAAATGCCATTCAAAGGCCGTTCAGATGCCGTTCGAATACCATTCAGGGCGGGATTGCAAAGGTTTACGACGTGGAAGTTCTGAAAGTCCGTCCATTCCTCGACACAGGTCATGGAAGCGACGGAAGCGGTTTTGGAAGCGTCCACCGCTATCATGCCCAGCTTTTCCATCGTTGCAAGGAGATTGCGGATTCTTTTTCTCCCTATGTTCCATTCCTCCGCGAGTCTGGTTTCCGAGAACTGGAACTGTCCGGGCTGCAATTCCTGCGGCCTGCGGAATGAATCGCCCCTGCCGGGGGACAGTCGCATCCGTGAGAGCAGGTCATAAAAAAGAGTATGGTTGCCGATTGTATTGCCGTCGTCATCTTTCGTTGTCCCTCCGAGCCATTCGATTGCCTCTGCGGTAAAGTGGATGCGGACTGTACGGAAGCCCTGCGGCTTTTTGAAAAGGGATGTTTCCTTGTTCCTCTTGTTTTCTTGCATAATTCAATAAAAAATAAGGGAATGGAGTATCGGAAAACCTACAACAGTTTCAATGAGATAGTGCGTGCGGGAGTTTCCTTGTCCGTCCGATACCCCGTTCCGGTTTTGACATCAGTTCCGGTTCACGTTGGCGGCGGGTTGGGATTGCAGGTGTCCCCGTGCGTCCTCCACCGCCTTGAAGTCGGAAGAGATTTTCATCAGCACGATGCTGACGCGGCAGAGCTGGCCGATGTCAACGAAATCCTTGACGGCTTCCAACAGTTTTTGCGCACGTTCCTGACGGTGTTTCATCACGGCCTCGTTACTTGTTCCGTTTTCTTTGGCAAGCCCGTGATTGAGAAAGCGGTTGACAGCCAACATGTCCGTCGCCTCAATCGTTGCGGTATCGCCGTTGCCCGTCCCGTAACCGACCATTACCCGTATGGAATCGGCCTCGTAGGGGGAACAGCCGCGAAGAAAGTCCAGAATGGTCTGTACCTTCGCGCTGATTACGGGTCTGCTCTCTTTCTTTCTCTGTTCCTTGTTCGGGGATTCCTGAACCGTGGCATTCCTGATACCCGGTTCCATGTTCTTTGAATTGTCCATAACTGCATTGTTCTAAAAAAGGTTGATGAATCATTTGTTTTTCTCATGTGTTACCAGATAGTGGGATGCCTCGCTGTCGATCTCGACCTGCGATTTCACCCGTACCCGTTTCAGCCATGCGTCGAGGTCTTCCTTGGCGAAGAAGCACAGCTTGCCGCCCGGCTTGTAGTAAGGGATTGCGCGGCGCATCATCATCTTGTAGAGATAGCTTGGCTTCAGTCCGAGGTAACGGGCTGCTTCCGTGGTGGTCATCAAATTACGTTCACTTTCCATATACGTTCATTTTTATTGTTACTTGTACTTTCGTAGAATCGGAATCTGCTGTTTTTTCAGACTTTTCCTTTCTTCTGTTTCCGATGCAAAGTTAAGTTTGCTCCAAGGTGGGCCAATGGGGGACGAATGGGGAAAGTGCATGAAAAGAAAATGCGCCATACCGTTGTGTATGAACGGTATAGCGCATAGCTATAATGGGAAGATACCGGGCTGAATGGGGAAACGACGGGCGGTTATGGGGTACCTTTCAGCCGTCTTGCGTTTTCAACGGCCTTGTCGATGGATTTGCGGAAATCTTGATTCTCTTTGGTGGCAGCATTGTTGCAAACATCGCTGCGGTGCTTGTCGTAGTAGGATTTGGATATGCCGCAGCGTTTCAGGAACTCTTCCGACCAGAGTTTCCCGCGCTCTCGCGGCCTGATGGTACGGGCGATGGAAAACACCATGTAACAGATGCGAAGGTTCTCTTTCGGGCGCACGATGACCTCCCGTTCGGTGGGTTTCAGGTTCAGGAAGTTCACGAAGTCGCTGCCCGACAGATACTCGAACTGGTAGTCGTTGCACACCTCGTAAATGAACAGGCACAGGGCGAGGTCAACGGTATCCATCCATGCGGTGGTCTCTTGCAGCAGGCCTGCACGGTTCATGGGTTGCCCTCCTTCACGCGTCTGATGTCGGAGATGATGCTTCCGGCGATTCCTTGCAGACGCTCCACCAGCACGTCGAGGAATACCGGTTTGAAGCACCAGACACAGAAATTCCGGTCACGCTCCTGCTGCCATTCCTTATATGATAGGTTTGCGTGTGCATGAGCTTGGTCATATTTTGCCTTTGCTACTCCGCACTCCGTGTCGAGCGACCTGTATTCTTCCGAATCCAGAGGCAGGAAATCCAACCGGTTACTCATTGCCGAATACTCGCGCCAAAGTTCTGTGGCGGCTGTTTTCGCTTCCTCGTACCGGTGTTCAAAGGGGCTTAGATATTCCTCGAAAAGGGCTTCAAAGTTCACTGTCTGCAACGGTGTCCTGTCGAGTGAAAGGTATTTGTTCGTTTCCGAAAGAAGGGAAGAAGAAAAGTCCAGAAGTTGTCCGGGGTTCTCCTTTACCAGACAGGCTGCCTCCTTGACAAGAAGGTTCGTGTCGTTGAAATCCTGATAGAACAGGGACGGCGGCAAGGCCTGTTCAAAAGACAAGACGCCTTGTCCGTAAGTTGCAAGAAGCGTGTTCACTTCGTGCAACCGTTGTGTTATTTGCCGTATCATCATAATCGTCAGGAATTGAAAAGGTCGTCCATCGTCACCTCGCTGTGGACGATGCTTCTGTTCTTGCCATTGGCCACACCATACGTCGTGATAAAGGTATGAACCAGTGTCTTGTTGGTCTTGGTAAGTTCCCTGAACAAACCGGAACGGTCACGCAACCGGCGTTCGTATTCGGGCTTGATACGGTATGTGTCCATGCAGAATTTCATCTCGCACAGGTGTATGATCCGGTCAGCCCGCTCTATTATCATGTCTATTTGTCCGCCGGGCATTCCTTCCTCCTTATTGGGCTTGACCTGCCATGTGGACAAGGATGTAGCCATGCCCCTTATTCCCAAAGCCGACTTGATCTGTTTATGATGTCTCATGCAGACAAGCTCGAAACTGCTACCCATCCAGTCGAATACATTTCCGGAATCAAGATGATTGCTCCACCATTCATCATCGTGTGAGAGGTTGTCGGCAAGGAACTTGAAATAGAACAGCGAAAAGAAATCCGTAAGCCTGTAAACGGCTCCGCGACGTTTGTTGCCGTACTGAAGCCATTTCTCTATCATATCGGACCTTTCAAGGTTTTTTATCGCCTTGGTTATGTTGCTGCTCTTCGATGATAGTGACTGGAATATGTCCTTGCTTGTCATTCCCGATTCGTGTTCGCTGAGTAGTTGTACGATTGACGTGTACAGGTCGGCATTGTCGAAAAGGGCGTTGTATAGCTCCTCGAACTCCAGTTTCAAAAGTGCGCCTTCATTGAAAAACAGCCGGTCTATATTCTGGGAAAGGCTCAACGCGGGGTCAAGAAGGCTGTAATAAAACGGAACACCGCCAAGCACCATGTATGTCTGGGTAAGCTGGTAACGATCCCATTCGATGCCTCTGGTAGCGAGATACCGCTCCGTCTCATTCAGGGTGAACGGGGACAGATGCAGGTTACACGTCACTCTGGCATGGAGGCCTCCCTTGTTGGCGACAATCTTGTCTTTCATCCATGAGGTCGCGGACCCCGTGGCGATAAGCATGATGTTCCGCTGTGACATGGCCCAGCCGTTCCAGAAGTTTTCAAGGGCCGACACGAATATGGATTTTCCCGAATCCATCCAAGGCATTTCATCTATGAACACAATCCGTTTACGGTCAGCGGGCAGGGACGACAGGTATTCTTCAAGGGCATAAAAGGCTTCATCCCAGTTGCTTAAATGGGAGAACTTTTTTCCCGAATAACTGTTGAGCACATTCAGGAAGTTGTTCAACTGTCTGCGGGTGGTCATTCCATGCGCACCGACATATTTGAAATCAAACTCCCGGTCGAAAAATTCTTCAATCAGGAATGTCTTTCCGATACGCCGCCTGCCGTAGACTATGACCAGCTCCGATCTGTCCGAGTTCAGGCATCTTTCCAGTTCCGCGTGTTCTTTGTCGCGGCCAATAAGTTTATCCATACTTTCATGTTTTGATGCAAAATTACGCATTTGGAATTGCCCAAGCAAATTTTAGAACCACTTATTTGATATTATCTATGAAATATTACGCTGTAAATTCAGATATAAGGTTTTGTGAGGTTTATGAACTGCGTCCATAAATCTGAAATTATCTATCTAAATCAAGAAGATAAGTTCAGGTTTATGTATCTGATAAACAGATATGCCGAGTTTTGACCTCTTCGGATTGAAATCTGGCCGGAAAGGTCAAAATTCGGCAATTATTCAAATAAGGCTGAAAACGGTGGTAATGGAGTACAACGCAGGATGTCAGCCAAATACGTTATCAACCAGATTCACCGCTTCAACTTTCTTGCTGTCAACGATTTTCGCGTAAATCTGCGTAGTCTTTACGTTGGCATGGCCGAGCAGCTTGCTCGTGGTATAAAGATCCGCACCGAGGGTAAGCATCATTGTGGCGAACGTGTGGCGGCTCGTGTGATAGGTGATTTTTTTATTGATTCCTGCCGTTGCCATCCATTTGGCCAGTACCTTGTTGATATTGGGTTCTGCCGGGAGTCCGGCAAAGACATGCAGCCCGTCTTCCGCACCGTTCCTTTCAGGCAGCCAACGGACGGCATGGCGGGAAAGAGGCAAGTAAATCGGTGTGGTAGTTTTTTGCATCACGGTTGACATCCGGTATTGTTCCCCGTCCTGAACAATATCTTTCCATCGTAAGGCATAAACATCGCTCAACCTCAAACCGCAGTAACAGGCGAAAAGGTAGGCACGTTTCACGTCTTCGCGGGGGCATTCCGTGTCAATCAGAACTTTTATTTCGTCAATGGTCAGGTATTCCCGTTTGGATTCCGGCACCTTGATACGTTCTGTGGCTGCAAGTGTCATTATCGGGTTCTCCGGGATAACCTCGGCACGGACGGCGGCGTTGAGTGCGGTGGAGAAATAACCCACGTAGTCCGCTGCACTCTTGGGTGAAAGCGGCTTGTCCCACCGGGTCTTGTAGGTGTGCTGAATCCAGTCGATGAAACCCAGACACCAGTCCTTGTCAATCTCTCTCATCTTCACCTTTTTCTTGTAAAGGGGAAGTAACCGGCAGACTGTTCGTAACAGTTTCAGTCCTCTCGCGCCTTTTCGTTCCTGTTCGGCAAGATAGGCTTCCATCCAGTCGTCCAGTAGCATTTTGGAACGGACGGATGTCTTTTTCAGTCCGGCCTTCGAGTGAGTCAGTTCGATGATGCGTTTTGATTTGATGGCCTCTACCGCCGCTTTTGTGGCCCGGTTCTGCTCCTTGACCATAGGATTGATTTCGGGCAACAGGTACAGTTTCAAGAACTCGTAACTGCGTTTTCCGTCAACATAGATGTCGAGATAATAGGATTCCGAACCGTCGGCGAGCTTCTTCGTGCGCACCTTTACCGGTTCCTTGAGTCTGGTCGATTTCTTTGTTGTTGCCATATATAATAATGTATTTAGAATGCGTCGTCAACCAAGGTGATTGCATCGTCCTTTTTCTTGTCTACTATTTTTGCATAAACCTGTGTGGCACGCACGGAACGGTGGCCGAGGATTTTGGAAACGGTATAGATGTCCGCTCCGAGCGTCAGCAGCAGCACCGCACATGAATGACGTGCCGTGTGGAATGTCACGTTCTTCTTTACGCCTGCCTTATCAGCCCGGTTCTTGAGACTGACACAAAGGTTGCTTGTATTGGGCAGCCCTCCAAAGACAAGGCCATCCGGTGTACAGCCATTACGTTCCGGCAACCATTTTACCGCTTGGGACGAAAGGGGGATATAAACGGGATTGGTGGTCTTTGTCATTACTACCGACACGAGCCATTGCCCGCCTGATATGGAAATGTCACGCCAACGCAATTTCCGTATGTCACTGATACGAAGTCCGCAAAAACAGGAAAACAGGTATGCCTGCCGTACCTGCTCGTTAAAAAATGGCGTGGCTATCATTTTCTTTATCTCCTCGATGGTCAGAAAATCCCGTTTGCTTTCGGGAACTTTGATTTTCTCGGTCATCTCCAGTTTGTACCAAGGATTTGATTCAATCAGTCTCTCACGTACAGCCTCGTTCAAAGCGGTACGCAAAGTGGTATAATAGGAATGAGCCGTCTTGGGAGTAATCTGTTTTCCCCATGCGGTCTTGCAGGAAGAACGAAGCCAGTCGATATAATCAATGTAAAACTGTCTGTCCACATCACAGAGCCTGACATCTGCACGGAATTTCAGCAAGTTTTTACGGGCGTTGTCGATTCCGTTCAGGTCGCGTGCTTCCCGGTGTTCGTGGTTCTTGCGGACAATGGTCATCCAGTCGGACAGCAGCATATCGGAAGATTTGCTTTCCGGTACTGTTCCCACCTTCGCATTGAGCAGGACTTCTGTCCGTTCTCGCTGAATATCTTCCGCCTTGCGGAGTGTCTGCGCATTTTGCCGCCTTGCTTTGGCAGATGTTTCCGGCATGAGGTAGAGTTGCAGAAACTCGTACTCATGCCCGCCGTCTACACTACGGTCAAGAAACAGGGATAAACGTCCGTCCGCCAGTTTACGGTGACGTAACTTGAACGGAGATTTCTCTATTAATGATTTCTTTTTTCTTCCCATTGTATATCAATGATTTATATCCATATACAAAGGTAACAAATAATCCGGATATAAGTATCGTTTTAGGTAACAAAAATGTCGAATAATAGAGATTTTTAAGGAATACAACAGAAATCATCATTAGTTAATAATACATTGATAATCAGTATTTATATAGATTTTATCTGTTTTTATTTTCCCTTCGTTTCAATACATTGGCTAATGGATAAAGATTTTCGTCTTTTAATCAGTTTAGATGGAGATGAAAAAGGTTCATCTTATAGAGTGTTTCCCAACGGACTATCCGCATATTCTTTTGTTGTTAAGAATATTGATCGCTTGAGAGAGCATTATCCTTTGTTCTATCTAAATAATGTGAACTTTAATGCTGTTCTTCATAATCGCAATTCAGTAGCGCATCTTTGGGGGTATTTTAAAGAGAATTTTAATAAGATACCTTCTATTTCCGAACTTAATACATCCGGTATACGTCCTGAAAGGAAAAAGGAATTTCAGCGTATGTTTCGTAATTCTAAAGAATCTCTATTTTCTTCGGAAAATTATACGGAAGTGGAGAGGAATTTAAAGTTTAAAGCTCCTACTTATAAGACTGCAGCCCTCTATTTGCTTTACCATTCTTCTTTTAAATACAATGATTATAACGAATTGTTATATGGAAAAAATATTGTGAAATACTTCCCCACAGGAACATGCTTGCCTTTCCAGAAAAAGGTATTTATTACTGTATCAGGAAAAATTTTGCCTTGTGAACGGATAGGACATCAATATGCCTTAGGCTATTTAAACGACCATTGCGTGGATTTATATTTTCAAAAAGTTGCAAATAAATACAATCATTTTTATTCTAAAGTGGGAAAACTTTGCCAACAATGTTATGATAGGAAGGGGTGCATTCAGTGTATGTTTTATTTGGAGAATTTGTCTGATGATGGGAAACCTATAGAGTGTAAAGGATTTATGAATCGGGAAGACTATAAACTATTTAAGAATGCTCAATTGCATTTTTTTGCTAGGAATCCTTCTTTTTACACAGATATTATGAAGAATCTTAAATACAGATAATGATATGAATGAGCAAGATTATTGGTTTTATATATATCCCAACATATATATATCAGAAGTGAGTAATAGTATATTGCTTTATAATACTGATACAGGAGAATCACTTTGCTCTCAGTGTTCAATATTTAATTTTTGGATACATTCTGTATATGAACCTGAAAATTTAGGAGTAATACGCTTGAAGGAAGAAGCATTACAAGATGAACGCGTAGCTGACATACTGTATGAAGCAACCCACAAGAAGTTAGTTCGTTTTATACAAATTTCTCAACATTTATTGAAGCCAATTAATTTTTTACCTATATTGAATTTGCAACATGACTATGAGGTTGCAGAAAAAGATAAGGCAGAGGAACTTAAAGGTGATAATGTGATTTCTTATCTGTCAAAGTTAAACCTTATTATCTTGTCACAACATGAAGTTAATGAAACAGAAAAACGACAGTTTATGCAAATGGATTTTCCAGTCCCAACAGTTTCGCAAAAGGAGGAATTGGATATCCGGCAGATAAAAAAACTGTTTAATATAGCTCGATTTTCTTTGTTGAAAAAAGTGAATATTTGGGGAGAGGGATTACTTACTTATCAGTCCATAACTGAGTTGATTGAAGTGTTTTCCGATTATTCCGATTATCGTTTTCATTTATGGTATATTTGTAAGGAGGATGAGGAAATGTCACTGTTGGAACATATTTCCTTGTATTATGACTTTATAATATTTCCTAGACAAAATAGTGATTTGCAGAAAATTAAGAGAAAATTAGCTGCTTTAAACATACAAAAAGAACGGATGGTGTTGTACGCTTATATAACCTCAATGCAGGAAATTTATCATTGTGAAAATTTATTTCACGATTATAAAATTTATATACGTCCTTTGTATGATGGAAGCAATTTAGATTTTTTTGAAAAGAATGTTTTTCTACAAAAAGAAGATATTTTATTTCCTCCTGTAAGCATGAATACTATTTTTTGTAATCAGAAAATAAATTCCCAGACCTTTGGCATGTTAACTATTTATCCGAATGGTATTGTAAAAGCAGGTTTTAGCGATTCTTCAGCAGGTAATCTTTACCATGAAGATGTTCGAGAAATAATATACAAGGAATTGATTTCAGGAACTAATTGGAGAAATATTCGGTCTAATGATATTTGTAACAAATGTTGTTATCGTTTTTTGTGTCCGCCTCCTTCTAAATATGAAAAGGCTCTTGGCAGACCTAATCTTTGTCTGATGGAAGAATAAATATAATGAGGATGAAAACAGTGCTTCTACATATTATATGTCTATTGTTACTTGCTTTCAGCAGTCCGCTATACGCCCAAGTGGAGATAGCGGGAAAGGTGCTTGATAGACAAGGACACAGTGTTTCTGATGTAAACATCACAGTAGTGCAGAGTTTTGACAGCCCTGTACTTATCGGCTATGCACTGAGCAACAAACAAGGGGAGTATATTTTGAAGGTAAGTTCGGCAGCAGACAGCCTCAACATCATCATTCGGGGGTTTAATGTTTCCACCGTCTATCGAAAAGTGCCCAATATTTCCGGGCGGCAAGACTTTAGGATAGAAGAAAAACCTATAGAAATAAAGGAAGTTATTGTGAAGGGTCGGCAGATTTGGCAGCAAAAGGATACGGTCAATTATCTGGTGAGTTCTTTCAAGGACAAGAATGACACTAGTATCGGTGATGTGCTGAAGAAGATGCCGGGTATTCAGGTGGACAAGGTCGGCAAAATTTCTTATATGGGAGTACCCATTAATAGGTTTTACATTGAAGGAATGGACTTGATGAAGGACCGCTATGGCATTGCTACCAATAATCTTTCTCCCGATGATATTGCTACCGTGCAGTTGTTGGAGCGACATCAGCCCGTCAAGGTACTGAAAGAGTTGAGGCACTCCGACCAGGCTGCCATCAATTTGAAAATGAAAGAGGGCGCCAAGGGAGTATGGGCTTTATCGGTGCTGTTGGGAGCCGGGGCGGATTTCGTACCTGATGTTAAAGGAGAAGGAGAACTGACGGGGTTTTATTTTACTCGGAAAAGGCAGCATTTGGCTGTTGGAAAGTCCAACAATACAGGAAAGGACTTGGAAGCAGAAGTAAAAAATATGAATGGAAACGAAGACGAAAGCATTTGGACTGATGTGATTTGGCCCTTACCTCCACCCATTGACAAGTCTCTCTACTATGACAACGAGACCTATCTGTTCACTACCAATAATCGATTTAAGAACAAAAAGGAACAGGAATGGTCGGTAGATGCATATTATCTTAATGACTGCGATAATCGGTATGGGAATTCTGTCACTTCTTACTTGTTGCCGGATGGCACGCAGAATGTGATTACGGAAGCCATTTCAGCCGGAATGGACAAAGACAGGCTGACAGTGAACGGTAACATGATGATGAACCGTGAAGATACTTATCTAAATGCGATGGTGGAAGGTGAGGCTGAATGGAGGCATACGTTGGGAAAGGTATCTAATGGCAACATGATAGACCAATGGGCTACACATAAACGGCTGAAGGCTGCCGGAAAAATAAATTGGATTATAAAGAATGACCAAAATCGCGGATGGGAGGTGAATTCATCTTTCAATATTCAAAATACTCCCCAGAGTTTGTTGGTGCAGCCTTGTCTGTTTGGAGAAATTTTGGAGAAGGACGGTTTGGAAAGTATGGGGCAACAGGTAGAGTTGATAGCAGTCAGCAACCGGAACAACCTTTCCCGCTTGTCTGCCTTGAGGTGGGGAGGCTTCTCCGTGACTCCTTCTTTGTTTACGGACATCAAAATTATGCATCTGTCCAGCCGGTTTTATGGTTTGGATGGTTCGGGATATGAAAAGACTGCGGCAGGCATGGAGAACGATGCAGACTATCGGAATCTGAGGGCGGGAGGATTGTTGATGTTCCACTACACAAAGGAAAACCTTTCGTTTTACGCCAATCTGCCGTTGGCTTTCCGAAATAACAGGCTGAAACAGCCTATGGAAGGAGGAACGATAGACAAGAACGGAATCGTATTCGAACCTTCTGCATCGCTGACTTTGGATAAAATGCGCTGGAAGTTCCGTTTGGGCTATTCTCAATACAGCGATGTGCCTGACATGCAGCAATTGTATAGTGGATATATATTGAGTAACTACCGTAATATCGAATGCTACAGTCCCGACATCAGTAGCAGTCGGACGCATCTGTCCAATCTGAGCATCGGCTACAAGGACGTCTTCAGCATGCTGTTTGCCGATGTGAATTTGCTCTATATCCGTTCAATAAGCGATATGCTTTATGGACAGACTTTTGACGGAGAGCTGTCGCGTACCATCAGTCGCCGTGTGCATCATCACGGAGATATTTATCGGGTCAAAACAAATGTCGGTAAAGGACTGGATTGGAGAAAGACAGTACTGAAACTGCAAGGAATGTGGCAGGAGAGAAGTTTTGTGCGGCTTCGTCAGGATGAGACGGTAACTAATCTCAGTCATGAGGTTGCCTTATCGGGAAGCCTGCACACCGAACCATTTGATTTTGTACATTTGGACTGGGAAGGAATGTGGGAGACAGGGAAAAGCCGTATCAAGGGAGGCGAGAAGTTTTCGGCCGTTTCTAGTTTGTCCAACAGGGTAGGGATTGACCTCATGCTGCCTCAAGATATCGGAATCAGTATGTCTTATTATAATTATTACGCGGATGCCGGAGGGGGAGGACAGTCGTTTTCGATTCTGAATGCCGGCTTGCAGTATACTTGGAAGAATATACGGTTCTATCTGCAGTGGGACAATATGCTGGACTTGCAATCGTATACGTATTTTCGTTTGAGCGGTCTCGACCGCTATTGTTCTAGTTACAGGATACGTCCCTCAACCATTCTATTCAAGGTAAGATTTAAAGTTCTATAACGGTTAAAACTCATACTCATGGACAGATTTAGACTTTTTTTTGTACTTTTTTGCTGGTGTGCCATCAGCATGCAGGCACAATTGTGTCCGTTTACACGTATCCTTGATAAATATAGCGTCATAGATACATGCCGCTATAAGGTATATTACGAGTTTCGTATGGCTCCCACTACAGATGAAAACGGTATTGCACACGATGTTCATTTGTTGGAAATAGGGGAGAAGTATACTCGTTGTCACAGTTATCTGCTCTATCAAGGCGATTCGCTTTATACGGAATGTGAGAAGCAGGGACTGCCAAGCCGTTCTCTCAACCAATACGTTTGGCCGGTGGAAACGCGGATGGATTTTGACAAGCAGGAGACCACTTTTCTGTTCAGACCTTTTCTGCATGACATGGTGTTGAAATATACCGAACCAATGGAGCATATAGATTGGCAGATTTTGACTGAGACAGACTCGGTAGCAGGGTATCTGTGCCAATTGGCGGTGTGTCAATTTAGGGGGAGGGACTATCAGGCATGGTTTTCAGCTGAACTGCCGTTTAACGTAGGACCGTATAAATTTTACGGACTGCCCGGACTGATACTGAAAATGGAAGATAGTGAACAGGTTTTCCAATGGGACTGTCGACGGATAGAGAAAGCAAAATCAGGAGAAACCATTCGGAGTTATGAGGGGAAATATCAGGATTCTTCTCGGAAAAAGGTGGATGAAACAGTCAGTCGGATATATAGTGCTCCTTACAAGTTTGCAGCTTCGTTAGGAATAAAAATTAAGATGAAAACTAAGAGCGGAGGATGGACTGACTCCGGGAATGTGAAGTTTTCTATGCCTTATAAGCCTATTGAAAAAACAATTAATCCGTGATTGCCATGAAAAAACACTTCCTTTTCTTTATTTTGCTGTCTGGGTTTCTGCTGAATGCTTTTGCCCAAGAAAAAAACATGAATCTTATTTCCTTTGATCGTATTGTGTCGCTGAAAGGTAAGCCGATGAATTTTAAGGGTCGGACGGCTACTAATGATAACCCGGAAACAAAACTTTTTTTCCGTCATGGAAAAATTGTACTCAAAAATAAAAATGAGGAACTAAAAGTCTTTGACGTAAAGAGCAGGAAGTTGGTTTTCAAATTGGGGACCTGGTCTCTCAGGGAATATGTAGATTTCTACAGTCCTCGTCTTTTTGCTCCTATAGAAGACTCTTTGCTATGTTATATTGAGGATGGTGGTATTATCTATGAGGTGAATCATCGGGGAGTGGTGAGGAAAACCGGGCTGCGTTCTTATTCTTATGATTTTGAATTCGGTGGAAATTTGGAGAGAATCATTTCTGATTTTGTAAAAATGGAGGGGGATAGTATTCTTTTTGCAGGTTATTCCAAACGGTATGGCAAGAACCTTTTTCTGACGTGTAACGAAGGAAATAAGGTGGAAACGGAGGAGTTGGACTTTCCGCTGAATCTGGATACAAAAGCTACGGACAGCTTTGTTCCTTACCATGGTTCGTTTAGCGTGCGTCCCGATCGGAAAAGAGGAGTATACGCTTACTACTATTATCCTGTTGTCCGAATTTTAGACTTGGAAAGAGGGGGAATGAAGACCGTCTGGCAAGAGGGAAAGGGGTTCGATTTCAATACGTTGAAAAAGGCGGATTGTGCTCGTTATAACACTAATTATTGTTTAGGCTGCTATGCTGGGGAGAAATATATATATGTGCTGCAAGCCGCAGGTAGTCTGTACGATCAGTTGGACAAGGGAAATCCTGTTTACGTAGAGCAGTATGATTGGGAAGGGAATCCTATTCAAAAAATGAAATTGGACAAGGCCGGTCATGCTTTCTGTGTGGATGAAGAACATGGAAGAATTTATCTGGCAGAGCGATTCAATGCAAAAACTTCCCAAATCTTTGAATATGAATACCCGCTATGAAATAAGAGGGGCAGACGGATAAGGCTGCCCCTGTATGGATATTTTTCTATGAGAGTGAAGATGTCGGGTGTATCATTATATGTTGGTGTCTGAAATTAACCGTGCAATACGTGTTTTACTCTGTGAATCTTTTGTTAATAAATACACATGCTTGTATGCTTCTCGGTTGAGCTCGGTAGGAGAGCCGTTGATAAGGATAATATTCCGGTCGTTGGCAAATTTCAAGATACCTGCCACATTGTTCGGATGGAGTTTTCCAATTTCATCCATCATGCAGTGCAACTTGAAATCTTTGAACTTTCGTGAAGCGGCTTCTTTAAATACATTGATTAGCATGATATTAATCATAGCTTTTACCAGAATATCCGTACCTTCCGAACCTACACTTGAAATTTTCTCTACAAATCCTGTGTCATTACCATTTTCTACAATGCGGAAACGTAGTTCGAAGGAGTCATACAGCCGGATATTGTCATAACGGTAGGCATGAATTTCTTTGATAAAGTCGCGCAGCAGCTTGATGGCTTCTTCTTTTATCAAAGGCTCTTTTTCGGAAGAGAACAAGTTTGTTTCGGGGGTAAGGTCATAACCATATTCTTTGTAATATTTTTGAATATCATGCAGTACATTTACCACTCGGTTACTGCTTTCTTCCATTTTCATCTCGATGCGCTGAATGACACCTACAAAATTGCAGGTAGCGAATCCTTTATTTATCTTGCCAATAATTGTTTGTATATCTTTTTCGGAAGAAGAAAGTGAAGTGACATCCATGCTGATACGTTTAAATGTATCCCAATGTTCATTATTGATACGGCGTACATATTCGTCAATTTTATCTTCCTCTATAAAATCGTGCAACTCATCAGCAAAGCGTATGTATTCCCAGTCTTCATTAAATTTGGTTTTAAACTTGAAAGTATTGTTTTCGTCAAAGTGTCCTGTGAAGAGGTTTACAGCTTTACGCAGTTTGGTTTGCATCTGCATGAATTGCATGTAATATTGATTCAACAGGTCAATTAACTCCATGCAACTTTTTTGTGTAATAGTTGTCATAGAAGGGCCATTCTTGAAAATATCCTGATGAGATTTATACCAATCAAAGCTTTCTATATTGGCGTAAGCATCCAGATTCTGTTGTAAATGACGAATATTACCTTCGGCTTCTTGTAAAATTATCTTTATTCTGTCTATCTCTTTCTGCAAGGTATCAACTTCTGCTCTCAGGGTATCCCGTTCTTTCTTTAATTGCTTTCTCAGGTCTTCTTCCTGATATTTCCATGTAGGGATATGTTCAATCAGGTCTCGTTTGTCTTTTTGATATTCGATAATCAGTGTTGCGTGTTTTTTGATGAAAGACAACTCCTGCTCAATCTGTCCCAGTTGGTTGGCGATATTTTGCAATCGTTCGGTATCGGCACCTTGGGAATGCAACTCTTTTTGCATCTCTGCCTCATGCTGTGCTTTGCCGGCATTGATACGCTTTTGTTCCTCTTTTTCTTCTTTGCGTATATTTTCTTGTTGGATGTTCTTTTCTTCAAAGAGTTGGTTTTGTAAGTGTGCCCATGCTTCTTTCAAGGCATTGAGCTTGTTTGCTTTCTCTTGTCCCAAGTTATCCAGCTTTTCATTGACGGAAGCCAGTTCTAAAGCAATTTTGCTTTTTTCCTCATCCAGCCGGGTTAACTTTTCATTACGGGCAGCTTCTGCTTTTTTCTTCCAGTCTTCAAGGTCGAGCATGTCTTGCTGGTATTGGCGTTCCAGTTTTTCCAATTCATATTCTAACTGGTTGATACGGCTTTTCTGTTCTTTTATCAACGGCTGGTATTTTCGCTTTATTTGCTCTTGTCCCTCTGCTTTTTCGGCTTGCAAACGTTGCATGCGCATAGAGATTTCTGCCGAACGTTGTTCCTTCTCCTCTTTTTCTTTATTATAATCATCAATAGATTTGATGTGACGCTCTATGACATTCAAATCAATTTGGATTCCATAAAAAGAATTGCCTTCTGCTTTTTGCGGTGAGAGGTTGGTTTGCCACAATATAGCTTCATCGCATAGTTTACCGATTGTTTCTTCCCATCCTTTATGGTTTTCTTTCAGCCAGCCTTGTAAGGTACTCTTACTATGGGTAAGAAACTGCTGCAATTCCTGTATGCGGACATGTAACTGTTGCAGTTCCATCTGTGACTTCGACAGTTCATCATCTATCCCTTTTTCCAATTTTTGAACTTCATGCTCCCATTTCATCATCAAGTCTTTGATAATGATTTGAGCCTCATTGATACGTGTTTTTCGTTCCAAGTGAGTAGAGGTGTACGACTGAATGCGCATCTTTAATTCCTCTTGTTCCTTTTCGAAGAAGATTTCTTTGCGGCATGAACGAATACGATAATCCATTTCGCTCAGCTTTGTCTGTTTTTCGGCTTTTAGCGGATGCAGTTTTTGTGACAGGTTCTCATACTCCTGATACAAAGCTTCTGTTTGGTTTTGGTTTTCTTTACGAGCTTCTTCCAAACGGGCATTGTAAACAGTATTTAATGTATCCAATTGATGAATTTTCTCTTCGTGTATTTTATTCCACTGGTTATCCAGGTTCTGGATAAGCAATTTGTATTTAGAAGAGATTTCCGTGTATTGCGAAGTCAATATGCGTTGTTCTTCCTGTAAACCGAGACGTTTGTTTTTCCATTCCATTTCTTTGGCAGAACGTTCCATCACTTCCTGTATATGATGTTCTTCATATTCCTTTTCCTTCAGAACGGCTTTCTTCAAATCATTGCTGACGATGGTCAGTTCTTCCTGTATTTTTTCGCAACGCTGCCGTGATTCATTTTGTAACTCTGCTTTCAGCTTTTCCTGTATTTGTATGTCATTGCCAGCCTTGTCGCGTTTTTCTTTCCATTCGGGCAGCAGTTCGGATGCTTTTCGACCGGCAATCACCAGTTCGCGGCAATTTTGCATGATATCACTTTGCAGACGGGTTGTTTGCTGTGATAGTTGGGTAATCTCCGTTGCCTGCTTCTGTGTCTCTTTCTTTTGAAATTCACTAATGTCTCTCAGGCGCGTTTCAAAATCTTTCAAATGCTCTTTGTAACTATTCAGATCGATGGATATTTCTTCTTCATTTAAAGAAGAGATAATAGTCCTTTTGATAAATTCGGCATCAAGTTTTGAGTTCAGCAATACATTCTGGATGGTACGCGGAATGTTTTGATATTGTTTGCTTTCCATCAAGGAATAACGTCGGAATTCAGTACTCGTTGCATTGCCATATAGGATATTACGATACTCGTCGTAGGTATAAATGATGCGCGAATACTCCACTTCATGTTGGTCGAGCATGGCACGGATACGGTCTGTGCCGCTGTAGGCGGTGCGATTCTCGTCAATAAAGAATTCTTTGCGATAAGGTGAATCTATGAAACGATAACATACCCGGTTCATGGCTTTAAAGCTCAGGATACAGAATGCTCCATGCTCCGTTGTTACTTCGTAAATGATATATGAGTTGGCAAAAGGAAAATAGTAGTCCGTGTAATTTTGTTTTTCAACGGGAATGCCCAGTTTCTGCGTGTCCGCATTATAGAAAAATAAGATAGCACGCAGAATGGTACTTTTTCCTACTCCTTGTGTGCCGATAAAGTGGATATTTCCATCCAGATATATATTGTCCGAATAAGGAATATTCGCACTATTGATAAAAATTATTCTACTCAGGTTTCTCATCTTCAATGTCTTCAAAAATGTTGATACTATCGACTAATTTTTCCAGATAATGCCATGAAGTCAGTACCTTATAAGTATTAGTCTTCTCATTTTCCAATTCGATAAACGATTCTTTGGCCAGCAAACGTATCATATTGTCGAGCACGTCTTTGCGGATATCCTTGTCCGAGAAATGTTTGCGGATACCGTCTAATTTATTTTGCAGCAAAACATTGATATTGGCCTCTACCAAAATTTGTTCCGGCTGGAAGCGGAAGCCTGCACCGAATGTTTCATCGTAAGTTTTGAAGAAATCAAGTACATCTATCCAATAATAGGCACGGAGTATCTTTTGTTCCAATGTGGTTTTTGATTCCGTGCGCGAGAAGTAGAAATACTCGTTTCCCCTTTCTAATGTATAGTTTATTTGTGAAAAGTATTGGTATAAAGATTCGTAGTTCTCATCAATCATATTATACATGTCGCGCAAGTCGATATCTGTGCTGTTGGAACAGATAAATTGCCCTTTTTGCATATATTCGAAGATTAATGCTGTATTGTCCGGTATTTGTATATTCAAATTCATAGTTTATAAAGGGTATATTTTGGCATATTCATATTGTTTGTATCGTCCGAAATCATCGCTTATTTCTAATTTGTCTTCGTAGAGCGACACTATTTGGCAAAACAGTGTGGTGCATTCTTCCTCGTTTACTTCACGTTGAAAAGAATAATGGAGCAGAAAGGTAAACAAGTCTTTGGGTTGCTCGTTTTTCCATTGTGCTTCTGCACCCGATTGTAGAAAACTTTTAACCACTTCTTCCAAGTTTACCACTTCTTCATACATGGCTTGCGCTTTCATGTCTTCCTCACTAAAAGCACCCGCTTCATTCTTGCGGATATGCTCCCGGGTTTTCCGGTTGCTCAGGATTCTAAGGATAATGGGGCGTGCTTCGTCACTTGCCAGATATTCGGGCGATAGCTTGAATGAAGTCTGTGTACAGCCTTCCAACAAGACGGAATGTTCATTCTCCATTACTTCTGCCAGGTTGCTTCGGGCACGCAGTTCAAACTGGTCTTGCAGATACTTTACTTTTCGGATTTTCTCTACCAATATTACTTGATTCTTTATTTGGTTCAAATAGTTGATTATATCCTGTTGCGCCCGTATGAGGCTGTGAGCAGACAATTGCAACTCCTGACGCAGTTCCAGCAAGATGCGTCCTAATTCCTCATCGGTGGCTTGTTGGAAAAAAAGTCGCTCTTCATGTAGAATCAGGTGCTCGGTGGAGTCAATGAGATTCTGTATATTGATGCGCTTCTTGTCCAGATTCTTCAGCTTGGCTATTTTGATTTGGTATGTTGGTTCATGTTTGAAAGTGTTGTCGATACTGTTTTGCAAATTCATGATATTACGTATTGTTACGCGAGCTATTTTCTGGAACGTCAGTTTGATGTTCCTCACATAGCTCTCTTTGCGTGATTGTATCTTTTCTTTCAGATAATAATCCATCAGCTCGTGCAGGTATTCGATGTTTTCGTCAATTGTGGCTGTGTCGATTTCTTCGTTGGCTTCAAGTAGCGTTTCAAAGAAATCGAGAAAACGCACGTCTAGCTCCAAGAAGTTGCCATTTTGGTGAATCACTTCTTTTTCAATTAATATTTTAAGGCGATTTTCATCGTCTTTTAATAATTCTAAGGCATCGATGTATCTGAAACTGATGGTTTTTCTCTTTTCGAACATTTCCGTCAGCAATGTTTTTGCCGTGGATATGGTATTTATGATTTCGTAAATAGAACGGAATATATACATAAGTTTTCTCCAAAAAAGTGCACGAAGTTATGACAAAAGGATGAAAAAACCTAACTTTTTATGCTAAAACCCATATTTTTCTATGCTCTGACGAATGTTTTCCGGGCAAGAAAAATATAGGGATGGGGTAAGTGCTCTATTAAATTTTATCTACCTTTGTATTCTGTTTAAGACTAAAATGAGATATTGAAATGCAGAATATTATTGCTATTGAGAACGGGGTTGTCCGTCATCCGCTTTATCGGATGAAAAAGCCGATAAACATGACGCTTGCCGAAGGTGAACATATTGCTATTGTAGGTCCGAACGGAGCAGGAAAAAGCATATTGGTGGATACTATTATCGGGCGTTGGCCGCTATTAATGAACGAAGTGAAGTATGATTTCTCGCCTTCTCCCTCAAAGATGGTGTATGATAATATAAAATATATTGCTTTCAGGGACTCTTATGGGGATGCAGACGGTAATTATTATTATCAACAGCGCTGGAATACCCATGATTTGGATGAAACGCCTGTCGTTCGTGACCTTTTGCCGAAAGCTACGAATCCCGAACTGAAAAAAACGTTGTATGACTTGTTCGACATAGAAACGATGCTGGATAAACATATTATTCTGCTATCGAGTGGAGAGTTACGTAAATTTCAGTTGACCAAGACTTTGTTGAGTAACCCTCGTGTGCTGATAATGGATAATCCTTTTATCGGACTTGACGCCAAGACACGTGACCAACTTCATGCATTGCTTTGCGAACTTATACGGATGACTTGTCTGCAAATAATTCTGGTACTTTCAAAGACAGATGATATACCTTCGTTGATTACGCACGTAATTCCTGTAGAAAATCGTATGTGCGGTGATAAAATTACGTTGAAAGCTTATCTTGCCGGTTGTAAGCCTGTCCCCGAACGTGTGCTCTCAAAGGAGAAAGAAGAACGTATCTTGGCTCTTCCTTATGGTGATGGCTTTTATCATACCGACCATGTGGTAGATTTGAATAAAGTGAGTATCCGTTACGGTGAAAAGACTATCCTGAAAGAGTTGGATTGGAGTGTGAAATGTGGTGAGAAGTGGGCTCTTAGCGGAGATAATGGTTCCGGAAAATCTACATTGCTGAGTTTGGTTTGTGCTGATAATCCGCAGAGCTATGCCTGTGATATAACCTTGTTCGGGCGTAAGCGTGGATCAGGAGAGAGCATTTGGGAAATAAAGAAGCATATCGGGTATGTCAGCCCGGAGATGCATCGTGCCTATTTAAAGAATTTACCGGCCATTGATATTGTGGCAAGCGGATTGCATGATTCGGTGGGGCTTTATAAACGTCCGCGTCCCGAACAGATGGAAACTTGTGAGTGGTGGATGGATATTTTTGGTATTGCAGACTTGAAGGAGCGTAGTTTCTTACAGCTTTCCAGCGGAGAACAACGTTTGGTTTTGTTGGCACGTGCCTTTGTTAAAGACCCGGAATTACTGATATTGGATGAACCGTTGCATGGACTCGATTTGATAAACCGCCGTTTGGTGAAAGATATTATTGAGACTTTCTGCCGGCGCAGGGATAAAACAATGATAATGGTGACACATTATAAAGATGAATTGCCGATGTGTATTACCGGCTCATTGCACCTGAAAAGAAATGAATAGCTATTGAAAAAACACATCGCGTTTTCATGGATATATCCGGGCATATAGATAAGTCTGCCCGGATATAAATATAAATCGATGCAAGTTATTAATTATAGGATAAAAGAAGGTATTTCTTTTGTACGTTTTAATGCTGCATTAAAATCGTTTATCAATTCCTTAATTACTTCCTCTGCTGTTTTGAGACTATGTACAGAAGACGCTATTTGTCCTATTTCCACTTCACCTTCGTAAATGTCTCCTTCAAAAATACCTTTCTTGGCACGTCCCTTGCCCAATAATTCTCTTAATTCTTCTACAGATGCACCGCGTGTCTCTGCTTCTTCCACTTGCTTGAAGAATTCATTTTTTACGAGTCTGACAGGCGAAAGCTGTTTTAATGTGAGTTGGGTATCGCCTTCATTCAGCCGCAGACAACGGTCCTTGAATGTGAAATGTGCCGAACTTTCTTCGGTCAATGCAAAACGTGTACCTATTTGGACTCCATCGGCCCCCAGTGTCATGGCGGCCAAGATACTTTCACCGGAGCCGATGCCTCCTGCTGCCATAACCGGAACGGTTGTAATTTTTTTTATGGCAGGTAGCAGACATAGGGTAGTGGTTTCTTCACGACCGTTGTGACCGCCTGCTTCAAAGCCTTCGGCAACAATGGCATCTACACCTGCTTCTTCACATTTGGCAGCAAACTTACTGCTTGCCACGACATGGGCTACTGTTATACCATGCTGATGGAGATGTTCTGTCCATGTTTTCGGATTTCCGGCAGAAGTAAAGACAATCTTTACTCCTTCGTCGATTACGATTTGGATGATTGTATCTATCTCGGGGTACATCAGCGGGATATTCACTCCGAAAGGTTTTTCTGTGGCTGCTTTACATTTCCGAATATGTTCGCGGAGTGTTTCGGGGTGCATGGAGCCGGCGCCAATCAGACCGAGTCCTCCTGCATTGCTCACGGCGGAGGCCAGCCGCCATCCGCTACACCATACCATACCCCCTTGGATAATAGGATATGTAATACCAAAAAGATTGCAGATTCTGTTCATTACTTTATTATTATATAACTATTTTATGTTAAACAATTAAGCCGGAAAAATGTTTGGCTGACTACTTGCAAAACTACGCCTTTTCTTCTTATGGTAGTGAAAAAAAAGAAAAATCTCCGCTTTTTTACGGTTTATAGAACAGAATTGGTCTATCTTTGTTATGAGAATTAAAAATGTATTTTTATAACGATAAAAACGAATCATGTTATTACAACTACTATTTGTACTTGCCGCTATTATTGTAGGTGCCCGTTTAGGAGGTATCGGCCTTGGAGTGATGGGAGGTGTGGGCCTCGCTATTTTGACTTTTGTCTTCGGACTTCAGCCTACTGCGCCTCCCATTGATGTGATGTTGATGATTGCTGCCGTTATATCTGCCGCATCCTGTATGCAAGCGGCAGGCGGACTGGACTTTATGGTAAAGCTGGCGGAACGTTTGCTGCGCCGTAACCCGGCACATGTTACTATTCTGAGTCCGTTGGTGACTTATTTGTTTACTTTTGTTGCCGGAACAGGACACGTAGCTTATTCTGTACTTCCCGTGATTGCCGAAGTTGCCGCTGAAACAAAAATCCGTCCCGAACGTCCTTTGGGTATTGCGGTAATCGCATCTCAACAGGCTATTACGGCAAGCCCTATTTCTGCTGCTACCGTGGCACTTCTCGGGTTGCTTACCGGTTTTGACATTACCCTGTTTGATATATTGAAAATAACTATTCCTGCTACCTTGATAGGTGTGCTGGTAGGCGCTTTCGCTTCGATGAGAGTAGGTAAGGAACTGATGGAAGACCCTGAGTATCTGCGTCGTATGGAAGAAGGTCTGTTGGAGGATAAGCACGTGGAGCTGAATGACGTCAAGAATATGTTTCAGGCACGTCTTTCTGTGATTATCTTCATTGTGGCCACTCTGCTGATTGTGCTGTTCGGTTCTATTCCCGGTCTTCGTCCTTCGTTTGACGGAAAAGTAATGGACATGCCTTCACTGATTGAAATTCTGATGTTATCGGCTGCCGCACTCATTTTGATTATCTCGCGTACTGACGGTATCAAGGCAACTCAGGGAAGTGTATTTCCGGCAGGGATGCAGGCAGTGATTGCTATTTTCGGTATCGCATGGATGGGGGATACCTTCATTAATGGTAATATAACAGAATTGACAGGTTCTATTGAAGGAATTGTCCGTCAGATGCCGTGGCTTTTCGGTGTGGCATTGTTTGTAATGTCTATTCTGCTTTACAGTCAGGCGGCGACTGTGCGCGCTATTGTGCCTCTGGGCATTGCTTTGGGCATTTCGCCAATGATGCTGATAGCCTTGTTCCCGGCCGTAAACGGTTATTTCTTTATTCCCAACTATCCGACTGTGATTGCTGCCATAAACTTTGACCGTACAGGAACTACCGGTATCGGGAAATGGGTGTTGAACCATTCTTTTATGATGCCCGGTCTTGTAGCCACAATTGTATCGATTGTTATCGGACTGTTGCTCATACAAATATTATAGTCTCAATATATTAACTACCTAAACTAGAAAAAATTATGAATGGATTAAGAAAACTCAGTTTGCTGGCTGTGACGTTGTTATTCGGCGCCTTTGCAGCAGTTGCCCAAAAGCCTAATATTCATATTTTGGCAACAGGAGGAACAATTGCCGGAACCGGTGCTTCGGCTACCAATACGAATTATACAGCCGGACAAGTGGCTATCGGCACATTGCTGGATGCAGTGCCCGAAGTGAATAAGATTGCCAATGTGACCGGTGAACAGATTGTAAAGATTGGTTCTCAGGATATGAATGATGCCGTTTGGCTGACATTGGCAAAACGTATCAATGAACTGCTCAAGCGTGGTGATGTAGATGGTATCGTGATAACTCATGGGACAGATACGATGGAAGAAACGGCATTTTTCCTGAATCTCACCGTGAAGAGTGATAAACCGGTGGTATTGGTCGGGGCGATGCGTCCTTCTACGGCAATGAGTGCCGATGGTCCTTTGAACCTTTATAATGCAGTAGTTACTGCTGCCGCCAAAGAATCGAAAGGAAAAGGAGTGGTGATTGCAATGAACGGATTGATCTTGGGCGCTCAGGGAGCAACCAAGATGAATACGGTAGATGTGCAGACTTTCCAGTCTCCTAATTCGGGTGCGCTGGGATATGTTCTTAATGGAAAAGTGTCGTATAATATGGAGTCTTTGAAACGTCATACTACCAAGTCAGAGTTTGATGTGACAAATCTAGATAAATTGCCTAAAGTGGGTATTGTCTATAGCTATTCCAATGTAGATGCCGATGTGATGACTCCGTTCCTCAACGGGGGGTATCAGGGTATTGTGCATGCCGGTGTGGGAAACGGCAACATTCATCAGAACCTGTTCCCTATGTTGGAAAAAGCGCGTAAACAGGGGATTCTGGTCGTTCGCTCCAGCCGTGTTCCGACAGGTCCTATCACTCTTGATGCAGAAGTGGATGACAATAAATATCAGTTTGTTGCTTCTCAAGAACTGAATCCGCAGAAAGCACGTGTATTGTTGATGCTTGCGTTGACAAAGACAAATGACTGGAAGAAGATTCAGCAATACTTCAACGAGTATTAATTGATTTACATAGGGCAGGTGCCCGGTGTTTGGGGTTGTGTCAGAACGCGGATAATGCTGTCGTTTAGTTCGTAGGGGCAAGATTCGCTTGCCCGAAAACAGTTTGCTTTGTGTCTTCGGGCAGGCAACCCCTGCCCTTACAGCTGACGGTTGGATAGGTCGGTTTAGTTCTGACAAACTCCCTTCTCATTTATTTTCAAAACCTAAACCATACTTAATTATGAAAAGGATAATGTTATTATGCCTGACGGCCATTGCCATGTCAGGCTCACACTCGCTATATGCACAATCTTCAAAAAGTGATTTCATGTCGGACGATAAAAGCCTCTTTGAAGAGGTGACCGGTATAAAAAAGAAAACCGATAAGTTCAATCTCTATCTCAACATGCATGGTGACTTCAATATGAAATGGAATGAGTCCGGTTTCGATCAAGGGGCATTCGAGATGAAACAGCTCCGCATCGAAATGAAGGGTAATATCAACGATTGGCTGAGCTATCGTTATCGGCAGCGTCTTAATCGTGGTAATGATGGATCGGGTAATATTGACAATGTTCCTACCAGTATTGACTATGCAGGTATAGGTGTCAAACTTGATAAGTTTTCGTTCTTTGCCGGCAAGCAATGCACTGCTTACGGAGGAATTGAGTTTGATGTCAACCCGATTGACATTTACGAATACAGCGACATGATAGAGAACATGAACAACTTCATGACCGGATTGAATGTGGCCTATAATTATAATCCTTACCAGCAAATTCAGTTTCAAGTATTGAACAGCCTGAATGGACCTTCCAAAGAGATGTATGGTGACTTGGAACGGACAAAGCTTCCGTTGGTTTACACCTTGAACTGGAATGGTAATTTCATGGATGTATTCAAGACCCGGTGGTCTGCCTCTATTATGAACGAAACAAAAGGCGAGAAAATGTATTATTATGCTTTGGGTAATGAGTTCAATTTCAATCCTCAGTGGCATGCTTATTTTGACTGGATGTATTCTCGTGAAGGAGTAGACCGCAAGGGAATCATAACAAGAATGATAGGTGGTGACCTGAATCATAATGTATTTAACGCCGAATATATGTCATACGTGCTTCATGTCAACTATCGATTTGCTCCGAAATGGAATCTGTTTGCCAAAGGTATGTATGAAACAGCTTCCGTTTATAAAAGCAGTGATGAGGTGGAAAAAGGGAAATACCGTACGGCATGGGGGTATGTAGGCGGTATTGAGTATTATCCGATGGAGACCAATTTGCATTTCTTCCTGGCTTATACCGGTCGTTCTTATCGATTTACCGACCGGGCTAAAGCACTGGGAGAAGATAATTATTCGACTAATCGAGTGTCTGTGGGCTTTATTTGGCAGATGCCGGTGTTTTAAATCATAGTATATTCTTTCCGAAAAACTTATCGATGATCAGGGCTATCGCTCCATCGCCTGTTACATTACATGCAGTTCCGAAGCTATCCATTGCAATGTAGAGTGCTATCATCAGGGCTTGTTCACTTTCGCCGAAGCCCAGCATAGAGGAAAGGATGCCCAGTGCAGCCATGATTGCGCCACCCGGAACACCCGGTGCAGCTACCATTGTGATGCCCAGCATGAAGATGAACCCGGCAAACATCGGGAAGTCGAAGGGCATTCCCTGCATCATCATCAGTGCCAGTGCGCATGCCACTATTTTCAGTGTACTACCCGATAAATGAATAGTGGCGCACAGCGGGATTACAAAGCCGGCAATGTCTTCACTCACTCCGTTCTTGATGCTTTGTCGCAGGGTGACAGGAATGGTGGCTGCCGACGACTGTGTGCCCAACGCAGTGAAATAAGCCGGAAGCATTCTCCCCAACAAACGAAACGGATTGCGGCGGACAAACAGAGCCGCAATGGAGTATTGGAAAATGAGCAGGAAAATATGCAGCAGGAAGATAACTCCGATAATCTTGATGAAGACCGATAATACATTCATAACCTGTCCCGAATGCGTCATATTCAAGAAAATGCCGAAGATATAGATTGGTAGTAATGGCAGGATGATGACTTGAATGGTTTTAATGATAATATCCTTAAAGTCATTACATACATCTTTGAGTGCTGTGGTGTTCAAGTGGGCGATGCCCAGTCCCAGTGTAAAAGCAAGAATGAGTGAGGTCATCACATTCATGACAGGTGGAATGGCTACCGTGAAAAAAGGCACGATATCATGGGCTTCGCTTATCTGTTCGATAGAAGCGCCGGGAGTAATCATCGACGGAAAAAATGTGATGCCTGTAAAGTAGGAAAGGAATCCCGAAAACAAGGTTGCTCCATACGCTATGAGTGTGGTGACTACCAGCATTTTTCCCGCTTCTTTCCCGATGTCGGCAATGGCAGGTGTTACTAACCCGAGGATAATCAGCGGGATGATAAAACCGAGGAACTCACTGAAGATTCCGTTGAAGGTCACAAAGATTCTTACCAATCCTCCGGGGAGGATGTTGCCGAATGCGATACCTAATGCAATGGCAAGGATAATACGGGGTAATAACCCTATTTTAATCTTTTTCATCATAATGTAAGATTGATATATTCACAAAGATAGAATTATTGAACAAATAAATCTGCCGTTTGTTAAATATAAAAAGATTAAATTATGGAAAAGGCAGATATCGGATTGATCGGACTGGGAGTGATGGGGCAGAATCTGGCCCTGAACCTGGCAGGTAAAGGATGGAAAGTAGCTGTGTGGAATCGCACAGTTCCCGGCAAAGAAGAACATATAGTTGATAATTTCATAGCTAAGCGTGCGCAAGGCAAAAGCATTGTCGGTACGCAGACTTTGGAGGAATTTGTGGATGCACTGAAGACTCCGAAAGTCGTATTTCTCATGGTGCAGGCAGGGTCTGCAGTAGACGAAATGACAGGCAGATTGCTTCCCTTGTTGCATAAAGGTGATATTATAATCGATGGTGGAAACTCTAATTTTGAGGATACGGAGCGCCGGGTAAAGGAACTGTATGAGAAAGGAATGTATTTTGTAGGTTGCGGCATTTCCGGAGGCGAAGAAGGTGCATTGCATGGCGCATCCGTCATGCCGGGCGGTGCTCAGGAGGCATGGCCCTTCATACAGCCGATGCTGAAGAGTATTGCAGCCCGTGCCGAAGACGGTAGTCCGTGTTGCGAGTGGGTAGGTCCGGGCGGTGCCGGTCATTATGTGAAGATGGTGCACAACGGTATAGAATATGGTGACATGGAATTGATAGCAGAGACCTATTATGCGCTGAAGAATCTGTTGGCTCTGAAGAATGAGCAGATGGCTGACGTGTTCGAGCGTTGGAACCAAGGTCGTCTGAAGAGCTACCTGATTGAGATAACGGCAGCCATCCTCCGTCACAAGGAGTGTGGCGGAGGTTATCTGATAGACAGCATACTGGATGCTGCCGGACAGAAGGGTACAGGGCGTTGGAGCGTTATCAATTCGTTGCAGCTTAATACTCCTCTCGATGTAATTGCCGAGGCTGTGTTTGCACGTAATCTGTCTGCGGAAAAGAGCTTGCGTGTGTTGATGGCCAAACATTATATGCACGTTGAGAATCATCCGGTTTATAATTATCAGGATACTGTTGCTGCGCTGGAGGCCACTCTTTATGCGGCTCGTTTGGTGGGGTATGCACAAGGATTTGCATTGATGCGCACGGCGAGTGACACCTATAAATGGAACTTGAATCTTTCGTCCATCGCTTTGCTGTGGCGTGCCGGCTGCATCATCCGCTCTGCTTTCCTGAACGATATTGCCGAGGCTTATCACCGTGCACCGGGACTGTCGCACATGTTGCTCGACCGGCATTTCGGTTTGGAAGTGGCGGAGGCTCTTCCCGTATGGAAGAAATCGGTGAGTATCATGCTGAAAGAAGGACTGGCCGTGCCCGTATTCTCTGCTGCATTGAATTATTTCCTGGGGCTGACCACCCATCATTCGCAAGCCAACATGATTCAGGCGATGCGCGATTACTTCGGGGCACACACGTTCGAGCGGGTGGATAGTCCGCGAGGCGAGTTTTTCCATGAACAATGGCAGGAGAAGAAATAACAAGAACCGATAAAAAGAATTTGATTTATGAGTTTACCACATAGTTTGTTTTTAGTTATATTCGGCGCATCGGGCGACCTCACCCGACGCAAGCTGATGCCTGCCTTGGTGAAGATTCACAACGAAGGACGTTTTCCTCCGCACTTCGCCATTGTGGGATGTGCCCGCACTGCCTATTCAGATGAAACCTATCGCAGCTATCTGAAGGAGGAGCTGGCGAAGTCTCCTTCTCTGGATGAAAAGGAGAAAGCGTCATTGGATGATTTTCTTTCCACTGTCTACTATCAGTCGATGGACCCTGCCGATGCTTTTACTTATTCCCGGCTGAACGAGCGGTTGAAAGCTCTGTCGCCTCAATATGAGAATGATGGGAATTACCTGTTCTATCTGGCTACTCCGCCGTTGCTTTACGAACTGATTCCGAAATATCTTCATGACGCCGGCATCCTCAAGAAGCCGGGGCTGAAGCGCATTATTGTTGAGAAGCCTTTCGGCTACGACCTTGCATCGGCGCATAAGTTGAATAAGATTTACGCTACCTACTTCAAGGAGGAGGATATCTATCGCATCGATCATTTCCTTGGGAAAGAGACGGTGCAGAATATCATGGTGACACGTTTCGGAAGCACCATCTACGAACCTATCTGGAACCGTAACTATATTGACTATGTAGAGATAACCGCTGTCGAGAATATGGGCATCGGAACCCGTGGCGGATATTATGACGGTTCGGGTGCGTTGCGCGACATGGTGCAGAACCACCTGATGCAGTTGCTTGCCATTACCGCCATGGAACCCCCTGCCAAGTTCGATAAGGACGGTTTCCGAAACGAGGTCATTAAGGTGTACCAATCGCTTCATCCGCTGACCGATGAGTACATTCGAGAGAATGTCATCCGCGGTCAATATGTCGCCGGTGAGACTCAGGCAGGTTATCGTGAAGAAAAGAATGTAAATCCCGATTCGCGCACGGATACCTACGTTGCCATGTGCCTCAAGATAGACAACTGGCGTTGGCAAGGTGTGCCTTTCTATATCCGAACCGGCAAGCAGATGCCGACCAAGGTGACTGAGATTGTTGTCCACTTTAAACCTGCTCCCATGCAGATGTTTAAGATGAAGGAAGGGTTCTATCGGGGTGAAGAACTGATTCTCCGTATCCAGCCCGATGAGGGTATCTTGCAGCGTATCGCCATGAAAGCGCCGGGTTCGGGGTTTTATATGGGGACAATGGAGATGGATTACAGTTATGACCGGAATGCACAGGAGACGGGTGATGCCTACGTTCGCTTGCTGGAAGACAGCTTGGCGGGCGACCCCACCTTGTTTACCCGTTCGGATGCCGTGGAAGAGAGCTGGACGTATTTTGACAAGATTCTGGATTACTGGAAGAAATATCCGGAGACCCCTCTTTATGGTTATCCCGCCGGAACATGGGGACCGAAAGAGGCGGACGTGCTCATAGAGCGCAGCCATGCCGAATGGACTAATCCTTGTAAGAATTTGACACATTCTAAACTGTATTGTTTGTTATGATACCTGATAAATATTTGTATATATCGCCCCGACAGGCATCACAAACCCTCATTACTCATATATTGGAGGCAATGGAGAAAGAGCCCGAACGTCCTTTTACCATTGCCCTTTCCGGAGGAACGACCCCGGCGGTATTGTTTGAGGTGTGGGAGCGTGAGTTTGCGGCATACACGCCGTGGGCGCGCCTTTATTTTTACTGGGTGGACGAGCGTTGTGTGCCGCCTACCGATGCACAAAGCAACTTCGGTCTTGCCGACCGCCTTTTGTTCGGCAAGATAAATCTGCCGGCTTCACATTATTACCGCATAGTGGGCGAGGGTGCTCCCGGTGAGGAAGCTATATTGTATTCTTCTCTGGTAAAGGCTACCGTGCCGACGGTGGATGAAGTACCTGTCTTTGACTTTGTATTGTTAGGAGTGGGAGAGGACGGGCATACTTCTTCTGTTTTTCCTGACCGGAAAGACTTGTTGACGGCTGCTGAGCCTTATGCTGTATCAGTCAATCCTTATAATAAAACGGTTCGTATCTGCATGACGGGAAAACCGATGATAGAGGCAAAACATACTTGCTTCTTAGTGGCGGGTGAGAATAAATGCAGCATTCTGAAGAAGATACTTGATAAAGAACAGGAAGATATTTATCCTGCTTCTTATATATGGCATCATGCCCGGATGCCGAAACTGTATGCTTCCTTATAGGGAAATAGTATAACGGTTTTTGGTTGAGGGGGTAATACACAAAGCAAACTGTTTTCGGGCGAGCGAACCTCGCCCCTACGAACCAAACGACAGCATTATCCACGTTTTGACACACTTCCTTTTTAGTATTGACATCCCCTTATGAAAATTTGCTTTTTACATATCAAAAGTCCTTAAACTCATCATTTTTATCGGACTTTACAGCAATACATTCCATTTCTATCAGCCATTTGGGACGGCATACCGGTGCATGTACAATGACGTGGGGCAGATGGGGGAATTTATTGTCAAACAATTCTTTAACGATAGTATAGTCTGCTGGGTCGCGCAAATAGATGATGGCTTGTGATACATCATCAAAGCTACATTCGGCTTCTTTAAGCAGTGCTTCCACATTTTCCCACATTCGGTTGGTTTGCTTACGCACATCACCCGGGTACACCACTTCACCTTTATTGTTTATGCTGGCAGTTCCCGAAATGAATACCTGTCTGCGGTCGCCATATTTCACACACGTCCCGCGTTCAAAACTCACTCCGTATTCATATGTGGGATTCAGATGGGTAGTGGCATACAGGAATTGTATCTGGGCAGGTTGTATTCCGTTGATGGCATACGCATCCATCTGCACTGTCACTTGCGGGTCGGGATGACGTCCGCCGATGCCGGTGCTGGCTATGTAGTGTGTCTTTTCCGTAAGGTCTTGTGTGAGGAACACTTCATTTCGTGCCTTTACCATTCCTGCATAATTGACATCTATATTTTGTACGAAAAACCATGTGCGGATACAGTTGTCTGCCAGTTTGCAATTCTGCTCACTGAGCTGCATCACATAGTTATTCAGCAACAGCCGCGTCTGGTATTCCGAAGTAGAGGCACGGTTGAAATCTCTTCCTTTCCAAAGGTGACGATAGCCGTTGTGTGCCACCTTGAAGAGTCCTTCAGGAAGCGCCTTGGTACTTACTTCTGTTTGCAGAAAAGCCCATAGTGCAATCTTGGTACCATTGCAGGGCGCCTGTTCTATGATGGATAAGGCACAATCCGAGTGTTCTGTTTCCGCTGCCAAAAGCAGGTCGGTCTGATTGGCGGCATCGCTCAGAAAGTATCGCTTGAAAATAGTAGTACCCTTTTTAAATTCATTCTCTTTCAAATCGGAATAGGTATCCAACAGCAATTTCAGTTGTTCTTCATAAGATTGTCCGGGTTTTGTCAGTTGGATCATGACCTGATATTCGGTAACGCCTTTTGGGGGAGTAAATTCAGAATAGCAGACCATTACGTTCTCGTTCTTATTTATGGTTTTATAGTTTATCATAGTTGATGCTTTAAATATTGCAAATTTATAATTTTATGGCATTGTGGCAATGCTTCTTTTCATTCTTTTTATCCATTGGCATAACTGTGCATGCCTCCGAGCAGAAAATTCACTCCGAAATAGGTGATTAATACAGTGAGGAACGCCACAATGCCAAATACATGAAAGAACATCGGATAGCGGAACCATTTTAGAGAGGCCGGGTGCAGTGCTAGCGCGTAAACCAGCATGGTGATAAGTGCCCACACTTCTTTCGGGTCCCAACCCCAGTAGCGCCCCCATGATACATTGGCCCAGACAGCTCCGATAAAGATGCCTATGGTGAGCAGGAATACGGCCGGGTAAAGAATCAGCCGGCTGATTCTTTGCAAAAAATCTATTGCTGTCTCACAATTTTCTGTTGAGTAATGTAGAACGACTGCCGTTATTCCGTTCAGCATGATGAAAGCCAGTAATGAATAGGCTGTCATAATTGCTACTACATGAATGCTGAGTAGGGGAGATTGGAGGACCGGCATTAATTGGGTGATTCGAGGATTCTGTTCGCCAAACATGGAGACTAATAATGTAAGTCCGCACAACAGGAAACCAAATGGTACTGACAGGGTGAATTTACGCTGTAGAAAAAAAGTAAGCAAGACTGTGCACCAAGCCATGAACTGCATTGTTTCAAAACCGTTGGACAGAGGAAGATGGTTGCTTACATAACCGCGCAGGACAATGGTCATGGATAAATAGATAAAGATGGAGCAGAGCAGCAGATTAAAGATAAATGCTAAACTGCAACAGATGTTTTTCTCTGTTACCGTGCAACGGCAATAGTAAATAAAAGCAAATAAACCGATACAAAGGCAGAGTATGGCAATAGGTTTACTGTAATCGAATTGGTTATATAGTTTTTCTGCTTTGAACTTGCTTGCTGAAGGAAGTGCTTCTCCACATTCTTTCTGCTGGTATTGTTTGATTTTATTTAGTAAACGGTTTACTTCATCAAATCTTTTCATGACGATTTGCTCATGGACATAATTCATTGCCTTGCGGGTAAAGGTCCATTGCTCATTTCCCATTTCATGGGGAAGCCGATCACTTTGCGCATACCATTGCAAGGTGTTTCCTTTTGCATCCCGATAGGGAAATATTTTCATAAGCGCTCCGGTACATACCATGCTGATGATATTGAATTTTTCATTGGCTTCTTCTATGCCTTTCCAGTCTGTTATCTGTCGTCCTAAATGGATTTGCCGCATTGCATCTTCCAACTTATACTCATTGGTGCTACCGGCAAAATCTTTCACTGAGGCATATTGCCCCTTTATGTCTAATAAGCGCCGGGCTTCATTGCTTTTGATGCGGATAACAGGTTCATTCTTCCAACTGTCATAATAGAATAGCCAGCCGGTCAGAACTTGTTCAGAGGTAAGGCCGTGATATGTCGGTTTGCCATATAACTTGATTGTAAAATCTCTTGCGAAAGTTTGCAGGGGGCAGATACGGTCGTTGTACAAGATATAAAGGTCACCGAAGCGTCCGGCTGTTTCGCGTGGGAGAGTTTTCGGCAAGGGATGGTCGGCAGCCATTGCCCGGCTTCCCATCGGAAAGGTGGAGATAAACAACAGGAATAAGATGCTGCATCCCTTTTTTATGCCCTGACTGTTGTTGCGATAGCTTTTCATTAATTGGCGGAATGTGCTTTGAGGATTAAGAAAGAATAGAATGATGGAAACCAGCAGTATGCTATATCCGGTGTAAGTAATCCCTATCCCATAGGGGTCATGGGAGACGCTGAGAACGGTCCCTTGTCCGTTTGCATCATACCCGGATTGGTAAAAGCGATAATTCATGAATGAAAATATTTTGTTCATAGATATTTCTCCTTCTAAACTTTCACTGTTATTTTCGGCAGAAACTGTTATCCGGCTGACATAATCCATAGGCGCCCGTGTTCCTTTATAATAAATTATTTCAAAATCTTCCAGTGAGATGCTGAAAGGAAGAGTGCGTTTTTCTCCTCCTTTGTTTATGAAGGACATTGTTTTCTCTCCAAGTTTCAATTGTAAGGTTCCTTGTTCGCCATCTATCCATGTGACAAATGCTCCCACCAATATCAGGATAAAAGAAAGGTGGAGCAGGAATGTGGTCCATTGGCGGTGGAGTTTTCTTTTTATCATATAGAGTAAGGAAGCAAGGGCTGTGCTTCCCCACAGTATGATAAAGGGTACGGAACTGTAGATATGATTGTTCACAAACTCCGTACCGTTTACTTTTTCCAGTATTGTAGCTATGGTGAGGACAAAAAGCAGGATGCCCAATAAGCAGAAAGCAATTCTTTTCAATAGTTTCATGTAGCTTCAGTTTTGATGACGTATCACAAGAGGCTGTCTTTACGATTCGGTCTGTCTGCATGCCGGATTGTGGCACAGCCTCTTGTTGTGATAAAAATTAGATTGCTTCAATGAATTTCACGACAGCTTCACGGTCTTCTTTGCTTAACGTACGGAACTTCTCAATTGTCCACCGGGCATCACTTTGTGCATTTCCATGCCACATGATAGCTTCGATTACATTGCGTGCGCGACAGTCGTGCAGACGGTCACCGGCTCCGGTGCAAATGGCAGATAAGCCACGTCCCCATAACGGGGTGGTGCGGCACCAGCCGGTGCGGATATCATTCTCCATATACAGTCGATGTTGTACAAAATCGCTATACGGCCAAATGGTCTGATCGGGATATCTGGGCAAGCGTGCATCTCCGTCACTGAAGAATCCGCTTGGATCTGTAAAGTTGTCCTTGCCGGTTTTCCATGATGGGCGGTGACAGCTGGCACAACCGATTTCGCGGAAGAGCGAACGCCCCTTTTGCACGTCGGGATCATCCAGATTACGTGCCGCAGGTACTGCAAGTCCTCTGTGCCAGATCATAAAGTCCACATAATCATCATCTGTCATTTCGACTGGCAATTCTTGATTCATCAGATAGTTTATGATATCTTCCTTTACATTTCCGGTTTTGTTCCAATCCGGAAAATATTCATAGAATTTGTTTTGCACTTCAGGATCATTTGCCGCTGTATTGGCATAAGTCTGTGTCATATAATGATAACGACGGTTGCTGCGTGTTACATTGGTAATATTCCAAATGGCATTGGCTCCTGCCGCATCTTGCAGCGGACCACGGCTCAGTGCATAAGTATAACGGAACGGGTGAGTGGTGTTGCCATAGGTTTTCACCCATTCGCCATTGGCAAAGAAGCTGGGATTCAGTGAAACACCGGCTTTTTCCTGGCGGATATACTCGGCTTTCAGTGAATCATCGGGAATTGCATCTATCAATCCGGTACCATAAATGCCGATGGTGGACTCCAGACGAACCTTGACATTGGCATAATCTACCGTCTTACCATTCACTTCCAATGGAACATAATAGGCATCTTCAGGGATGGTGACTTCCGGATAAATCAGGCTGTAGGTCTCTCCGTCAGGGAATTTATTACCCCATTCATCTGTGTAATCGAGCCATTCTATATTGATTTTATCTTCATCAATGGGAGCCTTGAATGGAGCTGTTGCTTTGGTTTGGGGCATACCGGTCAGTGAAGAAAGATAAGTATCGGTATGGTCTGTCACTACCAGCAGATAACCGTTTCCCCAATCATCGGCACGATACCGTTCCATACGTTTTCCATGCCCATATCCCGGATGGCAGGACATACAGGAGTTGCGTACATAAAGTGGACCGAGACCGTTGAACGGCTTCGTGTTTTGTGTATAGGTACGCTCAAAGAAATATTCTCCATACTTGAACTTGTCGGTCATACCGGCATTCTCGACAGCAGGGGTGGGGTCTTCGTAAGCAGAAGCCGAACTGTTGAAGGTAGTACCCAGCAATCCTCCGGCATACCATTCCTCATCCGTAACCGGTTCTATCGGCGGATTAATTTGCCGCGGAGCATCTTCATCGCTGCAAGCGGCGAACGAGAGTACCGCCAGTCCCATCAGGAAATATTTTGAATAAAAAAATCCTTTCATGTTCTTCTTTGTTTGTTCTCAGATATATTGGTGTTGCTATTTTATTTGGCAAGTTCAGCCTTTACTTCCGTTAAGACATCGTCCAAGGCTTTGCAGGCATCCATTGCCTCTTGGCAAGAGTCATCCGTATAGTTTAATACAAACGGTGCTTTCATTGCTTTTATTTTGGTCAATGCACTGGTGATGGCATGGATCGTTTTGGTATCCAGGTCGGCGTTTACAGATGCCATATAGTTGTGCAATGATTTACTTTCATCACGCTGTCCTTCTATACCACCCATATAGGCATTCTGTATGCTGATGATGTTGTCATAAAAGTCGGTGATGGAGTTGTAGCTGTAAGGAGATTCGATGTAGTTTTTGTCTTCACCGGTGTGAGGCTTTCCGATTTTAGAGGTGCCTACTTCGTCGGCAATGGTTTTGCAACCGTCGATGATGGCCTGCATAGCTCCTGTCCAACTGGTGTAAGTACTGCCCACTTGTCCGGCCAGCATCATGTTCTGTGTATACGAGTTTTCACCGCCTGCCACAGTCGTATTCCATTCCAGTTCGTCTACTACTTTGGTTACACGGTTTGCGTCCACATTGTCTGCACCGGCCCATGATATCTGCAATTGATAACATTTGTTGCGCAGGTCGCCTGCCACGGCAATGGCATAAGTCAATTCTTTATCTTTAATTTTCGAGACTGCTTTAGGGCTGCCGGCTTCAAAGATAATATATTCGATACCGTGAAATCCAAGCAATTCCGGACCGAGTTTTACACCTGCCCATACATCGGCATCTTCAGCTTCCATGGCTGTAATGTGAGATGTGTTTTTCATTTCATCCAACAGACCATCCAAGTCAAGCGGCCATGAATCGATGTGCGGATCTATACCAAAGTCGGAAGCTGCTCCAAACAGGAATGCTTCACTCTTTTCCCACCATGCACGTGCGTTGAGGAATGTCTCACACACGGATTTCACATTATCATCCGTTTTATCGGCTTTCAGTGCTTTCAGCTTTTCAACCAAAGATTCTGTCTGGTCAGCCAGACCGGTGTATGTAACAATCACTGTATTCTTGGTAAACTGATCAGCAATAGCCTGATATCTTTTATCTTTTTCAGATAATTCGGTATCACCGCCGTCCGGGTCGTCATCATCGCTGCATGCACTGAAATTGAATGTCATCATCGCTGCCATGGCAGCATACAGGGGAAATCTTAAAAACTTTTTCATACCTCTTTTAATTAAATATTAAATTATTGTTATTTTATAAAATAGCCTGCATAAGCAATACCTAAAGAAATGGACGGTTCGTTATTATATTGACTTTTCAGGAAGCGTTGTGAATACTCTGCTTTCACAACTATTTCTTTTATCGGATAATAGTTAACGCCTATTGCCATACGTTGGCGGTCTGTCCACGAATATTTTGTAGCTCCTTTGACCGGTACATAAGAATCATAATATTCATAGCGTCCGAACACATAGAGTTTGTCTCCCGATTCGCGTAACTTTCTGATTTGGGAGAATACATTATATCCGGCTTCAATGCCGCCTGCCACTGCATTCTTTCCTACATGAGTACGCTTATAGGGCGATGTGCCGGACTGTTCGCGGTTATATTTTGATATGGTCGCTGCATCTCCCAAGTGCCCGTAATCTATGTTTCCGCGTGCTATCCAGTTGTGTCCCTTATAATCAAAGTCGAATGCAGCAATGCTTACAGCTCCTTTGGTATCTTTGTATTTGCCTTGGTCTGCCTGAAGAGTATTATTGAAGCTATGGCCGTAATAGGCGCTCAGTCCCATGCGCAAGCCGGGAACGGAATAGTTGTCTATACGCATGGCTACTGCATAATTGTTGGCCGGAGTGAACTCAAAGGCGGAGCCCGAACCATTTTTTATCCATTGGTCTTTTGAAAAATGCATTGAATTGAGGGCAGGAATCAGCATGGCTTCATATCTCCAGTCACCGGTGCGTCCCCAAATACTTATACCGGTTTCGTGCCATGTGCATGGCATGATTGTGTTCTCTCCCTCGGGGCGGTATACAGTGAAGAATTCGTTAGGAAGGTGATGGGCATTGGTATACCCCACAGGAACTATAATATGTCCGGCACGGATATTGAACTCAGGACAGAATGATTTCTGTATCCAGAATTGTTCCAAGGCAACTTCACCGCCACGTTCTATCTCTTTTTCCCATTCGCCCACTTCTTCCTGTTCCATTTCTACGGCAGACTCTGTTCCACCGTGTTCAAACTCAATTTCGCTTCCCATTGTCCAGCCTTTGCCGAAATCATATCCTATCATGATGACTACATGAGGAAGATCGAACTGTCCATGACTTTTGGCATCTTTATAATCCTCCGCTTTAGAGTAGCGGTTGATATTGTCACTGTAGAAGTTGCGCGTCATTACAGCTTCACCATAGCCTCCCAATGTAAGCCTTGACTTTTGGGGAGCATTCTTTCCCGTTGTTTTTTCTGTGCGGTTGCTTTCTTTGTCTTTGTCAATGCCGTTTTCGGCATATAGACCGGTCATACAGCTTGCAAAGGCTATAGAAAACAATAATACCTTTCTCTTCATTTGCTTTAAATTTTATAATTTTAAGATGCTGCAAAGTTAGAGGGAGTTAAAGGGTGGGGCAATACCCAAAAATGGGTAATGTTCAGTGAAGAATTGGTAATGAGTAGGTACTATTGTAATAACGGGTCACCTTATTTTCTTGGGGATTAATATGTTATATCATCAACCAAGAAAAGAGTAAGCCATTTCTTAGAGTCAGCCAAGCCCTTTTAAACGGAAGATTATTACAGTCTGTTACGGCAGACTGTACAGTCCGTTACGGTGGACTGTACGGTTCACTGCAACAGACTATACAGTCCATTGCCGAAGACTGTAGTAATCCGACTTATAGACAGGCATAATCGAAAGGATGAAAACGCTTATTCTTATAGAGGCAGATTCAATCTTCCTGAATACAGGCTGTTTTCTTTTCAGGACTCTTTTTCGTTACTTCTGATGCGGCTGAGTGTGGGAAGAGTAATTCCCAGATAGGAAGCGATATATCCCAAGTTGGCACGTTCGCATACGGCAGGAAATTGTATTTTCATCTGTTCATATCGTTCTTTGGCAGGCAAGGTGAGCCGTTCCTTATGAGTGCGGTGCAGGCGTCTGTATTCATCCTGATGGATAACTCTTCCCCAGTTTGCCCATTCGATATTGGTCCGGAACAGATGGGTGAGATGACTGAGTGAGATTTCATAAACCTCCATATCTTCCAGTGACTCTACGAACTCTTCGCTCAGCTTATTGTAATATAGTTCGTCCATGCTGAATACTATATTACCTTCGCATGAAAAAGATGTTGTGATTTCTTCTCCGTCTACCAGCCAATAGGAACGAGTCATTCCTTTTTCTATAAAGTAGGCCACCTTACAATAGATGCCTTCTTTTATCAATTGGTATTTCTTGGGGAAGCGATGAGGCTTCAGGCACGGGACCAGCAAATCTATGCTTTGGTCGGAGACCGGATAGTCCTGCTTTATCTTTTTTATTATATTTTCCATTATCGTATCGTTATGTTTGATATTCAGTGTTCAAAGTTATGTATTTCCCATCACAATGTGGCAAAGGGCAGGACATATTTTTGCTTTCCTTATCTATATATGGTTGCCGGGCGGATTAAAATCCTTATTTTAGGTATTCTTGAATCATATTTATGAATTTCTTTTTTGCAACTTACTTGCATGTTTTTTCGTTTACCTTTGCGCCGGTAACAAATAAGACAATAGATATGAAACAGTATCGTAATGAAATCTTCTCGTTTCTGATGTTGATGGCGGGAGTTCTGCTGGAATATGCACAGACGTCATGGTTTGCACTGCCTTATGTCAGTCTTGTCTGGTTTCTGGCGGCAGTCGCGCCGGTTGGCCTTCCTGTCATGGCTGAAGCATGGGAGCATTTGATGAAGAAAGAGTATTTTAGTGAGTTTATGCTGATGACGATTTCTACTATAGGTGCCTTTTGCATTGGTGAATATCCGGAGGGGGTGGCAGTAATGTTGTTTTATGCTGTAGGCGAGCAGTTGCAGGATAGAGCCGTAGACAAAGCACGCGACAATATTCGTGCCCTGCTTGATATGCGTCCGCGCACAGCTTCTGTCTTTCGTAAAGGCCAATATTCGATTGTTTCGCCCGAAGTGGTAGAGACAGGAGAAACCATTGAAGTAAAAGTGGGCGAGAAAGTCCCTTTGGACGGTGTGTTGCAAAATGAGGTGGGAGTATTCAACACGGCGGCATTGACCGGTGAAAGTCTCCCGCGCTCGGTGAGGCAATCCGGTGAAGTGCTGGCAGGTATGATTCCGGTAAATGAGACCATTCGGCTGAGTGTAACGAAACCTTACAGCCAAGGCACCTTGGCACGTATGCTGGAGATGGTGGAGGAAGCTGCCGAATGCAAGGCACCGACAGAACTGTTCATGCGTAAGGTTGCCCGCTACTATACTCCGGCGGTTATCGGGATTGCATTTCTTATTCCGGTGCTTCCGTTTCTTTATTCATTGGTGCAGCCATCCTTTATCTATCTGTTTGCCAGCTGGCTGTATCGTTCTCTGGTGTTCCTCGTGATATCCTGTCCGTGTGCTTTGGTAGTGAGTATTCCATTGGGTTACTTTGGAGGCATCGGTGCGGCATCACACAAAGGCATTCTTTTCAAGGGGGGCAATTATTTGGACGCCATCACGAAAGCAGACACGTTTGTTTTTGACAAGACCGGTACACTGACTACAGGCAACTTTCGTGTTTGCCGGATAGAGACTGCGGGAATATATTCGGAGGCAGAAGTCCTGAAATATATTGCATCGGCAGAAAGCAAGAGCAACCACCCGATGGCAAAAGCCGTGGTGGAGTATGCAAAACAGCAGCAGGCAGCCCTTTATCCGGTAGGGGCGGTGACGGAGATTGCCGGGTACGGACTGGAAGCATACATCGGTGGCAAACAGATACTGGCAGGCAACTATAGGTTGATGGACAAGTATGGAACAGCTTATCCGGAAGGATTGCATGAAATGCCCGAAAGCCTGATACTGTGTGCCTGCAACGGTATTTATGCAGGTGTGGTTGTTATGGAAGATGAGCTGAAGGATGATGCGGTAGAAGCTATTCGAGGATTGAAGCAACAAGGTATCAGGCATTTTGAAATCCTGTCGGGGGATAAGACCGCATTGGTACAAAACATTGCACACCGTCTGGATATCCGGCATGCTTATGGCGATTTATTACCGGCCGATAAGGTGGCCCGCCTTCAGAAGTTGAAGGACGAGAAACATTGTGTCGCTTTTGTGGGAGACGGAATCAATGATGCACCGGTGTTGGCATTGAGCGATGTTGGCATTGCGATGGGAGGTTTGGGAAGTGATATAGCGATTGAGACAGCAGATGTGATTATTCAGGACGACAGCTTGTCGAAGCTGGTAACGGCTGTCAGGATAGGAAAATACACGCGTCGCATCATTTGGCAGAATATCATATTGGCTTTTTTAGTGAAATTTGCCATCCTTGCATTGGGAACGGTAGGAGTGGCGACACTGTGGGAAGCTGTTTTTGCAGATTCGGGTGTGGCTCTGCTGGCTATTTTCAATGCTATGCGCATTAACAGACTGATAAAACATTCGTAGAAATGGTTGGGGGATTTTAATTAAATGAAAGAAAATACCCACTGCCGGGATTCTCGAAAGGAAAAAAGCAACACGGATTTCGCAGAAATGAAGCCGAAGCCAATCTGCGGAATCCGTGTTGCAGAAAGAATAGACCGTTATTGTGCCGGCTTATCCGAGCGAGAGAATCAGTAATTGAGCCGTGAGTACCCGCAGAAACATCGTGAGCGGATACACAGTGGCATAACCCACTGCGGGTGCGTCACATGAGGTGAGGTCATTGGAATAAGCCAAAGCGGGCGGATTGGTCGTTGCTCCCGATAATACTCCGATAAGGGTATAATAGTTCAACTTGAAAACATAGCGCCCGATAAATCCCACTATCAGCAGAGGCAGCACGGTGATAATGGCACCATAACCTATCCATATATATCCTCCTTCATTGATAATCGTTTCAATGAATCCTTTACCCGCACCAAGTCCCACGCAGGCAAGAAATAAAGAGATACCTATCTCGCGAACCATCAGGTTCGCACTGATGGTAGTGTAGGTGATTAGTTTGTACTGAGGTCCGAAGCGGCTTATCAGAATAGAGATGATAAGCGGTCCTCCTGCCAGTCCCAACTTAACCGGTTGGGGAATGCCGGGGAACATGAACGGAGTACTGCCCAATATGCATCCCAGTGCGATACCCAGAAAGATAGGAATCAGATTAGGGTGATTCAATCGTTTCATCGAGTTGCCTAGTATTTTTTCGGCTTGCGCCACTCCCAGTTCACTGCCGACAATCTTTACACGGTCACCCATCTGCAATTGCAGGTGGGGAGTGGCGACAAGGTCTACTCCCGAACGGTTTACACGCGTGATACTGACTCCAAAATCATTACGGATTTTAAGTTGTGCCAGAGTCTTTCCGTTCAGCTCAGGCTTGGTAATCAGAATCTTTCTGGAAATCAGGTTCTTATTCTTAAAATCCCATTCCACATTTACCTGTTTGCCAAAGAAAACGGTAATTGCCTCCACGTCTATCGGGTTGGCAATGACAAGAATTTCATCATTCAGATGAAAGATTGTATTTGAGTTGACAAGTTCTGTCTGCTTGTCTCCGTTACAGTAGCGGATACGCGAAATAACGAAGTCACGGTTTACCAGCGGTTTAATGTCTTTAATCGTTTTTCCGTTTACTGCTTCATTTCTGATTTCCAATGAGATGGGGCGTACGGTCAGTTCTTGCAAATGTCCCAAACCGCGTTCTGCTTCTGCCTCTTCCTGTTTCGGCTTAATCTGCAATAAATATTTCAGCGCAAGCAGTGAAAGGATGCAGCCTACCACTCCCAGCGGGTATGAAACGGCATAACCGAGTGCGATTTCGGGTGCATCAATGCCATTCAAGTCGCTGTTGGCCTGCTGTGCGGCTCCCAGTCCGGGGGTATTGGTGACAGCTCCCGACAGGATACCCACCATTGTGGTGATAGGCACTCCGGTGATGAAGTGCAGTGCCACCGTGATGACAACTCCCAGAAATACGACCATCATGGCAAGCATGTTCAGCGTAAATCCTCCCTTCTTGAAAGCCGAGAAGAAGCCCGGTCCTACTTGCAGACCGACAGAGTAGACGAACAGTATCAATCCGAATTCTTTTAGGAAATGGAGCAGATGCTCATCCAGGTTCAGATTGAAATGTCCGAATACGATTCCTACAAAAAGTATCCATGTCACACCTAATGATATGCCTGCCACTTTTATCTTCCCCAGCATGATACCGAAGGCAATGACAAGCGAAAGAATCAATACGGAGTGTGCTACTCCGCCACCCCACAGGTTGGGGTATCCTTCAAATAGATTTCTAAAAAGTTCCATTATTATATAATTAATTAAATGATTATTCTATATCTGTTAATGGGAGTTTTTCATGTGTATCAGGAAGGTAAACAAAGTCAGGAAAGGGATTGTGTTGCTAAAATCGGACACAAAGTTAGATATTTATTTTATATTTGCACCCGATTTGAAATATAGATTGAAAAGATGAAGCCACAATTGCTTATAGGGGCCGCTACTTCGGGAAGCGGAAAAACGACTTTCACGATGGGACTGCTGCGTGCGTTGAAGAAACGAGGCATGCGGGTGCAGCCTTTTAAGTGTGGCCCTGATTATATTGATACTCAGTTTCACACATTGGCAGCCGACCGTGAGTCGGTGAATTTGGACACTTGGATGGCATCGAGGACGCATGTACAGCATATTTATAATAAGTATGGAGAGGGAGCCGATGTATGTGTTGCCGAAGGGGTAATGGGACTGTTTGACGGTTACAGCCGAATGGAAGGAAGCAGTGCAGAGATATCGCAACTGCTGGGCATTCCGGTGATATTGGTTGTCAGTGCACGTTCTGCTGCCTATTCCGTAGCTCCTCTGATTTATGGGTTCAAGCATTTTCATCCGAATGTGAAGATTGCCGGAGTAGTGTTCAATCAGGTGTCTTCATTACCTCACTATAATTATCTGAAAGATGCGTGTGCCGATGCCGGTGTAGAGTGTCTGGGTTATCTCCCTTTTACAGATGGGCTTAAGATTCCATCGCGTCATTTGGGACTTACACTGACTGCCAAACGCGCAATGGACGTACTGATAGAGCAGGCGGCAGCATTGGTAGAAAAGTATGTGGATATTGATAAACTTTTAAATATTTGTCATCGTGGTTTCCCATGTCGGTATATATTGCCATACAGTTCCGAAGTCGGGGTGGAGAGTTTCACTCCCCGTACAAAAAAACTGAAAATAGCAGTGGCACGAGACCCGGCATTCAATTTTATTTATCGTGAGAATATCGCTCGGCTGGCGGAGCTGGGACATATTACTTATTTCAGTCCCGTGTATGGCAGTGATTTGCCGGAAGCAGATTTATTGTATCTTCCCGGGGGATATCCCGAACTTTTTGCCCGCCAGTTACACCGTCGGAAGAAACTGATGGAAGCGATAAAGACTTTTGCCGAGGAAGGAGGGAAGGTATTGGCGGAATGTGGAGGAATGATGTTCCTGACCCGCTCACTTACGGCGCGTCAGGGGGGAACGGCCTATGCTATGGCGGGCGTCTTGCCATTGGACTGTACAATGGTGGGAGCTAGGTTGCATTTGGGGTATCGTCGGTTAGAGTATAACGGACTGGAACTGAAGGGGCATGAGTTCCATTACTCCAACATCATAGAGCCCGACGCACTTCCTTCGGTGGCAAAACAGTTTACCGTCAGAGGAATGGAGGTAAATACTCCTTTGTACAGATATAAGAATGTGATAGCCGGATATACCCATTTGTATTGGGGAGAAGCCGACATATTAAAGCTTTGGGAAGAATGAATAAGAACTTACACCCTATCATGCTGGCAGGGACAGGCAGTGATGTGGGAAAAAGCATCATTGCAGCCGCTTTGTGCCGCATATTCAAGCAAGATGGTTACCGTCCGGCTCCCTTTAAGGCACAGAATATGGCATTGAATTCCTACGCCACTCCCGAGGGGCTGGAGATAGGACGGGCACAGGCGGTGCAAGCCGAGGCAGCCGGAGTGCCCTGTCACACAGACATGAATCCGCTCTTGCTGAAACCCAGTTCGGACCACACCGCTCAGGTGGTATTAAACGGCAGGCCGATTGGTAACCGTGATGCGTACGAATACTTCCGCAAGGAGGGACGCGAGGAGCTGAGAAAAGAAGTCAATGCTGCTTTCGATCGTTTGGCTGCCCGTTATAACCCCATTGTTATGGAAGGAGCCGGCAGCATTTCGGAAATAAATCTGCGAGATACGGATTTGGTCAATATGCCGATGGCTTGTTATGCCGGTGCCGATGTGTTATTGGTGGCGGATATTGATCGTGGAGGGGTGTTTGCCAGCGTCTATGGTTCGGTCATGCTGCAAACGCCTGAAGATCGTAAACGTATAAAAGGCATCATTGTCAATAAGTTCAGGGGAGACATACGCCTCTTCGAACCGGGTATAAAAATGATGGAAGAGTTGTGTGGCATTCCTGTCTTGGGAGTGGTTCCTTATTATAAGGATATTCATATCGAGGAGGAAGATTCGGTTGTGCTGGATTATAAACGTATGCAGGCGATAGAAGGAAAGGTGAATGTGGCGGTGGTATTGCTTCGTCATCTGTCTAATTTCACGGATTTCAATATGCTTGAACGCGATGAGCGTGTGCATCTTTACTATACGAATAATACGGAAGAACTGGCAAAAGCGGATATCATATTACTTCCGGGCAGTAAAAGTACATTAGATGATTTATATGAACTTCGCCGTAATGGTGTGGCGCAAGCTATCTTGCGTGCACATCGCAAAGGGGCTTCGGTCATGGGGATTTGTGGCGGATACCAGATGATGGGAATGGAAGTCTGCGATCCCGATGGAGTAGAGGGAGATATCCGTCAACTGCCGGGTTTGGGATTGCTTCCCATGATAACTACCATGCAAGGTGAGAAGGTAACTCGCCGGGTGACTTTCCATTTCCGGGATAATGAAACAGTTTGCCGGGGATACGAAATTCACATGGGAGAGACTGAGCTTGTACCTGGTTCTCCTGTTTCTCCATTGAATAAATTGGAAGACGGAAAAGCGGATGGCTATTTTGTCGATAGGAAATGTATGGGAAGCTATATTCATGGTATCCTTGATAATCAGGTTTTCATAGATTTTCTGCTGGAGCCTTATGCTGACAAGCTGCATCGGCAGAGTCCGGATTATGAAGCCTATAAAGAAGAACAATATGATAAGTTGGCGGCACACGTGCGCAAACACTTAAATCTGCCGTTGTTATACCAAATAATGTGTAAAAATGATTGATGGACACGGAGATGATGCCTATAAATATGGGCAAAAGATAAGGATAAACTTTAGCTCAAATGTATATAATCATGTAAATCATAATGGTTTGCGTGAGCATCTTTATCATCGGATGGAAAGTATTCGAAGTTATCCCGAACCGGAGGCTTATTCTTTAGAACAGGCATTGGCACATTCGCTTCATCTGTCGGACGGGAAGGAGGTTTGTGTGACTAATGGCGCTACGGAAGCCATTTATTTGATAGCCCAAACCTTCAGGGGGAAAAATTCTGCCATCCTGATGCCTACTTTCAGTGAATATGCCGATGCTTGCCGTCTTCACCACCACAAGATACAGGTTATTTACGCATTGGATATGATACCGTCGGGAACAAACCTGATATGGATATGCAATCCTAATAATCCTACAGGAAGTGTATTGGATAAAGACGTTTTGAAAGCATTTATAGAGAAACATACGGAGTGCTGTTTTGTAATAGACCAATCTTATGAATTCTTTACATTAAAACCGCTGCTGTCGGCCGGGGAAGCTGTCGGATATCCTAATGTGATTCTGCTCCATTCCATGACCAAGCGCTTTGCTGTCCCCGGACTCCGTTTGGGTTTTATGACTGCAAATCAAATCTTATTGCGTGAAATCCGTTTGCAGCGTATGCCTTGGTCTGTCAATCAGCTTGCCATTGAAGCAGGACATTATTTGCTTCGGCATGCCGGAGAATATCATGTAGATATATCATTGTTACTAAAGGAAAAAGACAGATTGGCTGAAGCACTGCTTGCAATAGGAGGAATGGAGGTATGGGCTTCGGATACACACTATATGTTGGTTCAGTTACGAATGGGGCGAGCCGCAGCTTTGAAGGAGTACTTGGCAGGAGAGTGTGGTATCCTTATCCGTGATGCATCCAATTTTGAAGGGCTGAACGAGCATTTTTTTCGCATTGCTACACAAACTCCGGAAGAGAATAATGAATTGATAGAATCTATAAAGAAATGGACATATTTGTATTAATCCTACCATTGTTGGCAGGGTGGTTATTGGATAAGTTGATAGGTGACCCTTCCTGGCTTCCTCATCCCATAGTAGGTTTTGGCAAACTTATTTCTTTTTGCGAAAAACGATGGAACAAAGGGAAACACCGGGTGAAGAAAGGAGCATGTACGGCTGTTGTGCTTATTGTATTCATTTATGGAGCTTCTGCGTTATTGATACACGGATTATATGCTATGAATCTTTGGATAGGCGTGGCGGTTTCGGCCGTTCTTATCTTTTATTGTTTGGCAGGGACTACGCTTATCAATGAGGTGCGTATGGTTTTTATGGCTGCCGACCATTCTTTGGAGGAGGGTAGAAGACAGGTATCCCGCATTGTGGGACGGGATACTTCCGGACTGACAGATCAGGAGGTGAGGCTGGCGGCTTTAGAGACTTTGGCAGAGAATCTGAGCGATGGGGTAATTGCTCCTTTGTTTTGGTATTTGTTATTGGGAGTTCCCGGTATGTTGGCATATAAAATGATAAACACGTTGGATTCTATGGTGGGATATAAGAACGAAAGATATTTGCAGTTCGGTCGGTGGGCAGCCCGTATCGATGATATTGCCAATTATATTCCGGCTCGTTTGACAGCTGTTCTGATGATACTTTCTACCGGTCGTCTTTCTTTATTGAAGTTTGTGGGAAGATATGGTAATCAGCATGCAAGTCCTAATTCCGGTTATCCCGAAGCGGCTTTGGCGGGGATATTGAATTGCCGTTTCGGGGGGCCTCATCATTATTTTGGTGAGATGGTTTACAAACCGTTTATAGGCAATAATAATCGGCCGGTTTACTCGTCAGATATGCGTATTGCTGTCCGGGTAAACCGGTTTGCCGAGGGAATAATGGTGATATGGGTTATTCTTTGTCTGATGGAAGCATACCCTTTTCTTCCGTTATAAGAAATGAAACGCAGGGAAATTTATATCTCAATCTTAACTATTCCTCCGTATGGAGTCAGTGCGCCGAAAGCCTCTTCGGGTTTCACTGTTCCGGCATAAATTTGGGCATTGATCAATACGCCTCCATGGGCGAATATGGCTACCTGTTTGTATGGCTTTTGGCGAAGCTCATTCAGGAAGTCGGCTACACGTTGGTACTGGTCCTGAAACGACTCTCCGTTTGTAGCTCTCACATTCCGATAGTCGGCATACCATTTCTGGAGGTTGGCATCGGTTATTTCATCAAAGCGTTGCATTTCCCAGTCACCAAAGTTGATTTCCTTGATACGGTCATCTCGTTCGCCATCCGGGTAACCGCAGAAGGTGGCCAGACGTACACAGCGGGTTAAGGGACTCATATATACTTTATCAAACTGAAGGCCTTTGAGCCGGGCGGAAGTCTGTGCGGCTTCTTCTTCAAAGGTCGGATTCAAAGGGACATCTGTCTGTCCGTAGCACACTCCCTGAGGGACATCTACGGAAGTGTGGCGAATGAGGTATACTACCATAAGTTGGTATAAATTAGGTTTATTATTAAATAGAAAGATAGTTCACACAGCAGGAAAGCGGCTCCGCAACAGTCGCCTGTGTATCCTTGCAAACGCTTGCGCAGCAATTGCCATAAAAGGAAAAAGACGGCAACGGGTGCAAGGGCTGCCCACCAATAAGACCTGTTCAGGAAAAGCCACATCGGGAGTCCGCCGGCTATGAATGCCGGTAGCCATGTCGAAATGCTCATCCGGTCATAAATGACTTTTGCTTTTGATTCTTCTTCTTTGCGTGCATACGGCAAGATGTTGATTATCTGTGCGGAACAGAACTTACTCCATGCGTCTCCGCTCGCTACGGCCATGCATGCCAAGGAAAGCGATAGGGTGGAAAGCAGGTTCCATAGGAGTCCGAAGTAGAACAGAAGTCCCAATACACCGTATGTTCCTATATGGGAATCTTTCATGATGGAAAGGATTTTCTCGCGCGAAGTGCCGCCTCCAAATCCGTCGCAAAAGTCTGCCAAACCGTCTTCGTGCAGTGCACCCGTGACAAGCAGGCGTGCCAGTAAAGCAAGGATGACGGCTGTAGACATAGGAAGGAATTGGGCGGAGAGCCATAGCGTGCCTGCCATTATTCCTCCGGTGAGCCAACCGACAAAAGGCCAATAATCGACCACACGCTTAAAATAAGCGGCGGGAACTTCGGTTATTCTCCAGAATGGCAACCGGGTGAAGAATATGAGTGCGGCAAGGAGTTTCATGGTTAAAAGTATTTTGTGATGGCTGCATGGGCAAAGTTGTCCATCTCATTCATCATGGTCACGGCAGAGACTATGATGGGATAGGCACAGACAGCACCGGTTCCTTCACCCAGCCGGAGTCCCAGATTTAATAAGGGGCGTGCATGCAGGGCTTCAAGTACCAGTTTGTGTCCTGCCTCGTCTCCCTGATGTCCGAAGATGGCGTATGGCAATACCTCCGGGTGGAGCCGGGAAGCGGCAAGGATGCAGTTGGTCATGATAAAGCCATCGACCAATATCAGCATCTTCAGTTCGGCTGCCCGCAACATACCGCCGATAGCCATTACCATTTCGTAGCCTCCAAACCAGGCAATCTTGTCTCTTGCCGAGCCGTCGCCTTGATAGTTGTCGACTGCTTGTTTCAATATATTGTATTTATGACGGATGCCTTCCGAATCCAGTCCGCTGCCGGCTCCTACGCATTGTTCCAGAGAAATGCCTGTAAATAAATGCATCCAGACAGAGGAGGGGGAAGTATTGCCTATTCCCATTTCTCCAAAACTGATTACGTTGCAACCGTCGGCGTATGCCTTATCCACCATTTGTGCACCGCGTTCCAGACATAACTCCATCTCTTCATGACTCATGGCCGGGGCATGGAGAAAGCTTCGGGTACCGCGACCTACGCTACAGTTGATAATTCCCTTCTCGTAAGGAAGGTCATAGTCAACTCCGGCATCTACCAGTACGAGCTTGAATCCGTGTTGGCGGCAGAGAAAGTTAACTCCGGCACCACCGTGGAGGAAGTTGCTCAATTGTTGCCAGGTGATTTCTTTAGGCGATTTGCTGACACCTTCTTCCACGATGCCGTGGTCGGCAGCAAACAGGATGTTGTGGGGATGGCGGAGAGTCGGAGAGAGGGTTTGTTGGATGAGGCCGATTTGTAATGCCAACTCTTCCAGTACGCCTAAAGAACCTTTTGGTTTGGTCAGGTTATTGATTTTGTCTATCAATGCTTCCCGTATCTGTAAGTCGGGAAGTTCGATATGGAAAGTTTTCATGGTCTTATTGTTTTATTAATACAGGAATACCCGATACCATTAAGTATACTTGATGGGCTTGGGAGGCAATATATTGATTCATCCAACCTTGCAAATCCGTAAAACGGCGCTGGATGGGATTGTCGGAAATAGCCCCTGAACCTATTTCGTTCGTCACAAAAATAAAAGTGGCATCTTGTGCTGTGAAGGCATCGAACTCTTGTTTCAGAGCTTGCAGTGACAGATCCACGTCAGAATCCAGATCGAAAAAGTAATTTGTGGCCCATAAAGTCACGCAATCTATCAGCACCACCCGCCCGTCTACCTGATGACGGCTCAGTTCCTTTTCTTCCTCTATGTTGGTCCATTCCGGTCCCCGGCGTTTCTGATGCTTGATGACCCGTTGGCGGAACTCTTCATCCCAGATGCGGGAGGTAGCCATATAAATAGGATTGGACGACAAACTGAGAGCTAATTTTTCTGCATAAGAACTTTTGCCCGACCGTTGGCCGCCTGTGATGAGTATAATACGTTTCATAATTTCTATTTTTCTGCTGTTCGCAGAATAAGAGTAGTAGCACCTATGGTGATGATGGCTCCTTCTTCTATTCTGACTCGGTCCTTGTCTCCCAATATGTCATTTAATAGAAATGTTCCGGTGATGCTCTGATTGTCCCGCAAGGTGTAAATGAGTTCTCCTTGCTTGTTTCGTTTTACATTGATTACACAATGGCGACGATCCATGCTAGGGTCGGATGTTTCGATAGAAATATCCACATCGGTCCCTTTACTGCGGCGTCCGATCAGGTTATCCCCTTCTTTTAAAGGCAATACTTGTTTATAGCCAAAGACATTTTCCACCACCACGATGCTTCCGAAGTCTTCGTTGTTGGCTTGTTCGTCAAGAACCTCCTCTTTGCGGGTAGCTTTTAATTTGGATTTTCCGATGCGGATACTGAATTGCTTTTTGCAGTGCTCGCATATAAAAACCAAAGACTGGCCTTCGGTATATTTTGTTTCGTCAAAGGTAATATAATTGTCACATTTAGGACATAAAACTCTTTTCATGGGAGATAATCTGTTTATTTAGAGCTTAATAACCATGCATTCTTGAATGCTTCGTCTTTTTTCAACTCATTCATTTTCTTATAAGCAGCATTTTTGTCGGCAAACCCATAAAGGGCAAGGCGGTAACGTCCGCTTCCTTCGATGATGCTTGCTTCTTTAAAGCCTTTTTGCTTATATTCGTTTAATGTTTGTTGTGCATCGGCAGCTGTTGCCAAACTAGATACTATAATGAAGTATTTTGGCTTTGCTGTGGTAGCTTCGGCTTTATTTTGTGCCGGAACAGAAGCAGAAGATGCGGTTGCCGTTGCAGGAGTTGTCTTGCGGGCAACAGTTTTTTCCGCTTTAGGGGTTTCGTTACCTGTTTCTTGTTTGGAAGTCTCTGTTTTCGGTGAACCGACTTTTTCTACTTTTACGGCTACAGGTTTTAAACTTTTGTGTCCTGCTTGCTGCCGTGTATTACCCGATGTCTTTTTGGCTTGAACAGTCTTTTGCTGTTGCGGTACAACCAAAGTGGTGGCCAACGATTGTGAGCGGATAGCTTCAAATAATCCGTCTGTTCCCAAGGAAGCATAATTGCCTTTATCCACGTATGTGTTTTCTACAGGTACAGAAAGGAAAAAGAACAGGATAACCGCTACGGCAATGGCAACAGCATTACCCAACCAGCGACGGTTGAAACGGATGGCTGCTTTTTCTTTTTGGGGCTTTAGCACCATATCCTTGGTTGAAGCAATAGTTGAATTATTTTCTGATAAAGGACTGATGGATAAAGAACTGAATCCGTATAAATAAGGAGAAAGGATACCTTCTTCATTGGGACGGAATTCGTAAGAATTATGAATTGTGTAGTGCAAATCGCCTATACCATATAATTGGACATGTCCGTCTTTATATAAAGTATCTTTTAGTTCTTCTACTTCTTGTTCAATCATCCGGGTTGCATCCGGGAAGTCTGTATGATGGACCTGCATGTATGACTGCACCAACAGTCCGTCATTCATTGTCAACTGGGGATTGAAGCCAATGGTACGCATAGGAGGGAAATAGATATTATCAGATTCAGCGTAATAAGCTGGTTGATAATGAGCTATAAATCCACCTAACTCGGGAACAATGACGCAATCATTTTCCAGTAATAGAATTTCTATATGTCTAGCCAATTCAATCATAGTGCAAAAATAGCATTTTTATTCCATTTCAGCGCAACTTTTATGAAGGAAAATGTCCTTGCCACATATTTTTATTGTAATTTTGCAGCGTATAAAAAGTTAGACTAACTAATAATAAAATGAATATAGCAATTGTAGGAACCGGATATGTTGGACTCGTAACCGGTACATGTTTTGCCGAAACCGGCGTAAATGTAACTTGTGTGGATGTAAATGCCGAGAAGATAGAGAATCTGCAGAAAGGTATTATTCCCATTTATGAACCGGGACTGGAGGACATGGTGCAACGCAATGTCAATGCCGGCCGTCTTCATTTTACGACTGCATTGGAGAACTGTCTCGATAATGTAGATATTGTGTTTAGTGCTGTAGGTACACCGCCTGATGAAGACGGAAGTGCTGATTTGAGTTACGTGCTGGCGGTTGCCAAAACAATTGGTGCTAACATGAAAAAATATACGTTGGTGGTGACGAAGAGCACCGTACCGGTGGGAACTGCGCATAAAGTGAAAGATACCATTCAGGCTGAACTGGATAAGAGAGGGGTGTCTATAGAGTTTGATGTGGCTTCCAACCCTGAGTTTTTGAAAGAAGGCAATGCCATTGATGACTTTATGAGTCCCGACCGTGTGGTGGTAGGTGTTGAATCCGAACGGGCAAAGAAGCTGATGACCAAACTGTATAAGCCTTTTATGATGCTGAATTCACGCGTTATTTTTATGGATATTCCTTCTGCCGAGATGACTAAATACGCTGCCAATTCAATGCTTGCTACCCGTATCAGTTTTATGAATGACATAGCCAATCTTTGTGAATTGGTGGGAGCGGATGTAAATATGGTACGTGACGGGATAGGTTCTGACAGTCGCATTGGTCGTAAGTTCCTTTATCCGGGATGTGGCTATGGCGGTTCTTGTTTTCCTAAAGACGTAAAGGCGTTAATCAAGACGGCAGAACAAAATGGATATCCGATGCGGGTTTTGAAAGCTGTGGAAGAGGTGAATGAGACCCAGAAAAGCCTTCTTTTTGAGAAATTGGAAAAGATATTCAAAGGTGATTTGGAAGGCAAGACCATAGCTTTATGGGGACTGGCATTCAAGCCCGGCACGGATGATATGCGTGAGGCTCCTGCACTGGTGTTGATTGAGAAATTGAGGAAGGCAGGTTGTGTGGTTCGGGCTTACGATCCGGCGGCGATGGGGGAATCAAAGAGAAGAATAGGTGATACGATATTCTATGCTTGCGATATGTATGATGCTCTTTTGGACGCTGACGCATTGATGTTGGTGACAGAATGGAAAGAATTCCGTTTGCCGGCATGGGGAGTTGTTAAGAAAACGATGAAACAGCCTGTAATCTTGGATGGACGTAATATCTATGATGTAAAAGAACTTCAGGATTTAGGTTTTGTTTATCACTGCATAGGCAAATAATTACGTTAAAGATGTACAAATCATATTTGATTGTCGTTTTAGCGGCGATGTTTTCTGCTTGCGGAGCTAATCAGGACAAAGAGGCTTTGCAAGAAGAAGATAGAGAGGCGAAAGAAAAGTTGCAAGGCATTTGGCTGGACGACAATACGGAAGCTGCCGTGCTGCAAGTTGCGGGCGATACGATTTATTATGCTGACGCTGCTGTCGCTCCTGTCGCTTTTAAAATTATAGGCGATACATTGACTACTTATGGGGCTCGGGTAAATAATTATAAGATAGAGAAACAGGGAGAATATATTTTCTGGTTTCATTCACTGGTAGGAGATGTCATTCGCCTGCATAGGGCAGAGAATAATGCCGATTCTTTATCTTTTATTCATGAACAGGAAGTCCCTGTTTATACGGAAGTTATTAAGAAAGATTCGGTGGTAATGTATGATAATACCCGTTATCGCGGATATGTCTATATCAATCCGTCCAGAATAAAAGTGATGCGTCCGGGGGTGTCGGAAGAGGGGCTGAGTGTGGATAATGTATATTATGACAACATCATTCATATTTGTGTATATGAAGGAAAACGGAGTTTGTTTGCGAAAGATATCACGAGGCAGATGTTCAAGCATGTCATACCCGATGATTTCTTGAAATGGGCAATCCTTTCGGATATGGACTTTATGGGGGTCGATGCAAAAGGCTATCATTATCAGGCTACTGTTTGTATACCGGATGGGGCTTCTTGTTATGTGGTCAATATCACGATAGATATGGATGGTAAATTATCTTATGAGCTGGCTCGTTGAATAATAAATAAGAGCGGAGACGTGTCAAAACGTTGATAATGCTGTTATTTTATTAATAGGGGCGAGGTTTGCTCGCCCAAAAAAACAATATTTGCTTTGTGTATTACTTTCAAGGTCGTGACCGTTGGTTCGGGCAGGTGAACCCTGCCCCCGCAGCCGATGATTGGATAGGCCGTTTTAGCTTTGATATCCTTCCCATGACAGATAATACAAAACTTACAGCTTCTGTTATTTTTGCTGTTTTTTACCGTTAGTGTTGTTTCCGGGTTTCCGTGTGGAATTGTTTCTTTTACCTTTGAAGTTCCCTTTTCTTTTTCCACCATTATTACTACGGGGATTGTATTCGGGTGCTTCGCCTAATTCTTCCGGAACTGGAATTTTATAAATGTCCTTACCTATAAAGTTTTCGATGGACTTAAATTGTGTCTGCTCTTTTTCGCTGACAAAGGTTATGGCACATCCATCGTTGTTTGCACGTGCTGTTCGACCGATGCGGTGCACATAATCTTCACTGTCATGCGGCACGTCATAATTAATGACCAAGCGTATGTCATCAATATCAATGCCCCGTGAAACAATATCGGTTGCAATCAAAATATTTATCTTTCCACTCTTGAAATCATGCATAATCTGGTCGCGCTGTGCCTGTTCCAGGTCAGAGTGCATTTCGCCGACGTTGAGTTTCATGCGGCGGAAAGCCTGAGTTACTTCTTTCACTTTCATTTTGGATGATGCGAAGATAATCACGCGTTCAGGTGTCTGGTCTTGAAATAATGACTGTATAATGCCCAGCTTCTGATTTTCATAACAGATATACGCTGTCTGGATAATTTTCTCAGCCGGTTTGGATACTGCCAATTTAATCTCTTCCGGGTTTCTCAGGATGGTTTTGGCCAACTGTTGTATCTTGACAGGCATCGTGGCAGAAAACATAATTGTCTGGCGTTCCTTTGGGAGATATTTCACTATTTGCATAATGTCGTCTGCAAATCCCATATCCAGCATGCGGTCTGCCTCATCCAAAATGAAGAAAGATACTTTGGAAAGGTCTACATATCCTAAGCTGAGGTGGCTGATTAAGCGACCGGGGGTGGCAATAACCACTTCTGCTCCCAAAGTCAGTCCTTTTTTCTCTTGTTCAAAGCGTATTCCATCGTTTCCTCCGTATACAGCTACGCTGGATGCCGGCATAAAATAAGAAAAACCTTCCATTTGTTGGTCTATCTGCTGCGCCAGTTCGCGTGTGGGTGCCATGATAATACAATTGATGGCATCTTCGGGATAACCTCCCTTACTTAATTGATTTAAGATGGGGAGTAGATATGCCGCTGTTTTACCGGTACCGGTTTGTGCTACTCCTATCAAATCCTTTCCTTCAAGGATGATAGGAATAGTATGTTCTTGTACGGGAGTACACTCCTCAAATCTCATGGCTTCCAATGCCTGGAGCACACTCTCTTCTAAATTTAATTCTGAAAATTTCATATATATATTTTATACTATCTTTCTTACAGTTTGCCGCGTTCTTCCAAATAAGAATCTTTAAAGCCAAGGAAATAAAGCACCCCATCCAGCCCGATGGTATTAATGGACTGTTTGGCATTTGCCACCACTTTAGGTTTTGCATGGAATGCAATGCCTAGTCCGGCAGTAGACAACATGGGCAAATCATTGGCACCGTCGCCTACGGCTATTGTTTGTGCAATATCTACTTTCTCTACTTGTGCAATCAGTTTTAATAATTCTGCTTTACGCTTTCCGTCTACTACGTCTCCCAAATAGCGGCCGGTCAATTTACCGTCTACTATTTCCAGTTCATTGGCATAAACATAATCAATGCCGTATTTTTGTTTCAGGTAGTTGCCGAAATAGGTGAATCCACCCGAAAGTATAGCTATTTTATAGCCATATCGTTTTAATACGAACATGAGTCTTTCCACCCCTTCCGTAATGGGCAGGTTTTCGGCAATTTCACGCATTACACTTTCATCCAAGCCTTTCAGCAGAGCTACGCGTTCGGTGAAACTCTCGGTAAAGTCTATTTCACCACGCATGGCGCGTTCGGTTATTTCTCTTACTTTGTCACCCACGCCGGCACGTTCTGCCAGTTCGTCGATACATTCTGTCTGGATAAGTGTAGAATCCATATCAAAACAGATCAGGCGACGCATACGGCGGTACATATTGTCTAATTGGAAAGAAAAATCCATTTCCAACTCGCTGCTGAGTTTCATCAGTTCCCGCTGCATCTCCTCTCGGTCCCGGGGAGTGCCGCGAACAGAAAACTCAATACAGGCACGTACACTTGCTTTTCGTTCATCCAAAGGAACGCGACCTGTTAAGCGTTTGATAGCATCTATATTCAGACCTTGTTCTGCAATGATTCGCGTGACGGCTGCAATTTGTTTTGCAGAAAGTTTACGTCCCAGCAAGGTCAGGATATAACGGTTTTTTCCTTGCATTCCTACCCATTCTTCGTATTCTTCTACCGTAATGGGGTAAAAACGGATGGTGATTCCCAAAGAGGATGCATTAAATAGCAAATCTTTCATGATATTACCCGAATCTTTTTCCCGGCTTTTAAATAAAATACCCAATGAAAGAGTGCTGTGAATATCTGCTTGGCCTATATCCAAAATGGTAACATCATATTTTGAAAGTATTTCCGTAATGGAAGCTGTCAGTCCCGGCCTGTCCAAACCGGTGATACGAATTAAAATAAGTTCAGTACTTGTATCCATACATAAAATGTTGCTATTTACAGATTGCAAAAGTACGCAATTTAATCCTATCAAGCTATCTTTTGGGGATTCTTTTTTCTCGATGGAATGGATGAATTTATGCTATATAACATATTTTTTGATGTGATTCCTTGGAGTTGGCATAAAAACTCCTTACCTTTGCCACGGATTTCTAAATATAATGGCTTTGATTATCAGGCCAAAAGACAATGTTCCGGGGAGAAATTACTGTTTAAGGGCAGTCTCGGATAGTATTAACCAAAACCGAATTACATGATTAAAAATGTAAAGTGGATTTTTGTTGTATTAATCATTAGTTCCTTGATTTCGTTCTCATTTGTAGGGAAAGACACGCCGACAGAAGGATTGACGATAGGAGATAAGGCTCCGACTTTTACCATCTGTGGCGAAAAGCAACTGATTGACTTAAAGGATTTGAGAGGTAAATACGTGTTGCTTAGTTTTTGGGCCAGCTATGATGCTCCTTCGAGAGTGCAGAACGCCACCTTGAATCATGCAATAGAGCAGGCTGATAATGTGGAAATGGTTTCTGTTTCGTTTGATGAATTTAAATCAATATTTAACGAAACCATTAAAAAAGACCGGATTTCGACATCTAATTGTTTTGTTGAACTGGCAGGTAATTCTTCCGATTTATTTAAAACTTATCGTTTGAATAAAGGGTTTAAGAATTTTCTTTTGGATAAAAACGGTGTCATTGTAGCGAAGGACATCACTCCATCCCAACTTTCTTCTTATTTAAACTAAGAAGAGAGTTTCCGTAAGGAAAAACAAAAAATACAACAAAAATGATAGGGTGTGTGCCCAAACTAAATGGTCTATCAAACCTCGCCCCTACAGGCAAAATGACAGTATCATCAACGTTTAGGCACAACCCCTTTTTTATTTTTCTGCTATTGTCTTGTTCTGTGTCAGAAAACACGCTTTTACACATACGTCTCATGGGGTTTACATACTAACGTGAAATCAGGCATCTCCAAAAAGACAAGGACGTTCTTTAAAAAGAACAAGAGCTTTTTTAAAAACTCCATGGCCTTTTGGGAAAAGACTTAGTTCTTTTTTGAAAATTCTTTCATCCATTTTCTTTTAGAGTTACTGACGTACTTTTTCAAAGTGCTGGTAGTCTTTCAAACTCTTCCAGGCACCTCCCCAAATGAAGCCGTGTTTAATGAACTCCTTGTAGCATAAATCATTCTTGTCTATTTTGTAAGGAAAGGATTGTTTTCTGTCGGCATATTTTTTCCCTTTTTCGGGAGATATAATGATTTTTCCGTTCTTATTGGTCTTGACATAAGGATTATAAAGCGGGTTGATATCTATTGCCAACCCCTTACTGTGATTGGATAGTGTCCGGGTGCCCGGCACAAGACGGAAATTGAAGCAGGAGGAATTGTTGGCTTCCATGGACCGATTGTCTTCTGCGTTATATTCATCAATTAATACCATTCGTTCAATGGGATATCGTGCTTTATACAAAGCCTGGAATATTTCGATTAAATCATTGCTTATTGCTTTGTTGCAGACCAGTTCGCCAAGGCATATTTCTCCTTTCAGGTTATAATGAAGCACCTTCAGATAGCGTAATTCTTCTTTCGGTACGGTACAGTTCGTTTTATAGGACTTTCCATAGATTCTTTTGAAGAGGGTGTCGTCAATCTTTTGTATTTTAAAACAATTGGCTGCTCCAAATTGTACTATACTCTTCCGACTGACTGTTTCCCCGGCTTTCCATATTCTTAATATTGTTTGCTCCTTGTCGTTTTGTTTTTCTTGAGAGAACCGGCAGGCAGATGGAGAGGGGGTGGGTATAAAGGTTAAAAGACAGAACATACTCCGAATAAGCAGGTTTCTTATTTTCATTTGTTTTTGTTTTTGAGGGTTGATATTTTCTTTGGTAGGTAAAAATAGTGTTTTTTATTGATTTACATCATCCTCTATTCTTTTTCAAATGCTTATCTTTGCAATAATTAATTAAAAAGGTATGAGACAGATAAAGAATGTTGTGTTTGATTTTGGCGGGGTGATTATTGATATCGACCGTGACCGCGCAGTAAAAAAGTTTGTTGAAATAGGAGTGAAGGATGCGGATAATCTGCTTGATAAGTATCACCAGAAGGGTATCTTCCTGGAAATAGAGGACGGACGTATCGATGCAGAATCTTTTCGGCTGAAACTGAGTGAGATCTGTGGTAAGGGATTGACATACAAAGAGGTAGAACTGGGATGGAGAGGATTTGTCACGGCTGTGGAACAGTACAAGTTGGATTATTTGAATATTCTTCGCCAACGTAAATACAATGTTTATATTCTGAGTAATACCAATCCATATATTATGGGATGGGCACGTAGCAGGGAATTTACATCAGCAGGCCGTCCATTGGATGACTATGTGGACAAGATATATGCTTCTTATGAAGTGAAATGTGTAAAGCCTGATCGGGGAATCTTTGAATATATGATAAAAGATGCTGCGTTGAATCCTTCCGAAACTGTTTTTGTGGATGATGGTGCTTCAAATATCTCCATAGGCAAGGAATTTGGTTTTGTCACATTGCAGCCGGCTAATGGAGAAGATTGGCGTGAAAAACTGGAAAAGCTCCTATAATTATTTAGGAGCTTTTCTGTATAGGTAGATTGCTATTAATGTGTAGAGTATATTAGGTATCCATACCGCCACAATCGGAGGAGTATTTCCATTGATGGCAAAAGTTGCGGAAACCGTTTGGAATAGAATGTAAGAGAAGCTCAAAGCCAAGCCTACACCCAAATTCAGTCCCATTCCTCCCTTAACCTTACGGGAAGAGAGTGAAACACCGATGGTGGTCAGAATAAAGGCGGCAAAAGACATGGCGATGCGTTGGTAGTATTCTATTTCAAACTCTTTGATATTGGCAAAACCGCGTTTCTTCTGCTTGTCAATATAGCTCTTCAGGGCAGGGCTGGTCATTGTTTGCTGCTGGTTTTTCATAATAAGGAAGTCTTGCGGCTCCATTTTTATGATACTGTCCATCCGGTCACCTTTGGTAATCTTTTCACGCATACCGTCCATCTCCCGGATCATATAGTTCTTGATAATCCATTTGTGCACACTGGCTGTATCATAGGTGATACTGCGTGCGGTGAGGTGGGATATCAATTTTTTATCCTTAAATTTGTCCAAAGAGAAACGGTAGCCCGTCTTGTTATAATTCTCATAGCGTTCAATATAAGCAATTACACCACTGTCGACTTCCATCTGTACATTGCGTACATACTCCACCTTTTTTTTCTTTTTGTAGCGGTCTTCAAAATTGAGTCGTGTCACATTACCTTTGGGGATGACGTATGCGCCTAATCCATAGGCTACTATGGAAATAATAGCTGCTGAAATCATATACGGACGCATCATTCGTTTGAAACTCATTCCCGTAGAGAACATGGCAATGATTTCTGAGTTTTCCGCCAGTTTGGAAGTAAAGAAGATAACGGCAATAAAGACAAACAGCGGACTGAGCAGATTGGAGAAATAAGGAATAAAGTTCATGTAATAATCAAAGACAATCGCTTTCAGCGGGGCCTTATTATTAATGAACCTGTCGATATTCTCGTTCACGTCAAACACTACTGCAATAGAAATAATCAATGCAATGGCAAAGAAGTAGGTCCCGAGAAACTTCTTGATGATATATATATCCAGTCTCTTGAGCCATCTGCTTTGCAAACGTTTGTTGCCGGTCTGTGACTGCTCTTTGTCTTTCGTGAACTTACCTATGTTCTTCTTGAACCAATTCTTCATTTTGTATAAATTATAATCTTGTGGATAAGCGCTTTACCATCATAGGCTTCCATGTCGAGAAATCACCGGCAATGATATGTTTGCGTGCTTCACCCACCAGCCACAGATAGAAAGCCAAATTGTGGATGGAAGCAATTTGCATGGCCAGCAACTCTTGTGCATGGAATAAATGGCGCAGATAAGCGCGGCTGTACATGGTATCTACATACGATGCACCATCGGCTTCAATGGGTGAATAGTCATCTTCCCATTTCTTGTTACGCATATTCATGATTCCGTCTTTGGTAAAAAGCATTCCGTTTCGTCCGTTACGGGTAGGCATCACACAATCAAACATATCTACACCGCGTTCAATTCCTTCCAATATATTTATCGGAGTGCCGACTCCCATCAGATAACGAGGCTTGTCTTTAGGCAGTATTTCATTGACTACCTCAATCATTTCATACATCTTTTCGGTTGGTTCGCCTACAGCCAAGCCTCCGATGGCATTGCCGTCGGCCCCCTTTGATGCAATAAATTCTGCCGCTTGCTTGCGGAGGTCGGGATACACACAACCCTGTACGATAGGGAACAATGATTGCTTATATCCGTATTTGGGTTCTGTTTCGTTGAAACGTTTCAAGCAGCGGTCCAGCCAGCGATGGGTGAGTTGCATGGATTTCTTTGCATACTCGTAATCGGCGGTGCCCGGTGTACATTCGTCAAAAGCCATCATAATATCTGCTCCAATGGTTCGTTCTATATCCATTACCTTTTCGGGGGTGAACATGTGCTTGGAGCCATCGATGTGTGAACGAAACTCCACACCTTCCTCACGCATTTTGCGGATGCCCGACAAGGAGAAGACCTGGAAACCGCCACTATCGGTCAGCATGGGACGGTCGAAGCCGTTAAACTTATGCAAGCCGCCGGCGCGTTCAATGATATCCAGTCCCGGTCGCAGATATAAATGGTACGTATTTCCTAATATGATTTGTGCCTTAATATCGTCTTTCAACTCATGTAAATGCACGCCCTTTACTGTTCCCAATGTGCCTACCGGCATGAAAATAGGAGTTTCTATCTGTCCGTGGTCTGTAGTGATGATTCCGGCACGGGCATTAGATTTGGGGTCTGTATATTGTAAGTCAAAAGTCATATTATTTCTTTTCTTCGTTTGTTTGATTAGTAATATTAAAGTCTATGGCACCGTTTACTTTTTCATCAGTCAAAGCAAGCTTCAACACCTCTTTAATGTCATTTACATAGTGGAAAGTTAGTCCTTCCAGGTATATTGCCTGTATTTCTTCAATATTCTTGCGGTTTTCTTCGCATAAGATGATATCTTTGATACCGGCGCGTTTGGCTGCCAGTATTTTTTCTTTGATACCGCCTACCGGCAATACTTTTCCGCGCAAAGTGATTTCTCCCGTCATGGCAAGATTTGCTTTCACTTTGCGTTGGGTGAGGGCGGAAGCTAATGAAGTTACCATGGTAATACCGGCGGAGGGGCCGTCTTTAGGGATTGCTCCTTCGGGCACGTGGACGTGTATGTTCCAATTGTCGAAGATATCTTCTTTCAGGTTAAGTAACTGGGTGTGAGCCTTGATATATTCCAAGGCCAGCATAGCAGATTCCTTCATTACGTCACCCAAGTTTCCGGTCAAGGTAAGTTTGCCGCCTTTCCCTTTGCTCAAGCTGGTTTCTACGAATAAAATCTCTCCGCCTACGGCTGTCCATGCCAGTCCGGTTACTACACCTGCATAGTCATTGCCTTGATATTTGTCACGAGTATATTCGGGAGTACCCAGATATTCTCTTACGTCGTCAGGCTTAATTTCATGCACCTTTTCGAAACCATCACGTGCAAACTGCAAGGCAATCTTACGCATGATTTTATTTATCTTTTTCTCCAGCTCCCGTACACCGCTTTCACGTGTGTAATTTTCGATGATATATTCCAAAGCCTGTTTGCTGAACTTCACATATCCTTTCTTTATGCCGTTGGCTTCCAGTTCTTTCGGCACGAGGTGACGACGGGCGATTTCCACCTTTTCCTCTGTGATATATCCGCTCACCTCAATCAACTCCATGCGGTCGAGCAAGGGAGGAGGGATTGTTCCGAGGTTGTTGGCAGTGGCGATAAACATTACCTTGGATAAATCATAATCAACGTCCAGATAATTATCATGGAACGTGTTGTTTTGTTCAGGGTCAAGCACTTCCAGCATAGCCGAGCTGGGATCTCCGCGGTGGTCGCTACCCAATTTGTCTATCTCGTCCAGGATAATCACCGGATTGGACGATTCGGCTTTTATCAGACTTTTGATGATGCGGCCGGGCATGGCACCGATATAAGTTTTGCGGTGTCCTCGAATTTCGGCTTCATCATGTACGCCACCTAATGACATACGTACATATTTACGTTTCAAGGCAGAAGCTATAGAACGTCCTAAAGATGTTTTACCTACTCCCGGAGGACCGTAAAGACAAATGATAGGCGATTTCATATTACCTCTCAACTTCAGTACAGCCAAGTGTTCCAAGATACGTTCTTTTACTTTCTCCAATCCGTAATGGTCTTTATTCAGGGTCTTTTCTGCGTTGCCGATATTCAGATTGTCTGTGGTGCATGACTCCCAAGGCAAAGCCAGTAATGTCTGCAAATAAGTGAGTTGCACATTAAAATCGGGAGACTGCGAATTGATACGCTCTAGCTTTGACAGCTCTTTTTCAAAAAGTGCTGCCACCTCTTTCCCCCATTTTTTTGATTGGCCTTTCTGACGCAGTTCATCAATCTCATCCTCTTGTCCGCCACCCAATTCATCCTGAATATTCTTAATTTGCTGTTGCAGGAAGTATTCACGTTGCTGGCGGTCGATATCTTCGCGGGTACGTATCTGGATGTTTTGTTTGATATTGGCCAGTTGCACTTCGCGGTTCAGTATCTGAATAAGGCGATACATACGCTCTTTCAGTACGTCATATTTCAGTAATTCTATTTTTTCTTCAACGGTAAAAGGAAAGTTTGAACTGATAAAGTTGACCAGGATTTCCGGATTGTCCAGATTCTTTATAGCAAATACCGTATCGGGGCTGAGCTTTTCCGAAACGTCAATAAATTTGGCGGTCAAGTCTTTGCAGGTGTCTGTCAGAGCCTTGAATTCATCGCTGTCTTGCTCTTCATTATTCTCATTGATAGCTGTAACCGTTCCTTTTAAATAAGGAATGGTTTTGGTTATATTGTCCAAATGGATTTTGGGGCCGTTTGACTGCATGATAACGGTCGTATTACCGCCCGGCATTTCAAAAATACGGAGAATTTTTGCAATAACTCCCACATGGTATAGGTCGGCAAATCCCGGATCGTCTAAGTCTCCTTGCACTTGGCATACAACGGCTATTGCTTGTTTTTTCTTATATGCAGCGTTGACCAGTTTTAAAGTACTGGGGCGTCCGATAGTTACAGGCATGACTACCGATGGAAACATGACCATATTGCGCAAAGGCATTATAGGAATTTCTTTCTCAAATTCGATTGCAGATAAATCATCCGTATCGGTTTGAATTTCAGCCAGCATAGAGATGTCATCAGCATCTGTATTCATCAAAATATCCTCTGTCTTTTTTCTTTTAACCATAATTCTATCTTCCTAGTTGTGTTTTTAAATGTTGGGCTGTTGCCCAAAACGGGGACAAAGTTAATCATTCCTTGGCGAATAAGGAAAATTCATGAGTACTAAATGAGTTTTTTAAATCAAATAATTCCTAATATTTGGCGTATTCAGACTGAATTGACTACTTTTGGCAAAAAAATAATATAACAGCTATGCCAAACCCTTATTTTTCATTCAAACAATTTACTGTTTATCATGACCGTTGTGCCATGAAAGTAGGCACGGATGGGGTATTGCTGGGGGCATGGACAGATGTGTCCGGTGCGCGCGATATTTTGGATATCGGCACCGGGACAGGGTTGATAGCCCTGATGCTTGCCCAGCGCAGTGAAGCGCATATTATGGCTGTCGACATAGATGAAGATGCCGTGAAGCAGGCCAAAGAGAATGTGGAAAAATCACCGTGGCCTGGTAGGATAGAGGTGGAACGTCATGATATTTGTTGCTTTAATTCGGATATCCGATATGATGTTATCGTGTCAAATCCTCCTTATTTTTTCAATTCTCTGAAATGTCCTGACGGACAAAGAAACATAGCTCGTCATACAGTTGGTTTGGACTTTGAATCTCTGATAGATAGTTGTGGAAGATTACTCTCTCCATCAGGGCGTTTCTCTGTCATTATTCCGACAGATGGTATGGATGAGTTTATGAGAATCGCCTCGGAGGGAGGGCTGTGTTTGTCTCGTCGTACATGGATAAAGACAAAACCGGATGCCGCTCCCAAGCGGGTATTGATGGAATTTAAAAAGCAACCGGCGGTGAGTGTGGAGAACTGTTTGGTTGTAGAACTCTCCCGCCATATATATAGTGAAGAATATATAGCGCTGACCAAAGATTTTTATTTGAAAATGTAATCTATTTTTTGGATAATCGCCTGAGCAGATGACGATTCAATACGAAAAGATGATTGTACTTCTGTTTAATCAACTCTTCATGTTTAGGCTTCAAACCGCTAAAATACTCTACGATTTGTTGCAGGAGGCTAAAAGGTTCCTCCTCTTTTTTTTTATTGGAGATTATCACATTCAGTCCATGAGGAATGAGTTCCACTTCGATGTCTTTACCTCCCATCACCGGATCGCCGTCATAATGCATTACCCCTTCTTTGGTGCGGTGTATCTTTATCTTTTTGGCACGCATGGTTTTAATGCGGCTGTTTTGGTCAATCGTTTTATTGAATAACTGGAAAGACAAGGACGGGACATCAAGGACGGTAAACGGTTCCAGGATGGTGACATCCATCAGTCCGTCGGTCAAAGAAGCCTGAGGAGCAATATAGGCATTATTGCCATACTGCGATGCATTGGCGCAAGCAATCAGGAATGCTTTGTATTTAATTGTTCCCTCTTCATTCTCTATTTCGTAAGTTTCGGGTTCGTAAGTCAGGCTTTCGTGCAAGGTATTTTCCAGATAAGTCAATAAGCCTCTTTTGCCGGAATCGGCAAATTTCAAGCTCACAAAGGCATCGAAGCCCACACCGCATGTGCAGAAAAACGGCATGTCGTTTATCTTACCGTAGTCCACACAAGTGCATTCACCGGTATTCAGCAAATCAATAGCTGCTTTAGCATCCATCGGAATATGTAAATGCCGTGCCAATCCATTGCCTGAACCACAAGGAATGATGCCTAATGCCGTGTTTGTATGTACCAACGAACGGCCGATTTCGTTAATCGTACCGTCGCCGCCTATGGCTACTACAATGTCTACATTGTCTTTGGCAGCCGCAGCTGCAATTTCAACGGCATGACCGGCGTATTGTGTTTTTACAATAGAATAATCAAAAAGCGCACGATCTATGCGCTCGTCAATCCATTTCAATATGGCCTTTTTCCCTTGTGTTCCTGAGATGGGATTTACAACAAATACAATTCTTTTTTTTGCGGTCATACTTCTTTAGGTCGTTTAGCTTTCAAATGAGATACAAAAGTAATACATTGTTAGTTATAACCATCGAAAATCATAAAAGTTTTGAGGTTACTAAATATTTTTTTTGAAAAAGAGAACAATGCTTTGTAGAAATTACTATCTTTGCAGCCTGTTTTGACGGGAACTCCTTTAAAAACAGAATGTATTAGTGAGTTTATATACATTTATTTTAATGTAAACCGATGAGGTTTACGCCACATATAATAAAATATGGGATTATTACAAGACAAGTTAAGTAAATTCAGATTGCCTCAGTTATACATGGAACAGGGTGTTTATCCTTATTTCCGTGAAATAGACAGCCATCAGGATACGGAAGTTATCATGGACGGAAAAAAAGTCCTGATGTTTGGCTCTAACTCTTATATGGGGCTGACTTACGACAAAAGAATTATTGAAGCAGCAATTGCTGCAACCCGTAAATATGGTACAGGTTGTGCAGGTTCACGCTTCTTGAATGGTACACTCGACCTTCATGTTCAGTTAGAAAAAGAATTGGCAGAATTCGTAGGTAAGGATGATGCGCTGGTTTATTCTACCGGTTTTACGGTAAACGAAGGTGTGGTTTCATGTCTGACAGACCGTAATGATTATATCATTTGCGATGACCGTGACCACGCTTCTATTGTAGACGGACGTCGTCTTTCTTTTTCTACTCAGTTAAAGTACAAGCACAATGATATGGAAGCTCTTGAAAAAGAACTTCAGAAGTGCAAGCCCGAATCGGTGAAACTGATTGTGGTTGACGGTGTATTCTCTATGGAAGGAGACTTGGCAAACTTGCCCGAAATTGTCCGTCTGAAAGAAAAGTATAATGCCAGCATCATGGTAGACGAAGCTCACGGCCTGGGAGTATTCGGTCATCAGGGACGCGGTGTATGTGACCACTTCGGCCTGACTGATCAGGTAGATGTTATTATGGGTACTTTCTCTAAGTCACTTGCCTCTATCGGTGGTTTTGTGGCGGCAGACAAAGACACGATAAATTGGTTGCGTCATAATTCACGTTCTTATATTTTCTCTGCAAGTAACACTCCGGCTGCAACGGCTGCCGCACGCGAAGCACTTCACATCTTGAAGACAGAGCCCGAACGTAAGGCAAACTTGTGGACGATTACCAATTATGCATTAGACAGTTTCCGTCAGGCCGGTTTTGAAATCGGTGATACCGAGAGTCCTATCATTCCGCTTTATGTGCGTGATACTGACAAGACATTCGAGGTGACCAAATTGGCTTTTGATGAAGGAATCTTTATCAATCCGGTTATTCCTCCTGCATGTGCACCCCAAGATACATTGGTTCGTGTTGCTTTGATGGCTACCCATACCAAAGAGCAGGTTGACTATGCAGTAGATAAGCTGACTCAATGCTTTAAGAAATTAGGCATATTGAAATAAAAGAATTTGTTTTAATGGTGCGGCTTGACAATATTTTGTTGAGCCGCATCTGTTTTTCAGCAGACGTCTGATTCGGTATCTGGTCAGTCGGGATATGCATACGTATGCGTGAGCCGATACGTACGTACGCATCGGTCTTCACGTATATACGTATAAGTCTGCACGTACGTACGCATAAGCCTATACGTATATATGTCATTGTGTCAGGCTGACTCATCTGAGAATATTTACGCTCGCGGGCTTTTGTGCATGAGTTGCTTTTCGTATCTTTGTGTCTGTTTCCAGATAGACAGTGACAGAATGAATCAGTTAAAAGGAATTATATATGCAGCAGTGTCGTCGGCAACTTTCGGGCTGGCGCCTTTTTTTTCTATCAGTTTATTGGCTGTCGGCTTTTCTTCTTTTGAAGTGCTGACTTATCGTTGGGGAGTAGCCACGGTGGTATTGCTACTGTTCGGATTCCTTGCAGGATGTAATTTCCGGTTGGGGGCTAAGGAGTTTATGACCGTTTTCGGACTAAGTTTGTTCAGGGCGGTTACCTCATTCAGTCTGGTAATTGCTTATCAGAATATAGCAAGCGGAGTGGCATCCATTATTCATTTCATGTATCCTTTGGCAGTGGCTGTTGTTATGATTGTTTTTTGCAGAGAAAAGAAATCTGTCGTTACATTTACTGCCATACTGCTTTCATTGATAGGAGCTTCATTACTGTCGTCGGGTAATATTGAATTTAGTGGAGGAGATACCGGGGTAGGGTTGGTAGCTGCTTGTATCTCTGTGTTTTCGTATGCAGGCTATATTATAGGAGTGAGGAAAAGCTGTGCTGTACATATTGATTCCACGGCTTTGACTTGCTATGTGATGGGATTGGGCGCTTTGTTTTTCTTTTTGGGAGGTATGTGTTGGGAGGGAGGCATCCGTCTGGAAACCAATGGCATCACTTGGCTGTATATTCTTGGATTGGCACTTCCTGCGACGGCCATATCAAACATTACTCTGGTAAAGGCCATTAAGTTGGCAGGACCTACGCTGACTTCTCTCTTCGGTGCACTGGAACCGTTGACGGCAGTACTGATAGGTGTATTTGTATTCAAAGAGCTATTTACCGTATATAGTGCAATGGGCATTGCATTGATTGTAGTTTCCGTCTCTCTTGTTGTTTTTCAGGAGAAGCGAAAGAGAGTCTGATGCAACGCCCATGGGTGTGGTTATTCGGTTTTGAGACTTTCGGTCGGATTGCTGCGGGCAGCGCGATAGCTATGTATAGTCACTGTAATGCCTGTGACGACAAGGACCAGAGCAAGCGGTAAGACGAAATTCCACCAAGTGGCGGAAGCCCGGTAAGCAAACTGTGCCAGCCAATGTTCCATGAGCCACCACACAAGGGGTATGGCAATGGTGTATGCTATCAGGATTTGCCATAGAAAAGAGCGGTTCAATGCCCATACTATTTGCCGGTTTAAGGCACCATGCACTTTGCGGATGGCTATTTCACGGGTGCGGTGGCGGACAGCATACCATGAAATGCCGAACAGTCCGAAACAGGTAAGTACCATTGCTATGAGTGAGTAGCTTATCAAGATTTTGGACAGAGTCGTAATTATCTTGTTCCGTTGCATAAACTGTTGGTGCATGTCTGTGTACTGAAACTCTCTTCCGTCATACATTTTCTCCCATAACTCCTTGATTTGTGCCAACGTTTCACGACGTGTTTCGGGGTGTAGTCTGGCTTGTATAAACATACCTGCTCCGGTCAGGCTGCTTTCGGGTGCAAAAGAGATTTTTTGTCCTGCGATTTCTTCTTCCAGTGAATTGAAAGGGAAGTTTTCTATGATACCTGCCAATATGCTCAGGCTATCGGAAAATGTATCAAATTCACGGAGGTTATGTCCTATTTTGGAAGCATCAATGTTCAATATGCGGGCATAGCTCTCGTTGATAAATACCGGATGAGAGTATTCCTGATATGCTTTAGCCGGTGATACACCCGCCAGTTGGCGTATGTGCATGGTTGAGAGGAATGCAGTGTCTGTTGGAATTTGTATTGTATAATAATGTTTCACGCTGCCGTCCGGTTGCTGCATGGGAAGCTCGTGCATCCACGCATTCAGTACAGAGCTCATGGATAAGGATATTGATTCTATTCCGTTGATGTTTTTCAGTTCTTTATAGAAGGGACTTTTCCCATTTAGTTCGATGGTATTTTCATAGCGGCAGGCACGGGATTTCAACAAACCCATTTGAGCTTGTGCCATTGCTGTGGCATAAACTAATCCTATAGAAAAAATGAATTGCAGGGTGACTAGTATCCATATCTGTTGCTGCTTTCTTCTTCCGGTGTAATTGTGGCTGTATTCGCTTAAGGTTTGGCGGGAAAGTTTCCGGCTGATATATAAGCCGGGTATCACTGCCATGGCAGAAACAAATGCTAAAAGCAATGGCAAGACTTGCCAGCTGAAAAAGAAAGAAAGGGATAGATGCGCCGACAGTAATTCATTGAACCACGGTAGTAAGTCATTGATAAGCAGCAAGGAAAAGAGAAATGACAATAGTACGGTGAGCGTCGCATCGTAGAATAATTGTCTGCGGATTTCCTTCAGTTGAGCTCCCATCAGTTTTTCGATATGTATCATTTTTATCTGTTGCAGGGTGCGTGACAGGCTCAGGTTGGTATAGTTGAAACAGGCAATGGCAAGTACCAGCAGGGCCGAAATCAGGCCGATGTAGAGTAAAGGTACGTCGCTTTGCTGGAAATAGGGAAGCTCTTGTTGCTTGCTGTTCTTGTTGGTATTAAAATACAGGTTTTTGAGAGCATCTACATAATATTGTGTACTTCCGGGAGTGAGAGTCGGTATTTTATCCTTTCTTATTTTCTCTTGTAAGAGCGATGCGGAAGCACCGGGGTGTAACTTTAGAAGAGTTGGGCCTCCCCAAAATTCTCCTGTTATGCCGGTTAACAAGTCGAAATGCAGGAATGATTGTGGGCGTTCTTTCAGAATAGCACCTACTTCATATTTTTGTGTCTTACCATCTGCGTCAATAATCTCAATCATTTCTCCTATTCCGCTATGACCGTGAAATAGTTTACGGGCAAAGGTTTCGCTGATGGCGATTTTGTCCGGTGTTGTCAAGACTGTGCTTAGACTACCTTCCAGGGTGGTGTAGTGAAAGAACTTATTTAATGTGGAATCTGCACAGATAAATACCGGGTGCTCATATTTTATTCCGTTGTATTTACAGATGTCCGCGTACATCCCATTCAGGCGTAGCATGTCTGTGATTTCAGCATATTTTCCCTTTATTTGTTCGGCGGTGTTCGCATTGACGTAGGATACTTTTACACCTTCTTCCATCGGAGAGTCTTGTCGCAGTGCGAAGATGAGATGGCGGTCGGGAGTCTGCTGTTCGATGTTATACTCGTGAATAAAGAAAGTGACAAGCAGGTTGGTACATCCAAGTCCCACTGTCAGACTGATGAGAGAGATGAGAATAAACAGTTTATTTCTCCACCAACCGCGGAAGATGATTTTAAAGATGGCAATGGTGTTCATTTCTTTGTATCTTTTAGGTTCAGAACATTTAAGATTAAATCATTGGAGGCTTTCCCTTCTGACAGTGCTTCTTTTCATACACTTTCTTTTGGATACAGAATTGCACGGATACACGGATTCCTTTTTTTGTTCCGTGAACTCCGTGCCATTCGTTCCTGAAAAATGCGGTCTAGATTTTTACCTCGTTTACTACCTGCCCGTCAAACAGGTTGATGGTTCTTCCCGCATAGCCCGAATCATGTTGGGAGTGTGTAACCATTACGATGGTTGTTCCTTCCTTGTTCAGTTCAGTCAACAGTTCCATCACTTCCTTGCCATTCTTTGAATCCAAGTTTCCGGTAGGCTCATCGGCAAGGATTAGTTTGGGATTGGCTACTACGGCACGGGCAATGGCTACACGTTGTTGCTGACCACCGGAAAGTTGTTGCGGAAAGTGCTTTACACGATGGGCGATTGCCATTCGGTTCATGGCTTCTTCCACCCGTTTCTTACGTTCGGAAGCCGGAATGCCCATGTAAAGCAGGGGCAGCTCGATATTTTCGTAAACGTTTAATTCGTCTATCAGGTTGAAACTCTGAAAAACGAAACCGATGACACCTTTACGAAGGTTGGTACGCTGCGCTTCGGTAAATTTAGACACATCTGTGCCGTTCAGGTAGTATTCGCCTCCCGACGGATTGTCCAATAATCCGAGAATATTCAATAAGGTAGACTTGCCACAACCCGAAGGACCCATAATGGCGACGAACTCGCCTTCTTTAATTTCCAGACTGACATTATTCAATGCCCATGTCTCAACTTCTTCTGTTTTGAAGATTTTCTGTAAGTTTACTGTCTTAATCATCATTGTTCTATTTTTAAATGTTATTATATCATTCGTTTTTGATAATTTCTGCCGGATTGATGCGGGCTATCCTGTAAATGCGCCAACTGATGGTCAGCAGGATGACCATGGCGGCAACAAGCATTGGAATACTCCATAGCATCGGATGCCTGTAGTCGAACTTTATCATGCTGTCTGCCATAATCATCAGAAAGAGGCATATCGGTACGGCCAACATCATTGCCACCAGATAAAGCATTACATAGCTTTTGCCAAAGAACCAATAAATATCGCTGATGTGGGCTCCATTGACTTTTCGGATGGCTACTTCTTTTTGTCGGCGTTCCGTATCTATCTGTATGGAATGGTAGATTCCCAAAATGGTAATTAGCAGTGATATGATGGCACAGACGATGAACAGATTTCGCAAGACATTCAAACCTTCTACCTGATTATCATAAAGCGTTGTTGCTTCATATGTGGCATTTGCCGGATAATAAGGATTTATTTTCTCTTTTATTTCCTGCAGGGCTTGCTTGCGGTTCGCACCCTCTTTCAACTGTAAGATGATGTTGTCCGGTTCATATCCTTTTTCAAAAGGAAGCACTGTTAAATAAGAAGTCCCGTATTGGGGTTGAGGGAATACATGGCACTGTCCCTTGATGGGGTATTCCAATTCTTCTCTGAACCGGATGGTTTGGAAACTGCTGTCACTTCTTATCTCAGTATCGATGGTAGGTGTGATATAAGCAAATTTTTCTCCCGGTTTGTGGTGCTTCTCTATTTTCATCTGGTTCAGATATTCTTCAGTCACTTGATGGACGATGACGTATTTCTTTCCTATATTCATCGTATTAAAACAGAATAAAGATAATGATTCGCACCAACTTTTAGCACGAAAGTAGTCACAAACTTCTGTTAGCTCCTTATTTAATTTGTTGTCATACGAGTAGGTGGGAATGATAATGAGGTTTTCCTTTTCGTCATCTGTTAATAGGGGAGTGGTGCTGCTGGAATAGCTTTGCATTTGCATATATATTCCTGCAATTCCGAAAAGGAAAAGAAAGGAAAAGAAGAATTGTGAACCCAGCGAGATATTGCGCAGCAGATGCTTCCCTCTGCCGGCTCGTCCGCTTAGCCCCTTGCGGTGTATATGGCGGATGATTCTGGTGACAGACACATAGCACAGAAGGAATGAGGCTCCCAGGATGAGAACCGTATATTTTAGTTCGCTTGCTAACAGAAAAGGAATGTCGATTTCCAATTCCCGCCGGATGTCATAGCTCAGGCTGTTGATGAAAGCCGGTAACAGGCTTTCGGACAAGGCAAGTGTAAGAATGCAACTGAAAGTCAGAATGATGAATTGCTCAATGAATAACAATCCGAAGATGTTGTTGCTCTTTCCTCCCAGGCATTGTCTGAGGGTTATTTCGCGTGTGCGGTTGACAAAAGAACTGATGCTGAATGAAAAATAATTAGTCAGTGCAACAATCAGGATAATCAATCCGATGATGCTGATATACAATTCCATGCCCGGCGTGTGGGGGAGTTGGCTCATCAGATAGCATTGAGGTTCTGCTCGGTAGCCCTCCCAGTCAAGCAATGCCAACCGCTTGTTCACAGTCTCTATGTCCGAAGGATTCCTGAGTAACAGTATTTTATCGCCGTATGATTCAGGGGACGGGACGAATAAATCATACGAGGTGATGTAGTTATTCATGCCGGCCGGATAAGATTCAATGATGGCTCCTATGGTATAAACTTTTTTATTGATGGTGACGGAAGAACCGATGGTAGTGCCTGCATCGGCATATTTTCGGATGAAGTTTCTGGTCACGACAATGATGTCCGGTCGTTTGTCGAAGTCTTTCAGGCTTCCTTCAATGAGTTTTGGAGGGAAAACCAGAAAATAGTCATGGTTACAGAAAGTGGTAGAAACACGATAGACGGCATCCGATTGTGTTTCAAAATTAGTAGTTCCATTAGTGAAGAATGCCATTCCCAGTATCTCTTCGTTGCCCAATCCTTTTATCTTGTCAGGACTGAATCCTATGTACATGTTGGGATTGTTTTTGCCCCGAATGACTGCCATGCGTTCATAGGTGTCCAAGAATTTATTACCTCGGCTCATGATGGTGCTATAATAATGGCAAACGCTGAAACATAGCAGCCCTGCCGTGATGCAAAGTATGGATATGATGCTCCTTACTTTCTGTTTGGTCATGTTGCGGAGGGTAATGGTCAAGAGATGTTTAATCATAAAAGCGGTTTTTTAAGTGTTTGTTCTTTATTGTAATATACAATAACTGTGCCTGAAATGTATTTGGTTGATAATAAGAGCTATACGGAATGCCTTAGTGTATGTTCATCGTGCGCTTTTGCACTATTCGTGTGCGATAGCGCACGATGAACGTTTCTTTTATTCCTTTTTTACGATATTTGCCGGGTTCAGGTGCATCATCTCATATATTTTGTAAGCCGTTACCAAGAATATCAGCAGGGCGATGGCAAGGAACAGTAGCATGCCTTTGTTCCAGCTATAAATATTCCCAAGAGTAGTGTCTGCGGCCAACTCTGCCAAAGTCAGTCTTAATATGGGATAGACGCAGCAAAAAGTGAGAACATAAATAATTAAGTAGGTTTTGCCAAACAACAGGGCGATGACCTTAGGTGTGGCTCCGTTTATTTTTCGAATGGCTACTTCCTTCTGCCGGCTGACCGTATCCATGGAGATGGCGGAATAAATGCTGAGTATCACCAGCAGCAGGCTGACAATGGCCAGCAACATGAATGCACTCCGCATCAGGTTTACAGTGCCCATGACGGTTTGCTTGGAGTCACTGAAATCGTGAATATCCAGTGGAAGTGTAGCAGGTACGTAGCGGCGGCATATTTCCGTTATCTCTTTGATTACGTTTGAGGTAGCGTCGGAGCCGGAGGTCTTGAAGTAATAAGCGGAAGGATAGGGGTCTGCTAAAAATACGGAACCGGACAGATTGCGTTGTCCGCCTTCCTTATATAATGCACGGAAAGTACCGGCTATGCGATATTCATCTCCGCTCAGCGTGACGCTGCCTTCTATGCTGTCTTTTTGTAATTGTTCTTTAAACTGCTCGCTGACGTACACCGTTCCCCGGTCATTCTTGTCCACTAGCTTTCCTTCCATCGGAATCTTGAAGAACTCAAAATAGTGCGGATCTCCGGTAGCCATGAGCACTTGTCCTTGGGGTCGACCGTTTTTGATGTAATTCATATAGGTGAATACTTGGATGTCGAAGGAGCGGGAAAGGGATATCCGGTCCGTGATATCGGGCAGACGGTCGATATCCGAAAGAATGGCATCCATGTTCTGCCGCATACGAATGCTGTTTACCGACAGAGATACAATCTGTTTCTCTTCCTCAGAAGATAACGGGCTGTACATTTTGTCGAACATATCGTTAAAGATGAGTGTGATTCCGAATACGCCCCCTACAAAGAAAATGGAGATAGCCAATTGTACACTTATCATGATGTTGCGAAACACGTGCCGTTCCCGTTTTTGCACGATATAATGAATGATGCTCAATTGTCGCAACCGGTGAATGGGGTACAGTATGACGGACATACATACCAACAGCAACACCATGTACAGTCCCAGTTGCATGCCGTATATCTTTGGCATAGGCAGGGAAATCATGTCTTCTTGGGGTATATAGACATATGCCAAAGATACTACAACCTCTGTTATGATTAATGAAAGAAGGAAAGCAATGGACAACATCCAGAATATTTCGGCAAAGAGCAGCGAGAACAGTCCCTTGATATTCGATCCAAGACATTTGCGCAGTGCCAGCTCACGTTGCCGGTTATAAAACATTTGGATGATGAATTTCAGGAAATTGATAAGTCCCGACAACAGGATAAGAGAACCGACAAAGCGGAAAAGCAGCATGGTGATGTTTCTTTGCAAATCATCATTGCGTGCCGCATTCAGGCTGGCGTATGCATATACATTCAGTTCCCCACGCTGCCAAGTTGTTTGTTTCAGTTGCTTGTTCAGGTTTTCCAGAGTGGTTTCTCCCATGAGGAAAGTACCGACACTGAATGATGCATACGGATCCATGGATAAGGGAAAATAGCAATCGATGTCTTGGTCGGTAACTACACCGACAATCTTGTAATCCTTTATCTGTTCGGGATACTCTTTATACGTTGGCACGAGATGGATGATCATGCCTGTCGGGTCTTCTTTCCCAAACGCTTTGTGGGCGAACTCTTGGGAAATAATGACTTCATCGGGGGCATCGAGTTTTCCTTTTCCACTGACCGGACGGATGACCTTATAGGGGAAGAAGGAAGAGGAAACACATTGGTATTTGATGATGAAAGGTAGTTCCTGCTGGTTCTTGTCGATGACCGTGATTTCTGTATTGCGAGGAAAAGAAGCTGTTACAAGGCTGTCCATGCCTGTTATGGATTGTTCATCCAGATAACGGATGTCATCCAATTTCCAATAGATGTCGGCTGCGGTATCCTCCGAACAGCAGGCCAGGCTGATGCGACGCTCGTAATCCGGCAAATCTGTTTGTGCGGTTACAATATCAATAAAATAATTCGTCAGACAGAAACAGGTGATGCCTATTGCCAGACAGATAGCGGATATAAAGCTGTGAGCTTTGTATTTTAGCAGATTTCTTAAAGCTACTTTTAAATAATGTGTTATCATTGTTGAAGTCGTTTTTATTCGTTTTTAATAACTTCGGCAGGATTAGTCTTTGCAATCTTCAGAATACGGAAAATAATGGTCAGTATCGTAATGGCGGCTACTCCCATAAAGATAGAAGTCCAAAACAGTGGTCCGTCATTGAAGAACACAATATACATATTTTTCCATAGCTGGAACACGACGTAACAGATGGGGAAGGCTATGATGGCGGAAAATGCCAGCAGATAAATGTACATACGGGCAAACAACAGGATAATCTGTTTCAGTCCGGCACCGTTCACCTTGCGGATAGCCACTTCCTTTTGTCTGCGTTCCGTATCCAGAGTAATAGCTGAATAAACGCCCAATAAAGTGATAATCAGGCTGACAAAAGAGAAGAAGAAAATAATTCCTTTCATCTTGTTTTCTATGGCTTGTGTCTGATGTATGTCATCCAGCAAGGTGGAAATCCGGGGTTGTATGCTTGGAGGAAAACTTTCTTTCAATGTCTCTTCTATGAAGCTTTTTACTTCTTCCACACTGCCCGGTTTACACTTCAGATAGCAATGGCCCACATACTCATTGAAGTTGCAGGGCAGAAAGATGAATCCCTGGCTTTGGTTATAGGTATCTGCTATGAAATCGGAACAAGTGCCGCATACGGTATATCCGTCTTCATAGTTGTATAAAGTCATTCCCAATAAATCTTTCTTCATGCGTTCCGTTAGTTTATGGTCTGCCACCATCTGTTCGTTTGTTTCCAAAGTATGTCCGCTCAGGATGGGGATATTCATAAACTCGAAGAAGTTGCTTGATATGTTCATAATGTTGACTTCTATATAGCTGTCCCGGTTTCCTTTTTCAGTATACATACCTGTACCCGAAATGCCACCCAGATAATTTATGTCTGCCGGCAGCTTGTCTGTAATGGAAGGATGGCGGCTGATACGTTCTATCAAGGCCAGTTTTTCGCTATTCTTCATAAAGCGGTAATCCAATGGAAGACTGATGATTTCGGATTTTTCTTTTTCCGTCAGCGTATGAAACAGGGTGCTTCCGGTCTTGTTGGCTTGCAGATAAAGGGCAGCTGTAAACACGACGAATAACCAACAGATAAAAAACTGAATGCCCAAGAGGAAATTGCGTACATAGTGCCGGCCTTGTTTGGAATTACTGCCACGAATGCCTGTTTGTATGGAAATATATTTGATTCGCCATACGGTAATCAGGCACAGCAATAGGCATAGCAGTAGAATCCCTGCCATATATTCTGCAGCTTGTGTCAGTAGCAAGTCCTGTTCCACCAACAGGGTGAAGTCGAATAGCGAAAAAGACAGGAACGGACTGAGAACTTCTATCAGGCTGAAGGTCAACAGAAAAGCAATCAGTGAGATGAGGACGGCTTGGCTAAAGAGCAGCCCGAACAATTGTCGGGTTCCGCTTCCTGTCGCTTTGCGTATGCCGAACTCGTGTGAACGGTTCAGGTAACTGCCTGTCAGGAATTGGAAGAAGTTGAGCAAGCCGGTCAGTAAAATCAGCAGGCCGATGACCGAGGCGACTCCGGCAAAATAAGGGGCGATGGACTTTTCGAGGAAATTCTTTCCAAAGGGAGAGGCTGTCACGTCATTCTCTTTCTTGAACATCGTATGTTTCAGGTTCATTGCCCGAAAGCGTGCCTCCAGCTGGGTAGGCGTTTTCCCCGGGCGGAGAAGGGCGAATCCCAAGCCGCCTGTCCTATTATTATTACTTTCAAACTGCAATATACCTTCACTGTCGTTCAGGATCAGCATATCAATTTGCTGCAGGAAACTCAGACTGGTATTGAGTGGGATATCTTCCATCACGGCTTGTATGGTGTAGGAGATGCCTCCTGTTCGTGGCGTGGTGGAGGGTGAGGTGGACAATCGTTGTGCCAGTATCATCCGTTTTCCTATCGGACTCTCGTCATTGCCGAATATTTTTCGCGCAAGTGAGCGGGTCAGTATTACGGAATTTGGGGTATTCGAAGCCGTTTCCCATGAACCTTGCACTATTTGGGGAGTGAATACTTTGTTATAGGAAGAATCTACCTCCATGGTGTATAAGTCTTCGTAGGGCAACTCCTTTCCTTCGGGCGTTTCTACATTGTAACTGCGCTGATTGGGATCGGCTACAAAGGTATAAGCTTCTACTTCCTCAATCGGTGTTTGGCGCAGATTCTCTATCAGATTGGCTGGAATGCCCCAATATGTAGTACCGTCCGGCGTATAGAGGTTTACATTGGCAATGCGTTCTTTATTGGTGAAGCATTGGTCGACAGAGTAGATGAACCGGCTGCAATAGAGGCAGATGCTAAAGCATAAAATGCCTACAGATAATCCGATAATGGATATCAGGTTCTGTGTCTTGTATTTTAACAGATGGCGAAAGGCCGTTTTTATATAGTGTTGAAGCATAGTCTTAATTTATGATTGATTATTCTGATTTTATGATTTTTGCAGGGTCTATGTTGGCGGCTTTGTGTATCTGCCATATCAGGGTTCCCAATGAAATAAGGAGGATTACCAATAAAGCAATGAAATAGATGCCGATGCCGACAGGAGCTTTCATGATGAATGTCCTCGTATAAATATGTATGAGATAATAGGAGAGAGGTACAGCTACTATAAATGCACCGCCTATCACCTTGATATATTTACGGAAAAGCAACAGATAAAGATCTTTCATGCCGGCTCCGTTCACTTTGCGGATAGCTATTTCGCGATAACGCTGCCGGATGTCGAACAGGGATAATCCGAACAGACCTAGACAAGAGATAGCAATGGCTATCAAAGCAAAGACAGAGTAAATATGAGCCGTTTCTCTATCTTCGGAGTATAAGTCGCTGACTTCATCCGTAAGCCAGGAATGGTTGAACTCTTCCGTGTTGTATACTTCTTTTTCTATTTTTCTAAGGAGCTCCATCACTTCTTTCTCCTTACCGGGCTTGGTGGCTATTATGAAGTCACCGATGTTGTTTCTCTTTCCGACAACAAATGCCATCGGCTTTACTCCTTGGGTGAGATGGGCGGGATAATAGTCATCTATCACAGCTACCACGGGCATTAGTTTGGTTCCTCCCTCTTCCATTTCCCCATTTCTGAATGTTATCCAAAGCGGTGATTCGCTTCGTACAAAAGCATCCTCCATTCGGGCATATCCCATCGCTTTCATCGCCGCTTTATTCAGAATGATTTTATAGTCACTCCAGCTTTCAAACTTTTGCGGAATCTCTCCCTCCAGCACCTTCAAATCATATAAATGGAAAAAATTGGGAGAAGGAAACAGCGTGAGCATATTCAGACGCGTGTCTTTATCATTCAGCAATGTGCAGAAGGAACTTCCTCTTAATATGGAAGGACGTGAGTTCATCCACATCTCAATGTAGGGACATTCGTTCAGTTGTTGTTTGATATAACTATATCGAGCAGCACGCTTGTTTCGGTCGGTCTCTTCTTCTCGCACGAGATGATTGTTGTTCTCGTGGAACAATTCGGCCCTGAGGATGCCTTCCGTCCGATATCCGGGAGGAGTGGACAGTAAAAAGTTCAACTGTTTGCCAAAATAGAGCGACAAGACAAGCAGCAATATGGTGATGATGTATTGCAAAAACAGGAATGCCATGCGGATAGTGATGGATTGGCGATTCGATGCAATCGAACGGATGGACGCAATGGGAGACAGGTAATTGTATTTGATATACGGATAGACGGACGTAACCAAAGGCAATAAGACCAAGAAGCCCAATGATATCTGCCAATCGAATGCAGAGTAGCCGATTCGCTCACCCATCAGTTGGCTGACAGGAATCTGGCTGGCTTCCACCAACAGCCATGCCGTCAGCAATGCGACAACGGCCAGGAGTTGGTTTTCCAACCAGATTTGCAGAAATAGCGGCAAGCGTTGCAAGCCGAATACCTTTTTAACTCCATATTCTTTGGAACGTTTCATCATGAATACCATATATATATTGATGAAGTTCAATATCCCTACCAACAACAATAAGATGGCTACGCCCGAAAGAATATACAGATGTGTGTGATTCCCGAATTGCATGATGGAGTCGTAATCGTCATCATGCCCGATAGCGTTTTCCCAATAGAAGTCTTCCCAAGGTATGAATTTCCAACGTATGCTGTTGCCATTTTTGTCTTTCTTAAATACGTTGCTGACTTGGTTTATCTCGTCCAGGTCCACTCCGGGCAGTACACGCTTCAGCGATATATCCATTCGCTGCCATTGCTTTACCAAGTTGTATGACACGAGCATGTCAAACCGAAGTAAGGTCTTACATCCCGGTTCATCTATCACTCCGCGGATAATGACGTCTTTCCCATAATACTCCACGACTTTCCCTACCGGATTTTCTTTCCCAAACAGCCGGCGGGCATACTGCCGGGTGATGACAGCATCGTCGGGGGCTGTCAGTCGTGCCTCTCCCGTCAATACGGGGTAACGGAAAAAGTGAAAGAATGTAGAGTCGACGGCCATTATGTTCATTGCATAATGACTGTTCTTGTACTTTACATTGTCTTTTTGCTGTGCCTGCAAGCGGCATTGTTCTACGATTTTATTTTCCGGGATGTAGGCTGAATCTGTGTCCGACCAGCCTTCTTCCGGACTTCCGGGGTGAACGTTTCCGTCGATGTCTCGCAACGGGATGATAATGTGTTGCGGGTCGATGCAATGCGAGTCCACAGTCAGTTCCCGGTGGATATACCGCATCAGGACAATGCAGCAGGCCAGGCTGAACGCCAGTCCCAGGAGATTAATGATTGTATATGATTTTGAACGCATCAGAAAGCGTCCGGCATATTTCAGTGTTTTCATTTTGCGTGTTTTTATTTCAATATCAGTTCTTCTGCGTCGCCAAAGGTATCATATCCTGTGACAACTACCAATTCTCCGGGCTGTAATCCTTCTGTTATCTCGTACTGTTGTGGGTTTTGGCGTCCTATAGTCAAAGGCACTTTGATGGCTTTGGTCTTCGAGGCATTTACTTTATAAACCCATTGCCCGCCGGTGACTTGATAGAAATTTCCGCGTGGAATGACGATGGCCTGTTCGGGTTGTCCCAACTCTATCTGTACCCTGAAACTCTTGCCAACACGCACATTGTCAGGCATTTCTCCGGTGAAAATAAGATCTACATCAAACATACGGTCTTTAACTTCGGGTACTACTTTTGTAATTTTTAATGGATAACGTTTCCCTTGGTAATTGATGGTGGCAGGCAGACCGGTAGTGATGCGGTCGATGTAATATTCGCTAAGCGAGGTGTGAATCTTATATTGGTCGAGCACTTTGATTTCGGCTATGCTTTCGCCCGATGCGACCTGTTGCCCCGGAGTTACTTTCACGAAACTGAGCTGTCCTGCAATCGGTGCTGTGACCACCAGATTATTCATCCGTTCCAGTGAACGCGTAAATTTCTTTTGTTCGCGTTCGAGGTCATTCTTCAGCAAATCCTTTCGGATGAGCGTCACAGCCGAATCGTGACGGAGACTTTCCATCTGAAGGGCACTGTTTTGCAGTTTATAATTATATTCGTCTTCCGAAACTTCCAGTTGGGCTTTGCTTTTAATACCCATCTTGTATTCTTCTTTGTCCAAAGCGAAACTTTTGGTCAGGCGGTTCATTTCATATTGCGTCTGCAGAGTCTGTTGTTTCAGCGTGAGGCTTTTTTGCTCCATCTCAATTTCCTTCTCTTTATAAGTGATTCGCTGTTTCTCCCATTCATCGCGTTGGTCCTCGATAGAGCGCAGCAAATCGGGATTGCTGAGCACAAGGATGGAATCTCCTTTCTCCATCATGGTTCCTTCTTCGCCGATGATGCGTTCCACGCTGCCGGCTTCGCGGGTATTTATCTTGATGGTCAGGATAGGTTGGACTAATCCTTCCACATCAACGTATTCCATGAATTTGTCATTCTTCACTTCAGCAATTTGTATATTGTCGGTTTCGATTCGCAATTTGCGGGGTCCGAATGACAGGCTGATGACATAAATCAGGAAGATGACAAAGGCTGTACCTCCCAGCAGATAATAACGATGGCGTATGTACCACGGTTTCTTTTCAATTTTAATATCCATAGTTTTTATTTATTTGTTCGTTTCCGGTTCTTTCCGTATGCACGGCATGTTGTCTTTCGGGTTTACTTGTATGGCAGGCTTTCCTCTATCGGGCAATGGTTCTGAAAATCGTATCCTGTCATGCTCCTTATTCCATAGTACAGACTCCAATATGTTTTCAGGGCGGTGATATAATCACGCCTTGCCCTGTCTTTTTCGGTAATGGAAGCATTGAGGTCTAGTATGGTGGATTTTCCGAGAATGTACAATCGCTTTGCCACTTCATGTCGTCTTTCGGCTGTCTTGTCGGTCTTGAAAGCGACGGTTACCCGATAGGCTTGCAAGTTGAATTGGCGCACCATCTTGCAGACGTTCAATTCAAAATCCTTTAGAGCCTGTTCTGCCTGTGTGTTTACCAAGTCGACGTTAGACCGGGCCACCCGTACTCGTCCTTTACCCCGTCCCCAGTCCAGAATGGGCAGAGAGATGCCGATGCTGGCATATTGTTGCTTCAATGGGTCGCGGTAAGTATCGGCAAGTTTGTTTCCTGTCTGTGACAAACCGAACTGAACATATAGATCAGCCTTTAGTCCGGCATTGGCTTTGGCAGAAGCCAGTTCGCTGCGGCTTTCCATTTTCAGACGCTCGTATGTTTCAGGTTCGGGACTGTTCTTGAATGCCAGATGCAGTGCCTCCTGCATGGGAATCTCGAAATTGGGAATTTCATCATCGGGGATGACTCTCAAGTTGACTTCGCGGTTTATACCCAGAAAGGAACGTAAGGTTTGCATTTGATCTTCCACTTCGATGCGGGCATTCATTACATTGGTTTCTTCCGTGAGTTTGTTTATCTCGAGTTGGAGCATTTCATTTTCATTAATGGTGCCTATGTTATATCTTCCTTCGGCATATCTATACAGGGTGTCGGCCGATGCATGGTTGGAAGTGGCGATATCGAGATTGGTTTGTGCAGTTGCCAGATTGAAGAACAGGGTGCTGGTTTGGGAAGAGACTAATTCCAAGGCTTCGGAGTATGTCTTGCGTGCTTCACGATAGCGGATGGGTTCTATGCGGCGGTTCCATTTCAGGGAATTATAACCGAAAAGGGACTGCTCATAACCGACAACGATTGGTTGGGTATTGTAAGCCGTGAGGTCATTTTCAAATTCATCAATGCGTTGGGTAGTGGTCTTGATAAAGAAGCTGCCACCGGTGAACCACACATTCTGATTTATTTTCAAACTCAGATCTGTGCTCAGTTGGTTCTGTTTGACAAACTGGTTGGTGCCGTCCGGCTGGGTAATCTTATTGATTTCCCGGTTAAGGTTGGGGGATGAACTCAACGTAACGGACGGCAAATAGTTTGCACGGAAGAAACGGTAGTTCCAGTAAGCAGCACGATAAGTGTGTCGTGCTGCTTGGGCTTGCGGTGAATGTTCCTGTGCGATTTCAATGGCCTGCTGCAGTGTGAGGCTGATTGTTTCTTCTTGTGCTGTGGCTGTTCCTGCAACCAATAGGATATAAAAAGCTAAAATATAATATCGTTTCATGTTATTTGTTTTATGCTTTCTAATTATCAAAATGCGTGCCATAATGCTATTTCTCTGTTTACCAAAGACTTGTATGTAGGCTCATGCTTATGGGCGCGTGCGCATTCGCACAAAAATAGTGCGGATACGCACATACAGCGCATCTTAAAAAGCCATATCTTTGCTCTCACAGGAAAAGATATTTCCTGCATGATAAAAGAGAGATAATGGAAAACAGAGGAAAAATACTTATCATAGATGATAATGAAGATGTGCTTTTTGCACTGAATCTTTTATTGGAGCCTTATGTGGAGAAGGTAAAAGTCACTACCCAACCGGCCCGTATCGAATTTTTTATGACTACCTTTCAGCCGGATGTCATTCTGCTCGATATGAATTTCCGCCGTGATGCCATCAGTGGGCAGGAAGGATTTGATTGCCTGGAACAGATTTTGAAGTTAGACCCGCAGGCGATTGTATTGTTCATGACGGCTTATGCGGATACAGACAAAGCAGTAAGGGCTATCAAGGCGGGAGCGATTGATTTTATCCCTAAGCCTTGGGAAAAGGAAAAGTTATTGGCTACTTTATCTTCGGCCATTAAGTTGCGGGATTCACGTAAGGAGATAAAGCAACTGAAAGAGCAGGTGGTGGCATTGAGCGGACAAGATGAAACGGTCCCCAATATGATTGGCCATTCGGAGGCAATGCAGAATGTGTTTGACACCATCCGGAAGTTGTCGGATACAGATGCCAATATATTAATATTAGGTGAGAATGGAACGGGAAAGGACTTGGTGGCGCGTTCGCTCCGTCATTATTCTCCCCGCAGGGAGTCTCCTTTTATAACGATTGACTTGGGAAGCATTCCTGAAACCCTTTTTGAGAGCGAACTCTTCGGTTATGAGAAGGGGGCATTTACAGATGCTCGCAAGGCAAAGGCAGGACGCATGGAAGTGGCTTCGGGAGGGACCCTCTTTCTGGATGAAATAGGAAATCTTTCGCTGCCTATGCAATCCAAGCTGCTGACAGCGATAGAGAAGAGGCAGATTTCGCGTTTGGGCACTACAAGCACGATTCCTATTGATGTTCGTTTGATTAGTGCCACCAATGTAAACATTCACCGGATGGTGGAAGAGGGAAACTTCCGTCAGGATTTGCTTTATCGTATCAATACCATTGAGATTCATATACCTCCCTTGCGTGACAGAGGCGAGGATGTCCTTCTTTTGGCAGACTATTTTTTGCAACGTTACATTCATAAATACAAGAAAGAGATAAACGGGCTCAGCCGGGAGGCGAAGCAAAAGCTGATGCGCTATCATTGGCCGGGCAATGTACGCGAATTGCAGCATGCCATTGAACGTGCCGTGATTTTGTCGGATTCTTCTTTGTTGAAACCCGCTAACTTTATGTTGCAGCCACAGCCCGAAAAAAAGGTGGATACTGATGAAATCTTGAACTTGGAGCAATTGGAGCGCCATGCCATTGAGCGTGCCATGAAACGCAGTGAGGGTAATTTGAGCCGTGCTGCCGAATATTTGGGTATAACGAGATACGCTCTTTATCGTAAATTAGAAAAGTTAGGGTTATGAATCGATTTCAAACACTCCGTATTGTGTTGCTCATGCTGTTATTGGCGGCAGCATCTGTTGCTGCCTATCTGTTTTTCCGGCATGAACTCTATTTCTGTTTACTATTTTCATTGTTGATTGTTCTAGGCATCATCTTGTATGTATGTCAATGGCAACAGAAAACAACTCTTATGGTAGCCCGCATGATAGAGGGTATCCGATATTCCGATTTTTCTTTGAGCTTTTCAGTCCGGCATAAGTCGCGTTCCGAGCAGTTGCTTGCCGAAGAAATAAACAAGGTAGTGTCTGAGTTTAGGACGAAGTTATCGGAAAAAGAAGAGCGTTATCAATATTACGAAACATTGCTCAACACCGTAGACAGTAGTTTATTGGTAGCAGACAGCAGTGGAATGGTACATTGGATGAACTGTGCGGCAGTTCATGATTTATGCGGTTATCCTATTCACTCATTGAATGAATTGTCTTCTCTCAATTCCTCTTTTCCTGTTATTATTACATCACTTCAACCGGGTGAAGTAAAGGCGGTTCGCATCTGTCGTGGAGATGTCATGCAGGAATTGGCAGTGACAGTCACCGAATATTCTTCTCAAGGAGTGGATTTACGCCTGATAAATCTGAAGAATATTCATTCTGTACTCGAAGAAAATGAGATAGAGGCCTGGCAGAAATTGATTCGTGTCCTGACTCACGAGATAATGAATTCTATTGCACCCATTATTTCATTAAGCGAAACATTGAGTGAGCGGGCTGTGCAGAATGGCATGAACGAGAAAGATTACGGTATTATGCTGCAAGGGATGCAGACCATTTATCGGAGAAGTAAAGGACTGCTCGGATTTGTAGAGAACTATCGGAAACTGTCCCGCTTGTCAATGCCTGTTCTGGCTCCGGTCAGAATGGAAGAATTACTGGATGATTTAAAGAAATTATTTCCCAGCCGGGATATACATTATATATATAGGACAGAGGATGCAGACAAAATATTGATGTTAGACCGTTCTCAAATAGAGCAAGTGCTTATTAACTTATTGAAGAATGCCGGTGAAGCTTGTATGGAGCAAGAAATTCCGGAGGTGATCATTGCTACTCATTATGAAATGGAAAAGCGAATATTTATGCTTACGGTCACTGATAATGGCAGTGGTATTCTTCCCGATGTACTGGATAAGATATTTGTTCCGTTCTTTACTACTAAACCGACAGGTTCCGGCATCGGGCTTAGCTTATGCAAACAAATAATGAATCTGCATGGAGGAAGTATTTCAGTTTCGAGCGAAATAGGGAAGGGTAGTTGTTTCTCCTTGAAATTTCTGTGTAAATGACAAACATTTTTTTTATCATTAATGATTTAATAATCAGTACTCTAAAAGAAAAGTATAAAAATGGGGAATAAAAAAGATGCGTAAAAGTTTGCAGATATAAAAATAAGTCGTACCTTTGCATCGCTTTTGAGAAACAAAGCAACACTAAAATACAGATTCGGGGTGTAGCGCAGTCCGGTTAGCGCACCTGCTTTGGGAGCAGGGGGTCGTGGGTTCGAATCCCGCTACCCCGACAGATAAGAATCAAGGAGTTACAGTAAAATGTAGCTCCTTTTTTTATTCTCCGAATGGGGCGGTTTACCTTTGGTTTAAACCGAAAGTTCAGTTAAACCGAGAGTTAAACCAAGAATTAGTATCACCTTTGATAGCATCGAAGTTATTAATTACAGGTGTTGAATAGGTGTTATCGGTGGATAAATCGTGGGACTAAAATTTAGTTCAAAAAAGTCCCACGAATTCGCATCTTTCTCGCTGATTCATAATCTTTTGCATAGACTTACTTTGGAAGAGAATACATAGTTTTGTAACTTTAAAAACGATGTAAAAATGGCTCGAAAATCATTTTCTGTATTGTTCTTCATCAAGAAAGGCAAATTATTAAAGAACGGAGAAGCACCCGTGTGCATGAGAATCACCGTAAACGGCTGTATGGTAGATATTTCTATCAAAAGAAGCTGTCCCGTAAACCTATGGAATCAGGCAAAAGAAAATTCAAAAGGCAAAGACCGTATGTCGGTGGAACTGAACCACTACTTAGAAATCACCCGTTCGCACGTACACCAAATTTATAGAGAACTGGAAACTTCCGGCAAAGTTATTACTGTTGATCTTGTGAGAAAGTTGTTTTATGGTGTGGACGAAGATAACAAAACGCTATTGCAGGTATTCAGAGAGCATAACGAACAAAGCCGTAAGCTGATCGGCAAAGACTTTGTAAGTAAGACCGTTCAACGGTATGAAACCACTACCCGATATTTAGAGGAATTCATTAAGAAAGAATATCAGCTATCGGATATTGCTCTGAATAATTTGGAAGCTAACTTTATTTCTAAGTTTGATGCATTCTTGAAAATAGAAAAAGGTTGTGCGCAGAACTCTGCTATCACCCGACTAAAGAACTTGAAGAAGATTATCCGCATTGCTTTGGAAAACGACTGGATAAAGAAAGATCCATTTGCTTACTACCGCTTCAAACTGGAAGAAACTGATCCCGAATTTCTGACGATGGACGAGATTAAAATCATTCTCGCTAAAGAGTTCACAATTAAACGAGTAGAACAGGTACGTGACGTTTTTGTCTTTTGCATTTTTACTGGCTTGGCGTTCAGCGATGTGAAAGATTTATCACCCGAACACTTGGTAAAAGACAACAAAGGGGAACTTTGGATAAGGAAGAACCGCCAAAAGACCAAAATCATGTGTAACATTCCTGTGTTACCTGTGGCAGCTTCTATTCTTGAAAAGTATAAAAATGTGGTAGAATGTACCGGAAAACTATTGCCAGTATTGAGCAATCAACGCATGAACAGTTATTTGAAAGAGATTGCAGATGTATGCGGATTACAGAAAAATCTGTGCACACACGTTGCCCGGCACTCCTATGCCACCTCTATATGCCTAGCGAATGGCGTGAGTATGGAAAATGTTGCCAAGATGTTAGGTCATGCAGATACGAACGTAACTAAACACTATGCACGGGTATTGGATCAGAATATTCTAAAGGATATGCAGAAAGTAAATAGCTGTTTGTCGGAATTAGCTATATAAATAAGACTATAGCCAATATAGAAAAAGGATTGGGAAAAATGAATTCATTTTCTCAATCCTTTTTCTATTAAAGTAAGTTTTCCAGAACTCAATATGAAACATTGACAAAGGTAAGTTCCGTATTTAGCCTGTTCAAGTCCAAGCCTTCGGTTTAGATAAAAATCTTCCTCTCATTGCATTCGAGCGTATTTTTATCTAAAGACTTGCACAGACTAAATACTTCACTGGAAAAGTCAATGATTCAAATTAAATTCCGAAAAACAATATTTTCGAGGGTGGCAGGTTATTCCTTCCAGCTTTCAAAATAGTGCTTTTGAAGTAGTTTATCAATGTCGCTCTGGCGGTAGATGATTTTACCTTTTATCTGGATAAAGGGAATTAGCCCTGTATCTCGCCACTCTTGCAGGGTTCGCAAACTGACATTCAGTTTTTTAGAAACCTCATTATTAGAAAGAAAGCACTCCCCGTTCAGGTGGGGCTTATAGTGCTTGACAATTGATTCAATACCGTTCAGCATTGAATCGAGCGAAGAAATGAACTCTTTGACTTGTGGTGTATCTTTATTTATTAGTTCCATGATTGAAAGATTGTTTTATTGAAATATTGATTTCAAGATTGCTAGATAGCTGGTTAGTTGCGCAGATAGTCACCTAGTGATGAAATGTTAAGTACATCTTTTCCCAGATCATAATCTATATAGAGCCGTTTGGATGCAGTGGTAATAAAATACTGGCTACCATCTTGCTGTATCTCATAAGTAGCGGGAGAAGCTTGTTTAGTGGTTTCCGATACATATATAATAGAAAGAAGATACTCTTTATCATTACGGTAGATAATAACCGTAGGATTCAGATTAACACTTTCCCATGTACCGACAATGGAAAACAGATTAAAGGACGGATAATCTTCTTTAGTTTTTTTCATAAGGTGTAGTTTGTTTGGGTGATTGATTCCGTGTTTCACTATCTGTAATAATTCTTTCTATATCAGAAGATTTATAATAAATCTTACTGCCGATTTGAGAATAAGCCAGTCGCCCGCTACTCCGATAATATTGCAGTGTTCGCTTGCTAAAGCCCAACAACAGACATACTTCCTGACTATCCAGCCAGTTTTCTACTTTCTGGGTATGAGCGCTGCACAAACTTTCTATTCGTTTGGCAAACTCGGTGAACCGTTCGCAGACATACGAAAAGGTTCTCTTTTCAATGGTTACTACTTCCATACTTCTAATTTTAAATGGTTTATAAAACGTGTTGATTCTATTTTCATCGGCAAATGAAAGAAGAATCAAGAGCCGTTTTCAAAACTGTCCAGAAGTGGTATGAAGTGGTTAGTATTGGCTTGATAGCAAAAAACTTTCTTTCACTGCAAATTTACTAAGCAGATTATTTGTATGTTTCCAATAAGTAACATATATTTGTTCCCGAATAGTAACAATATATAAAATGAAAGGAATAAGCACAATAGGAGAAAGAGATCGGGAAGCCACTGAAAGGCGACTATTAGATACCATCGGTAAAATGATTGCCGAAGATGGCTTTGAAAAAATTGGCATTAATGCTATAGCAACCCAATCAAATGTTTCAAAGATTTTGATATACCGTTATTTTGGTTCTGTTGAGGGGCTTATGGCTGCTTATATAAAGCAATATGATTTCTGGCTCAATTTTCCCCTTGAATATCCTAATCGTGAAGAACTACCTTTGTTTGTAAAAAGAATGTTTCAGGGGCAGATTGAACAACTAAGGAATAATCCAACTCTAAAAAGGCTCTATCGGTGGGAACTATCATGCAATAATGATATGATCGTAAAACTAAGAGAACAACGAGAAAAGGTTGGAGTAAATCTTGTTAAGAAAGTGAGTGAACTAACAGGACATCCACAAAACGAAATAGCAGTAATGGCTTCCCTTTTGACAGCATCTATCACTTATCTTGTGATGCTGGAAGATTTCTGTCCGATATACAATGGTATTCCCTTGAATGAAAACTCTGGATGGGAACAGATAAACGAAGGAATTGAGCTATTTATCAATAAGGTATTTCAAAATGAACACTGATTTTATACAAATAGTCAGTTATGCTTCTAAAGCTCCTTCGGGGCATAACACACAACCTTGGAAATTCGTCATTGCCGATAGTGCAATTACGATTGTTCCTAACTTAGAAGTAGCACTACCTGTCGTTGACGGAAATAATCGGGAATTATTTATTAGTTTGGGTTGTGCGGTCGAAAACCTATGTATTGCAGCTAGTCACTTCGGTTATAAAACTCAACTAGCTGAATATAGTGTAAAAGGTATAATTATAGAATTAACAAAGAGTGACTTTATAATTGAAGATATTCTATTCCACCAAATAGAGAAACGACAGACAAACCGTAGTATCTACAATGGAAATAAAATATCAAATGGAGCACTGGAACAACTTCAATCCATTCATAAAAAAGGAACTATACAGTTATACTTTATCGAGATAGGGACATCACTAGCTGGCACAATAACTGACTATATAATGAAAGGGAATGAAATTCAAATGAATGATGTTACATTCAAGAATGAATTGCTTTCATGGATGAGATTTAATAATAGGCAAGTTGAATCTACACATGATGGATTAAGTTATCTGGTTTTTGGAAATCCACCACTTCCCAAAAGGTTAGCACGCCCAATAGTTAGCTTATTTCTGAAACCTGACATACAAAATAAGTCAGATAGAAAGAAAATAGTTTCTTCTTCTCATTTTGTGGTATGTACCATATTGCAGAATTCGTTTCAAGAGTGTATTAACGCTGGACGAACTCTGCAACGCTTTCTATTGAAAGCAACCGAGGTTGGAATTTCTTATGCGTTTCTGAATCAACCATGTGAAGTTGAAATATTAAATTCTGCCTTACAAGATAAGTTGCCAGTCAATAAGGATTTTCCAATCTTGATACTCAGAATAGGCTATGCAAAGTCAATTCCCTATTCTCCCCGTAAAAAGATTGAAACATTACTAATCTAATATTTTTTTACCCGCAATGTTCCCGAATAGTAACAATTAATATGATAACAATTTAATAAAACTAACATGAAGAAAATGGGATTGACATTCATTTATTTATGGCTTATCAGCCTTTGTTCCTGCCAAAAGGAACTAATCGAATATGAGAAAGGAGATGTGAAAGTATGCATTGAACAGGGTGAGCAATGGTTACATGATTTTCCTTTGTTCCTAGGTATCAATAAGAAAAATCCACCACAGATTGCTATCTGGCTGGAAGATACACAAGGGAAATATCTCTCAACAGTTTATGTAAGCCATAAAATTGCAACTCAATCATGGCAAGCATCGGGAGGAAACCGACGAAAAGAAGCTCTACCACACTGGTGTTATTCACGTCGAGTGAAATACGATGATGGACTTTATTTGCCAACAAAAAAAGAACCGTTAATAGACGGTATTTCAGGAGCAACCCCACACAAAAGCTTTGAAATCAAACTAAGCCCGACAACAACATTAAAGAAGTTCATAGTAAAAATAGAAATTAATCACTCTACTGATTTCAATGAATACTTTCCTAAATCCGCTAAAGAGGGAGAAGCTAACTATTCAGGAGGGAAAGAAGGAAGCGGACAACCAGCTATTATATATGCTGCTAATGTCAATTTGTCGTCAGGAGAAAAATCATTTGAAGCAAACCTGATTGGACATAGTAGTCCTGATGGAAGTTCTGGGGGGATCAACGAAGATACATCGAGACTGACAACTGCTTTACATATTGTAAAACGAATAAATGTAACTATCCAATGAAAAAGATTATCCTACTAATTATAGCAAATTGTATTGTTGCTATTGCAACAGCACAACAGACAGAACGCTTCACTTTTGCAACAAGTGTAGGAACAGGAATAGACATGAATGAACCAGCAACCACCCCATTTGCATGGCAGATTCTAGGTTATTATGCTATCAACAAACACTTATTTATGGGCATTGGGACTGGACTATCCATTTATGAGAAAACTCTAATCCCATTATTTGCAGATGTGAAATTTAGAATCATAAAACCAAGAAAATTCACACCTTATATAGAATGTGGTGTTGGCTATAGTTTTGCACCAGACCAAAATGCAAATGGAGGTTTTTACCTAAATCCATCCGCTGGAGTAGAATATTCAATTTATAAAGATAAGAAGTTGTTCCTGGCTTTAGGATATGAATCACAGAAGTTTGAACGGCTTAAGACACAAAAGCAATCATTACTTACAGCCGAGTTTGCAGAGAAACTGATGCACAATTCTATTGCAATAAAAATTGGATTCATGTTCTAAAAATATAATGATGTCATAAACAGAGAATACAATTAGCAACATGAGCCTATAATTATTTGAGGATTTCAGATGATTTGCGACCGTTAATAATCTATTTTTTATACTTTTGCATTGTACCAACTAACAAAAGTATTCACTTCTTATGAAACTCTGTATATAGCTACGCTCCTGCGAATAGCCTCCTTCAAGAAAGCTATTCAGCTATTTGACAAATAACGATTTATTTGCCACAGAGATTTACATCTTTTTATTTATGAATTTACGAGCAGGCAGACTATATTATACAGTCTGCCCGTGTCGTTTCATTTTACTATTGAACAATAAATCAATACATATAAACAAGTTATGATGACAAAAATATATCCACGCACCGGAGATAAGCAAACAGTCTATCTGAATGCCGTGATTAATGATCTACAAATTGAGGTAGGCGATTATACTATTTACAATGATTTTGTAGCTGATCCCTTGTTGTTTGAGAAGAACAATGTCCTTTATCATTATCCCATTCATCAGGAGAAGTTAATCATTGGCAAGTTCTGTTCTATTGCCTGTGGCACGAAGTTTCTATTTAATTGCGCCAATCACACACAGAAATCTCTGTCTACCTATACCTTTCCTCTATTCTATGAAGAATGGGAGTTGAAGAAGTCGAATATTACTACTGCATGGGATAATAAAGGCGATATTGTGATCGGCAATGATGTATGGATCGGCTACGAAGCTGTGATTATGGCGGGGGTTCATATAGGTGATGGTGCTATTATTGCCGCACGTGCCGTAGTAACCAAAGATGTCCCGCCTTATACGATTGTGGGCGGCACTCCTGCCAAAGAAATACGAAAACGCTTTGACGCAGAGGTGATTCAACAATTACTCATGCTGAAATGGTGGGATTGGGCTACTGATGAAATACGCCAGTATTTGCCATACATTACAGAGGGAAAACTAAATGAATTACTTACCGTTAAGAAAGATATAATATGAGGAATTTTGCAGAAGAAATGCTCTTAAAGATTGATGCTGAAATAGAATCAATCGGCTTCAATAATGATATAACCATCAATGATGCTCTGCACATAGTTAAGTATATTATTCCGCTATACGATCAATTAAGGAAGCTTACTGTAGATCATATATTTTCTTCTACAGAGGAAGAGATCTACTTTTTCAAAGAATTAAAACCTAACATTTTAGGCAGATACCTGTATTTCAACAAAGTCTACAGAATTGAATCACAATGCCCCAGCGGTAGTAATGATGTTATAAAAGAGTATCTAAACGATGAGCTTGGTGGATTAACATATTTCTTTCGCAGAAATCTGGAACTTTATCAATATTACCGTTCTAAAGCGACAACATATGATACCTACTATTTCATTCGAGGAAAAGCAGATATTCGTTTGTGTTGTGATAGTTTCCAATGTGATCGAGATCCCATGTTTTCAACTGGCTACGATCATAAGATAGCTAAGATATTGGCAAATGAAATGCTTCAAATCTATCTAAACAAACGGATTATCAATTTGGGGCAGTCGGAAGCTATAAACAAACAGGCTATCACCAAAATTCCGTATCCTGCAAATTGGACTAGCAATAAAATATTCCTGATAGAACTTGGCTATGCTCTATATGTTGCAGGAGATATTAACAACGGTAATATAACCGTGAAAGAAATAATGAATTTGTTGGGAGCGATGTTTAATATAGACTTGGGTGATTATTATCGTGGTTATATCACCCTGAAAAATAGAAAAAAGGATCGAACTCTCTATTTAAAAACATTGATAGAAAAACTACTTAAACGTATGGAGGAAGATGATGAGAAATAAAACAGACCGTATTTTTATTGATATAAAGGCGAATATGCGTATCTTTGTATCAACATCATAATAAGATGAGTAATTCCTTTAAAGAGGATCTTATATATAACATAACGTTCGCAGAACGTCTCAATATAGAAAACTGGCACTTTTCAAATGGGTAGAGAGTTTTGCGCGATGCTTATGCTATGCTTTGTCATAGCGTGGGCTCGCGTACTTCTACCCAAAGGTATGCCAGTACCTCTATATTGAAGTTGCGTGGGTTCACGCTTCTTTTTTCTAGTATTGACAACTTATAAAATATTGAATTATGAGGAAAATCAAATTGTATATAGCCGTTTCTCTTGATGGCTATATCGCTACGCCCGATGGCGGTGTAGAATGGCTGAATCAATTCCAAATCACAGGAAATGAAGACTATGGGTATAAAGAACTATATCTGTCTATTGATACGGTTCTAATGGGTGGGCGTACTTATAGAGATATAATAGGCTTCGGCTGTGAATGGCCTTATAAAGATAAGGTTTCTTATATTATTTCCCGAAATGAAGTGAATCTGACACCAGCAGCAGAAGTGCATTTCATAACTGACAACATTATATATAATGTAGAGAGATTGAAAAAACAAGAAGGCAAGGATATTTGGCTGGTAGGTGGCGGTGAACTTGTATCTATGCTGATGAATGCCGATCTAATAGATGAAATGCAACTTTGCTATCTTCCAATAGTTTTAGGTCAGGGATTTGCCCTGTTCCCCAACAAGCCGAAAGAAACTGTCTGGAAACTAATCGGTAGTAAATCATTTGATTCAGGAGCTATGCTAATAAGCTATTCAAAGTAAATTAAAGTAGAAAACTATCAAGTTGTCAGATACTTGGTAGTTTTCTACTTTTGCGAGAACTCATAATTCATTTTAGGTTCTTCCCTCTACTTTTGTGAAAGAAAACCAGCCTAATCAGCCTTAAAATCATCAAATTTATTTTTACCACCTTGTCAATAGGTTGTCAATTCATCTTCCGCAATATGCCGAATTTTGCTTCATCAATCGATTGAGAATAATAATGTTGAACTTAAAATTGAAGCAAAATGTATATAGACAACGAAAACTTCGAGAAGTGGATGGAGAAGCTATCCAAGAAACTCACCGAAATCGGGCAAGACTTGAAATCTCTTATCAATACCGATACTGTATTCGATGAAAATGAGAAGTTATTGGATAATCAGGATTTAGCTTTTCTACTAAAAGCATCTTTCAGAACTCTACAACGCTATCGGGCAAAAGGTGTACTTCCCTACTTTACTATCGGACGGAAAACGTACTATAGAGCCAGCGATATTCGGGCTTTCGTCCGTGAATATGCCGATTCTCAAACCTACAAACAGTTTGAAAAAGCCAATCAGTTAGCAAACCAGCCCTGATAGCAAAAAGTAGCAGAGGAAGGAAGCCTATATTCCGGCTATTCCTCTGTGCCACCACCCCGATTTAGCACAAACTGCCTCACCTATCGGTTCAGCCTGTTTCGCTAAATCGAGCAAGAGGGAACTGGACAAGTCCTGTTCTTCCCTCTTGCTCTGCGAGGCAAAGCCTTCGGCTTTAGAGTGTTACAAGAACATGCTGTAATGACACCTGTAATAAGCATTTTCTTTGCAATGCTTATTATCAGGCATTTATCTATTCATATTTCTATAAAAAAGTAATTACCATGCCAAACAGCAGTCGAAAAACGATATTCACTACCATTTCCATAGACAAGGAAACGGCAGCTTTAGTAGAGAAGATATGCAAACGCTATTCACTGAAAAAAAGCGAAGTTGTAAAGTTGGCGTTCGGATATATAGATAAGGCACATATCAACCCATCCGAAACCCCTGAATCTGTAAAATCAGAACTGTCGAGAATAAATAAGAGGCAAGATGATATTATTCGCTTTATCCGTCACTATGAGGAAGAACAACTGAATCCCATGATACGGGCTATAAATTCTATCGCTTTACGCTTTGATGCTATCGGCAAAACTTTGGAAACTCTTATTCTCTCTCAACTGGAAGCCAGCCAAGAGAAACACACAGCCGTACTCAAAAAGTTAAGTGAACAGTTCTGTAACCATGCCGATGTGATAAACAACCAATCGAAACAAATTAACGCACTCTACCAGATACACCAACGGGATTATAAAAAGTTGCTTCACCTAATACAACTCTATTCCGAACTTTCTGCTTGTGGTGTGATGGATAGCAAAAGGAAAGAGAATCTGAAAGCAGAGATTACAAACCTGATAAATACATAGGTTTATGCACATAGACTTTGCCCCACCATCGAACGGCACATATAATAATGCAGGAAGTAGCCGACAGCTAGCTAATTATATGGAACATGAAGATTTGGAACGGATGGAAAAGGGTATCTATACCGAAGGCTTTTTCAGTCTGACAGATGATAACATCTACAAATCAAAAGTCATAAAAGATATAGATAGTAATATCGGGCAACTCCTAAAGACGGATGCTAAATTTTATGCTATTCACGTCAGCCCATCGGAAAAGGAACTCCGAACGATGGGTAACACAGAGCAGGAGCAAGCCGAAGCCATGAAACTTTATATTCGTGAGGTATTTATTCCTGAATATGCCAAGAACTTCAACAAAGAACTATCAGCATCGGATATAAAGTTCTATGGCAAGATTCATTTTGACCGTAGTCGTTCTGATAATGAACTAAATATGCACTGTCATTTGATTGTGAGTAGAAAAGACCAAGCCAATAAAAAGAAGCTATCACCACTTACCAATCATAAGAATACCAAGAACGGGATAATCAAAGGAGGTTTTGACCGTGTTATTCTGTTCCAACAAGTGGAACAAGGCTTTGATAAGCTGTTCGGTTATCAACGACAACAAACAGAATATTTTGACTACCATAATGCTATGAAGAACAGTTCTATATCCGAGCAACTTAAACTACAGCAACAAGATTTTCAACACAGTGAAAGAAAAATAGAAGTCAATCAAGGTAACAGTCAAAAAAACTTGCTTTCTATCAATCTTAGAAACGAAGAAGCAACAGGCAATCATAAAAATAAACAATTACCTAATTCATTTATATCTTTTCTTTCATTTGGAACAGATATTTCAGCCAATCAAGAAGAACAAATATTAAAACCAAAGAAAAAGAAAAGAATCCGTAGGTAATAAAAATACAATATTCATTACATAAAAATGATAGAAAATGAATTCTCATATATAATGAGAAAAACTTTAACCATATATTACTTTCTCATTTAGATACAAATATTTATCATTTCACCAATGAATCCAAAGCAGTTTTCAAATCATTAATAAAAGGATTAATAATATCAGGATTATCAGAACAAAAGAAACCAATCAAGTTTATTCTTTCAAAGTGAGCTTGATGATTTTTGAACCAGTCTTTTCGCAACTCACGAAGTGGCTTGTCTGTCTGTTTAAAAGGAAAAGAATCTACTATAGCATCTTTGATCATTTCCATATTATAACCACTAGGTAAACTATCCCAAAACAAATGAGTTTTATCTGCGAGTAATAAATTAAGATAATTATAAGTCTGATATTCAGGGGTTCTTTTATCCGCTTCTATATTATTTGCACTAATAATAGCAGGCAACACAAGTATATTATGATTCTCATCTATAATCTTCTTAGTATCATCTTTTACTAGCACATCATTATCAAAAACAATTACAACAGACTTAAAATAATCATCAACCTTAAAAAGCGACTTCAAATTATCACACCCCAATTTGGCTGCAACAAGTATAAATTCATGCTTATAAGCAGTTTTAATGTCAAACTTCTCACTTGCTATAATTTGTTCAAAAATCCATTTAGCTTCTTCGTCTTCAAAATAAACTTTTATTGTAGGTGTTTTTTCATGTACTTGGGGCAATATTCCTAGCATATCATTTTTTATATTAATATATGTTGGATTTGCCATCAATTTAGGTCTCAGAACATCTTCTATATAAATAACTGAATCAATATTACGACCAGCTCGTGCAGTTTCATCACTGATTTTTAAGACCTCTTGTATTATTGTTAAAGAATGGGAAGTCATAATTACCTGCAAATGTAATTTTTTTGCTTCCTCTTTCATTAATTTAATTAATTTAATTTGCGCTCTAGGGTGAAATCCAGCATCAATCTCATCAATTAGCAAAATTCCACCATTATAATTATCTCCTTGTTCTCTTTTAAGTTTATTAAACGAGGCAAAAGCAGTTATTATTGAGCTCAAAGAATCCTGTCCTAGAGATATAGTCCGAGTTGAGTGTTCGAACTCAGGTAGTAATGATTTTTTAGTTGTCCCTTTTAATTCGTGCTTAGTAATATTATTACTTTCCACTATTTTATTATCAATAATAGACTTAAACTTCTCCTTTACGTAATTTCTATCTTCATCTGAAAGTCGCTTTAATAGTTCTGCATTTAAGGTTCCTTGATATTCTCCTATTGGCAACATTCTACTCATACTAAGAAAGAGTGTTGGAATGGTCACTTTAGCAGCAGGTCCAACTTCCCAATCCACTTGTGTTCCTCTAGGTACAACTTTTAGCCGCTGTTGTATCACAGTTCCCTTTTGTTCTCTATGTTCAGAAACGTTACATGTCTTTATAAGATCTGCTTTGCCTTCACATGAATAAGTTAGGGTAAAAGATGGCTTATCTACACGCTTTTGAACGTAATCTTTTTCTCGATCTAAATAAAAAAGCTCATGAAGTTGAGCCTGAAATGCCTTTTGAAATATAGTTGATCCTTTACTTATTTTTAATTCTGAACCATTAGCTATCAGACCTAATAATGTAGATTTTCCGATACCATTATGACCAGCAATAACAGTTATTCTTTCCGCAATATCAAACTCAATATTGCTAAACATCCTAAATGGGATTTCTCCAAATGTAATTTTTTTAACTCTCATAATTTAAAAATAGTATTAGCTTATGAATTTCTATATACAATTTTTGTTGATGTCTTCGTTCTTATATGTCTAAAAAATACAGGATTCCAATTTTCAATATCAGGTTGTTTTAGAGTTGGACTAAAAAATAATATTTCCTGCCCAAGTCTAGCATTATATGCTGTATGCTTAAAAGAATATTCTTTTCTGTTACAGTCAAAGTATAACTCTTTTATTTCTGGAACATTATCATATGATACAATCCAGTTTATATTTTTTATGTTCTTAATTTTTTCACTAACTAATTTGTGATTCTTGTCTTTATAATGATTCATATATAAAGAACTGCCTTTATCGAAATATGGTGGATCAAAATAAAAAATAATATTAGTATCTAAAGCCTCTTTTTGTATTTTTTCAATTAATTTGAGTGCATCCTTTTTATACAAACGAATGTCTTTTTTTCTTGATGCTATTTTTTTTATTCTTTGAATTAATTCCTCTTTATTAAACCTACAATCAATAAGATAATCTCCATTTTGTTCTACGCCACCTATCATTCCGCCATTAATAATGCCAGAACGATTTGTTCTATTTAAGAAAAAAGTAGAAAATCCAAGTTCCAATAAATCAGCTTTTTCTTTTTTGGTTTGAATTTCTTTTTGTTTTCTCCACTCTGCAATTGTGATTTCAGTCCTTTCGATTTTATCACAAAGATCCTTTGTCTTATTAAGCACACAATACCAAAAAGCATAAATAGCTCTATCCTTATCATTAATCGTTATTTTATTTACAAAGCCTTCAAGTAAAAGGAATAAGGCCACTGAAGCACCACCTGAATATGGCTCCACATAATGCCCATTTATATTATTATCTATACATATTTTGGCAATAAATGCAGATAATTTATTTTTTCCGCCGGGATAACGTAATGGAGAATAAAATTTACTCATCGATTATTGTCTGATTTATAAGTTCAAGTAAAGGTTGCAAATTAATAACTGTATTTTCCAATTGGGAAGGCTCAATATGATAATGCTGATTATGTACAAGCATATTAAATCCCTGTAGATCAATCACATTATTCTCCCCTTTTAGAAATGCAGCTAAAGCATTTCTTTGCCTATTATCAGGAAAGAGCTCCTGTTTGCTAATAATATATTGCAACATTCCTCTTAAAGATAATGATGTAGATGTATCTGTTCTTTGTCCTAATTTTAACAAATGACGAAATTCTTCTTTTATTTCTTCTTCGTTCAAAGCAAATTCATCAATCATGTATCGTTTTATCTTGCTGTACAATTTATCATGTTCTTTATTTATTTTAGCATTCTCTTGAATAGAAGCATCTTCTAAACAGCCCTTCTTTTTTAAAAACTCATAAATAATCATATCTAAATAACAACGAAGAGCAATACTGACAACATCTATATGTTTGTCGTATCGCAATGTTCTCATTGTCTTAAATATATCATCAATTCTTTTAATGCCTGTTTCCCAATCATTTTCTAGAAATAACTTATATTTATTTCTCACAGGCTGTTTTTTAGCTTCGTTGTGATTTACTTGTTCATTATGTTCCTTTTGTGCTGTAGTATTTTCAACAGGTATATCTTGCTCAATTGGAGTTGCTGAATCCGAAAGAGTTTTGGAAAAGTCGAATTTATCTGACAAACTTTTCAAATATTCAATATATTCCTTCTTATCAGATTCCCGGTTAAAAACACGAGAGTTAAAATTATCATTAAGTACTTCCTCAACAATAAAACGTAATCTTTTATTGACTTCCTCAACATCTAATCTTTTTCTTATCTCTCCATTAAAAGTAAAAGAAATTCCTAAAAAATCTATTCCATCTTTATAATCATAGAGACGCTCAAGATTAGTGATTGGAAATTTGTCATTTGATATGGCTTCTCTTAATGATGGGTTATCTTCAAATAGAGTCATAGAGTATTGGTGTATGTGATACCGTCTTAATGCTTTTCTAACATTAGTAGTCGATTCACTTAGCTTAGCAGCTATTTCTTCTATTGTATAAGCTTCCTCACTAAACAATTTATGGACATGAGCATCTTGGCTTATAGTTTCCCAACGCCTAACAGGGGTAGTAGTATGTCTCCTATATATTAAAATATCTGCATCTTTTCGCGTGGGAGAGACATGGCAATTTAATTTATCCAGTGAATAATTATATTTAAGTATATTTTGAGCTTTTTGGCTTGATAAATAGCGATGCGGATTTAATAAAATTTTACACGCTGCAACTCTACGATTACCTTCTAATACAACATACGATTCCCCTTCTTTACAAACAATGGGTTCCTCATTAAGAAGATATCCATCTGTGGCAATGTCTTTGGCCAACTCATACACCTCAAACCGATCAATCAGAAATTTTATTATTTCTGTTTGATTCATTTTCTTCTTAGAAAAATAAGAAAATCGAGGATTATCGATATCTAATTTTAAATGTTCGACAGACAAAAGCCTTTGAGTCCAATTACCAAAATCAAGTCTCATCTTATTTTATAAAAATGTTATATTACTATTTTTCGCAAATATAACAAAGATTCTCATAGTAATGAAATAATTAGCACAAACAAATACGTAAACACAAGCAAAAAAGAGAGATTTGGAATCATATCTTATAGCAACCATATGTTATATCCAAATTCCATTTCTCTGATTTTGCAAAACCGAAGAAATGAATTATCTTTGCTATCAGTATTCTCCATGAGCAAACTACCGCAAAAGCACGTAGCAAATTAGTGGGATAAATCATGGGATATGCTTGAAGCTAAAAATATAAAGTTTTAGATATCAGCACGGTAACACTCTTAGGAGAATCCCAGGCGGATCACCAAGAAAGGGTATTCAGCAATGAAGACCCTTTTTTTATATCTCGTAAACTGCCGCTTATAGATATTGGTGTATTCATGCTGTTAAGATAAAGCTCTTGGGGGGAGGAGGAATTTGCTGCGGTTGTCCTGGAATATTTCCCATATATGTTTTTAGGACAAGAGTACTTTTGTTTTATCCCAACATGGTTCTAAGTTAATATGTAAATTTGCGAGCACAAAATAATGAATAACATGTCTGAAATTGCACCTCTTATTTCCGACTTGGCGGTTATATTGATTGCGGCGGGAATAATTACATTGATTTTTAAATGCTTGAAACAACCTGTCGTTTTGGGGTATATTGTCGCTGGCATTCTTGCCGGGCCCGCCGTACCTTATATACCAACGGTATCCGATCCTACCAATATAAAAATATGGGCAGATATAGGCGTCATCTTTCTTTTGTTTGCTATGGGATTAGAATTCTCTTTCAAGAAGTTGATGACCGTAGGAGGTACAGCTGTTATCGCCTCTATAACCATAGTCTCCGGAATGATGTTTCTAGGCTATACTGCAGGAAACGCGCTTGGCTTCTCGCATCTAAGCAGTATATTTTTAGGCGGTATGCTTTCTATGTCATCCACCGCTATCGTATTCAAGGCGTTCGATGACATGGGACTCAGAGGGCAAAAATTTACAGGAGTAGTATTAGGCGTCTTGGTGGTCGAAGATTTAGTGGCCGTAGTTTTGATGGTCTTGCTTTCAACCTTAGCAGTCAGCAAGCAAGTCGAAGGAATGGAAATGCTGGAAAGTATTCTAAAGTTAGGAGCGTTTCTTATATTTTGGTCATTACTCGGAATCTATCTGATTCCAAGTTTTCTTAAAAAGATTAAGCCATTTCTTAACGACGAAACCTTATTAATCATAGCATTAGGCTTCTGTTTAGGTATGGTTATGATTGCGGCTAAAGCGGGATTCTCCTCTGCGTTAGGAGCTTTTGTTATGGGATCGTTATTGGCTGAAACCATTGAGGCCGAGAAGATAGAAAAATTGGTAAAACCGGTAAAAGACCTGTTTGCGGCCATATTTTTTGTTTCTGTAGGCATGATGATACAACCGGATTTATTGATTGAATACCTTGTCCCAATCTGCATCTTAACCATATTGGTTATCATTGGGCAAATCTTTTTTGGGAGTCTTGGTGTCCTCTTGTCCGGACAGCCATTAAAGATAGCTCTACAATCAGGATTCTCTCTGACCCAAATAGGTGAATTTGCGTTTATTATCGCTTCATTGGGAGTTAGCTTAAAGGTAACAGACGATTATCTGTATCCTGTTATTGTCGCTGTATCAGTCGTTACAACATTTCTTACTCCTTATATGATTCGCATGGCGACCCCGGTCTATCAATTGATTGACAATTATTTGCCTTCATCTATAAAACTAATGTTGAACCGTTATTCTTCCGGATCCAACACGGTCAAACATAAAAGTACATGGAATAAGCTGTTGAAATCTATGTTACTAGATGTAATACTATATACAGTATTGACAATATTCAGTATTATCATATTTTTCACTTATGTAAATCCAATTATTCGCGAGAACATATTAGGCTTCAAAGGGGCTCTATTGAGCTTATCTATTATTTTGGCCATTATATTACCTTTTCTTTGGGCTATCATTATGAAGAAGAATCATTCTCCTGAATTCCTGAAATTATGGAATGATAGTAAATTCAACCGGGGACCATTGGTTTCTTTGATAGCGATAAAGCTGCTCCTTTGCGCAAGTATTCTAATGCCAGTCATAGTCCATATATTTAATGTAGCATCTGGTGTTGGATTTATTATCACCCTGTTGATATTGCTAATGATTATTTTATCCAAAAAACTGAAAAAGCGTTCTCTCTCGATCGAGAAAAGATTTATTGACAACTTCAACGGGAAAACAACGGACTCAAACATTGGAAGTCCTTTGACTGATAATATCTTGAAATCTTTGCCTTTCAATGATTTGCACTTGATGGATTTCGTTGTTGGCCAAGAATCCTCCATTGTCGGCCGGAGTTTGAAAGAGATCAACTTCCGTCAAAAATATGGAATAAATATCGTTTCCATCATTCGAGGTGAACGACAAATCAATATACCTAGAGGAGAGGAACGCCTTTATCCTTTTGATAAGATTATAATTGTTGGTACGGATGAGGAATTGGATCTTTTCCAGGAGATAATACAAAAACAGGACAAAGAATATAGAGATCAGTTGGCGCAAAGCTTTAATAATAATATCAAAATAGAGCAATTTAATATTGAACCAGACTCTCCGTTGATCGGGCGATCTATTCAACAGTCTGACATTCGGGATAAGAACGCTTGTCTGATCTTGGGTATTGAACGAGACGGAAAGTCAATGATGAATCCTCCATCCCAAACCGTATTCAAGGAAAACGACAACGTATGGGTTGCTGGAGAATATCGTCAAATTGTTCAATTGAGCGAAGGTTTAAGTTATAATTAAGTGTTTCAGCCAAAGTGTAAAATATATTTTTCATTAGGGAAGCCATCTCTTAAATTCTACATTTAAGACTTAGGGGATTAGGATATTAGGATATATTTGATAGCTTTGCGAAGAAATGGGGGGCGTGCCCCTTTCTCGAATAAATGATAACAATAAAAGTAAATGATAATGAATGAAAAAATGAATGCTACATTGGGCAACGCTTTTCCCAAGGAACGGATTCGTTATGCGATGCTTTCTTTCTTTTTAGCGCAAGGTCTTTGTTTCTCTAGTTGGGCTAGCCGTATTCCGGACGTGAAGGATATTTTTGAGGTGAATTACGCTTTCTATTGGGGCTTGGTCTTGTTCCTGATCCCGGTAGGTAAGTTTGTGGCGATACCGTTAGCGGGTTATTTGGTGTCGAAGTTGGGGAGTCGTATTATGGCGCAGGTCAGTGTGTTGGGGTATGCCTTGGCCTTATTTGCGATAGGTACGGCACATAATATTTATCTGCTGGGTGTTTATTTGTTCTGTTTTGGGGTGTTCTGGAATCTTTGCGATATATCCTTGAATACGCAAGGAATTGGTATCGAGCGACTCTATGGGCGTACGATTATGGCCTCATTTCATGGAGGTTGGAGTCTGGCGGCTTGTTTAGGGGCTTTGATCGGGTTTATCATGATCGTATCCGGTGTTACTCCGTTCTGGCATTTTACGTTGATTGCATTATTGATTGGAGTGACTGTTTTGGTAAGCCGGAAGTATTTGCAGGAAGACGTGGCGGTTGAGTCACCGGAGGAAGAGAAGGAAGCGGAGAAGAAAGAAGCTCCGGCATTGTTGAGCTTTATCCGTAAGCCGGAAATGCTGTTGATCCAGTTAGGTATCGTCGGGCTGTTTGCCTTGGTGGTGGAAAGCGCGATGTTTGATTGGAGTGGACTTTACTTCGAATCGGTATTGCAGGTTCCTAAGTCCTTACAGATTGGTTTCTTGGTGTTCATGGTGATGATGACGGTAGGCCGTTTTCTTACGAACTCCGCCTATAGTGTTTTAGGAAAGCAGAAGGTGTTGCAATTAGCGGGTTTCTTTATTTTAGCAGGTTTTTTTATCTCAGCCATGTTGGGTGGAATGTTCGAATCGATGACGGTAAAGGTGATCGTGAATTCCTTAGGCTTTATGTTGGTAGGCTTGGGCATCTCGTGTATGGTGCCTACTATTTATAGCTTAGTGGGCGCTAAATCGAGAACTCCGGTGGGAATTGCCTTGACGATCCTTTCCAGTATCAGCTTTATCGGCTCGTTGATCGCACCTTTGTTGATCGGAGCGATCTCGCAGGCTTTCAATATGAAATACGCTTATATCGTGGTCGGCTTGTTAGGGCTTTGTATCTTGCTAATGACTACATTCTGCAAAGCATTCAAGAATAATTAAAGATAGAGACTTGAGAATTGAAAATTAGGAGAGAGCGAATAATTTTCAATTCTCAATTTTCAACTACTCAGGCATTCGTTGTTCCGCTGTCTCTAAACATCGCAACACATCTTCCTTAGTGCCGTTGAATGGGCCTATTCCTTCGATTTTCAATGTTGTCATAGCTGCCGCGAAACGTCCGGCTTCTTCTATGCTTGCGCCTTTGGCACGTTTATAGAGATATCCTGTCATATAAGTATCACCCGCTCCGGTAGCGTTTACTACTTCTTTCGGTATGTAAGCGGGGATTTTATGGAAAGTGGAACCGTCGTAAATGATAGATCCCATGCTTCCGAAAGTCAGCAATACCTCTTTCACGCCCCAATCGTAGATAACTTTTCCTGCGTTCACGGCATCGGTATATCCGGTTAACACCTCCATCTCATGTTCGTTAGCCTTGAGGAAGTGCACGTATTTAAGTACTTCTTTTTTCTCTGGCCAATCCACGGCAAATACATCCTTGTCTCTTACTTCCCGTAGATACCCTTGCGAGTCAATCGATACTAAGCCTTTCCCCGCTAAATACTTTACCACTTCCAAAGAGAAATCATCGGCAAGCAAACTACCAAGGTGGAAGATTTTAGAGTTGATGTTCTCCAGATATTCCACGGTGAAAGGATCTGCTTTCGCCAATACACGTTGCGTACGGTTATCTTGGTTCTCTCCATAAATATTCTCGAAATAAACGGTGTGCTTACTTGGCATCACGGCAACGTCGATACCTTCAGCTCGTAGTTCCTCCACCGTTTTCATCTCAGATTCAGCCAAGGCTGTCACTAGAGTATAGTCGATATCATCGAAATGTTTTATCGCATGCGAGAAATAAAAGGAGGTTCCTCCCGGCATATGGACGGTGTTCTTAGGTGTTACTACCTTATCCAAGGTGATGTGTCCTACGCAGCAAAGTTCGTGTGTATTCATTTTTTACTCAGTTTATTATAAAGCGACAAATTTATGAAAAAAGCTTTCAAATACATAGATTACTCTCTTTTTTGACCAATAAAAGCATGAAAGAGGCGTTTTGCCCTTGTGACTTTAGTTGCATCGGCATCAAGCTATAGTTTTAAGCTTATGGAACTAAAGTTACTTCATAGGTGAACAAAAGTTTCATTATTATAAGACTTGAAGGAATAAGGAATATTTGTTGATTGCTTGATAATTATATTATATATGTACGCTCGTACATATATAATATATGATAAAAGGGTAAATTCTATTGAAAATATAGTATATGCTATTGATCGTATGAAGATAGGTTTATAAAACGACTAGTTTAAACGATCGATTTTTCTAGTCATTTGCAAAGGTACGCGTTTCTTCGACACTTGCAACCCTTCAAGGTTAAAAAAATCACCCCTTATCCGCTTTCTTATCAATCAAATAGGCTATCCATCACGAAACAACCGATTCCATAAACAAACCTTCTCCTTTATCCCTTGAAAAACGCAAGATTTAGACGATCGTTTAGACTAGTCGTTTTGTACCCATTTAGGTGGGATGCATATATAAAGAGCTTTTAATTAACACTAGTATTAATATTAATTTTAGAATTATGAACAAAAAGTTTTCTACTCTTGTAGCGGGCTTGGCTTTATGTACTGCCTTTACCGCTAATGCGAAGGTTGAAAATGGCAAAGTTTACCAATTGACCAATGAGGATGGTAAATATTTGTCTGTCACAGAGTCTTATACAAAGACTGATAGTTTGATCTTGGCTGATGCTCCTACTGCGGATATCAAGAACACTGATTATCAAAAATCCTTATGGAAAGTAACTTATCGTTTTGTCTCTTTGGCGAATACTTGGGCGTACACATTGACGAATAGCGCTACAGGCAGAGTGTTGACATTGGATAAGCAAGCTGAGTGGAACTTCAAAAATGAGGGTGCGTTTATCGCTCCGGAGAATGTGACTGCCGTTACTTTATCTGCTCAGTTGGATAATAAGACAGTTGTTTCTATCATCGCTAAAGATGATGTGGAAGCTGAAAGAACAGATATTGTTACTTTGGAAAAGGGAACGGCTGTATCTGCATCTGCGATTAACTTTACAGTAGCAGCTCCAGCAAAGATAAACATGACTGCTGACTTGTTAAATAATAAGTATGGTTCTCCTTTCGCTTTGACTTTCGACAAAAATCTGGATGGAAATCCTTTGGCAGGCAAAGAGTTGTTCGCTACAGACATTGACGGTTTAGATGGTTATGTTACTTTGCAGGATAGAACTACCGGTAAGTATTTAGTTGTGGACTCTACTTCTTGGTCTTCTAATTTGTCTTCTGAGAAATTCTGGAAACTTACTGTAGACGCACAACCTAAAGATGAGGCTGCTGCTGCTGATAAGGCTACCGGTGTAACAGCTGGTACGATCCTAGAGAATGGTCGTGCGAAAGAGTTGTATGCTTTCAAGGTAGTTTTAGATCCTTCCGATAATAGCAAGATGATCCTTTATCCGTATGCTACTCCTGTATATAAAGGCGCAAATGATACGGAGAAGAAGTCAAAAATGTGTTATGACATGGAGGTTGCCGCTAATGGTGAGATGATCGCTTTTGGTAACTTCGCAGGTACAGAGAAATTGACAATCTGGACTAAGGATGCTGCTAAATGTACTTTCGCTGAGGTTAAGCTTCCGACCACATTGGATCCAGAGTATACTTACTTTGTTAAGGATATGAACAATGCGAAGTCTGATGAGGATCATTCCGCAAATAAGAACAAAGGAAAATACTATGTATTCTCTTTCTGTGAGAACGGTACAGTTCATGCTGGTGCTGTAACAGAAGTTCCTACTGCTTTATGGTATTTGACTGAGACTAATAATTTGGCTAATATGTGGAATACTAATAGTACTAGAGGTGGTGCTATTATCCGCGTAATAGATGATGCGAAGGCTATTTATTCTTTTGGAACAGATACAGTTCAATTGGTAAAAGGCCCGAAAGTGGAGGATGCTCAAGAGTTAGCTTATAAGAAAGTTTCTAAAGAAGATTTGGTTAATGGTGCATTGTCATTCCGTTTGAAATCTGATTTATTGGAGAACTTGTATGTAACTGTTAAAGATGGCAAATTGTATGTAGCTGCCGGTGAGTTGGCTTCTGCTTATAGATTTAAGGTAGAAGAGGTTGAATTAGATGAGGCAAATTCAACTGTAGCTGAGTCAAATGGAGTGAAAGTTTACAAGTATAATGTAACAGATCGTTTAGGTAAGGCTACTTTATGCTCTAAAAATGAAAATGGAACTGATTATTATTTAATGGGTGAGCCTGATGTAGAGAATGGTGTTTATCCTGTTACATTATCTTTCTTATCTACTGGTGTAGAGAATGAATATAAGTTGGTTTCTTCTTCTGAATATACTGAAGAATATGGTTATTATGGTTCTGCAATCTCTGCTTTAGCTGGATCTGGAATGCTATATACAGCTAGCTGGTGCAACACTGAGAATACTACATTCGAGTTCGCAAAGAAGGATGCTCCTACATATGCTACTTTGAATATCGGTCACGTACAGATCACTTCTTATACAGAGGATGATAACAAGATGATCGCTAGCCAGAAAGATGGTTTCGCTGTATTGAAGGCAGAAGGACAGTCTATCTTGAAGAGCGATGTATATACGCATGATTCTTTGACTTTGTGGTTGGATACTGCTTGCTTGACTTTCGAAGAGACTATGCCTTTGTATTATCTTTCTACTAATGCATTTGCGGAAGAAGGTGTGAAAACTAGAAACTATTTGATGAATACATTGGATTCTGCAGAGGTTAAGGGTTATGCTTATGAGGCTGCTGGCGCTGAGGCTGTTCGTGCTGCATTTATCGCTGGTTCTGTATGCGGTATAGATTCTATCGCAATCAAGGGTGATACAATCAATGCGATGAACTTGAATCCGGCTGCTGTCGCATTTGAGGTCGCTGCTGAGTATAGCGATGAGGCTTACAAGATCCTTTCTGTTCAAGAATATTTGAATCCGGCTTATGATGAGGAAGCAGCTGAAGAGCAAGGTGAAGAGTATGATGTAGAGAAATATTTACCTCGTAATGCTTATTTGGCTCATTTGAACAATGTTGTTTATTGGACAACTGATCCTGAGCAAGCAGAAGTATTCAAGGTAATGACAACTAGCACTCCTACATCTAATGACAAGATCGCTGCTGAGTCTGCTATCTCTGTTATCGCTAACGATGGTACTGTAACAATCCAAGGTGCCGCTGGCAAGTCTGTTGTTATCTCTAACATCTTAGGTAAGGTGGTTGCTGAGACAGTTCTTTCATCTGATAACGCTACAATCGCTGTACCTGCCGGTATCGTAGCTGTAGCTGTAGAGGGTGAGGCTGCTGTTAAGGTGGTTGTTAAATAATTATTTTATTCGAAATGATACAGTAGAGGCGGGCACGTCCCGTCTCTATCTAAATATATTTAATTAAATAATTTCCACACAGCAAAGTATCCCGTGATGGGGGAACGTGTGGTTAATACTAAAGTAAAAAAGTTCTTCCGATAGTATTTCCGTGAGGAAGGAAACCGGATAAAAAATTGCTCCCGGCGATATTCGTATCGTCGGGACTTTTTTATGGTTCGGAAAGCTTTTATATAAATAAATGCGTATATTGCGGCAAGCTTATAATTTTAGAGTTTATGGAATATACCTTACTGATACTTCTATTACTGATCATGATTTGGATAAACTTGCGTAATAAGATATCCAAATCACAGGAGAAGACGGAGGAATTATCGAAAGAGATCGCTGCCTTGCGTAGACGTTTGGAGAATAGTTCGGAAGTTGTGGACGAGATAAAGGAACCGGAGCCTGAGACCTTGAAAGAGCCGGAAGTTTTCGTACAACCTGAACCTGTAAAGGCGATTGTCGAACCTGCGAGAAATCTTCAACCCCAGAAGGTGCGGAAGCCTGTCAATTATGAGAAATATATCGGTGAGAATTTATTCGGTAAAATCGGTATCCTGATACTCGTCTTGGGTATGGGTCTTTTCGTGAAGTATGCGATAGATAAGGAATGGATAAACGAGACCTTGCGTACGATCCTTGGCTTTGGGATGGGCGGATTACTTCTATTCGTGGCTTGGCGTTTGAAGGATTCCTATCGTACCTTTAGCTCTTTGCTGGCGGGAGGCGCTTTTGCGATCTTTTATGTAACGGTGGCGATCGCCTATCATTATTACGGGCTGTTCAGCCAAACGGTCGCTTTTATCTTGCTTGTATTGTTTACCGGGTTTATGTCGTCTTTATCTATACTCTATAATCGTAGGGAACTGGCGATTATCGCTTTGGTGGGTGGATTTATCGCTCCATTCTTAGTGGGCAGCGGGGATGGAAGTTATTGGGTGCTGTTTACTTATGTCATGATCTTGGACCTAGGGATGTTCGGGCTATCTATCTATAAGAAGTGGGGGGAATTGCCTGTAATTTGTTTTGCCTTGACTTGGATCGTCTTTGCGGGTTATACGTATGCTGCGGATCTGGATTTGATGGGAAGTGTCCAATTAACGCATTTACTTATTTTCTCTATCGCCTTCTATTTGATCTTCTTATTATCGGTCGCTTCCATCGTGCGAATCAATATCCGGGGGATCAATCAATATTTATTAGGAGTGATCGGATTGAACAATTTCGTATTCCTGTTCTTTGCCCTTTGTCTCCTGCAGAATATGGAGCTTGAGCAGAATTACAAAGGTCTGGTAACCCTTTTTGTTGCGGCTATTAACTTCGCTCTTTTCTTTTGGATCAAACGGAAAGGGGAACCTTTCACTTTCTTGATGCATACGTTATTGGGTATCGCTCTTACGTTCGTATCGGTGACGATCCCGATCCAACTGGAAGGGACCTTTATTACCTTGTTTTGGGCTTCAGAGGTAATGATTATTCTCTGGTTCTATAGTCGTTTCCGTCTGCGGGTTTACGAGATATTCGTTTGGGTACTTCCGGTCTTGACGCTGGGCTCTTACGGAATGGATGTCTTCCACGGATGTATGAAGGCTCGGTACGGAGATTCTTCCCTATTTATAAATGGCTTGTTCGCTACCGGTATTTTTACGGGGTTATCGTATTGGGTAGACGCTTGGTTGGTACGTCCGACAAGGATCTCGACGAAAGGGCCTCTCTTGACGGGATGTGTCGTATTATATATAGCCTTTGTTTTCGATTTCTATTCATATGTAGATCCTTCGATCGTGTCCTTTAGCTATATCGAGACATTTACGGTGGCGGTTTTATTTGCTGCGAATGTTTTATTAGGGAAAAGCTATTTGCCTGTGTCAAGAAATGCGGGGGGATACGGACTACTCTTGGGGCTATCTTTATCCCTGTTCGGAGGAATGTCTTTGTGGGTCGGGTATGATGATCTCTTTATTCCCCGGTTCCTGCTATGGGTTTCCTTGCTTTTAATCGGGGGGCATATTTTTGTCTTGGGGCGGTACTATTATAAGTCATTTGACGCAAGAGAAAAGCGTACGCATGGGATGACCTTATATATTTGTTTGCTGTCTACGATATTACTAGCCGTGGGAACGAATAATTTGTTGAATCAGTTGGGCTTGCCGGATGAATTAAGCGCAGGTTTCTCTATCTCGTTGAGTCTTGCCGGTTTTATGCAAATGGCGGTGGGAATGCGATTGCATCTGAAAGTTGTCCGGATGATTAGTTTGGCCACCTTCTCGATCGTATTGCTAAAGTTGGTGATGGTGGATCTGTGGCTCTTGCCTACGATCGGGAAGGTGGTCGTCTTTATAATCTTGGGAGTTATCTTATTGATTCTCTCCTTCTTGTACCAGAAGTTGAAAACCGTCTTGTTCGATGATAGCTTATAGGATATCCGCTAGTTTCTCCAGCCCCATGCTATGAGAGCCTTTGATCAAGATATGATAGCCCTTTAACGGCTGTTTCCGAAGCTCTTCCACCATTGCCTCCGTGGTAGCGAAGGGGGAGAACTCTTTGCCTACCTTGGAGAAATGCTCGCCGCAGAGGAACACCTTGTCGAACTGGCCTTTCTTGATCTGTTCGACAACCTCCGCGTGTAATTCGTCGCTAGTTGGTCCAAGCTCGCGCATATCTCCAAGGATGATAGCTTTAGGCTGTACGGGCATGGTGATGAAATTGTCCAGAGCTACTTTCATGCTACTCGGATTTGCGTTGTAAGCATCGATAATCAATTCGTTATTATCGGTTTTCTTGAACTGAGAACGGTTATTGGTAGGCTCGTAAGCGGCGATAGCACGGCTGATACGCTCTGCCGGGATCTTGAAGAAGCGGCCTACGGCGACGGCGGCCAATACATTATCTAGGTTATAACTACCGATCATATGTGTTTCGACGGTATGCAACTTTCCTTGTTGCTTCCAATTGAACACTAAGAAAGGATCGCAACTGACTACCTGTCCGGACGCAAAAGCATCATCCCCGTTTCCATATGTGATTTGTTCGATGCCTTTGGCGATAGACTGAAGGTACTCGTTCTCTTTCTTGATAAATATCTTGCCTTTGGAGCGACGGATATAATCATATAACTCCCCTTTTGTCCGGATCACACCCTCGAAAGAACCGAAGCCTTCCAGATGGGCACGGCCTACGTTCGTGATGATGCCATAGTTAGGATGGACGATATCCACTAATTCCTTGATGTCTCCCGGATGGCTGGCGCCCATCTCGATAACCGCCATCTCATGGTCATGAGTCAATCGGAGCAGGGTCAAGGGAACGCCAATATGGTTATTGAAATTCCCTTCGGTATATAGTAAATTGAATTTCGTTGAGAGCACGGCGGCCAATAACTCTTTGGTCGTGGTCTTGCCATTCGTTCCGGTAATTCCGATGATCGGCAACCCCAGTACCTTGCGGTGATGGTGCGCTAATTGTTGCAGGGTCTTCAGCACGTTATCAACAAGGATCGTACGTTCACCTATATAATAATCGGGATTGTCTATGACGGCATAAACACAGCCGGATGCCAAGGCTTTCCCGGCATATTGATTTCCGTCGAATTTATCACCTTTTAAGGCGAAGAAGATAGAACCCTTCGGACAGTTCCGGCTATCTGTCGTTATTTGAGGGTTATGTATAAATAAATCATAGAGGTCGATAATACTCATGACTGTATTGCGTTAAATATTTATTCCTGTCTAATTCGGCGCAAATGTAGCAATTAAATAAAGAATGAAGAATCTAGAAGGAGATTTTAAGAGAGAAACCTGTATCTTTGCTGGAAATAAGGAAAGATCATGTTAGATAAAACGCTCAATATTAGAGGGACACTTACTTCTTTAGCGACACCGTTGGTGATGGGAATCTTGAATATTACCCCTGATTCTTTTTATGCGGGCAGCCGCAAACAGACCGAGACCGCTATCGAGGACCGTATCCGGGAAATCTTATCGGAGGGAGGGGATTGGATCGATATCGGTGGTTATTCATCCCGTCCGGATGCCGCTGAGGTTACCCCGGAGGAAGAGATGCGCCGTTTGGAGTTTGCCTTACATATATTAAATAAGCATTACCCGGATATCCCGGTGTCCGTAGATACGTTTCGTGCGGGGATTGCCCGTCGTTGCGTAGAGGAATATGGAGTGGCTGTCATTAACGATATCTCCGGCGGTGAGTTGGATGCGGATATGTTCCAAACGGTAGCGGATTTGAAGGTGCCTTATATCATGATGCATATGCGTGGAACCCCTCAAACTATGCAGAGGCATACTGATTACCCGGATATGATGGAGGAGATCATGCTGTACTTTTCCCGGAAGGTACGCCAGCTTCGGCTTTTAGGGGTGAATGATATCATCCTCGATCCCGGCTTTGGCTTTAGTAAGACGTTGGAGCAGAATTACCAATTGATGAGCCATTTAAAGGAGTTCTCTATTTTTGAGTTGCCTTTATTAGTTGGAGTCTCCCGTAAAAGCATGATTTATAAATTACTGGGTGGAACCCCTGCGGATAGCCTGAACGGAACGACTGTATTGAATACGTACGCTCTCTTGAACGGCGCTAATATCCTTCGTGTACATGATGTGAGGGAAGCAGTGGAAGCCATTCGCGTCATAGGTCAAATGACCAACAAATAATTTTCAATTTTCAACTTTCAATTCTCAATTAACTATGTGGATGCATTTCGGTATAAAAGACTTGATTGACGTATTGCTGGTGGCTTTCTTCCTGTACCAGACCTATAAGTTGATGAAAAGCTCGGGCACATTGGCTATATTCAGTGGAGTCGTATCATTCATCGTCGTATGGATCTTGATCTCGCAGGTATTGGAGATGCGGTTGATGGGGGCCATCTTGGATAAGTTTATTAGCGTAGGTTTCGTGGTTTTGGTAATCCTCTTCCAAGACGAGATCCGCCGTTTCCTGTTGGCGTTAGGTTCGCACCGGGGCTGGAAATTCCTAGGGAAACTTTTTTCCAAGCGAGGAGGCGATCCGGAGAAAGAAGGGAAGTTTGTCGCCCCTGTTGTCTTGGCCTGTATGAATATGGCCCGGAAAAAGACGGGTGCCTTGATCGTGATCCAGCAAGATATGGACTTGACTATCTATGAGCATACGGGCGAGATGTTCAACGCCGATGTAAATGCCCGCTTGATCGAGAATATATTCTTTAAGAACAGCCCGTTGCATGATGGTGCCATGATCATAGCCGATAACCGGATCAAGGCGGCCGGTTGTATCTTGCCGGTCGCCCAGAACGCTACCCTTCCCAAGGATATGGGATTGCGCCATCGTTCCGGGTTGGGGATGTCATTGGAGACAGATGCGCTGGTTATTATTGTCTCGGAGGAGAGAGGAAAGATCTCCGTGGCCCATAAAGGTAAGTTAAGTGTGAATGTGACAGCGGAAGAACTGCAACAAATACTCTCCGGGGAGCGGGAAGTGACGAATTACTGTTAAAAGATCTGAAACTGGTATCTCTACCTGTAATTCTTTTGCCTATTTTGTAAACTCTATATTGCATTATGCCTAATTTTGTAGCCGGATTACGAGTACAATTATTAAATAATATAAAATATCTTCCGCTATGGATTTAATGCAAGACATTATTGCGCGCGCTAAAGCTGACAAGCAGCGTATTGTTCTTCCCGAAGGTACCGAGGAAAGAACCCTTAAAGCTGCCGACCGATTACTGGCCGACGGTGTAGCAGACATTATCTTAATTGGAAACCCCGCTGAGATCAAGGAGTTGGCGGCTGGTTTCGGACTGAACCACATCGGTGAGGCAACTCTTGTCGATCCGAAAAATCACGAGAAGAAAGCCGCGTATGCAGACTTGCTTTTCCAACTTCGCCAAAAGAAGGGTATGACTCCCGAGAAGGCTGCGGTTCTAGTTGAAGATCCTTTGTTCTTGGCTTGTTTGATGATCAAGGCGGGTGACGCTGACGGTGAGATCGCCGGCGCTGAGAACACGACGGGTAATGTATTGCGTCCTGCTTTGCAAATTATCAAGACGGCTCCGGGCATGAAGTGTGTTTCCGGTGCGTTCCTTATGTTCACGAAGACTCCTCAATATGGGGATGATGGTATTTTGGTATTTGCCGATTGTGCGGTTATGCCGAATCCGAATGCGGAAGAGTTGGCTAGCATCGCTGTCGCTACCGCCGCTACGGCTCGTAATATCGTAGGCGTTGAGCCTCGTGTGGCTATGTTGAGCTTCTCTACGAAGGGTAGCGCTTCTCACGAGATGGTAGATAAGGTAGTGGAGGCTACTCGTTTGGCTAAGGAGATGGCTCCGGATTTGAAGATCGACGGAGAGTTGCAGGCCGATGCGGCTTTGGTTGAGGCTGTAGGTAGCAAGAAAGCTCCGGGTAGCGAGATCGCCGGTAAAGCGAATGTTTTGGTATTCCCGACTTTGGAGGTGGGTAATATCGCTTATAAGCTGGTTCAACGTTTGGGTGGCGCTGAGGCTGTCGGTCCGATCCTTCAAGGTATGGCTGCTCCGGTGAACGACTTGTCTCGCGGTTGCTCCGTAGACGATATTTATAAGATGGTAGCGATCGCTTGTAATCAATCCATCGGTTTGAAATCCGCAAAATAATATAATAATCCTAACGACTTAATAATATGAAGATTCTAGTATTGAACTGCGGTAGTAGTTCTATCAAATATAAGTTATTCGATATGACCTCCGGTGAGGTTATGGCTCAAGGCGGTATCGAGAAAATCGGTTTGCCGGGCGCGTTCTTGAAATTGACGGACAAGGATGGCAAGAAGGTGGTTATCGAGAGAGAGATCCCCGGCCATCAAGAAGGCATCGAGTTTATCCTGAGCGTGTTGACCGACGCTACTTATGGCTGCATCAAGGACTATAAGGAGATTGATGCCGTGGGCCATCGCGTGGTACATGGTGGCGAGGAGTTCGCTTCCAGTGTATTGATCAATCAGGATGTAATCAATAAGGTAATCGAGTGCTCTGATTTGGCTCCGCTTCATAACCCGGCTAACTTGAAGGGTGTTCGGGCGATGGAGGCTTTGATCCCGGGTATTCCTCAAGTAGCGGTGTTTGATACGGCTTTCCATCAGACCATGCCGGATTATGCGTATATGTATGGTTTGCCTTACGAGATGTACAAGAAATATGGCGTACGTCGTTATGGCTTCCACGGAACCAGTCATCGATATGTATCCCGTCGTGCTTGCGAGATCTTAGGTGTTCCTTATGAGGATCAGAAGATTATCACGGCTCACGTAGGTAACGGTGGTTCTATCACCGCTATCAAGAATGGTAAGAGCGTGGATACTTCCATGGGCTTGACTCCGGTTGAGGGTCTGTTGATGGGTACTCGTTGCGGCGACGTGGATGCGGGTGCTTTGTCTTTCATCATGGATAAGGAAGGCATGGATGGTGCCGGCCTTTCCGACTTGATCAATAAGAGAAGTGGTGTTGCCGGTCTTTCCGGAATCTCTTCCGATATGCGTGAGATCGAGGCTGCCGTAGCTGCCGGAAATCCGCGTGCGATCATGACCTTGAACGTATATAACTACCGCATCAAGAAATATATAGGCGCTTATGCCGCCGCTATGGGTGGTTGTGATATCTTGGTTTGGACCGGTGGTGTCGGCGAGAACCAATGGGCGACCCGTCGTGCGGTTTGTGAGAACATGGAATACATGGGCATGAAGATCGATGTAGAGAAGAACGAGGGCATGCGTGGCGAGGAGATGGTAATCAGCACTCCGGACAGTAAGGTGACTATCATCGTCGTTCCTACGGATGAGGAATTCATGATCGCTGCCGATACCTTGGAGATCTTAGATAAAAAATAACCAGTAACGTTTCATATAATTTTAGCTAATCCTCGCAGCTTACAAAACACGGGGTTAGTGTTTAGATCGCCCCGACACCGGTTGGGGCGATCTTTTTTATGCGAATATCGGATTATTCGTTACTTTTGCGGAATTACATATTAAATATATACAAAACATGGCTCAATACAAACGTATCTTATTAAAATTAAGCGGGGAGTCGCTGATGGGTGGTAAACAATATGGGATCGATGAGGTCCGCTTGAATGAATATGCGGCACAGATCAAGGAGATCGCCGAGATGGGCGTACAGATCGGTATCGTGATTGGTGGCGGTAATATTTTCCGTGGATTGAGTGGCGCTTCCAAAGGTTTCGATCGGGTAAAAGGAGACCAAATGGGTATGCTGGCGACGGTAATCAATAGCTTGGCGCTTAGCTCCGCATTGGTCGCTCAAGGCGTGAATGCGAAGGTTTTGACCGCTATCCGTATGGAACCGATCGGCGAGTTCTATAATAAATGGCGTGCGATCGAGTTGCTGGAACAAGGTAACGTGGTCATCATGTCCGGCGGTACGGGTAATCCGTTCTTTACTACGGATACCGGATCTTCCTTGAGAGGTATCGAGATCGAGGCGGATGTCATGCTGAAAGGTACCCGTGTGGACGGTATTTACACCGCTGATCCGGAGAAAGATCCTACGGCTACCAAGTTCTCCGATATTACGTATGATGAGATCTATACCCGGGGCCTGAAGGTAATGGACTTGACCGCTACCACGATGTGTAAAGAGAACAACCTCCCGATCATCGTATTCGATATGGATACCAACGGCAACTTGAAGAAAGTGATGAGCGGAGAGAATATCGGGACACTGGTGCATAATTAGTGCCATTAACCGATGACACGGCAGTGCCATGCTGGTGGTACTGTCGTGCCACAGGCATGGCAAGGTTGTGCCAGCCCTGTGGCAAATACGTTAGACCTTTATTCTTGTATATGAAGCATCCCTTTTTACTAGTATGGTTAACCTTGATCGTCTTGTGTGGCTGCACAAGCTCGGGGAAACAGAAGAAGCACGTTATCGGCCTCTCCCAATGTATGCTGGACGATGCTTGGCGGCAAGCCATGATTAACGATATGCGTATCGAAGCCTCCAACTATGATGACGTGGAAATTATTATAAAGGACGCGCAAAACAATAACGAGACACAAATACAACAAATACGAGACTTGATCCGCCAAAAGGTGGATGTCTTGATCATCTCCCCTTACCAATCCGAGCCGATCACGGCAGTTGCCGAGGAAGCGTACCGTGCCGGAATCCCGACGATCATTACAGATCGCAAGGTAAATACCGATCAATACACCTCTTTTGTCGGGGCGAACAATTATGAGATCGGACTAGCGGCAGGCAATTACGCCGCCAATTATCTTCCCCCGAACGCTATTATCTTAGAGATATGGGGACTCACGCAAACCTCCCCGGCGCAAGAGCGACATAAAGGTTTTGTCGATGCCTTGCGAGAAAGGGAGGATCTTTCTTTCCGTAAGATAGAAGGACAATGGCTGGTCGATACCGCCCGGATGGAGCTTCGGAAGTTAGAGCATCCCGAGCAGATAGATTTCGTTTACGCCCATAACGACATGATGGCCATAGCCGCCCGGGAATACTTTATGGCATGGGATTCCATCCGAGGACGGGAGTTGCGGATTATCGGCGTTGATGCCGTGGCGGGTGCCGGTCTGGAAGCCGTGGAAGATGGACGGATCAATGCCTCTTTCCTCTATCCGACAGGAGGGGAGCAAGTGATTCGCACGGCTATGCGTATCATTCAAGGGGAGCCGGTGGATAAGTTTATCCCTCTTCGTACGGCTCCGGTAGATCATCAGTCTGCCCGCACCTTATTGTTGCAAGCGGACCAACTCCAGAAATATAGGCAACGTATCGAGGCGCAGCGTTCCCGCATCGACGGTTTGTCCGACCGGTTTTATTTCCTGCGAAACTCTTTAGGGGTGATCTCCTTATTGATGATCGGTTTTATCGCCCTTTCCATTTACGCCTTTTACATAAACCGGAAGATGAGGCAGGCGAATCGTAAGCTAATCTCCTTGAACGCGGAGATGAAAGAGGTGACGGCGCAGAAACTCCAATTCTTTACGAATGTCTCTCACGAAGTACGTACGCCCTTGACCTTGATTCTCGCTCCTTTGGATCGCCTGATAATCTCCTTGCGGGAATCTCCTTACGCCTCGGATCTCGGGTTGATCCAGAAGAACGCCAACCGTTTGTTGCGTGTGATCAATCAGATCTTGGACTTCCGGAAGGTGGAAGGCAAGCAAGAGAAACTAGCGGTACGGGAAATCGATTTGGTCCCTTTCGTTGGCGAGATCAAATCTTATTTTGACAGTATGGCCTCGGTACGTGCGATCGCCTATACGTTCACTTCTTCGATAAAACAATGTACGCTATGGATCGATCCGGACCTGTTGGAGAAGGTATTTGTCAATCTTCTCTCGAACGCCTTTAAGTTTACGCCGGAGGGAGGTAGCGTGCGGATAGAGCTGACAGAAGAGGAGGATCGGGTTTTTATACAGGTTATCGATACGGGAAGTGGTATCCAACCCGGTAACCTTCCGCATTTGTTTGACCGTTTCTATACGGAGGATCGGTCGATGGGAACTGGGATCGGATTACATTTGGTAAAGGAATATATACATATGCACGGAGGGGAGATCCGTGTGGAGAGCGAGCCGGGACAAAGGACTACCTTTACGGTTTGCCTGCGGAAAGGAAAGGCGCATTTCGAGGATAGCGACCTGATGGAAACGTCCGTATCCCATCAAGCCTACGAAGCCTCCCGGTTGGACGATTCGGAAACCCATAAGATGCTTTCCAAAACCTATCCTTATACGATACTTATCACCGAGGATGACGATGAGGTTCGCTGCTTTTTGGAACGTGAGCTTAGCCCTCATTTCAAGACCCGGACGGCCGCGAACGGGAAAGATGCCTTGCGGGTATTGGAAGAGGAGGAGATATCATTGGTAGTAAGCGATGTGATGATGCCGGAGATGAATGGTTTCGAACTTTGCCGGATGATCAAGTCGCAACTTCCCTTTAGCCATATCCCGGTGATCTTATTGACCGCCTTGACCGATGAGCGCCAACGGATTTTCGGGATTACCGGCGGAGCGGACGATTATATACAGAAGCCTTTCCATACGGATTACGTGAAGATCAAGATTATCCACCTATTGCAAGAGCGCCGGAAGTTACGGGAACGTTTGTTGGAGAAGTTGCGGGATAATAAGCTCCTTCTGTCCGAGCCGGAGAAGGTGGAGAGCATCGATGACGCCTTTCTGCGTAAGTTCGCGGAACAGATCGAGGCCGTTTACGCGGACCCCGAATATAATGTGGAGAAACTAAGCGAGACCTTGGGATTATCCCGGGGGCACCTTCACCGGAAGATCAAGGAGCTTACCGGAACCTCACCCGTCGAGTTCTTGCGTACCTATCGCTTGAATAAGGCGACCCAGTTGTTGAGGCAGAACGCGTACACGGTGAGCGAGGTCGCTTACCGAACCGGTTTCTCCTCACCCGCTTACTTCTCCAAATGCTTCAAGGCGGTCTACGGGGTTACGCCTACCGAGTATCAATAACATTTGTACGATCTTTATCACAAATGTCATATCTCCTCACCTTTAAGGGATAAGTGTTTTTCTATCCGGAAGAATCCTATTAATTTTGGCGGAGAATCAAACAATATTATCCTTTAATCCGTTCGTTTATGAAACAACAAACAAAGAGACTTCTGAAGAGTTTATGTATGGCTGTCGGTATCATTTTATTGAGCGCGGTCGATCCGTTGGCCGGATATGCGGCAGAACGTACTATAGATATAAAGCATCTGGGCGAAGGGCAAAGCATTGTCCGTGTGGATGCGCGAGCCAAATATTTGTTGCTTCCGGTCGAGGAGTCCTCGCCGGAATCCAAGTTGTATATGATTGTCGATAATGACGTGGTACGGACTTTCAATGTTCGTTTGGCGGTGAATAAGGTGGATTATTTCGTTCCGGTAGATCTCTCGGGGTATGCGGATAAGCATATCTCCTTCAACTTCCAGCTTGCCCCGGAATCGGCTCTTTGCTGGAAAGAGATGAAGCTATCCGATCAGTTTGATTCGTCTAACCGGGAGAAATTCCGTCCGGCCTATCATTTCTCGCCGGCTTGGGGATGGATGAATGATCCGAACGGCATGGTGTACAAGGATGGTGAGTATCATTTGTTCTATCAATACAATCCGTATGGCTCGATGTGGGGGAATATGCACTGGGGGCATGCGATCAGCAAGGACTTGATTCATTGGGAGCATCAACCGGTGGCGATCGCCCCGGATGCCTTGGGTACGATCTTCAGCGGTAGCTGTGTGGTGGATAAGGATAATACCGCGGGGTTTGGCGCTGGCGCTATCGTGGCTTTCTATACCTCGGCCAGCGACCGGCAAGTGCAGAGTATGGCCTATAGCTTGGACAACGGCCGAACGTTCAAGAAATATGACCGGAATCCGATCCTTACTTCTACGCAACGTGATTTCCGTGACCCGAAAGTCTTCTGGCATAAGGAATCCAATAAATGGATCATGGTACTCGCCGTAGGGCAGGAGATGCAACTCTATTCTTCTCCCAATTTGAAGGACTGGACGTATGAGAGCAGTTTCGGGGAAGGACAAGGAGCGCATGCGGGCGTTTGGGAATGCCCGGACTTGATCGAGCTTCCGGTGAAGGGCACGGAATTGAAGAAGTGGGTCTTGATCTGTAATATCAACCCCGGTGGTCCGTTTGGCGGCTCCGCTACCCAATATTTCGTAGGTGCGTTCGATGGGAAACAGTTCGTGAATGAATCCCCGGCCTTGACCAAATGGATGGATTACGGCAAGGATCATTACGCTACGGTAACTTGGAGTAACGCCCCGGAGGACCGGAAGATCGCCTTGGCTTGGATGAGCAATTGGGAATACGCGAATAACGTGCCGACCTTGCAATACCGGAGTGCGAATTCGGTTCCTCGCGACTTGGTTCTTTATACGAAAAACGGGCAGACGTACTTGAGCAGCACCCCGTCTCCCGAGGTGTTGAAGTTGAGAGGGAAAGCCCAGAAGAAAGGTTCCTTCAAGGTGGACCGCTCCCATGAGGTCAATCCGGTACTTCCCGATCCGACGGGAACCTATGAGATCGAGATCAAGTTTAAGAACAACGGGGCCGATATCATGAGCTTCCAGCTGTTTAACTCGAAAGGCGAGGAGGTGGAGATGCGTTATAATCTTCTGGATAATACGTTCACGATGGATCGCCGTAACAGCGGGATCACGGATTTCAGCAAGACATTCGCCACGGCTACCTCGGCCCCGATCTCCGCCGCTAAGGAATATACCTTGCGTTTGCTGGTAGATAAATCCAGCATAGAGGCTTTCGACGGGAATGGGGAGTTTGTCATGACCAACCTAGTCTTCCCGGAAGAACCGTATAATCGCATTAGCTTTCATGCCAAGGGAGGAGCGTTCACGGTTACGTCATTAACCATTTATCCCTTCAAATAATTAAAAACAAAATATATCATGGAAAAGAGTAAACCTGTAGTAGTAGGCATTGGTGAATTATTGTGGGATGTCTTCCCGGACGTGAAGAAAGCCGGTGGAGCGCCGATCAATTTTGTGTATCACGCTACCCAATTAGGAGCGGAAGGTTATGCGATCAGTGCCGTGGGCAACGACGTGTTCGGAACCGAGATTATTCAGGAATTGGATAAGAACGGTATCGATAGTAATTATATCAGTACGGTGGAATATCCGACCGGAAGCGTGATGGTAGAGCTAAAGAACGGCATCCCTTCCTATACGATCATCGAAGGTGTGGCATGGGATCATATCCCGCTTACCCAAGCGTCTATCGACCTGATGAAACGTGCGGACGCCGTATGCTTCGGAACATTGGCGCAACGTGCTGCGGAATCTCGTGAGACGCTTCGTACCTTACTTTCTTATATGCCTAGTCATGCCTTGCGCTTCTTCGATATCAATATCCGCCAGCATTTCTACTCGAAGGAATTGATCGAATCGTTGCTCGAATTGGCGAACGTATTCAAGATCAATGATGAGGAATTGGAAATGCTTCGCCCGATGTTTGGTCTGGAAGGCACGATAGAGGATATGTGTCGCTGGTTCATGAAGAAATATGGTTTGCGCTATTTGGTACTTACGGCCGGGGCGGAGTATAGTACGATCTTTTCCGAGGAGGAGGTCTCTACGATTCCTACCCCGAAGGTACAGGTGGTAGATACGGTAGGCGCCGGCGATTCTTTCTCCGGGGCGTTTATTTCATCGATCTTAACCGGAAAACCTTTACGTGAGGCACATGAGAAAGCGGTAAAAGTAGCCGCTTATGTTTGTACGCAGAGTGGCGCATGGCCTGCTTACCCTAAAGATTTATAAGCCATGAGCGAGAAGACTTCATCCTTGAAATTGATTCCCGTGATGTTGGCGTTCTTCGCCATGGGATTCGTGGACTTAGTGGGAATCGCCTCTAATTACCTGAAAGCGGATTTAGGCTTGAGTGATTCGGAGGCGAATATCTTCCCGTCGCTCGTGTTCTTCTGGTTCTTGATCTTCTCCGTCCCGACGGGGATGTTGATGAACCGTATCGGGCGGAAGAAGACCGTGTTATTGAGCTTGATCGTAACGTTTCTTTCGCTAATGATCCCGATCTTCGACGACGCATATATGGTCATGTTGATATCCTTCTCCCTGTTGGGTATCGGCAACGCTTTGATGCAGACTTCCTTGAACCCGTTATTATCGAATATCGTAAGCGGGGATAAACTAGCTAGTTCTTTGACATTCGGTCAGTTCGTGAAGGCGATCGCCTCCTTCTTGGCGCCTTATATCGCCATGTGGGGTGCTACCCAAGCGATACCGTCGATGGAACTCGGTTGGCGTGTCTTGTTTCCGGTCTATATGGTGATCGCCGTGATCGCTATCCTGCTATTGGGAGCTACCACTATCCACGAGACCAAAGAGGAGGGGCGGCCCTCCACCTTTGGCGAATGTCTGGCTTTGCTGGGCAAGCCTTTTATCCTGCTTTGCTTTATCGGTATCATGTGCCATGTGGGGATCGATGTAGGGACGAATACGACCGCCCCGAAGATCTTGATGGAACGTCTGGGCATGACGTTGGCCGACGCAGGCTTCGCCACGAGCCTCTATTTCATATTCCGTACGGCGGGATGCTTCTCCGGGGCTTTTATCTTGCGAAAAGTCTCTCCGAAAGGATTCTTCGCCTTTAGTGTTTTCTTGATGTTATTGGCGATGATCGGTTTGCTGCTATTTCATTCGAAAGAGATCATCTATGCTTGTATCGCCTTGATCGGCTTTGGAAACTCGAACGTCTTTCCCATTATTTTCGCCCAAGCTCTGCTTTCTATGCCGAATAAGCAGAATGAGGTGTCCGGTTTGATGATTATGGGACTGTTTGGCGGCACGATCTTCCCGATCTTTATGGGCGTGGCATCCGATATGTTGGCTTCTCAAGTAGGAGCAGTGCTGGTGTTGTGCGTGGGCGTAGCCTACTTACTATTCTTTACGCCTAAGTTAAGTAAACAGTGAGGGCGATAAGCTTTTATACGGTATTATAAATCTTTTGTTAGGGAGTATTTTAATTATATGTTTGCGAAGTTGGAAATCTTTATTACTTTTGTTAATTAAAAGATTCGCAAACAAAAAACGTATATTTATGATAGATACGAAACAATTGATCAAAGCAGGGGAAGAGAAGATGACGTTCGCCATTGAGTATCTGGACGAGCAATTGTCTCACATTCGGGCTGGTAAGGCTAATCCGAAAATCCTCGATTGTGTGAAGGTAATGTATTATGGGGCGCCTGTTCCTCTTACTAACGTGGCTACGGTGACGGTTCCGGACGCACGGACTATCATGATCACTCCGTGGGAGAAGAAGATCATCCGCGATATTGAGAAAGGTATTCTGGATTCTGAGTTAGGTATCACGCCGGAGAATAACGGTGAGGTGATCCGCTTAGGTATTCCTCCGTTGACTGAGGAGCGTCGCCGTCAATTGGTGAAACAATGTAAGCAGGAGGCGGAGAACGCGAAGATCAGCGTTCGTAACGCTCGTCGTGACGCTATCGAGGCTTTGAAGAAAAGCATCAAGTCTGATGGGGTTCCCGAGGACGTAGAGAAAGATGCCGAGGCAGAGGTTCAGAAAATCCATGATAAGTTTATCAAAAAGATCGATGAGCTTTACGCCGCTAAAGAAAAAGAAGTAATGACCGTTTAAATAATTGAAAGTTGAAACTTGGGAATTGAGAATTAAGGAACCCCATTGAGTCCTTATTCCAATTCTCAATTTTCAATTCTCAATTTTCAATTCTCATGAGGGGACTGGTAATAAAAAACACAGGTAGTTGGTATACGGTCCGTACGGAAGACGGGCGAGATATAGAGAGTAAGATCAAGGGTAACTTTCGTCTGAAAGACATAAAGAGTACCAATCCGGTCGCGGTAGGAGACCGTGTCGTAATCGATATTAATAAAGAAGGAACCGCTTTTATTACAGAGATCGAGGAGCGTAAGAACTATATCATCCGTCGTGCCTCTAACTTATCGAAGCAATCGCATATTATCGCCGCGAATTTGGATCAGGCGATGCTGATCGTTACAGTGAATTATCCTATAACAACAACGATATTTATCGATCGCTTCTTGGCGACAGCCGAGGCTTATCGTGTTCCCGTTAAATTAGTTTTCAATAAGATTGATCGTTATAATAATGAGGATCAAAGAGCGTTGGAGAATTTAATCGAGTTGTATACCTCGATTGGTTATCCCTGTTCGACGCTATGTGCCCGGGCCGAGGAAGGTTTGGATGCCTTGAAAGCGGATCTAAAAGATAAGATTACGCTTTTGTCCGGCCATTCGGGTGTCGGAAAATCCACGATTATCAATAAACTGGTGCCGGGGGTGAATCTCCGTACCGGTGATATCTCCGAATATCATAACAAAGGAATGCATACGACCACCTTTTCCGAGATGATTTCCCTTCCCGGGGGAGGCTATTTGATCGATACTCCGGGTATCAAAGGATTTGGAACGATCGAGATGGCGGACGCTGAGATCTCCCATTATTTCCGGGAGTTGTTTAAATACTCGGAAGAATGCCGTTTCAATAACTGCACGCACCGTCATGAACCGGGCTGCGCCGTCATTCAAGCCGTTAACGATGGGCTAATCAGCGAGTCCCGCTATAAAAGCTATCTAAGCATCTTGGATGATCGCATGGAAAGCAAGTACCGGGAAGAATTCTAACACATTATTACAACATCAAACGGCCGGCAGGCTCATACCGGTGATTTTACGGTATAGATCGAGCGCATATACATCGGTCATGCCGGAGATATAATCGAGTACGCATTGTATCTTGCCATATGTAGTAGGAGCGTTCGTGTCATATTGCTCCGGTATCCGTTGTAAGAGCAGTTTGCTGTAAGCATGCTCTTGGTTCATCACGGCCTCGGTCAAGCTGTCGATCAGATGGCTGAAAATATGATAACCGGCTAATTCAATGTCGAGTACTTCTTTTGCCTTATATATTTTCTTGTATGCTGTAGCCGAGCAATTAGCGTAAGCCTGCTTGGCTTGATCGCATATGTTACTGATTAACGGAGTGCTGTAGGTACCATTGAGGATGCTTTCCTCGTTCTCTAAAAAGACACGGGAACATTCATCCACTAATAGCCCGATAATACAAGAACGAAGATAGGCGATTTGCTCATTGGTATCGTCTACCATATGCATGACCTTGCGGATATGCTCCAACCGCTCTCCTTCGAAAAATCCCAATAATAGTTGTATGGCCTCTTCGGTGGTCAGGATATGTAGTTTGCAAGCATCTTCTATATCCATAATTTGATAGCAGATATCGTCTGCCGCCTCTACTAAGTAAACTAACGGGTAACGAAGAAATTTGTCCGGGGCTTCCGGGTTATGCCCGATCCCTAGCTCTTGGGCGATTTGCAGATAACTTCCCTCCTCCGACTGGAAAAAGCCGAATTTCCCTTTCTTTCCTGAATAGATGGATGCGTAAGGATATTTGATGATAGAGGCTAATGTGCTATATGTTAAGGCAAATCCCCCTTTCCTGCGTCCAATGAACTGATGGGTCAGCAACCGCATGGCGTTTGCGTTACCTTCAAAATGGACGAAGTCTTCCCAGCGTCCCCGTTCCTTCCGTACTTTCTCTTCTAGTTTTCGCCCATTCCCTTCGGAGAAGTAAGCGGAGATCGCTCTCTCTCCGGAATGCCCGAATGGAGGGTTTCCCATATCATGGGCAAGGCAAGCGGCTGATACGATGGAACCTATCTCTGGGAAGTTGATACTGCCGTCCGGATATTTTTGGATAAGCCCTTTCGCTACGTTATTACCCAATGAACGTCCTACGCAGGATACTTCCAGACTATGTGTAAGTCGGTTATGCACAAAGATACTTCCCGGCAGGGGGAATACCTGTGTCTTGTTTTGTAGTCTTCGGAAAGGGGATGAGAAAATTAAACGGTCATAATCTCGTTGGAAATCAGTTCTCTCATGTTTCCGCTCGTGATACTCTTCCATCCCAAAACGCTTGCCGGATAATAGCTGGGTCCAGTTCATAGTCAATACATTAATATATATATATATCGCAAATGTAGAGATAATCTGTGCAAATCATTGAATATTTGTGGAAGAAATTAGAGTTAATGGTTAATTTCCTGATTGAGTTGTTTTCGAAGCTTGTAAATAGAGCTGTAATTTTATTCCAAGATGATAGTCAGATAGTGATTGGATGTTATAGGAGGAAGAAGATAATGAAGGAAAATTATGTTAATTGAAATTTGTTGTTAGTTTCATTAGAACTAAATCAAATTAACATATTTAATTTATTGAGGCATGATGAAAATTTGACTATGTGTTATCGCAAACACCTGAAAAAGTGAGGAACATACTGATTTTTGTTACGTTTTAA